>WNGF01004411.1_pt1 | contig 33280 bp, 28 predicted proteins | sample 5400641 | NCBI WGS metagenome assembly WNGF01 (sample SAMN13153371, study PRJNA577476) | soil metagenome | isolation source: 80 cm soil or saprolite under grassland replicate 2 | place: USA:California | collected 2016-06-15 | reverse complement strand
AGCCGTACCGCCCGCTGCGCCGCGGCGAGTTCTATGCGGCGGGATTTCTGTCGGAGAACGAAAGACTGCCGTGGGGCAAGGTGCTCGGGAACACGGCGGTTCCCGTCATCCCGCGGCTCACCGAGCGCACGTCGGCCATCCGGTTCGACCAGATCGCGATCCAGCCGCCGCGCAACGCCTCGTATCACGTCGGCGATTCGCTGCTGGTCGCGCGCATCGACCGCGACATCGCCCGCTGGGGCGATGTCGTCGTGCCGAGCGGCATTGCGCGCGTGACGGAAGTCCAGCGGAGGCAGGTGCTGGCCGACGTCATCATGCAGTTCTCCAAGATTTACGACGGCCAGCTGGCGATGCCGCTCGAGCCGTTCAAGGATCCCGGTCGAGTGCGGCCGACGGCCGTGGAGCAGGGACTCGAGGGTGGGGTGATCGCCCAGCGGGACCTGCACACGATCACAGGCCCGCAGCAGGTCATCTTCATCAACCGCGGTCGCGCCCAGGGCGTCACGCCGGGCGACGTGTTCGAGATCTACCGGCCCGCGTCCGGGGTGCCCGGCACGGGATCAGAGACGGTGCGCGTGGTGCTCCAGATCGTGCACACCCGGGACCATTCGGCGTCCGGGCTCGTGCTGAGCATCAGCCACCCGGATATCATCCCCGGCATGCCCGTTCGGCTCGTCCGGAAGATGCCCTCCTGACTGCCGCCGGCCCCGCCCGCGGGGCCGGCGCCTCGTGCCCGTGGTTCTCGTTCCTCATCTCCTGGCGCTGGCGCTGTACGGTCTGGCCACGGCGCTCGTGCTGGGGCCGTTCGCCGGGCTACGGCCCCCCGCGCGGGCCGTGCTCCTCGGCGTGCCGCTCGCGGGGGTCGCGTGTCACGTCCTCGGCATCGCCCAGCTCAGGCTCGTCGGCGTCGCTCCGGCGCTGTCGATGCTGGCCGCGTTCCTCATGCTCCTGCAGATCGTGAGCGAGCGCATCTTCCGTGCTGCCGCGGTCGGGGTCTTCACGGGGCCGCTCGCGACGGGGTTGGTGAGCGTGGCGCTCTTGATCGGGCTCGGGCCCGAGCCGGCGGCAGCCGCCGAGCGGCGGCCGTGGTCCGTCCTGCACATCACGGTGAGCATGCTCGGGCTCGCGATGCTCGCGCTCGCGTTCATCGCGGCCGCGCTCTACTTGCTCCAGTTCCGGGAGTTGAAGACGAAGCGGTTCGGACAAGTGTTCCGGCTGTTCCCGCCGCTCGAGCGGCTCGACCGCTTGAATTACCTGTCGCTCGTGATCGGGTTCCCGACGATTACGCTCGGGGTGCTGCTGGGCTACGGCGTGCGGTTTGCGGGTGGGGTACCGGTGGATGCGGCGCAAGTCGTCTGGGGCACGCTGACCTGGATCGTGCTGGGGTGGGCGGTCGGGGTGCGTGTGGTGCGGCATTGGGCGGGCCGGCGCGCGGCGTTCGCGAGCATCGGGAGCTTCGCCGCGGTGCTGCTGGTGTACCTCGCCCTCAAGCTCGCCGAGCCGGGGACGCAGCGGTTCCTGTGAGGGGCGCAGCGCGATGAGCATCGCGGTCGTGGGAGTGAATCACCGGACGGCGCCGCTTGAGGTCCGCGAGCGCTTCGCGCACGCTCCGCGCGACGTGCCGGCCGCGCTGGAGCGGGTGCTGTCCGCCGGCGCGCGCGGCGGCGTGCTCCTCTCCACCTGCAATCGCACCGAGTTCTACCTCGCCGAGCCCGGCGACGGCGCGCCCGAGGAGGTCTGGGCTCTCCTGACCGAGCGGCTGGGCGACGGGCGCAACGCCAGCGAGTACGGCTACTTCCGGCGCGACCGCGACGCCGTGCGCCACCTGTACAGCGTCTCGGCCGGCCTCGACTCGATGATCCTCGGCGAGTCCCAGATCCAGGGGCAGGTGCGCGAGGCGTGGGAGGTCTCGAAGGCTCGGGCGGGTCCGGTGCTGCACCGCCTGTTCCAGTCGGCGCTCCTGGTCGGCGCGCGGGTGCGAAGCGAAACCGGGCTCGCGACGGGCGCGGCCTCGGCGCCGTCGGCCGCGGTGGCGCTGGCGGGCAAGATCTTCCACGAGCTCGCCGGCCGCTCCGCCCTCATCCTGGGGGCGGGCGACACGGCGCAGCTTGCCGCCGGCTGCCTGGTCGCAGAGGGCGTGCGTGTGACGCTGGTCGCGAACCGCACCTATGAGCGGGCGCAGGCGATCGCGGAGGGGCTGGGCGCGCGGGCCCTCACGCTCGACGAGGCGTGGGACCACTTCGCGACCGCCGACATCGTGCTCAGCTCCACCGCGGCGCCCCAGGCCGTCGTGACGTGGGAGCGGGTCGCCCCCGCCATCGCGCGCCGGCGCGGGCGGCCCCTGTGCATCCTCGATCTCGCGGTGCCGCGCGACGTCGCCCCCGCCGTCGGGCAGCTCGAGAACGTGTTCCTGTACGACATCGACGACCTTCAGGCCGTCGCGGCGCAGGCCGCCGCGGCGCGCCGCAGCGAGATGCCGGCCGCCGAGCGCATCGTGAGCGAGGAGGTCGAGCGGTTCTGGGCGTGGTACGGCGGCCTGGCTGTCGTGCCGGTCCTGAAGGAGTTCCGGGGGCGGCTCGACGACGTGCGCGCCGCGGAGCTCGAGCGCGCGCTCAAGCGCCTCGCGCATCTCTCGCCGGAAGACCAGGCTCAAGTGGAGCAGTTCAGCCAGGCGCTGCTGAACAAGTTCCTGCACTACCCCACGGTCGCCCTCAAGGAGGCGGCGCTGGCCGGGCGCGGGTACGGGCTGCTCGAGGCGCTCAAGCGGCTGTTCGGCCTGAAGGGGTCCCGTGACGGGTAAGATCCTGGTCACCGGAGGCGCGGGCTACATCGGTAGCGTGGTCGTGGAGCAGCTCCTGGCTCGGGGCCGGCCCATCGTCGTGCTGGACGACTTGAGCACCGGCCATCGTGCGGCCGTCGACCCCGGGGCCGAATTCGTGGAGGGGAGCATCGGCGACCGGCGCGTCCTCGAGGGCCTGTTCGCCCGCCACGCCATCGACGGGCTGATGCACCTCGCCGCCTTCGCGCTCGTGGCGGAGTCGGTCGCGCATCCGCAGAAGTACTTCGCCAACAACGTGACCGCCGGTCGGGTCCTGCTCGAGGCCGCGGTCGCCGCCGGCGTGCGCCGCGTGATCTTTTCGTCTTCGTGCACGGTCTACGGTCAGCGGGGAGATGCGCCGATCGACGAAGCCGCCCCGGTCAAGCCCGCGAACCCGTACGGCGAGACGAAGGTCGAGTTCGAGCGGCTGCTGGCAGGCTACGCGGAGAGCCACGGCCTCGCTTCGGCGAGCCTGCGCTACTTCAACGCCGCGGGCGCGTCGGAGCGATACGGAGAGGATCACGCGCCCGAGACACACCTCATCCCGAACGTGCTCAGGGTCGCACTCGGGCAAGGCGACGCCGTGGAGGTGTACGGGACCGATTACCCGACGCCGGACGGGACGGCCGTCCGGGACTACGTCCACGTGCTGGACCTCGCGGACGCCCACATCCGGGCGCTCGACGCCGACCTCGGAGGCGCGGTGGTGCTCAACCTCGGCACCGGGACGGGGTACTCAGTGCGCGCCGTTACGGAGGCCGCGCGCCGCGTCACGGGCCGCGCGATCCCGACCGTGGGGCGGGCGCGCCGGGCCGGGGACCCGCCGTGGTTGGTCGCGGCGACCGGCCGCGCGGAGGGGCTGCTGGGCTGGCGCCCGCGCCACTCGAGCCTGGAGGAGATCCTGGCCAGCGCCTGCCGCTGGCACCAGGCGCACCCGTCCGGGTATCGCCAGCTGACCTCGTCGCCTGGGGAGGGGGAGGGCTGACGCCGTGCTGTTACAGGTGGGTGGGGCGGTCCCCACAACGCCCTGGGAGCTGGTCCTTACGTCGAGCCGCGAGACGAAAGTCGTGCTCGCCGTGCTCGTCGTCTTCTCGCTCGTGTCCTGGTACCTGATCTTCCTCAAATGGTGGCAGTTCCGGAGAATCCGCCGGCAGGCGGCCCGTTTCACTGCGGAGATCGAAAAGGCTACACGTCTCGAAGACGCCTACCACGCCGCGATGCGGCTCCCGGCCTCTCCCTACAACCGGCTGCTGCGCGAGGGGGTACACTTTCTGTCCGAGCTGAAACCGGGGAGCGTGCGGGGCGGCGGCCGCGGTGACGGGCCGGCGGTCGAGGTGCAGAGCACGCTCACGACGACCCAGCTCGAAGCGCTCCGGATGGTGCTGGCGAAGGAAGTCGCGGCCGAGCGGGACGCCGCCGCCCGCTTCATCCCGTGGCTCGCCACCTTCGGCTCGGTGAGCCCGCTGTTGGGCCTGCTGGGCACGGTGCTGGGCGTGATGGACGCGTTCATCGGGATCGCCGTCGGCGGCTCGGGCAACATCGCGGCCGTGGCGCCGGGCGTCGCCGAAGCGCTGGTCACCACCGTGGCGGGGCTCGCGGTGGCGGTTCCCTCGGTGATGGCCTACAACCTCTTCGTCAACCGGCTGGGACTGGTCGCGGGTGAGCTCGAAGGGTTCGCCCAGGAGATCATCGGCACCATGGCCCGCGAGGGGAGGCTCTAAGATGGCCGGCCTGCTGGGTGGGGGCGGCCTGCGCGGCCACGGCGAGCTGCCGCTCACCGCCGATATCAACGTCACCTCCCTCGTGGACGTGGCGTTCGTGCTGCTCATCATCTTCATGATCACGGCGCCAATCATGCAGGGGGGCGTGGACGTGCGCCTGCCGCGGGCGCAGGCGCGCCCCCTCGAGCCCAAGACGGGCCTCGTCGTGACCCTCGACCGCGACGGCCGCATCTACGTGGACCAATCGCCGCTCTCGTATCAGGACTTCCGCGTGACCTTCGGCGCGCTGGTGCGAACCAAACGGCCCAGCGGAGTGTACCTTCGAGCCGACGGACGCGTCCCCTATGCCACCGTGGTGCAGGTGCTCGCCGTGATCCGCGCGTCGGGTGTCAGCGACGTCGGGCTCGTGGCCGAGCCGGAGGCGATCGAGCGGTGAGACGCCGCCGCGAGGCGTCCGCCAACGTGGGCCTCGGCCTGGCGGGGACGGCCGTGGTGCATGGCCTCGCGGCCGTCTTCCTGTTCGCGGCGGCCGCCGGCTCCCGCAAGCCGGCCCCACCGACGTACAAGGTGCGGCTGATCGCCGCGCCGGCGCCGACCGAAGAGGTGCGCAAGGCGCCTGAGGCGGTCGAGCGGCCGGCCGAAGAGAAGCCGGCGCCGGCCCCGACCAAGCGACCGCCGCCCAAGAGCACGATCTCGCCCGCGGCGCCGCCCAGGACGGGGGACAACACCGAGCGCGAGGCGGCCCCACGGACCACGCCAAAGACCGCGCCGCTCCCGAGCGAGACGCCGTCGACCGGTAAGGATGTCGCCACGGTCAGCGTCGAAGGGGTCGAGTTCCCGTTTCCGGAGTACCTGCAGAACATCGTGGCGCAGGTCCTGCGGCGCTGGCCGCGGCCGCTCCAGAGCACGCCCCTCGAGGCGGAGGTCTCCTTCTTCGTGCATCGCGACGGATCGGTGAGCGATCTCCAGTTCATCCGGCGCTCCGGCAACTTTGCGTTCGACCTGGAGGCGCAGGGCGCGGTCGAGGAAGTGGGGCGGTTCAAGGCTTTTGGCCCGCTGCCGGACGGCTGGGCCGCGGACGTGCTGTTCGTGCGGTTCTATTTCTCGGGGAAACGTCAGTGACGGCGGTCAGGCGGTCGGGCGGTCTGGCGGTCGGTCTCGCGGTCTTGCTGACCGCCGGTCCGCCGGACCGCCTGACCGCCCAAGATACGTCCGCGATCGACCGCGGCGTGCGCATCGGAATCGTGTATCGGCCGGGCGTGCGTCCCGGGTTGGTGGTGCTGCCGGGAGGCGGCGCCGGGCTCGACTCGGTACGCGCGATCCTGGCGCGCGACCTGGACTTCAGCGACCGCTTCGAGTTGATCACGCTGCCGGGCGGCGACTCGATCCGGATCACGGCGGCCCCCCCGGCCCCCGCCCTCCCCGCCCGCGGGGCCCCCGCCACGACACGGGCGGCGGGCAGCGAGAAACGCGCGGGCAGCGGCCCGGCGAGCCTCAACTACCCCCTCTACCAGGCCCTCGGCGCCGACTTCGCGGTCGCCATCGGCGCGGCGGGCGACAGCACCGTCGTGACGGTGCACGATGTCGCGGCGGGCGGAGTGCGTCGCGAGCTCCGCGCCCGCGTGCCACCGCCCAAGGACCCCGGCTTCCGGATGGCGGTGCACCGGCTGTCGGACAAGATCCTCGAGGCGACGCTCGGCGTCGCGGGCATCGCGGCGACCCGCGTCCTGTTCGTAATGGAGGGCAAGGTGTACATGATCGACCAGGACGGCACCGAGCGGAAACTGGTCTCCTCCAGCGACCGCCAGGCGATGTCGCCCGCCTGGGCGCCAGACGGGCGGCGCTTCGCCTACATGGAGTTCTCGGCCGGGCACGGGCAGCTGTTCGCCCAGGACCTCGCGACGGGCCGGCGCACGCCCGTGGTCACGACCGGGAGCGCGCTCGACTTCACGCCGGCGTTCTCGCCCGACGGCAGGACGCTCGCGTTCAGCCGGGCGACGGAGGAGGGCACCGACTTGTACACCGTTAACATCAAAGACAACTGCTGCTTACAGCGCTTGACCGTGGGGCGCTTTTCAGACAACTTGTCACCGACCTACAGCCCGGACGGCCACCGCATCGCCTTCGTGTCCACGCGATCGGGGTTGCCCCAGGTGTACCTGATGGCGGCGGATGGGACGGACCAGCAGCTGTTCGCGCCGTTCGACTACGGTGTCACCGGCTCGTCCAACGCACCGGATTGGTCGCCGGACGGCCAGTCCGTCGCGTTCCACCGTGATGTAGGGGGCACGCTGCAGATCTTCGTCCTCGACGCGCGGACGCGCGCGGTGCGGCAGCTCACCTCCCTGGGGCGGAATGAAGACCCAACGTGGGCGCCCGACAGCCGGCATATGGCGTTCGTGTCGGACCGTTCGGGGTATCGGCAGCTCTGGATCATCGACTTAGAAACCGGCCGGATCCGCCCGCTGCTCCAGCAGAGCGGCGCACGCCTTCCGGCTTGGTCTCCACGGTTGCCGGAGGCCACCGCGTCCACCCCCTGACCCTGGAGAAAGAGGAAGATGAAACGCGCACACCTGCTGGTGTTGGCTGGCCTGACTGCCGCAGTTGCTGGGGCTCGATGCGGGGGGAGCGCGCCCCCGCAACAGGTGACGCCCCAGACCAACGATGACTCCGCCGCCGCGGAGCGGGCGCGAGTCGCCGACTCCATCGCGCGGGCCGAAGCCGAGGCCCGGGCCCGGGAGGAAGAAGAGCGGCTCCGCCGCCAGCGGGAGGCGGATGCGATGGCGGCCGCGGGGAACACCACGGAAGCCATGCGCACGCTGCTCGGCACGATGATCCACTTCGAGTACGACCAGGCGAACATCCGGTCCGACGATGCCGGCGTCCTCGATCAAAAGGTGGCGATCCTGCAGGCGAACCCGGACACGCGGATTCGCATCAGCGGCCACTGCGACGAGCGGGGGTCGGACGAGTACAACCTCGCGCTCGGGAACCGCCGCGCGACGTCCGCGAAGCAGTACCTCGTGAGCCACGGCATCGACGCGGGGCGGATCGAGACCGTCTCCTACGGCGAGGAGCGACCGCTCGCGCCGGGCCACGACGATAACGCCTGGGCGCAGAACCGCCGCGGCGAGTTCGAGATCATCGCGGGCGGCGAGGCCCTGCGGCAGCCGTGACCACGGAGGCCGGGACGTGCTGCGACCGCTGCCGTTCGTTCTGAGCCTGGGGCTCGCCGCCGGATGCGCCCTCAAGGGGGACGTCCGGAAGGTGGAGCTCCAGGTGGAGGCCCTGCGGGCGGCGCAGGCGCGGGCGAGCACCGAGCAGGCGGCGAAGATCGACTCGGTGCGCGCGCTGCTCGCCGCGGTGCAGCAGACCATCGAGGCGCAGCGGGCGTACCTCGTGCAGATGCGCGGCGACGTCCGCACCGATCTGCTCGCCGTGCAGCAGCAGCTGGTGCAGGTCCAGGAGCTGACCGGCCAGAGCCAGCAACGCCTGAGCGAGCTGCGCGCGCGCGTCGAGGAGCGTGCCTTGCAGCCCGTGCCGCCGCTCGACACGTCCCGGGGGGCCGCGGGCACGCCGGGCGGGCCGGCCGGTACGTCGCCGGGTCCCGGACCGGACCAGATGTACGACCTCTCCCTGCAGCAATTCCGCCGCGGCAGCCTCGCCACCGCTCGGCTCGGCTTCCGGGAGTTCCTGCGGGCCTTCCCCAGGCACGAGCGCGCCGCCGACGCGCTGTTTTACGTGGGTGAGACGTGGGCTGGTGAGAACGCCGATTCGGCGGCCGCGGTGTATCAGCAGGTCGTGAAGACCTATCCCAATTCGGCGCGGGCCCCCGCAGCCCTCTACAAGCTGGGCCTGCTCGCCGAGCAGCGCGGGGACAAGGCGGCGGCCCGCATCTACTACAACCGGGCGATCGCCGGCTACCCCCGCTCCGACGAGGCCAATCTCGCCCGGGACAAGCTGCAACGCCTGGGGCGCTAGCCCGCTCCGGAGCCGGGGCCGGCGTGCCAGACACTCCCGACAACCGCGCTGAGATGCCGTTCCTCGATCATCTCGAGGAGCTGCGCTGGCGCATCCTGTACAGTCTGCTCGCCATCGTGGTGGCGACGCTGATCGGGTGGCTCCTGGTCGGGCGGATCGACGTGATCGGCGCGCTCAAGCGTCCGATCGCGCCGCTGCTGCCGGATGGACGGCTCGTGTTTACGAGTCCCGTGGACCCGTTCCTCATCACCTTGAAGCTCGCGTTCGTGGTGGGGCTGCTGCTCTCGTCGCCGATCGTCATCTACCAGGTGTGGGCGTTCCTCGCGCCGGCGCTGTACCCCCGAGAACGCCGCCTGATCATGCCAGCCCTTGCCGTGGGCGTGCTGTTGTTTCTGGGTGGCGCCGCCGCCGCCTACTTCTGGGTGCTGCCGCGGGCCCTCCCGGTGTTCTTCAGTTTTCAGCGCAACGATCTCGCCCCGATGATCACCGCCAACGAGTACTTCGGCTTTTTGACGCCGTTCATTATCGGGTTCGGGGTCGCGGCCGAGTTGCCCCTCGTGGTCGTGATCCTCGCCACGCTCGGGATCGTGACGCCGCAGTTCCTCGCGCGGAATCGCCGGTACGCCATCGTGCTCGCGGCCTTCGCCGCGGCGCTGCTCACGCCGCCGGACGCGGTGTCAATGGTGCTGATGTTCGGTCCGCTGCTGCTGTTGTACGAGATCAGCATCCTCTGCGCCCGGGTGGTGACCAAGCGTCGCGCCCGCCGCGAGCGGGCCGCGAGCGCGGCCGCGCTCGCGCTCCTGCTGCTCGCGGCAGGCGCGGGCCGCCTGGAAGGGCAGGGCGTGCCCCGGCCTCCCCGCCCCCCTCGCTCCGGCCCCCCAGTCCAGCCGTCCGACAGCGTGCCGGGCGATTCGGCCGGGCGCGGTCGCACCCTCGACACCGCGACCGCTCGCCGGCTCGGGCTGCCGACTGGGCCCACGCGCAGCTTCCCGGCCGGCGACGCCGTGATGGACTCGCTGCGCGACCTCAAGGGCTACCGCGTCACGCAATACGTCGCCGACACGCTCCTCGTCGTGGGCGGCGACAGCCAGACCATCTACCTCCGCCGCGAGGCGTTCGTCGAGCGGGAGGGAACGCAGCTCGAGGCGGACTCGATCCGGTACCGCCAGCGGAGCTGCCGGCTCGATGCCGCGGGCGACCCGCGGCTCTTCGACCAGGGGACCGTGCTGGTGGGGGAGGGGATGCGCTACGACACCTGCATCAAGCGCGGTACGGTCACGGACGCCCTCACCCGCTTCACCCAGGGGGGCGCCACCTGGTACATGCGCGGCGTGCTGGCGGTGGACTCGGGCTCCACCCGGCTGTTCGGTGCGCACAGCGAGATCACGTCCGACGACCATCCCGTGCCGGACTACCACTTCGGCACCGGCGAGGTGAAGTGGCTCAACAAGAACGTCATGGTCGCCAGGCCGGCCGTGCTCTACGTCCGGGACGTGCCGATCTTCTGGCTGCCCTTCATCTTCCAGGACATCCGCCCCGGGCGCCGCAGCGGCATCCTCGTCCCCCGGTTCGGCCTGAACGACCTCGTCCGGCCCACCCGCAGCTACGAGCGCCACGTGTCCAACATCGGCTACTACTTCGTCCTCGGCGACTACGTCGACCTGCTCGTGTCGGGCGACTGGTACGCGGACCGCTACCTCACGGCGCGGGGGCAGGTGCGCTACCGCTGGCTCGACCGCTTCGTCTCGGGCAGCTTCGGCTACAGTCGCACCAGCCAGCTCGACACGCCCGGATCGACGAGCCGGATCAACTGGCAGCACGACCAGCGTTTCTCCAACCGCACGCGGTTCAACGCCAGCATCGACTACGCCACCCGCCCCTCGATCGTCGAGCAGAACAGCATCAACCCCCAGACCGCCATCGCGACGATCGACTCGCGGCTGGCGTTCACCAAGCAGTTCGACTGGGCCACGCTGAGCCTTGGCGGCAGCCGCACGCAGGATCTCTCGAATAGCAGCGTGTCGCAGACGCTTCCAAGTGTGAGCCTGACCCCGTCGCCCGTGAACATCACGCCGTCCATCACCTGGTCGCCCGGGTTCTCGCTGGACAACCAGCAACGCTTTCGTCAGGCCGCCGGTGCCCTGCTCGTGGCGGGCACGGGCGGCTCGGCGGACACGCTGCCGATGTTCGTCGACGCCCGTACCACCACCCTGAGGTTCGAGACGCCGCTGCGCATCGGGCGTTGGAGCTGGGGCAACAACTTCGCCGTGAACGACCAGACGTCGAACCAGCGGGAAGAGCTGTTGATCCCCGATTCGACGGCGCCGGGCGGCGTCCGGCGCGCTCTGTACGGCCGGACGTTCCGCACGGACGTGGATTGGCAGACGGGGATCAGCCTGCCGTCGCTGTTCAGCGGCACGTGGAAGCTGCAGCCCGGGGTGCAGATCGCGAACGCGACCGGCGCGGGACCGTTCATGATCCGGAATCAGTTCACGGGGGGCCGGTTCCTCCGGCAGGGCAAGCGGCTCGCGTTCAGCGCCAGCCTGTCGCCCACGTTCTTCGGGTTCTTCCCCGGCGTGGGCCCGCTGCAGCGGATCCGGCATTCGGTCTCGCCGCTCGTCAGCTACTTCTACGCGCCGCGCGCCTCCGTGCCGAAGGCCTTCGCGACGGCTCTCGACCCCACGGGCAAGAACCCCAACGTCCGCACCGACCCGCAACAGACGATCACGCTCGGGCTCTCGCAGAACTTCGAGGCGAAGCTCAAGCCGCCCCCCGGAGACACGGCGGGCCGCGAGCCGCGCAAGATCCGGTTGCTCAGCATCAACACCAGCTCGATCGGCTATAACTTCGAGCAGGCCAAGGATTCGGGGCGGACCGGCTGGACCACGGGCGTGTTGAACAACACGTTCGCTTCCGATCTCCTCCCCGGGTTCACGCTCGCCATCACGCACGACCTGTGGCGGGGGGCCGTCGGCAGCGACACGGCGAAGTTCTCGCCGTTCCTCACAAGCCTCACAACGTCGTTTGCGCTCACGCCCGCCACGATCCGCGGCCTCGCGAGCCTCTTCGGGCTGGGTGGCCGGGGTGCGCCGCCCGCGGCGCCGCCCGCGCCAGGCGGCGCGGGGGCGCAGGGGGCGCCGCAGGGCGCAGGACCGCGGCTGGGCGGAGGCCAGCAGGGCTTCGGGCTCGGCGCGCCGGCGGGTCGAGGGTTCAACCTGTCGGTGAGGTACTCGTCCAACCGGTCGCGGCCCGTCGCGGACTCGCAGCCGCCGCCGTCGGCTCTCGGTGGGCGGCGGACCCTGACACTCGGCCTGCAATTCGATCCTACGGCGCACTGGTCCGCGTCGTGGAACACGGCCTTCGATCTCGACACCCGTCAGTTCGCCGCGCACGCGATCAGTCTCCAGCGCGACCTGCACCGTTGGCACGCCAGCTTCTCGTTCTCGAGGAGCCCGAACGGCAACTTCGGCTTCACGTTCTATATCAGCCTCCTCGACCAGCCGGACATCAAGTTCGACTACGAGCAGCAGACCCTCGCGCGCTAGCGCGCTCCCGAACGCTGTCCTCTGCGGGTGACAGGCCGAGCCGGACGCGGCCCGGTAACCAGCCATGGCCTCGCCACTTCCCCCCGGGCACGACGCCTGCTCTTGCAGCGCGGCGAACGCTTCCTGAGGAAGTTATGAGTTTCCCGTCGCGCTACGCCTTGATGATGACCGGCCTTCTCGTTGTCGGCTGCCGGTCCGATCCGACCGCGATCGACACCACGCTTCCGGCGCCGGCCAGCCTCGCTTCGATTTCCCTGAACCGGGCCATCCACCTCCAGTGGGCCGACAATGCCGCGCAGTCCGATCCCAGCCGGTTCGAGCGGTACCAGGTGTACAGCGCGGGCTACGACCTCGACCAAGGCGTGTGCCGCAGCGACTGGGTGATCGAAGGCACGACGGTGTCCGACGAGTTCCTCGTCACCCTGCTCACCAACGGGGTGCCCCATTGCTTCGCCGTGTCGGCGATCAGCGTCGAGGGGGTTGAGAGTGCCTGGTCGCCGCTGTGGCAGGACACGCCGCGGCCCGACGCCCGCAACGTGCTGGTATACGCAGGCGCCGCGAGCCCGGGGCAGTCGGGGTTCCGCTTCTGGCAGGATGCGAACCACAACGGCGCGGCCGAGTCGGGTGAGCTCGGACTGGTGCAGGCCGGAAACCTGACCGACATCGACTTCTCGGTCTATCGGGACCCCAGCGACTCGTCGCTCTGGCTTGTGCCCCAGTTTGCGGGCGACAGCCTGCGGCTCTACAGCAATTCACCCGTGGCCGACCTGACCTCCATCGACTTCGCGCCGGCGGCGGGGTATTCGCGCGACATGTTCGAGGCGGTGGCGGGATACGGTTACGTGTTCCAGCGCCGGGAGAACGGACAGTACCACTACGCCGGGCTGCGGGTGACCCACGCCAACCGCCAGTACGTGATCTTCGACTTCAGCGTGCAGACGGATCCGGGGAATCCGGAGCTGGTAGTGATCGGAGGCGGGGTGAACGCCAGCGTCACCGGTGCTCAGGTGACCGGCGCGAAGTAGAGTTGCAAGACGCCAAGCCGCAAGCGGTTCCAAGCTACATGTGGCCAGGGTGACGACCTGGCCACTTGTCGTATCTGGCGGCTGCTTGGCTCTGCTAATGCGCTCGCGTAGTTTCCTGTCGCGATGCCGAATCCGATCCAGATCGACGGCCGCTCGCTCTCCATCGAAGACGTCGTGGCGGTCGCGCGCCATGGGGCGCCGGTCACGATCGCGCCGCAGGCGCTGGAGGGAGTGCGGGCGTCGCGCCGCACCGTCGAAGACGCCATCGCCCGCGGCGCCACGATGTACGGCGTGACGACGGGTTTCGGGAAGCTGGCGCACGTGCGGATCCCGCCCGAGCGCGCCCGCCAGCTGCAGCTCAATCTGATCCGCAGCCACGCGTCCGGGGTCGGCGAGCCGCTCTCGGTCGAGGCGGTGCGCGCGATGATGCTGCTGCGCGCGAACGTGCTGGTCCGGGGCACGAGCGGCGTGCGCCCGGCGCTCCCCGAGCTCGTCGTGGCGATGCTCAACCGCCAGGTGCACCCGCGGGTGCCGTCGCAGGGGAGCGTGGGGGCGTCCGGCGATCTCGCCCCGCTCGCCCATCTCGCCCTCGCGATGATCGGCGAGGGCGAGGACGGTGCGACGCTCGTGGCGAAGGGCCTGCGCCCGATCACGCTCGAGGCGAAGGAGGGCCTGGCCTTCGTGAACGGCACGCAAGCGCAGGCCGGGCTCGCGGCGCTGCTCGTGCACGACGCGTGGGTGCTGTGGCGCACGGCGCATGCCGCGGCGGCCATGACCCTGGAGGCCACGCGGGGCACCCCGGATCCCTTCGACGCGCGCATCCACGACGCCCGCCCGCACCCCTTCCAGCAGCGCTCGGCGGCGCTGCTCCGGGGGCTCCTCGCGGAGTCGGAGATCCGCGAGTCGCACCGGGAGAACGACCCGCGCGTGCAGGACGCGTATTCGATCCGCTGCGCTCCACAGGTGCTGGGCGCGGTCGGCGAGGGCTGCGCGTTCGCCGAGCGCCTGGTATCGGTCGAGCTGAACGCGGCCACGGACAACCCGCTGGTCTTCGACGGAGACGTGTTGTCGGGGGGCAACTTTCACGGCCAGCCGATCGCGCTGGCGCTCGACGTGCTCGGCATCGCCCTCGCGACCCTGGCTGGGCTCGCCGAGCGGCGCATCGAGCGGGTCGTCAACCCGGACCTGTCGTCGGGCCTGCCGGCGTTCCTCGCCCGCGATCCGGGAATCGAGTCGGGCTTCATGACCCCGCAGATCGTCGCCGCGGCGCTGGTCGCCGACTGCCGTGTGCTCGCGACGCCGGCGAGCGTGCAGTCGGTGCCGACGGAGGGCAACCAGGAGGACGTCGTGCCGATGGGGATGAGCGCCGCGTGGAAGGCGGAGCGGATCCTCGCGAACGCGGCGCGGATCGTCGCGATCGAGCTGCTCGCGGCCGCGCAGGGGCTGGACTTCCTCAAGCCGCTGCAGCCCGCTCGGGGAGTGGCGCAGAGCTACGCGGCGGTGCGCCGAGAGGTGCCTCCCCTCGCCGGCGACCGGCCGTTCACGGGCGACATCGAGCGCATCGCGGCGGGGATCCGGGCGGGAACGTTCGATCCGGAGGCGAAATGAGCGGCCCCCGAACCGTCCGCGCGCCCCGCGGTCCGAGCCGGACCTGCAAAGGCTGGATTCAGGAGGCGGCGCTGCGGATGCTCATGAACAACCTCGACCCCGAGGTGGCGGAGCGGAGGACGACGAGACGCTGCTCGTGCAGTCCGGGAAGCCGGTCGGCGTGTTCACCACGCACCCCGACGCGCCGCGCGTCCTGATCGCCAACGCGAACCTGGTGGGGCGGTGGGCGACCTGGGAGGTGTTTCGCGAGCTCGAGCGGAAGGGTCTCGTCATGTACGGTCAAATGACGGCGGGCTCGTGGATCTACATCGGCACGCAGGGCATCCTCCAGGGCACCTACGAGACGTTCGCGGCGGTTGCGCGCCGGAGCTTCGGCGGCACGCTCAAGGGGCGCCTCGTGCTGACGGGTGGGCTTGGTGGGATGGGGGGCGCGCAGCCGCTGGCCGCGACGATGAACGAGGGGGTGTGTCTCGCGGTGGAGGTGGACCCGGCGCGCGTGCAGCGCCGCCTCGACACCCGCTACCTCGATCGGTCGACCGCGTCCGTGGACGACGCGCTGCGCTGGTGCGACGAGGCCCGGCGGCAGGGGACGGCGCTCTCCGTGGGTCTGGTCGGCAACTGCGCCGACGTTCTGCCGGAGCTGGTGCGCCGCGGGTTCGTCCCGGACGTCGTCACCGACCAGACGTCGGCGCACGACCCGCTCCACGGCTACATCCCGGCGGGAGTGCCGGTGGGGGAGGCCGGAGCGCTCCGCCGGCGCGATCCCGCCGAGTACCTGCGGCGCTCGGTTGCGAGCATCGCCGCCCACGTACGCGCCATGCTCGAGCTCAGGCGCCGGGGCGCGGTGGCGTTCGATTACGGCAACAACATCCGCGCTCAGGCGAAGGACGCCGGCGTCGCCGACGCCTTCGAGATCCCCGGCTTCGTCCCGGAGTACATCCGGCCGCTGTTCTGCGAGGGGCGGGGGCCGTTCCGCTGGGTCGCGCTGTCCGGCGAGGCGAAGGACCTGCACCGCACCGATCGCCTGGTGCTCGACCTCTTTCCCGAGAACGAGCCCCTGCGGCGCTGGATCGGGCTGGCGCAGCAGCACGTCGCGTTTCAGGGGTTGCCCGCGAGGGTCTGCTGGCTCGGGCAGGGCGAGCGGGCGCGGTTCGGCTGCGCGCTGAACGATCTCGTGAAACGGGGCGAGATCGGGGCGCCGGTGGTCATCGGGCGCGACCATCTGGACACCGGCTCGGTCGCCTCGCCGTTCCGCGAGACGGAGGCGATGCGGGACGGCTCCGACGCGATCGCCGACTGGGCGATCCTCAACGCGCTCTTGAACACGGCCTCGGGCGCGGCCTGGGTGTCGTTCCATCACGGCGGCGGCGTCGGCATCGGCAACTCGCTCCACGCCGGGCAGGTGAGTGTGGCCGACGGCACGGCGTCTGCCGCGCGGCGGCTCGAGCGCGTGCTCACAAACGATCCCGGGATCGGCATCGCCCGGCACGCGGACGCCGGCTATCCCGAAGCGCTCGAGGCCGCGCGCCGGCACGGCATCCGGCTTCCGTCGCGCGAGGCGAGCGACTGAGCACGCTGCTGGTCGGCGCCCGCCAGGTTGTCACCGGCCGGGGCCCGGCGCGGGCTCGCCGCGGGCGGGAGATGGCGGAGCTGGAGGTCCTGCCCGACGCCGCCGTGCTGATCGAGGGCGATCGTATCGCCGCGGTCGGTCGCTACGGAGACCTGCGACGTGAGACGCACGACGTGCAACGGGGTGGGGAGGTGGTGGACGTGGTGGAGGTGGCGGGGGTTCTGTTCCCGGGCTTCGTCGACTGCCATACCCACGCCGTGTTCGGCGCGCCGCGGCTCGACGATCACCAGCGCCGCGCCCTCGGCGAGGACTACAAGACGATCGCCGCCCGAGGCGGGGGCATCCTCCAGTCGGTGAACGATGTGCGGGCGCGGTCCGAGGCCGACCTCGCGGCGCTCGCGCGCGCCCGCATCACCGCGCTCCTCGCCCACGGCAGCACGACGATCGAAGTCAAGTCGGGCTACGGCCTCGCGCTCGATGCGGAGCTGAAGCAGCTGCGCGTCGTGCGGCAGCTCCAGGGAACCCAGCCCGCGACGCTCGTCCCCACGTTTCTCGGCGCCCACGAGGTCCCGCCGGAACTCCGTGAGCGCCGGGCTGAGTATGTCCGGCAGCTGTGCGAGGAGATGATCCCCGCCGTCGCGCGCGAGCGCCTGGCGGTTGCGTGCGACGTGTTCTGCGAGCCCGGCGTGTTCAGCGTCGCGGAGACCAGGACGATTCTGGAGACCGCCCGGCGGCACGGTCTCGCCCTCAGGCTCCACGCCGACGAGCTCGACGGGGCGGGCGGCGCGGAGCTCGCGGCCGAGCTCGGCGCCGCGAGCGCCGACCACCTCGCGGGGATCTCGGAGCGCGGCATCCGGGCCCTCGCGGCGAGCGAAACCGTGGCGGTGCTCCTCCCGGCCACGATGGTGTTCCTCGGCACGGGGCGGCAGGCGCCCGCCCGCCGGCTCCTCGATCAAGGCGCCGCCATCGCGCTGGCGAGCGACTTCAACCCGGGATCGTCGCCGACCGTGAGTCTGCCGCTCGTCATGACGCTCGGCGTCTCCCAGCTCGGCCTGCGGCACGCGGAGGCGGTCACCGCCGTGACCGCGAACGCGGCGGCCGCGCTCGGGCTCGCCGGGGACCGGGGTCAGATCGCGCCCGGATTCCGGGCCGACCTCGCGCTGGCTGCCGTGTCAGAGTGGCGGGAAATGGCGTACTGGATGGGCGTGAACCACGTAACCGCCGTCTGGACAGGCGGTTTCGCTTGTCCCCTCCCCACGGGCCCGGTATCTTTAACCTCTCATGTCCAAGTTTGACAGGATAAAAGAACGGGCCAAGAGCCTCGAGGCCAAGGATCCCAGAGGCGCCATCGATGCGTGGATGGGCGTCCTCAAGGCGCAGGAGGCCGAGGCCGACCCCAACCCCGACCTGTCCATCCTCAATCACGTCGGCGACCTCTACCTGAAAGTCAAGGATCCTGCCCAGGCGGCCGACTACTACGACAGGGCGGTCGACCGGTACGCGGAGCTCGGGCTGCACAACAACGCGATCGCGATGTGCAACAAGGTGCTCCGCAACGCACCAGGGCGGCAGACGACCTATCTCAAGCTCGCCAAGCTCTACGCGGCCAAGGGGTTCATGGGCGAGGCCAGGCAGAACTTCGTGGCATACGCCGAGCGCATGCAGAAGATCGGCAAGATCCAGCAGGCGTTCGCGGCGCTGAAGGAGTTGACCGACATCTCGCCCGAGAGCGCGCGCCTGCGGGAGATGCTGGAGGAGCATCTCGCGATGTACGGCGACGCGGACGAGGCCCCGTCCGACCAGACGCCGACACCGCCTGCCGGGAAGCCCGAGCCGAAGCCCGGCGCGAAGCCGGATCTGGCCAAGACGGGCAAGCGCAAGACGTCGCGTCTCGTCTTCCTGGATCTCGACGCGCCGCCCTCGCAGCGGGGGCGCAGGGGGGAGCAGCCCGCTGCGCCGCCGGCATCGGCATCCTGGCCCCCCACGCCGCCGCCCGCGCCGCCCGAGCCGCCTGCGCCGTCACTCGAGCCGATGACGCAGAGTCTGGCCGAGCCGATCCTGGCCGAGCCGATCACGGCGGAGCCCGATCCGTCGCTCCCGCTCGAGTTCACGAACCTGGCCGACGGACTCGAATCGTCGAGCGTGGGCCAGACGCTGGAGGGCTTCGAGACCACGAGTGAGGACTTCGGATCGCTGCGGCTGGAGGCGGGGGGCGTCGACGTGCCCTCGCTCCGCGACGACCTCGCGGCCGAGGACGTCGAGCCGATGACGGAGCTGGAGCCGACCGTGCCGGCCGAGGCGGAATCGGCCGAGTCGGAGCTCGAGCTGGAGCCGCTGCTCGACATCGAATTCGTGGAGCCAGCCGCGCCGCCCGCGCGGGGCGCCCCGCCCGTACGACCCGCGCCGCCCGTGCGGCGGGCCCTGCCCGAGCGACCCGCCCCGCCCGCACGGGACGCCCCGCCCGCACCGCGGCGACCCCCGGAGCCGGCCAAGCCGCGGGTGGGCGTCCCGAAGCCCACACCACCGATCCCGGCCGCTGCGGCGCCCCGGCCCGGCGTGGGCTCGCCGCCGCGGCCGGGGGTCCCCAAGAGCCCGGCGCCGACAGCTCCACGGCAGCGCCCGGCATCGCCGTCGCCTGCGCCGCCCCAACCGAAAAGAGCGGTCGACGTGCCGCCCCTCGAGCTCGAGTCCGGCTTCGACACGGCGGCCGCCGAATACGGCCACGAACTGGACGACGAGCCCCTCGCCATGGAGGACATCCCGCCGGTCGGCGGATTCGGAGGGTCGGAGGAAGACACCTCCGTGATGGCGGAGGACGAGGAGGACGCTTCCGTGGAGATGGAGGAGGAGGAGTCGGTGTCGGGGACGCGCGAGTCCTCGTTCATCGACCTGGCCGGTGACGACGTCGTGAGCCGCGGGGACCGGGCCGGCCCGCTCGTGTTCTCGGGCATCGACGTGACACCGTGGACACCCGCCATCGAGGAGCTCGAGGCCCGGGTCGCCGACAACCCGGACGATCCCGAAGCGCACCAGGCGCTCGGCGAGGCGCTGGTCGAGGAGGGCGAGCGCGAGCGCGGGATCGAAGAGTTGGATCTCGCGACGGCGGGCTTCGAGAACCAGGGAAACCTGCGGCAGGCTCAGGACCTCGTGTACGAGATCCTGCGACTCGATCCGAACAGCGTGCGCCACCGCCAGAAGGAAGTGGAGTTCGCCTTCAAATCGGGCGACAAACCGAAGCTGGTCGAGGCGTACCTCGAGCTCGCCGACACCCTGCTGCGCCACGACCTGCCGGACAAGGCGCGGGCGGTGTATCACCGCGTCGCGGAGCACGACCCGGGCAACGAGCGGGCCCAGGCCGCGCTCGCGATGCTTGCGCCGGTCGCCACGACGCCGCCCAAGGCTAGGCCCGAAGTCCGGGAGCGCCGGACCGCGCCCAAGGACGCCAAGGTGAAGGTGCGCCACGAGGCGGCGGCCGAGGACGGCGAATTCGTGGATCTGGCGGCGATGATCCTTGAGGAGGACCTGCGGCCGCGCGACCCCCGGATGAAGGTGGCGGACGAAGAGCCCACCGGCGACGAGGAGCGGGATTTCCAGGAGATGCTGGCCCGGTTCAGGCAGGGGATCGACGAGAACATCGACGAGGCGGACTTCCAGTCGCATTACGACCTCGGCGTGGCGTTCAAGGAGATGGGTCTGCTCGACGAGGCGATCGCCGAGTTTCAAAAAGCGCTGCGCGCCCCCGAGGGGAAGCTGAAGAGCTCCGAGGCGCTGGGCGTGTGCTTCATCGAGAAGGGTGCCTACGTGGTGGCCGAGTCGATCCTACGGCGCGCGCTCGACCTGGAAGCCTCGGGAGACCAGGCCCGGCTCGGGATCCTGTACTGGCTGGGCCGGGCGCTGGAGGAGCAGGGGCAGTGGGCCGAGGCGCGCGGGCTGTACGGCCGCGTCTTCGCCGTGGATATCCGCTTCAAGGACGTCGGCGAGCGCGTCCGGGCGCTCGCCAAGGCGAGGTAAGGTGAGCCAGCAGGTCACCCCGGCCTCGCTGCGGGACATCCAGCGACCGGTGGCGGCGCAGCTCGAGCGGGTGGTCGGTGAGCTGCGGCGCATCATCGCGGCGGACTTCCCGACCATCGCCGAGGTCAACGGACACCTGTTGCGGATGAAGGGCAAGCTGTTTCGGCCCACGCTGCTCCTGCTCTCGAACCAGGCCTCCGGCGCGGACGACCCGCGGGCGGTGACGCTCGCCGCCGTGGTGGAGCTGATCCACCTCGCGACCCTGGTGCACGACGACTCGGTCGACCATTCCGTGCTGCGACGCGGCATGCCCACGCTTAACGCGCTGTTCTCGCACCAGGTGGCGGTGATCATGGGCGATTACCTCTACTCCCGCGCGATCATCGAGCTCGTGCGGCTGGACGATGTCGAGCCGCTGCGCGTGTTCGCCCGGGTCACGAACGAGATGACGATCGGCGAAATGCGGCAGCTCGAAGCGCACGACAAGCTCGCCTACGCCGAGCCGCAGTACGACCAGCTCATCCGCTCGAAGACCGCGTCGCTCCTGTCGGGCGCGTGTGAGGTCGGGGCGCTCTCCGCGCCGCCCCCGCACCGCGAGGCGCTGGCGCGCTTTGGACTGCGGCTCGGCATGGCGTTCCAGGTCACCGACGACCTGCTCGATTACACGGAGCCCGAAGCCGTGACCGGGAAGCCGTCGGGGCTCGATCTGAAGGAGCACAAGGTGACCCTGCCGCTCATCGCTGCGCTCGCACGGATGGATCCCGAGGACCGGCGGCTCGTGGCCGAGCTCATGGAGACTCCCGATCCGGCGGACGAGCTGGTCGCGGAGGCGATCCGCCTCGTGGAGATCGCCGGCGGCCTGGACTACGCGCGGCGGCGGGCGCTCGAGCTGGCGCAGCAGGCGGAGGCGGAGCTCGAGATCCTGCCCCCGTCCCCCGCGCGCGACGCGCTGCGGGACAGCATCGCCTACGCCGTGGAGCGGCGCAGCTAAGGGCCGTGGCGCACGGACACCGGGGCCCGCTATTTTACGTTGGATTCCTCGCCGGAGGGTTCGTCCTCGGCGGACTGTTGCACGCGCTGCTGCGGCGCTTCCTGCCCCAGGGCGCGGCAAAGGAGTTCTTTACCACGGCCGTGACGCCGACCCTCGGGCCGGTGCACCTCGACCTGCTCGTGGTGTCGATCACGCTCGGCCCGATCGGGCTCGACGTATCGCTGCTGGCCGTGGTCGGTGTGGCGATTGCCTACTTCGTCGCCCGATCGATCTTCTGAAGCGAGGCGCCCATGTTCGGAGACCTGTCGTTCAGCCACATCCTGATTCTCCTGCTCGTGCTGGTGCTGGTGTTCGGCGCGAAACGCATCCCGGAGATCGGGTCGTCGCTCGGCCAGGGCATCAAGGAGTTCAAGCGCAGCCTCAAGGACATGGCGAGCGACAGCCCGTCTGACGCGCCGCCGCGCAATCTCCAGCCTCCGGCGCCGACCTCGTCCTCCGTCCCCGGCGGCGGCGACCCCAAGCGCCTGAGCGACTGACGCGCCGGAGACGTCCATGCTCGGGAACCTGAGCGGTGGCGAGGTCGTCATCCTGCTGCTGGTCGTGCTGCTGGTCTTCGGGTCGCAGCGGCTGCCGGAGGCCGGCCGGGCGGTGGGGAAGGGGCTGCGGGAGTTCCGCCGGGCCCTCAGCGACGCGCGCGACGCCGTCGAGCGCGGATCGGACACTTCCGAGCCGCCCGCCGCTCACCGTCCCAAGCGACTCATCGACTAGCGGCTAGGTGCCGCTCGACGACGCTTCCGGGCGGAACAGCTCCTTCCGGCGGTCTACGATCTTCGCCTGCGCACGCAGCGCCGTGAGGTACTGCTGCACGCGCGCCTGCTGTACCGACCGCATGAGCCCCTCGCGCTGCCGGTCGCGCTGCGCCAGCCATGCCGTCGAATCGGCTGGCCTGCGTGCGATCCCCTGCAATACGAAGAACCCCGTCTGGCCCGCGAGCACCCCGGTGCGCTCCCCGGGACGAAGCCCGAACGCGGCGCCCAGCACGAGCGGATCGCGCGCCAGATCGCCCGGCGGATTGAGGCGGGTGAAGGGCCCCTGCGCCGCAACCGCCAGGTCGCGCGCGCGGCCCGCCTGGAGCAGGTCCGCCTGCCCCGCCAGCATGGCAAGGGCCTGATCGGCTCGCTGCCGCGCGATCTCCTTCCGCTTCTCGTAGCGCGCGGCCGCGCGCACGCGATCCCGGACCTGCGCGAGCGGCGGCACGCCCTCGGCGTACAGCGAGTCGAGCCGGAACACGTAGTAGGCCCGCTCGCCTTCGATCACCGGGCTGGTCTCGCCCGGGTGCGCCTGGAACGCCCACACGCTCACGTCGGGAACCACGTACCGGCCCAGCGTTAGACGATCGCCTTGGACGAGTTTCGGCGCCTGCGCGACCGGCAGGCCGAGCTGCCTCGCGGCGTTGTCGAGCCGGCTGCCATCCGTCTGCTCGGCCGCCAGGCGATCCAGCGTGTCGGCACGCGCCTCGATCGCGTCCAGATGCGCGCCTTCGGGCGCCACGGCAATCAGGATGTGGCGCGCGTGCACCGAGTCGCCCTGCGCCGCCTCGACCCGGATCAGGTGATAGCCGAAGCTCGAGAGCACCGGCGGGCTGAGCGCACCGGGCTTCACGGCGCGCATCCCCGTCAGGAACTTCGGATCGTAACCGGGCTCGCTCCGCTTCACCCAGCCCAGGTCGCCGCCCCGCGCGCCGCTCACCGAGTCGGCGGACTCCCGCTTCGCCACGTCGTCGAACTTCGCCGCGCCCCGGGTGATATCCGCCCGGAGCCGCCGGGCCCGCTCCAGGGCGGCCGCCGTGTCGGCGGCGTCCGGCGCGCGCGGCAGCGCACTGAAGCTCAACCACGCGGCTGGGGGCCGCTTGTACTCGCTCTTGTGCGCGGCGTAGTACCGCTCCACCTCGTCGTCCCGTACCGGCGCCAGCGAATCCGGAATCTGCTCGGGGCGGACGTGCAGCACCGCCACCGTCACCGACTCATGCTGGTCCCGCCAGATGCGCCAGAGCTTGGCGTCGGGCACGTACACGTCGGCTGTGAGATATTGCTCCAGCTTGCGCTCCGGGAGGTAGTCCCGGTACAGCTGCTCGACCTGGACGCGGAACTCCTCCGTCGCGCTCGCCAAGTAGCGCTGCCACTTCGTGATGTCGAACTGGCCGTTCGTCTGGAACTGTGGGTCTTCGGCGACCTGGCGCAGGATCTGGGGAGGCGGCGTGCTGCGCGCCATCTGGCGCACCTCCTCGTCCGAGACGCTGATGCCGAGCCGGCGGTACTCGCGCTGGAGCAGGAGCCGGTGGATCAGCTGATCGGTGACCTGGTTCTCGAGCTGCTGCCGGTCTTCGAGCGTCAGGCGCCCGCCTCCCTGACGCCGCACCTCCTCGAGCGCGCCCTGGAACGCGGTCTGGAACTGCGGGTTCCGCACGACCCGGCCGTTCACCTTGAGAACGACGTCTCGCCCGCCGCCCAGGATCTCGGTGACCTGGCCGTAGGCGAGCCAGCCGACAAAGCTGATGGCCACGACCCAAAAGACGGGCTTCGCAATCTCGCGCATGTGCTGCATCATCGGGGGATGCACCTCCAGACGAGCGATTGGTCGATGTCTAAGTCTAAGCGCCACAACACGAAGACTCAAGCGGCGGCGGGTGATTCCGATTGACAGCGGCGCCGGCCGAACACTATCTTTGTCCAAGTCCGCCAAGAACTTAGGCCGTGGCCTACATCAGCGAGATAGACCGACTCGAGCAGCGTTACAGGGAGAACCCGAAGGGGCGGAATTTCGCTCCTCTGGCCGACGCCTATCGCAAAGCGGGGCTTCTAGATAACGCAATCGAGCTTTGCAAGAGTGGGCTCGAGCGCCACCCTGACTACGTCAGCGCCCACATCGTATTTGGACGCTGCTTCATTGACCAAAAGAACGACGCCGCCGCCGCCGACGTGTTTCGCAGGGTCATGGCGCTCGACCCGGAAAACGTCCTTGGTCTGAAGATTCTAGCGGATATCGCTGAGCGTGGTGGACGGTTCGACGAGGCGGCGGAATGGCTGGCGAAGCTGCTCGACGCGGACCCGATGAACGACGAAGCCGCCGAGGCGCTCGCCAGCGCGAAGCGGAAAGCCGTCCAGCCGGCACCGCAAGCGGCCGAGCCGGCCATCCATGTGTTTGAGCCGCTCCCGTCAGCCCAGCCGCCGGGGCCGCCGCCCCCGCCGCCGCCCCCCGGGCCTCGCGTGCTCCGCGCGCGTGGCGGGCCTTCTGCTCCTCCTTCGCCTCCTGCACCTCCCCGGGCGCCTCCGGCGCCTCCTGCGCCTCCGGCGCCTCCCAGGGCACCCTCGCCCCGGCTCGCCCAAGCGAAGACCGACCTGATCCCGCCGTTGCCCGACTTCGTGGTCGAGCACCCCTTGGAGGAGCGGGTGGGTCCCGAGCTCAGCGCGGCCGCGCCATCCGGCGACATCGAGTCGTACGATGGCACGTTCGACTTCAAGGCCGGCGGGTCCCATGCAGCGCGTGCCGACGGCATCGAGATTCACCAAGAGATCGACCTGCAGCCGCAGGCCCAGGTCGTGGAGGGACTCGCGAGAACGCATTACGAGAGCGGGGCGTTCGGGCGGCCCTCGGGAGCCGAGGAAGCGGTGCCCGAGGCTGAGCTGGATCTGCCCAACGTTGACCTGCCGCTCATCCTGCCCGACCGCGCAGCCCGGTCGGAAGCGGCGGGGGGCGCCGTCTCCGCCGCGCCGCCTCCCCCGCCGCCTCCACCGCCTCCGCGTCCGCGGCCCCAGTCGCCCCTGCCACCCGCGTCCCGGCCGGCGCCCGCGACCGTCGCGCTGTCGGACGACGACGGCGCGGCGGACGCTGCGGTGCTGTCGCGCGCCGAGCCGGTGCTCACGGAGACCATGGCGGAGGTCTACCTCAAGCAGGGGCACAAGGAGGACGCCCTGCGGGTGTACCACGCCTTGCTGGCGCAGCGTCCCGGGGACCTGCGGCTCCGCGCGGCGGTGGACGCGCTGACCTCCGGCGGAAGGCGGGCACGGACGGGGATGGGCGAGTCCGTCCAGGCGTACTTCAAGCGGATTCTCGAGGGACGTCTGCGGTCGCCCGCGCCGCCTGCGCCGCCGCCCGCGACGTCGCCTCTGGAGAACGCGTTCGCGCTCGCGCCCGCCGAGCCTGAGATCAGGGCGGCGGGCGAGGCGACGCACCCGACGGAAGAAACGATCTCACTCGACCAGGTGTTCGGTGGCGAGGGCGCGCTCGGGTGGCCCGGTGCGACGGACCTGCCTCCCCCGGCGCCGGTCCCGCCCGCCCCGGCGCCATCCCAGCCGGCGGCGTCGGGGGGCTTTTCGTTCGACCAGTTTTTCGGGGCGCCGTCCGCCGGCGCGGCTGCCGCTCCCGCGCGGGAGCCGCCGGCACCGGGCGCCAAGCCGCCGCACCCCTCCGCCGCGCGGGCGCATCCCCTGGCGGAAGACGAGAACGACCTCGATCAATTTCAGGCCTGGCTGAAGGGCCTCAAGTCCTAGTGCATATCGCCGTGCTGAACGGCCCGAACCTGAACCTGCTGGGCGAGCGAGAGCCGGACGTGTACGGCAGGACGACACTCGCGGAGATCGAGACCCGTACGCGCGAGCAGGCCCGGGCCCTCGGCGTGGAGCTTTCCTGGACGCAGACGAACCACGAGGGCGAGCTGGTGGACGCGATACAGGAGCTGCCGGGGACGGCGGACGGCGCCGTCATCAACGCCGCCGCGTTCACGCACAGTAGCCTCGCGGTCCGGGATGCCCTGCTCGCGGTGCGGGTGCCGTTCGTCGAAGTCCACCTGTCGAACATCTTCGCGCGCGAGCCCGAGCGGCGCCGGTCGCTGCTCGCCGACGTGGCGGTGGGTGTGGTGACGGGCTTCGGCGCCGCGAGCTATCGGCTCGGACTCGAGGGCCTGGTCGGCTACCTCGCGTCCCGCCATGGCGCCTGATCCGCGGCGCGCGCGACAGGAAGCGCTCGTCCGGGCGCTCGAAGCCGCAGAGCTGGACGGGCTGCTCGTCACATCGCGCGCCAACATTCGGTATCTGACGGGCTTCAGCGGGTCGGCGGCGCTGGTGGTGGTGACGCTGGCCGACCTGCTGCTCGTGACCGACTTCCGCTACGACGAGCAGGCGCGGGCAGAAGCGGGTGGAGTGGCCCGGGTCGAGGTGGAGAGCACGAGCGTGTGGGACCGGTTCTTCAAGGAGCTGGCGACGCTCGGGCCGCTGGCCTGCATCGGCTTTGAGGCCCACGTCCTGTCGGTACGGGACGCCGAGCGGCTGGCCGAGGCGGGGAATGCCTGGCGCTGGAAGGGGACGCGGGACCTCGTGGAGCGGCTCCGCGCCTCAAAGGACCCGGGCGAAGTCGCGGCCATCCGCGCGGCCGCGGCGCTCGCGGGCGAGGCGCTGCGCGGGACGCTGCCGCACGTGCGGGTGGAGATGACAGAGCTCGAGATCACGGGGCTGCTGGAGGGCGCGCTGCGGCGGTGCGGGAGCGAGGGGCACCCGTTTCCGACGATTGTGGCGTCGGGGCCGCGGACGGCGCTGCCCCACGCCCGCTCGAGCGGGCGCGCGGTGCAGTCGGGTGACTGGCTGCTGCTGGACTTCGGCGCGCAGGTGGACGGCTACTGCGCCGACATCACGCGCACGGTGGTCGTCGGGGCGCGGGCGACCGAGCGGCAGCGGGCACTGTACGGGCTCGTGGAGGAGGCGCAGCGCCGGGCGCGGGCGTGCGTGCGGGCGGGGATGAGCGGGCGCGATGCGGACGCGCTGGCGCGCGAGGTGATCGAGGCGCGCGGCTGCGGCGCGGCGTTCGGCCATTCCCTCGGTCACGGACTGGGGCTCGAGGTGCACGAGGCGCCGCGGCTGTCGAAGACCAACGCGGACCCGCTGCCCGACGGGGCCGTCGTGACGCTCGAGCCGGGCGTGTACTTGCCCGGCGAGGGCGGCGTCCGAATCGAGGACGACGTACACCTGTCGCCCGAAGGGCCGACGCTCTTGTCGGACGGCCGAACCGAACTCCTGGAACTCGTGTAGATTCCGGCGCTATGGATCTCGACATCGTCGCGCGGCTGGTGCAGATCCTGAGAGACGCCCCGGAGCTCGGCGCGATCGAGGTGCGGCGGAGCCTGTTCGGCGCCTGGTCGTCGGTGCGGGTATCCAAGGCCGGCCACGGGAGCAACGCCGGGTCTGGGGTGCAGCACGTGGTCGTTGCCCAGATGCCGGCAGTGGCGGCCGGGGGCACCGGGGGGGCCGGGGGGACCGTCCCGGGCGCCCTCGCCCCGGCGGCCGCGCCCGCCAAGGCCCACCTGGTCGAGATCAAGTCCCCGATGGTGGGGACGTTCTACGCCGCGCCCGAGCCGGCGGCGGAGCCCTACGTCAGGGCGGGCAGCCGCGTCTCGCCGGGGCAGGTGATGTGCATCATCGAAGCGATGAAGATCATGAACGAGATCGAGTCCGAGGTGGCGGGCGTGATCCGCGAAGTCTGTGTGGAGAACGCCCAGCCGGTCGAGTTCGGACAGCCTCTTTTCCGGGTGGATCCCCATGCCTGAACCGTCTCATGCCGCCGGCCCGAGCTTCAACTTCAAGCAAGCCATCACCGTCATGGTCCAGCGGAACGCGTCGGACCTGCTGCTCAAGGTCGGTCGGCCGGCGACGATCCGCGTCAACGGCGAGCTCGTCGCGCTCGACACCGCGCCGCTCAAACCCGAGGAGCTGAAATCGCTCGCCGAGCAGATCATGACTCCCCGGCAGGTGAAGGAATTCGCCGAGCACAAGGAGGCGGACTTCGCGATCGGCGTGCCGGGCGTCGGCCGGTTCCGGACCAACGTGTACCAGCAGCGCGGGACCGTCGCCTTCGCGTTCCGGGCGATCCCCTACGAGGTGAAGACGATCGAGGATCTGAACCTCCCGCCGGTGCTCGAGGAGATCGCGCTGCGGCCCCGCGGGCTGATCCTGGTGACCGGCGTCACCGGCTCCGGGAAATCCACGGCGCTGGCGGCGATGATCAACCACATCAACCTGACCCGGCGCGTGAACATCATCACGATCGAGGACCCGATCGAGTTCCTGCACCGCGACAACCTGGCGAACATCTCGCAGCGCGAGGTGGGGAACGACACGTTGTCGTTCAACGGAGCGCTGCGGCACGTGCTGCGGCAGGCGCCGGACGTCATCCTGATCGGCGAAGTCCGCGATATGGAGACGCTCGACGTGGCCCTCAAGGCGGCGGACACGGGGCACCTGGTGTTCTCGACGCTCCACACGACCGACGCCCCCCAGACGGTGAACCGCGTCATCTCTTTCTACCCGCCGCACCAGCACGACGAGATCCGGCATCTCCTCTCCACGGCGCTCGCCGCGGTGGTGTCGCTGCGGCTCGTGCCGCGGGCGGACGGCCAGGGCCGGGTGCCGGCCGCGGAGGTGCTGGTGAACACCGCCGCGGTACAGGACAACATCCGCGACCTCACGAAACAGCTCAACATCCCGGCCCTGATCGCGCAGGGCTCGGTGCAGTACGGGATGCAGAGCTTCGACCAGTCGCTGTTGTACTGGTACGAGCACGGCGTGATCAGCTACGAGAACGCGATCTTCTACGCGACCAACCCGAGCGAATTCGCTCTCAAGGTATCGGGCGTGGATTCCGGGGAAAGCCGGTCGTTCGGCGGTACCGAGGCCGCGACCGGGCTGCGCGGCGACATCGAGCCCTGATGTTCAGGAAGGTGCTCGTTGCGAACCGCGGGGAGATCGCCCTGCGGGTGATTCGCGCGTGCAAGGAGCTCGAGCTCCAGACCGTCGCCGTCTACTCGGAAGTCGACCGCGAGTGCCTGCACACGCGGTTCGCCGACGACGACGTCTGCATCGGGCGCGCGCCTTCCCGGGACAGCTACCTCAACATTCCCCGCATCATCGCCGCGGCCGAGATCACGGGTGCGGATGCGATCCACCCGGGCTACGGCTTCCTCGCCGAGAACGCTGAGTTCGCCGACATGGTGCGGGCGTCCAACATCACGTTCATCGGCCCGACCAGCGAGCAGATCCGCCAGATCGGCGACAAGGCGGCGGCGCGCAAGCTCGCCCAGAAGCTCAAGGTGGCGACCGTGCCGGGTTCGCCCGGGCCGGTGGCCGAGGTGGACGAGGCGGTGAAGGTCGGCCGCAAGATCGGCTTCCCGGTGATCATCAAGGCGGCGGCGGGCGGCGGCGGGAAGGGGATGCGGGTCGCCCAGGACGAGGAGCAGCTCCCGCAGGCCTTCAGCCTCGCCAAACAGGAGGCGCTGGCGGCGTTCGGCTCGGACGAGGTCTACGTCGAGAAGTACCTCGCCCGGCCGCGGCACGTCGAGATCCAGGTCATGGGCGACACCCACGGCCGGATCATGCACCTGTGCGAGCGCGACTGCTCCGTGCAGCGGCGCCACCAGAAGCTGATCGAGGAGGCGCCGAGCCCCGCGGTGGACCAGACGCTGCGCCACAGTCTCGGCGAGGCGGCGGTGCGGCTGGCCGAGGCGATCGGCTACGTCGGCGCGGGCACGGTCGAGTTCCTGGTCGACGAGGACGGCGCCTTCTATTTCATGGAGATGAACACCCGCATCCAGGTCGAGCATCCCGTGACCGAGATGTGCACGAACTTCGACTTGGTGAAGGAGCAGATCCGGGTTGCGGCCGGCGAGCCGCTGTCGTTCGTGTTGAACGGGGAGCGGCTGCGAGGCCACGCGATCGAGTGCCGCGTGAACGCCGAGGACCCGGCGCGCAACTTCCAGCCGAGCCCCGGCACGATCACCGCGTACCATCCCCCCGGCGGCCCCGGCGTGCGGGTCGACACGCATATCTACGCGGGCTACACCGTGCCCCCGTACTATGACTCCCTGCTCGCGAAGGTGATCGTGCACGGCAACACCCGCGCCGAGGCGCTCAGCCGCATGCGCCAGGCCCTCGATTCGTTCATCATCGAAGGCGTGACCACGACCATCGCGTTCCTGGGTCGGGTCATGCGCCACGCCGACTTCGTCGCCGGCCGGGTGGACACGAAGTTCCTGGAGCGCGAGCCGCAGCTGCTGCAGCCGCCGACATGAAGATCGACGTGTCCTTCACGCCGCTCGGCCTCGTCGCGGGAGATCTCGCCGGCCGGGCGGTCGTCGTCATCGATGCCCTCCGCGCCACCACCACCATCGTCACCGCGCTCGCCAACGGCGCGAAGGCCGTCATCCCGGCCGTGACCTCCGAGGAGGCGGTGCGGCTCGCGTCGAACCTCGAGAAGGACGACGTCCTGCTCGCGGGCGAGCGGAAGAGCCTGAAAATCGCGGGGTTCGCGCTCGGCAACTCGCCGCGCGAGATGGTTCCGGCGGCGGTCCGCGGGAAGACGATCGTGCTCGCCACCACCAACGGCACGCCGGCGCTCGTCGCCGCCCAGGACGGGGACCCGGTGCTCGTCGGCGCGCCGGTCAACTTCCGCGCCCTCGCCGCGCGCGCCCGGGCGCTGCTGGTCGAGCGCGGCGCCCTCATCATTATCTGCGCCGGGCGGGAGCGGCAGTTCGCCCTCGAGGACGCCTACACCGCGGGTCGCCTCATCAGGGCCGTGAAGCAGGGCATCCGCAAGCTCGACCTCAACGACGCCGCCCGGGTCGCGGTCGCCCTGAGCGGCGAGTTCCCGAGCTGGGCGAAGGCCCTGGAGCAGTCCGAGGCCGCGCGTCAGCTCGTCGACGCGGATCTCGCGGACGACGTCCGCTTCGCGGCCACGCCAGACCGGTTCGCGGTGGTCCCGACCTATTCCGACCGCCGCATCGTATGAACCGGAAGGCGCGCGCGGAGCTCATCGGCGTCGGCGCCCTGCTCGTCGGGCTGTTCCTCGGTCTCACCCTGCTGCGCCTTCCCATCACGGGGAGCTGGGGCGACGGGATCGGGTCGCTCCTGTGGCGGATGCTCGGCGTCGGGTCGGTGCTGCTCCCGGCGCTTGGCATCGGCTGGGCGCTCGCCGCGTTCCAGCGACTCGGCAGCCTCTCCGCGGCGCGCGCCGCGGCCCTCGGCGCCGGGCTCGTCGTGCTGCTCCCCTACGGCATCGGCACCGTCACCGGCGCGAGCTTCCCGGCCACGCACGCCGCCTGGACACCCGTTCAGCAGGTCGTCGGCCTCTTCCCCGCCGTCCTCGCCCGCGCCGTGCACCACGCGGTCGGCACGGCCGGCGGAGTGCTGGTCGGGCTGTTTGCGCTGTCCGCCCTGGGCATCCTCACGGTCGGCTGGCATCCGCTGGTCGTGCTGAGGACCCGGGAGACGGGAGAGGGGAGACGGGGGGCGGAGCCGCGCGCAACGTCGAAGCGAGCTCCCGTGTTGGAGGAGGAGCCTTCCAGGACGGGGGAATCGCCCGCTCCTGCCGCCTCACGCCTCCCGAAAGAGCGGAAGGGGGCAGGGGAGCGGCCGGCCCCCAAACCACCTCCCCTGCCCAAAGGCGCGCTGATCCCGCCGATCGAGCTCTTGAATCCGCCGCCCCCCGAAGACGGGGAAGCGGGGCTCGTGCAGATCGAGCAGATGGGGCGGAAGCTGATCGAGACGCTCCAGACCTTCCGCGTCGAGGGCTCGATTGCGGGACGGACCGTCGGGCCGGTGGTGACGCAGTACGAGGTCGCGCCGGGCCCGGGCGTCAAGGTCGGGCGCATCGCCGCGCTCGCGGACGACCTGGCGCTCGCGATGCGGGCGCAGTCGCTGCGGATCGTGGCGCCGGTCCCGGGAAAGGCGGCGGTCGGCATCGAAGTGCCGAATCCGCTGCCGCGGATGGTGCACACCCGCGAGCTGATCGAGGGTGAGGAGTATCTGCGCGGCAACCGGGTGCTCCCCGTCGCCCTCGGCAAGAACCTCGAGGGCGAGCCGGTCGTCGCGGACCTCGCGAAGATGCCGCACCTGCTTATCGCGGGCGCCACCGGCTCGGGGAAGTCGGTGTGCATCAACACGATCATCACGAGCCTCCTGTATCGCTACCCGCCGCAGGAGCTGCGGATGCTGATGATCGACCCGAAAATGGTGGAGCTGTCGATGTACAACGCGCTGCCCCATCTGCGGCATCCCGTCGTCACCAACAACCAGAAGGCAGCGACCGCTCTGAAGTGGGCGGTGCGGGAGATGGAGCGCCGCTACCAGCTGTTCCACGCAAACCACGCGCGCAACATCGCCGACTTCAACCGCAAGGTCCGCGAGGGAAAGCCGCTCAAGGGCCAGCGCGAGACGCTCGCCATCCCGAGCCCGGGCGTCGTCCCGGGAACCCAGCAGGAGCTGCCGTTCGACGCGGAGTACACCGAGGGCCTGCTCCCCTACATCGTCGTCGTCCTGGACGAGCTCGCCGACCTGATGATGACCGTACAGCACGAGGTGGAGACGCCGCTCGCGACCCTGGCCCAGAAGGCGCGCGCCGTGGGCATCCATCTGATCCTGGCCACGCAGCGGCCCTCCGTGAACGTCATCACCGGTCTGATCAAGGCGAACTTCTCGTGCCGGATCGCCTTCCGCGTCGCCTCGAAGGTGGACAGTCGGACGATCCTCGACCAGAACGGCGCCGAGACGCTGCTCGGCAACGGCGACATGCTGTTCCTGCCGCCGGGGAGGAGCGAGCTCGTGCGCATCCAGGGCGCGTTCATCTCGACCGACGAGACGGAGCGCCTGATGGCGTGGTACACGGAACGGCGCGCCCAGCTCGCGCAGCGCGTCGAGGTGAACATCATCGAGCAGATGGAGCAGCTCGAGGAGGCGGAGAAGAACCCGGATCAGGGAGGAGCCGCGGGGGAAGGGGCGGGCCAGCGCGATCCGCTGTTCCGGCAGGCGGCGGAGACCTGCATTCAGCACCAGATCGGCTCGACGTCGCTCCTGCAGCGACGGATGAGCATCGGCTACGGCAGAGCGGCGAGGATCATCGATCAGCTCGAGCTGGCCGGGATTCTGGGCCCCGCCAACGGAAGCAAGCCGCGGGACGTGCTCGTCGGCCTGGA
>WNGF01006223.1_pt1 | contig 33325 bp, 22 predicted proteins | sample 5400641 | NCBI WGS metagenome assembly WNGF01 (sample SAMN13153371, study PRJNA577476) | soil metagenome | isolation source: 80 cm soil or saprolite under grassland replicate 2 | place: USA:California | collected 2016-06-15 | reverse complement strand
GGGATCGGCGCGGATTGGATCAGTACCCGGTACTCACCACGTCTCAGCTGTTCGCGCTTCCCTTGTCCACCTACGTTCGAGCAAGGAGACGCCTCCTTGAGGGCCTCGCGGGGCGGTCGAGGAGTGCGGCCGGCCATCCGGCCTCGCCCCGCATGGTGGAGGCTGACGAAGAGGACGTCCGGTCGCACCCGATGAGGAGCCCGCCTTCTGCAGCCACACGCCGGGTAGTCACGACGTGCTACCCAGGATCACCTGACCCCAGACCAAGAATCACCCGACCGCGGTATTGATGGCGCCGAAGGGCCAGGCCTAGATTCCGCCCCGAACAGGCCCAACAGCAAGACGCGAGACGCTGCGCTGGCGCTCGCACCCCCGACGCCTCGCGCCTACCCGGAGGTGCATGATGGGGCGTCGTCGCGCTTGTCGCTCCATTGTCGTCGTCTCCGTCTTTGTCTCGTTGATCTCGACCGGGTTGTCGGCCGCCACCCCGAAGGCAGGGGCCGCGCCGAAGAACCCGAAGGCCCCAATTCCCCTCCCCGACGCGTCGGAGACGGCCGATACCGTCCTGAACGACGACGGCTCCTTCACCGCCTCCCTGTACACGGGAGACGTCAACTACCGGGACGACAAGGACCAATGGAAGGACATCGGCCAGGACCTGTCCCCCTCCGACGCACCCGGGTACGCCTGGACCACCGGGCCCAACCGGTTCTCCGCGGAGTTCAAGGCGGTGCTGGGGGATGACTTCCTGCGCCTGGACGCCGGGGGGAACACGTTCACCGCCTCCCTGGACGGGGCGCTTCCCGTGCCGGGGGTGGCCGTGGGGGCGGAGGTGACCTACGCAGGAGCCCTCCCCCATGTGAGCCTCGCTTATCACGCCCTCCCCGACGAGGTCAGGGAGTATCTGAGCCTCCTCGATCCCCTGGCCCAGTCCAGCTTCCGGTTCATCCTCACCCCGCCCAAGGACGTAAAGGTGGTTCCCGAGGAACTCAGCGACGGGTCCTGGGCCTTCCACGTGGCGCCGGAGGGAGCTCCGGCCTTCATCCTGGCGGCGCCCCAGGCCACCGACTCCAGCGGCATAAGTGAGGACAACCCGGACGGGGAGAACCCCGACGGCGAGCCCCACGCCTCCATGACCGTGACCGAGGTGAAGGGGGGCTTCGCCGTGGACCTGGCCATCGACGAGGCCTGGCTGAAGGACCCCCAGCGTGTGTTTCCGGTCACCCTCGATCCCACCATCGGCTTGCAGCCTCCCGTGGAGGACGCCAGCTTCGCAGCGAGCTGCCCCACCTGTACCGGCACCATCGCCGATCACCTGTACATCGGGACCACCTCCACCACGGTGTGGCGGGGGGCCCTGCAATTCGACCTGTCGGCGATCCCTCCGGGGGCGGTGGTGTCTCAGGCCACGCTCAAGCTGTACTTCGACAAGCGATGTTTGGCAGGGGGGCCGCCGACGCTGTGCGGCGGGGTGGCCCACCAGATCAACGTCCATCGGATGACCGCTGCCTGGAGCACCTCGTCCACCTCCAGCCAGCTGGCCTTCGACCCCGCGGTGATCGACAGCTTCACCCTGCAGGCCAACCCCGGCTTGCAGTGGATGACCTGGAACATCACCGGCACCCTCCAGAGCTGGCTGGCCGGGGCCCAGCCCAACTACGGGCTGCTGCTCAAGCGGAACACCGAGCCCCTCAACGTCAGCGGCCCCACCCCGGTGGCCAAGCGGTACGCTGGGGAGCCGGCGCTGCGCCCGCTCCTAGAGGTGACCTACACCGCCAACGCGGTGTACCTGTACCCACCGGAGGTCCTCCGGTCCAACGGGGCTGCGCTCCGGTGGAGCCCCTACTACAGCCCGGGCGGCCCGCAGTTCACCAGCTACGAGGTGCACCGCTCGGCCACCTCGGGATTCACCCCCTCAGACTCGACCCTGTTGGCCACCATCACCGACATTGCGGTGACCTCCTTCACGGACACCGCGGCCGCTCCGTCCAGGGCGTTCACCTACAAGATCAAGACGGGGACCGCCCTTTCCAACGAGCGCACGCTGACCCTGCCGTCGGACGGTAACGCCACCATGACCCTGCAGCCCTTCGCGAGCCGGGGGGTAGCCTCTTCCCTGCACTACTACTCCGGCTACACCAACTGCGACAACGCCGGGGCCGAGCCCCGGATCCTGGCCGGGACCACCGCCACCGACAAGTACCGCCCGGTGTTGTTCTTCGACTTCCGGGACATTCCGGTGGGAGCCACCGTCTCCGCGGCCACCCTCAAGATGTGGAACGACACGCCGCCATCCTGGGCCCCCACCGTGGAGGTCCACCGGGTCACCAAGGACTGGGAGGAAGGGACCGGGTGGGGGGCGGCGGCCTGCACTGCGAACGGGGCCACCTGGTACGACACCAAGGCGGGGACGCAGTGGGCCACTCCCGGCGGCGACTTCGACACGACCGTGGAGGCCTCCAAGACCAAGACCTCGGGCGGCGACCCGGTGTGGGACAGCTTCACCGTGACCTCGCTGGTCCAGAAGTGGGTGAACACCGACGCCCCCAACTTGGGAATGCTCCTCAAGGTGAGCAATGAGGCCCTCACCGCCGGGCACACTTTCTCCTACGCCTCCGACGACTACTCCGAGGCCGTCGCCCTCCGGCCCACCCTCACCGTGAGCTGGGCCGAGGGCTCCCACGCCGTGGCCCCCACCGTGTCGGTGTCGGGGCCGGCGCCCGGAACCCAGGTGTCCGGCAACGCGGTAACCATCTCCGCAGCTGCCTCCGACGATCGCCGGGTGGACACGGTGGATTTCCTCCTGGACGACGTCTCCATCGGCTCCGACTCGACCCCGCCCTTCTCCATCACCTGGAACTCGACGACCGCCACCAACGGGGCCCATACGCTCAAGGCCCGGGCGACCGACGACGCGGCCAACGTGACCACCTCGGCGGGGTCCGCGGTCACCGTGAGCAACTACGCCGCCCCCACCACGGCCATCACCGACCCGCCCAACGGATCAACGGTGAGCGGGACCAGGACGGTCACCGCCTCCGCCTCCGCTGCGGCGGGCCTGACGGTGTCGCGGGTGGAGTTCTACGTGGACGGGGTGCAGTTCGCCGAGAAGACCACAACCCCCTACACCGTGATCTGGAACACCCTGGAATCTCCTTGCGGTACCGGTGGTACAACCCCCAGGCCCCCGCCCTGGCCGCGGGCACCGACCCCAACGTCATCGACGGCGGCCAGAACGCCCTGGGCCAGGCCCTGGCCCCTGGGGCCCAGTTGACCAAGACCCTCACCGTGCTTCCCCCGTCCCTGCCTGACGGGGTCAACCGGTCCACCTACCGGCTGCAGATCGACCTGTACCAGATATCCACCTCGAGCTGGTTTGCCGCCAAGGGGAACCAGCCCAAGGAGAACCCGGTGATCATCAACAAGAAGCTCATGGCCGACGCTCTGGGCCTGGAGCGGTACTACCACTACGTGGGAGCGGACCTGGGGGCGGGGATGCAGCAGCTGACCAACGTGGCCAACGGCAACTCGGTGATCCGGTGGACCCCGTTCACCTCCAAGGGCCGGGGCCTGTCCACGGTGGTCAACCTCACCTACAACTCCCTGGAGGGCCACTCGAAGTCGCCGGCGTGCAACAACGTCTCGCTGTCGATCTCCTCCCTGATCCCGTTCGGGTCACAGCTGGACATCCATCCCAACAAGTCAGACGTCAAGGCCGGGAGGACCAACAAGTACGTGGAGTTCGTGGACGGCGACGGGACCCCCCATCACTTCGATCTTGTGGCGAACGACGTGTACGCGGAGCCCCCCGGGGTGCACCTTTACCTGCGCAAGAAGAACCCCACCGGGGACCAGACCTGGGCCATCACCCGTCCCGACCGGGTCACCTTCTACTTCCGGGACGACGGGTTTCCCACCCAGGTGGTGGACAAGAACGGCAACACCCTGACCTTCACCCTGGAGCAGACCCCGCCGGGGCAGGACCCCGGAGGGCCCAAGTTCCGGATCACTCAGGTCACCGACGCTGGCGGCCGGGCCTTCACCGTCTCCTACTACTCCAAGAACGAGTACAAGAAGGCCCACGTCCGGGGGAAGGTCTCCACGGTCACCGATCACCAGGGCCACGCCCTGGAGTTTCAGTACTACAAGGACGGGAACCTCCTCCGGCTGACCCAGAAGGGCGGGACCAACGCCGACGGGTCGTTCCTCCCCGACCGGACCTTCGTGATCACCTACATGGACTCGGCCGTCGTAGATCCGGTCATTCCGAACCGGGCCGACCGAGATAACCCCGATCCCAACACCTCGCCCCAGTCCAGCGTGATCTTCAGCATGCGCGACCCCCGGGGCAACGAGAGCACCTTCCGGTACTGCACCCCCAGCGGTCCCAACGCATGCACGCCTGACGCGTCCAAGAACAAGGGCAAGCTGAGGTACCGATACGACCGGCCGGGGGAGAGCGTAACCGGTACTCCCAGGACCGAGCTGGCGTACAACATCACGACCCGGGTGACCACGGTAACCGCCCCCTTGTCACGGGTCACGAGTTACGCCTACGACACCGACGGCAGGGTCACTTCCATAACTGACGCGCTGAGTCGGATCACCTCGCTCACCTGGAGCACCGACTTCCAGATGACCATCCTGGACGAGCCGGGAGACCCCAAGACCACCTTCACCTACAACGAGAACGGGTACCTCACCCAGCGGAGCGTGCTCACCGACCGGCAGGGACAGACCGACGTATGGAGCACCACGGCCCTCGACTACCAGAACATCGCCGCCGACGCGGCGGACGTCTCGGGCAACTGGCGACAGGGGCGGACCATCCCCCACTTGAGCCAGCTCATCACCAAGACCGACCCCAACGGGACGGCCACGCCCACCCCGACCGACGACCACCAGTGGGCCTTCACCTACGACCCCCAGGGCAACCTGACCTCGGTGATTGAGCCCGAGCGCTACCCCGGGCCTCGCTACACCACCACCTACACCTGGAACCCCAACGGGACTCTGGCCAGCATCACCGACGCGGACAGCCACCCCGCCACCACGTTCGACTCCTACGACGCGAACGGGCTGCCCACCCAGGTCACCGACGGGGCCGGCCAGGTCACCAAGTTCGGATACGACTCGGACGCGCAGCTCCTGTGGATCCAGGATCCCCTCCACGCCGCCGACACCGGGTCCAAGCCTCGGGAGTACCGGACCTACTTCGACTACGACAGCTTCCACCGGCTGGGCCGGCAGAGCACCCCCAAGTCCACCCGGTTCGACCGGGGCCGCCTCGTCTGGTCCTCCACCGACTACGACCCCAACGACAACGTGGTCGCCATCATGGCTCCCCACTACGGGTCCGACGACGGCAAGAATGGGGCCAAGACCACCATCGCCTACGACGTCATGGACCGGCGGACCCTGGTCACCGGGCCGGACAAGTCCTACGACCCGGCCGGCGAGCGGACCAAGTACGACTACGACGACGCGGGCAGAGTGACCAGGGTGACCCTGCCTCAGGGGATGTTCTCCACCGGGCAGAGCCAGGACTTCGTCATCGACAGCGCCTACGACCTGCTGGACCGGGTCATCAAGCAGACCCGGTACAACCAGAAACCCGACAACTCCATCGAGAACCTCAACACCCACTTCTGCTACGACACCAACGGCGACCTGGTCCGGGTCACCGCGCCCAGGGCGGGGCTGGAGTCGGTGGACTGCTCGGCGCCCCAGCCGCCCGCGTTCACTCGGACCTACACCTACTGGTTCGACCACAAGCTGAAGTCGCAGGCCGATCCGCTCGGGCACACGAAGTCGTTCGCCTACGATCTGAACCGGAACCTCATCACCACCACGGACGAGAACGGCCAGCCCGAGACCCGTCTCTATGACCAGCGCAACCTGTTGATCCAGATCGACCAGCAGTTCACCCACGCGCCCGATCCCAGTCGCAAGGTCACCACGAAGTTCGGGTACGACGGGGTGGGGAACCGGACCAAGCTGTGGAGCCCCCGGGCTTCCGACGCCAACAACGGCGACTACGTCACGAGCTATGCGTACGACAACGCCAACCGGCTGAACAAGGTCACCCTCCCCCACGCCACCGGGTTCACCCAGTACTACGTGGAGCACGGCTACGACGCCAACGGGAACCTCACCTGCACATCGCTCCCCGTGGCCACCGACGTGACGTGTGGCAGCCTGGGCGGCAGCTCCAAGACGGTCATGGACTACTTCGATCCCGGCTGGATCGAAAGGACCGACGACCCCGGGAACGCCGTTCCGCCCGCCCTGTTCGACTACCGCGCGGAGGGGTGGCAGACCTCCCGGATCCCGGAGGGCGATCCCAGCTTCGAGGTGGACTGGGCCTACTACGACGACGGGACGCTCAAGGAGGTGAGCGAGCAGAAGACCGGCAACCCCAGCACGTACAGCTACGACGCCGACAACAACCTGCTCCAGGCCAAGGCCCAGAGCGTGATTTACCCCAACCTGGTGGTGACGGTCCAGGGGACCTACGACTGGCTGGACCGGGTGACCAAGGCCCGGGCCAAGAAGACCCCCGACACGAACTGGAAGGCCACCCTGTTCACCTACGACCTGAACAGCAACGTGGCCACCCGGGAGGACAACCGCGTCGAGAATGACGCCGGCGGGCAGGTGAACCCCGGCCGGATCTACGCGTTCACTTACGACCAGGCGGACTGGCTCTCCGCCCAGACAGACGACCGGGGGACCGCGGGCGACTGCACCGACGACGCCAAGATCACCAACACCTTCCTGCCCACCGGCTGGGAGCAGACCCGGAAGTTCTTCCGGGTGCAGACAGGTTGCGATCTCACGCTGCTCAAGCAGCAAACCGACTGGACCTACTTCGACAACGGCAAGGTCAAGTCGGTCGACACCCAAGCCAAACAGAGTGGCCAGATGGTGAGCGTGGAGCACCACGACGTCACTTTCATTGACGTCCTCACAAACCAGTACGTCAACGGCAACCGGGTCAAGGACACCTTCACCCTGAAGGGCCCGAACACGGTGTGCAACCCCTCCACGTGCTCCAGCACCTACACGTACGACCCCCGGGACAAGCTGATCAAGGAGGTCAAGGTCCGCGACGCCACCACCACCGTGGAGTACGGCCTTGATCCCGACGGGAACATCCTGTCCATCACCACCAACGGCAGCCCCACCAAGTCCTTCACCTACACCGGGGACCAGCTGGCCACGGTGACTCAGGGCGGGGCGACCCAGAAGTACTTCTACGACCCCCGGGGGAACCTGGACTGCATCACCACCGACCAGGGCTCGCCCGGGGACTGCCCCCAGACTACGGGCAAGGCGGTTCCGGCCTCCCTGCTGGTGGACTACACCTACGACTTCATGAACCGGCTGACCGACTACGCCAAGTACGCCAACTCGGTCAAGACCGACTGGGCCAACTATGCCAACGACGCCCTGTCGCGGGTGGACACCGAGACAGAGCATCACCCCGGACTAACTGACCGGACCACCGTGTTCACCTACGTGGGGCTGACCAACCAGGTGACCAAGGAGGCCCGCACCGAGGGAACCGACACCACCACCAAGACCTACAGCTACGACGCCTATGGCCACCGGGTGGAGATGACCAATACCCCGCCGCCTGGCCAGGGTTCGTCCAAGGACTACACGTATGCCTTCGACGTGCATGGGGACGTGTCACTGCTTGTCGATGAGGGCAATGGCATCCCCAAGGAGTCCTACGGATACGATCCTTACGGGGACACGGATTCACAGCTCACCCAGGGCCAAGGATCGAACGACGACAAAGGCCCGTTCAACCCCTACCGGTACGCGAGCAAGCGACTGGACTCAGGGTCCCAGAGCTACGACATGGGCGCCCGGCGGTTCGGTCCAGACGTTGCACACTTCCTCCAAACCGACCTATTCCAGGGAGCTCTATCGAATCTGACACTTAGTCTCGACCCGCTCACTCAGAACCGCTTCGCAATCGCGAGTGGCAACCCTGTGGACTATGTGGAGTGGGATGGACATATCGTTCATCGGGACGATTACGCGGGCGCAGCAAAAGGCCCGGATGTTGTGGGGATAATTTGGGGTGTTGGCTCTAATGGCCCGCGCGATCCGAATGGCGCCGAGATTGCTGCTGCGCTCCGCGCCGAGGGTTTCGAGGTACGAGTTTTCCCCTGGTGCTTCCGTGGAGGCCTGTGGGGACATCGATGCATATTCCGAGGTGGGGATGACCCACAGAAGATCGCGCCCCGACTGCGGGATTGGGCGAACGAGAACAACGTCTCCGTTCTCTTGGGACACAGCAAAGGTGGGTTGATTCTGTTCGAGATGCTTGCTGAGATCGGCAAGGGAAGACTTGATCCTCTTCCTAACTTGCGGCGTGCGATTACAGTGGATTCGCCTCTTGTCGGGATCAGGGCCACTGGTGCGGGGGAGGGGCCAGAGGAACAACGAGGGCTTGAGCAAGGATTGCGTGCACTAGGAAGGGTCCAGATGACCGACCTCATCTCCGTCATTAACCAGGGAGATCCTGTTGCCTCGCCAGCTCCCAAGGGCGTTCGTGAGATCAACTATGTGACCTTTGAGACGCAGATTTGTTCCTTCCTCGTTTTCTGTAATCCTTTGCCCTTCTTCCACAACCCGCTCTCGCCATTCGCACAGCACACGGAGCCCATCGGTGATCCCTGTGCTACAAAGCCGATCGCACACTTGGCGGCGACAGGCAAATGGATGGACTTCCCCTGCTGAGACGGGGGTGACTCCTGGCCGCGAGAGACCGGAGCGAGGTGGATACTGACTAGGAGACAGGGAAACATCTCGGCTGTCGTGTCTGCTGCTCTGGATGCGGCGGCCGTTGCCGCTGGGTTCATGGCTCAGAGCCCACGGGGTCCTTGGTTCGATTGGTCGGGGACCCTCGCGCTGGGCGGCCTAGCTGCTGGTGTATTAGGCCTGATGTTCGGGGCAATCCGTTTTCGCGTGCTTGGCTGGATTACCAGTCTTGTGGCCGCTGGATGGTTGGTCTTTGCCCTATTGGTGTACGGATATAGCTGAACCTCATCACCCTCCGATGGTCGATGGGCACGGTTAGACCGCTGTTAGGCAGTCTGGTTCCGCGGGCGTGGAGTATCGGTCGGAGACCTCCGGAACTCTCCGAGGTGTCGCTGGTGAGCTGAACAGCCGCCCTCGCAGGGTTCTACGATGGCGGTCTCCAACCGAGGTTCTGACCAGCCGCGTTGCGATGACTGCTTGAGACCACCGTCGCCAAGGGGTCAGTTTTCACGCGTCGCCGACATCCCCCTTTCTGCGGCTTGGTGGGCCCTCGAAGTCGATGTCCTCGACCTGGGGGCCGCCGCATTCACCGGCGCGAAGGCCTGCGTACGCTCTGAGCCGGATGCAAAGGGCGTAAGGATCGGTCGCTGCCGCTCGCGCGAGCTTCGACCTGGTCCGACGTCAGAGCGCGAAGACGCTGCCGCTTCGTCTTTCCGTCGCCTTCTTCGGCTTGATGCCTTGAATCAAGCCCCAGGCGAGTTCGAAGGGCTTCGATGCCTCGATCAACGTGGGCTTGGTCTGGGCCATAGCTCACACGGCCGCGACGAGGTCAGGTCGCCGGTTCCAGCGACCTCACGAACACCAGCTCGGGGGGTTCGAAGATGCGTCCTAGATAGACAGTGCCCGGCCCCGGGCACTGTCTATCTCGGACGCGTCCCTGGGGAGCCCCTGGAGCCGACACGTCCGGTGCCGCAAGCCTGAGCGGGACGTCCGGATGGGGCAGGACCAGTACCACCTCGATGTTCCGGTTCTCCTTGAGGTACGTCACGCTCTTGACCAGGCGGGTCAGAATCCGCCGACGGATGTCGTCCGGGCCGCTCAGTAGCACCGCGCTGAGTTCAGGTCCCACTTCCCTCAACCTCTCGACGGAGGCGAGCTGAACCTGCTCGTCCGGCTTCCGGGATAGCTGGGCCAGTTCCTCACGCAGGCGGTTTTCCTCCTCTGAGAGGCGGTCGATGGCCTCTCGGATGAGCGCCGGGTCGATCCCATGGCGGAACCCGTTCAGCTTGGCCAGCTTCTCCTCATGGAGTTCCGCCAGCGCCTGCGCTCCAGGCGGGTGCGTCCTTTCAGGCTGGACTTCTGTCGTTCCCGGAAGGCATTGCTCAGCTTCCGCTGGAGCGTCGCGGCTCTCAAGGGATCCAGGGGCACTGTTGCATTGGGCGCCGAGCGCCGCTTCGGGGAGACTTCGTCCATGAGATCACGCTCTCACCCTCGCCCCCGTCCAGCACGAAGCTCAGCCTTCACCGGGTACCGGTTTCCGCCCAAGGTCATCACCCTGGCGGTCCGCTGGTACCTGCGATTCGGTCTCTCGTACCGGGACGGGCCGCGAGCGCGTGAGGTGGCTGCCGGAATGCTCGCATCCATGCCTGAAACAATCAACCGAGACATGAGTCTGAGACACTCATGTCTTCCCCCTGGAAGGCCGGGCGCGAGGGCACCGGGCATCCCTGAAAGGCCCGTCAGGCCCAGCCGGCACCCGATCCACGATGGTCACATGGGCAGGTGAACGGCGTGATCCGAATGAATGCACCCCACACCTTCATAACCGCCGCCGGCTCGATTTCTTGCACCCAACAGCTTGGGCTGCCGCTAAGGCTCTACGAATCCCTTGACAGGTGCGCGCGTCCGGCCGCGCCCACCTGCTGTGCCCAGTTAGCCGCCGTTGACGCTGTCGATCTCGAAACGCTGGACGCGCATCTCCGAGCCCTGGCCGAAGAGGTTCGGGCCGCCGACAAACGCCGCCGGGAACGTTACGCCGGTGCGAGGGAAACAAGCCCCGTCCGGACGGCGGCAGGCCGCCGTCGAGCAGAGTGAACAGCGCCGTCCCGCAATTCAGACGCCGCGGCGCCGCCGGCTGCGGGATGCCGCCGTGGTCGATGATCGTCGTCGCGCCCGGCGACGGCAGGCCGATGTGGTCGACCCGGGCGACCTCCTGGTCATCGACAAGCCAGCGGACGACGCCCGCGGCGCGGTTGTACGCCACCGTCACCTTCGCCTGGTCGCCCGGCGTCCGCCAGACCGGCTGGAACACCGACGAGAAAGCATCCTAGGTCGCCGTGCCGCTCAGGTTAGGGTGGATCGGCTTGATCTTGGCTATCGTTGTCGTCATCGCATTGGTGTACTTCCTGTTTGGTAGGAGTCGCGTCTAACACGAGCGGCGCGTTCGCGAAACTGGAGTCCACATCCCAGGCCCCTTAGCCTGGTCGCTCTTTCAGCACCGGCCCAATGAGGCCGAACTATTTACTGGTTGGGCTCCGCCTCGCTAGTGTCCGCCAAGGCGGAATCAAGGTCTTGATCAATAGCCAGGCCGCCGATCGACACGATCCCCACGGGGCTGCCCTCCTTGATCACGGGCACCCATCGAATGGCCTTACCGGCCATCAATCGAACGGCGTCAGAGACGGAATCTTCCGGTGAGAGGGTGACCATTTCCTGTCCTGGCTTCGTCCGCATCTGCTCAGGCAGACACGGAAGTTACTGTGGGCAGCAACGACTTCATCTTCTCCCAGAACAAGCAGAACGAGCCCGCTGTCGCCATCAACCCTATCCAGCCGAACATCGTGGCGGCCGGTACGAACGACAACATCGACATGGAGGCTTGTAACGCAGCAGCCGATAACACCTGCCCGTTCACGCCGGATGTGGGAGGCTCGGGCGTCCACTTCTCACAGGACGGAGGAGCGAGCTGGGTCCAGCCTACCTACACGGGGATCACCGCCCGTAACTGTCTGGGTGTACCTGGCGACGACGACCCACCTTGCCAGCCCGAGCAGGGCCCGATCGGAACTCTCCCTCGGTACGACGAGGTCGGGGTGGTCTCCGACGGTGATCCGGCGCTGGCCTGGGGACCAAGGCCGGGCGAGGACGGCTTCTCCTGGGACAACGGAGCGCGGCTGTACTACGCCAACCTGACCAGCAACCTCAGCGCGGGCGGTTCGGAGTCCTTCAAGGGATTCGAGGGTATCTTCGTTTCGCGGACCGACGACATCGCCGGCGCCGTGGCCGGCGAGAATAACGCCTGGATGAGGCCGGTTCGGGTCTCCAAGCAGAGCTCGGCCACGTTCGCCGACAAGGAGCAGATCCGAGTCGACAACGCCGCGAGCAGCCCCTTCTTCGGCAGGGCCTACGTCTGCTGGGCCAACTTCACCGGCAACGGAGCCGCGCCCGTCAGGGTTGCCCGGTCCACCGATGGCGGGGACACGTGGAGCCAGAAGCAGGTGAGTCCCGCCAGCAATGTGGCTCCCCGACATTGGGGGCGGACCGGATGCACGATCCGCACCGACAGCAACGGTGTTGTGTACGTCTTCTGGGAGCTGTTCCAGTCGCCCTTCTTCTTTCAGCCGCCCAAGGGAAGACTTCAGATGGTGAGGTCCTTCGATGGTGGCGTGAGGTGGACCCGGCCGCGGACCATCCAAGAAACCGTGGATCCCTGCTACTTCGTGGACCCGGTCATCCTTCGGTGCATGATGGACGGAGTGGCTGGCGCCCGCAACGACCTGTCCGGCGGTCCCGGCGTGGACATAGCGAACGGAGCTCCCACGGGTGAAGGCGCCACCGATGACATCATCCTTACCTGGGTGGACGGTCGGCGCGGCCTCAACAACGAGGATGTGATGGTGTCGTTCTCTGGTGACAGGGGGGAGTCTTGGTCCGCCCCCACTCCGATCCAAACAGGAGGGGATCGCGGGTACTACTCAGCACCGGCGCTGTCTCCCGACGGATCCGATGCGTGGATCGTCTACAACGCGTTCACTACGCCCTTCCGGGACACCACCTTCACACCGAGGGGCCTGGTTGGGGTGGTGAAGCACGCCGACGTCACGCCGCACGTGGGCCCCGGGGCGTTCACCGAGGTGCACCGGGGCGCGGAAGGTGACCCCCGCGGTTCGTCGCAGAACAACCTGCAGGCCGAGTTCCTGGGCGACTACGTCTACGCTGATGCCACGAACGACTATGCCACGTTTGTGTGGAACGACGCCCGGAACGCGGCGGACTGTCCTGCCATGGACGCCTACCGGATGTCGCTACGGACCGACGGTTCGGAGGATGACCTGCCTGCTCCCGCGGTGCAGCAGGAGTGTCCGGCAACCTTCGGGAACACCGACATCTTCGGGGCGTCGGTGACCGACCCGACCTAGCACCGTAGCCGCGGCAAGCGAGGAGCGGGCGCCGACACAGGCGCCCCTCCTCCTCCCGCAGTCGCTCGGCGTGTGGGGGAGTACCGCCGTGACGGTCCCTCGCCGCTCCAAGACTTCCTTCACCGCGTCGTACCGCTCCTCCACGACCCCCTGCTCCACCAGCACGATCCCGACCTCCTCCCGAGGGCCGCGGTGGACACGAGAGCAGGCCGGGCGCCAGTGTCAAACATCTGGTGGAGCTGTCAACTAATCAGGTGGAACTGAGCTCCTGACTTGTTTGGATGCTGTGAGCAGCCGGGCAACGCGAGCCCGTAGGGTGCGAGGTCGATGGCCGGCTGGCTCCCAGGCTCCTTGCCCACCTGGCGGTGTGGCTCGCTCATAGCGTGCTGGCCGGTCACCGACTGCCGTCGGCGTGGCTCGATAGAGGCGTGAAGCGCTTGCTTGAACTCAGGTTGCCCGCCGCGGTCCCCACCGTCGGAGCCTGGAGGAAGGAGGCGCACGTGATCACGATTGGTGTTGATCCCCACAAGTGCTCGCACACAGCGGTCGCGCTGAATGAGGGCGGAGAGGTGCTCGATGAACTTCGAGTGCCGGCGAACAAGGCCACCGTGACGACGCTCCAAAGATGGGCTCGCGACTGGCCCGAGCGGACCTGGGCGATCGAGGGCGCGAACGGCCTGGGCCACCTACTCGCGCAGCAGCTCGTTACCGAAGGCGAGGTCGTGGTCGACGTCCCGGCGACGCTTGTCGCACGGCGCGCCAGTTTGACCGGGGCCACGGCAGGAAGACCGACGGCATCGATGCGCAGGCCGTGGCCACGCTGGCTCAGCGCCATCACGACCTGCGACGAGTTGTTTCCGAGGGCTACTTCCGTGTGCTCAGGCTCCTCTCTGACCGTAGGGACGAGCTGGCCGGAGAGCGCAGGCGAGTGGTGAACCGGCTCCATCGCCTCCTTCGGGACCTGCATCCGGGCGGTGCGCCGATGGAACAGTCCGCGGAGACCGCTGTGTGGTGCATTCAGTCTCTTCCTTTCGGAGACCGGGCTGCACCGTCCCGGCCTTAAGGCAGGCCCAACGGACTCCCCGTGGGCCCGCCTCGGGATCGACGGAGGATCGCCTTCGCCCAGCCACTGGGTCCGAACGAAGCTTCCACGGGTGCGATGGCGTGCCCCCTACATGCCACAGGAGCCGTACAAACGGGTCAGAAGACATGGCAACGCTGCCAGGTGAGCCCCTAATGTCCTTTGCACCCGGGCGGCCGGCTTCTTCCGCCGGCTCCGCCCCGACCGTAGACTCGGAACGTGTCCACGGCCCGAAAGACGGTCACCATTCTGTTCTGCGACGTAACGGGCTCGACTGCACTCGGCGAGGAGCTCGACCCGGAGTCCCTGCGCGAGGTTATCCAGCGCTATTTCACCGAGATGCGCGCGGTGATCGAACGCCACGGCGGCACGGTAGAGAAGTTCATCGGCGACGCCGTGATGGCGGTGTTCGGCGTTCCCCAGATCCATGAGGACGACGCCCTCCGGGCGGTCCGGACGGCGATCGACATGCAGTCGGCGCTGGAGGCCCTGAACGTCGACATCGAGCGCGGATGGGGAACTCGGATCCAGGCGCGCATCGGGGTGAACACCGGGGAGGTCCTGGCGTCCGATCCCGCGTCGGGGCAGTCGTTCGTATCGGGCGACGCGGTGAACGTCGCCGCCCGGCTGGAGCAGGCGGCCGAGCCCGGGGAGATCCTCCTCGGCGAATCCACGTACCGGCTTGTCCGGGCAGCCGTGATCGCCGAACCGTTGGAGCCGCTCTCGGTGAAGGGAAAGGCCGAGCCGCTGTCGGCCTACCGACTGCTGGTGGTGGAGACCGGCGCCGAGATCCTCCCTCGGCGCTTCGACTCGCCGCTGGTGGGGCGGACGAAAGAGCTCGCGGCGATCCGCGACACGTTCGAGGAGGCCGTGACCGGTTCGGCCTGCCGCCTGGTGACGGTCATCGGCCACGCGGGGGTGGGCAAGTCCCGGCTCACCCACGAGGCGGTGGCGTCGCTGGGCGCCCGTGCCCGGGTTCTTCGGGGGCGCTGTCTTCCGTACGGCGAGGGCATCACGTTCTGGCCCGTGGCCGAGGCGCTTCGGGAAGCCACCGGGCTCGACGAAGCCACCTCAGCCGAGGAGGCCGAGGCCAAGATCGCCGCTGTACTCCCGACCGGCCAAGACCGCGTCTTGGTGGTGGACCGGCTGGCGGCCATCCTCGGGGTGGGCGGTGCCGCCGGGCCGATCCAGGAGTCCTTCTGGGCCATCCGAAAGAGCTTCGAGGGCCTGGCGGCCGAGAAACCGCTGGTCCTGGTGTTCGACGACATCCAGTGGGCCGAGCCTACGTTCCTCGACCTCGTCCAGTACCTGGCCACGTTCGCCTCGGGCCATCCCATGCTCCTGCTGTGCCTGGCGCGGCCGGAGCTGCTGGAGACCCGGTCGGACTGGGGAGATACGGGCGCCGTGATCCGCTTGGAGCCGCTCCGATCGGAGGAGAGCGAGCGCTTGGTCGGCAACCTCCTCGGCGAGTGGTCCGGGCCTGAGGATGTCGGGCGCCAGATCGTTGACGGCGCGGGCGGCAATCCCCTGTTCATCGAGGAGATGTTGCGGATGCTGGTGGACGACGGCGCCCTGGCCCAGGAGGACGGACGGTGGGTCCTTCGGGGAGATCGTTCCCGGATCGGCGCGCCGGAGACGGTCCACGCCGTCATCGCGGCTCGGCTCGACCGGCTGGATCCGGCCGACCGTGACGTCCTGGAGCGCGCTTCGGTGGTGGGCGAGGTGTTCTGGTGGGGGGCGGTGGCCGACCTTTCCACCGAGGCTCAGGCGACGAGCGTGGGTCGAAGCCTCCAGGCCCTGGTTCGAAAGGACCTCATCCGGCCAGACCCTTCCACCTTCGCCGGCGAAGACGGCTTCCGCTTCGGCCACCTCTTGATCAGGGACGTCGCATACGAGTCGCTGCCGAAGAAGGTTCGGGCCGACCTGCACGCCCGGTTCGCCTCGTGGCTCGAACGACGCAGCGGAGAGCGCGCCGGGGAGTACGAGGAGATCGTCGGCTACCATGCCGAGCGAGCCCACGGGTACCTGGCGGAGCTGGGCTCGATGGACGAACGAGGGACCGCGCTGGCCGCCCTCGCGGCCGAGCGCCTCGCGTCTGCGGGAGTCCGGAGCTTCGACCGAGGGGACATGCCCTCGGCGGCGAACCTGCTGTCCCGTGCCGTCGCCCTGCTGCCCGCTCAGGACCTACGGCAGCTCGAGCTCCTGCAGTCGCTGGCGGTGGCGCTCGAGGTGATGGGCCAGTTCGAGGATGCCGACGGCGTATTCGAGCGGGCGATCGAGGGAGGGAGGGCGATCGGCGACCGGCGCATCGAGCTCCGTGCGACAACCCGGTACAGATTCAGCTGGATGCTCAGGTCGCCCGAGGCCACGCACGCGGATGCCCTGGCGGAGATGGAACGAGCGATCGCCGTGTTCGAGGAGCTGGATGACGACGCCGGTCTGGCGGAGGCGCTCCGGATGGTTGGGATCGTGCGGCTGTGGGCCGGCAAGTGCGGCCAGGCCCTGCAGCACTGGGAGCGCGGGGTCGGGCACGCCCGCCGATCGGGCGACCGCCGGCTGGAAATCGACGTGCTGCGCTGGATGGGGTTGGCCCTGACCCAGGGTTTGACGCCTGCCGGAGAAGCGATCGACCGGATCCAGGCGCTGCTTCGAGGCCACGAGGATGACCCGATGCTTCGGAGCCAGATGGGTCGCCATCAAGCCGAGCTGGAAGCGATGCGCGGCCGGTTCTCGGAGGCCCGTTCGCTCCTTGACCAGGGGACGGAGGTGGCCCGGCAGCTCGGCCTGATCATGGAGCTCGGCGCCGGGTTTCAGCGGTCTGCCGGCTACGTCGCCTTCCTTGCCGGGGATCTGCATGCGGCGGAGGCGGCCCTACGGCAAGGCCTGGAGGCCCTCGAGCGGATCGGCGACATCGGTCATCAGGTGAGCGTCGCAGCCGACCTCGCCCTGGTGCTCCTGGAGCTGGACGGGCGGGAGCGCGAAGTCCTCGCTCTTGCCGACGCCAACGAGCGGTTGATGATCGAAGACGATGTGGACGCCCAGGTTCGGTGGGATGCCGCCCGAGCCCGGGCTGTGGCCCGTCTCGGCGACGCAGCGGAGGCCGAGAGGCTTGCCCGACGATCGGTCGATCGGGCCTGGGCTACCGACTACTCGGAGCTTCAAGGCTTATCGCAGGTCGCGCTGGCGGAAGTCCTCCAGGGATCGGGGCAAACGGAAGAGGCAGCCGAAGCGCTCAGGAAAGCGGTCGCCGTGCACGAGGCCAAGGGCAACGTGGTTTCCGCCGCCATCACCCGCCAGAAGCTCGAAGATATGGAAGCCGTCGCCCCGAATCCCGGCCCAACCGGCATCTAGACCTCGAGTTGTAGCTCTCACACCCGTTGTCTTGGGGGGTGAGCAGCTCCCTGTCGTCAGGGACCAACCGGCGCCCAGGCGGTCCGAGCCTGGCTACACGGAGAGTTCGAGTTCCTGGTATCCCCCCTCCTGCTCGAGGAGCTCAGGCAAGCGCTCCAGTACCCGAAGCTGCTTAAGCGGGTCGGACCGGGGGAAGCGGATCGCGTCGTCGACTGGCTTGAGACCGAGGCGACCATGGCTTGACCCCGGTAGCGCTCCGTCCATCCGACCGCCCGATCCTGGCGACGACTACTTGATCGCGCTGGCCGACGCGGAACAGGCGGCGCTCGCCTCCGGAGACCAACACCTACTCGGGCTGGGGGAGGACCTCCCGATCTTCTCGCCGGTGGGCTTCCTGACCCGGTCGGTGGGGCCCACTTCCAGGATGGGATGTGACGGCCGATGGTCTCCTGGTTCCGCTCCACGGCGGTGTTCACACGAGCACCATCGGATTGCCGGCGTGACAGGCGCCGGGCCACTGAGGCCATGGTGGGACCCCGATGGATCGATCCGTATTCTGAGGCGCGGAGCCTGAGTTGAGAGCGAGGTGCGTTTTTCGGCATCTTCGACACCTTCGAGGACGACGCCGGCCGGCAGGCCCATCTTTCAGGCAAGGTGGCGGAGGCGCTCATGGCGAATGCGCCAGAGCTGTTTGTCCGCCCGCCGGACATCCGGCCGGTCGACGTCTTGGCATTGAAGTAGTCCCGCTCGCGAGTCGACCATCGCCGAGGGAGCGTACTCGAGACCGGACTCGCGCCCCGGGCTCACCTCGAGTGTGCTTGCTATGCGGCTTTCCGAAGTGGAGTCCTGAGCGACCTCCGCCCACCAGTGGGCGACTTGACCGTCCACGCTAGTGCAACGCGTGCGAGCGCGCGCGAGCGCGCCGATGAAGAGCCCACGCCAGTCACCTGCGTGTCTCGCCTGCCTGCGCAGCCAGACGATTTGACGATCTGTTCCCTCGGGGAGGTTTCAGACTTCCTGGCCTTGCTCCTTGGCCATCTCGACGATGTTCCGAACCGCCTCTCCCGGGGAGATGGTGTTCGCCTCAGCCGAGGCAACGATCTCGCTCCAGAGGATGTTGCGCTCGTCGTTGTGAGCATCCTCAGGGATGCCACATCCGCAATTCGCACACATGACGCCTCCTTTCCACTCGCCGGTCAAGGTGTTTGACTCTAACGCCAATGCAGCCTAGTAGAAGAGGTTCGGGACGTCAAATCTTGTGTGAGCGCTCGCATGTTTTAGAATGAGGCACGAATGAACAGAAGTCAATCGGAACGCGATCTGCATGACTTGGCACTGCTGACGGAGCCGGTGCGCCGTGAGCTGTATGACTACGTGGCTGCACGCCCAACCGCGGTCGGGCGAGACGAGGCAGCACGTGAGGTCGGAGTTTCCAGAAGCCTGGCAGCCTTTCACCTGGATCGGTTGGTGGAAGCTGGCCTGCTGGATACCGAATACCTGCGTCTCTCAGGGCGAACGGGACCCGGCGCGGGCCGGCCGTCCAAGTTGTACCGGCGATCCGCCCGAGAGTTCGGGGTCTCCATTCCACCCCGCGACTACGAGGTTCCCGCCCGGCTACTGGCGGGCGTCATGAGCGGGCCCACACCGTCCCTGAAAGCCGCGATCGAGCGAGCCCGGGTAGCCGGCTTGAAACTGGGAGAGACGCTTCGGCGGCAAGAGCGAAGGAAGAGTCGAAAGCGCCTGGTGGCCTCCCTTCGTGTCGCCTTGAGGGACCACGGGTTCGATCCACAGCCCGAAGGCAAGAAGGAGCTTCGACTCGGCAATTGCCCCTTCGATTCCCTGGCCCGCGAGTACACGAGTCTGATGTGCGGGATGAACCACGCCATGATGAGTGGGGTCGCCCGGGGTCTCAAGGTGCCCGGGGTCGAGGCCGTGTTGGATCCACAGCCCGGCTCGTGCTGCGTCAGGTTCCGCTGGGGGCAGCCTCGCCTGCTCTCCCCCGAGGGCCACGTCTGCCCCTCCGGGTACCCCGCGCCTGACGCCGATCGCAACGCGAGCCGGGGGGACACAAGATGCGGCTGGTGACGCTCGGCGTGGGAGCGCAGAACTCGCCACGGTTCGGACCGGCGGGCCTGCTCGTGGCCTCCAGGGGCGTGCGGGTGATGCTTGACGGCGGACCCGGGGCGGAGCCACCCGACAAGATCGACGCGTGGCTGGTGACCGACGAACACGCAGAACTCATCGCCCGGATCCGGCGCCTCGCCCGCGACCGAGGGCTGGACGTCCGAGTCGCGGACTTCGAGCGCGGTGGTCTCCGGGTCCAGTGCCGGCCCGTTGTCCACACGAACCATCCCACGTTCGGCTACCTCATCGTGGCCTCCCACCCGCGCGCCACGGCGGTGTGGGCTCCTGAGTTCATGGAGTTCCCGAAGTGGGCCGGCGGGTCGGTCCTGATGTTCGCCGAGGCCTCGGGATGGAACCGCCCCATCCGTTTCGCCGGAGGAGTGGGAGGCCATCTCGATACCCTGAGTGTTGCCAACGAGGCCCGGCGTCGCCGGGTCCGTCGCCTGGTCTTCGCCCACATCGGCCGGCCCACCATCCGAGCCATGGACCGCGGCGAGCGCGTCCCATTCGGCGAGTTCGCGCGGGATGGGCAGGTCTTCGTCCTGCGGAGTCGGCCGTGAGGACTGGATCCGCGGACGTGCTGGCAAAGGGCAAGGGCGATGCCGACCTGGAGTCTGACCGGCCGGGTACCAGCTCTGTGGTCGACAGGCCTCGAACAGGTGTCGGGGCCACTTGCCCCGAGACTGATTGGACCGAGCGGCCCCGCGACGCCGAATCGATGATTCGCGACTAGCTCGCCTTGCGGATGGCCTTTATCAGGTCCCACTTCCCCATGCTGGAGCGGCCGGGGATGTTTTTCCGCTTGGCCACCTCGTAGAGGTCCTGCCGCGTTCGGTCTTCGAGGTTGCGACCGGGCCTACCGCCTCTCGCCCGCGACCTCGCAGCCTGCCGGCTGAGGTCCCGCCGCACCTCCTTCGGGAGGTGCAGGATGGTCTTCTTGGCCTTCGCGGCCTGCCGGGCCTTCACGATGTTCCGCTTGGCCGCTTGCACTTGCCTCTGCGACGCCATGCAGCATCACCTCCGTGGCGTATCGGCCTTTGTTACAAATACCCATCTCACGTCATCGTGACGCTCTGAGAGCCGTCGGCCAGGACCCCTGGCGCCCACCGGAGAGTTGCTGCGATGCCGCAGCCTTTCCTTGGTGATCCATCTGCCGATTCGTCTTGAGTCTGAGCGACGGCATCCCGACAATCCTGTTGATGCGACGGGGGGTTGTCTCAGCCCGGGCGGTACGCGCCCTCATCGTGGTGCTCGGGATCGGTCTCGTTGCCCTGATCCCAGTCCGTCATGCCCCGGCCGAGATTCCCGGATCGGCCAGCTTGGCCGCGTCTTCTTCCCACGTGACCTTCGGGGAGTCGGTCGAGCTCGCCGGCCAGGTAGAGGCCGGATCGGACTGTTCGTCGGGGAGAACCGTTCAGCTCCTGCGCAGGACCGCGGGGACCGACACGTGGGAGGCCATCGACTCCACCACCTCTGGCCTGGATGGGGCGTTCGCCTTCGCACCCTCGCCCCCGCACACGGCCGGCTACCAGGCTCTGGTCCCCGGGACAGACGGAGACGTTCCCTGCGCCGAGATCGCCTCGCCGACCGCTTCGGTGGCGGTGGCGGCGGCTGTGACGCTCACGCCGGCCTCCTATTCGGTCGCTGCCGGAGAATGCGCCACCCTGTCCGTGTCGGTCTCGCCCGACAAGACTGGACAGGCGGTGTGGATTCAGCGCCACCGCTCGTGGGGGTGGCAGCGGATACAGACGGTTCCGCTGGGACAGGGTTCCGTGGCTGTCGCCCGGCCCTGCTTCCGGTGGGGGGACCTGGGAGCCCTGTCGATCCGGGCCCGCTGGCCCAGCCAGGATGAGCTCAACGAGGTGGGCAAGAGCTCCCCCTTAACTCTCCAGATCGTCAAGGCGAGATGGATGCGTCGGATCGACCGTCTCACCGCGGGCATCCGCATGAGTGTCTCGGTCCGCGAGGCCGGGTCGTACCTGTATCGGCGCCGCGACCAGACGCTTCGGGTGCCAGCGTCGAACGAGAAGCTTCTGGTGTCCATGGCTCTGCTGGACCAGTTCGGTCCGGACTTCCAGATCCCCACCCGCGCCATGGCCCGCATCGTCCAGGACGGGGTGATCCGCGGCGACCTGTGGATCGTCGGGGGCGGGGACCCCAGCGTGAACCGGGTCCGGGTCAGGCGTCTGGCCCGGGGCATCATGGATGCGGGGGTCCGCCGGATCCGGGGCTCCGTCCTCGGGAGCAAGACGTACTTCGCCCGGGATTGGTGGGCCCCGGGGTGGAAGCGGGACTTTCCCCGCGATGAAGTCGCCCTCCCAACGGCTCTGACCTTTCGGGGCAACGAGTTTCGCGGCAGGCACGTCTCCGATCCCGAGCGGCGCGCCGCCGTGACCCTCACCCGAGCCCTGAGGCGGTTGGGAGTGCGGGTCGATGGCAAACCCGGCTCCGGGCGATCACCGCGCGGCCTGGTCGAGGTGGCCCGTTTGGAGTCGTCGCAGCTGGCCGGACTCCTCAGGGTAATGAACGTGTACTCGTCGAACTTCTACGCCGAGGTCCTGGGCAAGCGGTTGGGTGTAGCCGGTCAGGGAGTCCCCGGCACCATCTCCAAGGGGGCGGTCACCACCGCCGGCTGGGCAAGGGCGCATGGGGTCTCCTTGACCACGTACGACGGCTCGGGCCTCTCTTACCGGAATCGAGTGACCGCAAGCGGCCTCGCCCGGCTGCTCGGGCTTGCCGAGGAACAGCCGTGGGGTCTGAATCTTCGGCTGTCCCTCCCGGCGCCGGGTCAAGGAACCCTGAGGCATCGATTGAAGGGTGTGCTGGTCCGCGCCAAGACCGGAACACTCACCAGAATCTCGGCCCTCTCGGGGTGGGTTTGGCTGGAGCATCGACAGGCGTGGGGCGAATTCTCCATCCTGTCATCGGGCACTGCTGTCTCCTCGGCAAAGGCCCTTGAGGACCAGGTGGTCCGGATACTCGCCGACCGCGGCCGGTAGGGCAGCACCCAGGTTCAGCCGTACCCTCCCAAGAATCGCAGGAACGGCGCAGGCGAAGCCCGCCGCCTGGCTGGGATCGGCCTTCATGCTCAGCATGTCGGTCCCGTTCACGCCTCTCTCGGTGATCGCCTCCGTCCCGAGGCTCAGGGAACGCCGTCAGCACAGCTAAGCTTCCGGTCAGCCACCGATGAGGTTGCTGCGTCCCGCCGTCCAAAACGGCTCCACCAGCCGGCAGAGTCAGCCGATCGCGTACATCACTTCGGGCGGAAACCGGGAACTCACGAGGATCCTGTGCACCGTCGACGCCTCCCAGGCTCGTCTTGACACGCCGGTAGGCCGGACGGGAAAATCCCGCTCACGGTTCCCCATCCGGTTCTGTCGGCTCACCGATGGCGGGGAGCCTGAGGCCAGGGAGGGGGAATCCGATGAAGGCCCGGTCCATGCTGGCGACGGCGCTCGCCGTCGCCATGATCGCGTCGCTGTATGGCTTTGCAAGCGCAGCCCCGCAAGTAGATTCTCGCTCGACGGCACGCATCGATCGGGCCCTGCAGAGAGGGCGGTATACGAGCCGCTCGGAGCGCACGCTCCCGAAGAACTTCCTGCCGGCCGTGGTCGCCGCCAACCGCCTCGGCCGCTATTTCGTCGTGATGAAGGCGTCCAGCGTGGCCCAGCGGATCCGGGCCAGCCACATCTCGGGCGCACAGCAGCGCGTAGCAAAGGCGCTGGCTCTGCAGTCCCAGGAAGGCGCGATCCGCCAGGCGCAATCGATGGGAGCCCGGATCGTCTTCCGATACGGCACGCTGGTGAACGCGTTCTCGGCCAAGCTCTCGCCAAAGGCAGCTGCCGCCCTCGCCCAGCGTCCCGACGTCGCGTCGGTGCAGCCCGTGTCCATCGTGGTGAAGCAGAACGAGACCAGCGTTCCCTTCATCGGCGCGCCTCAGGTCTGGAGCCACTTCGGCGCGCAGGGGCAGGGGATGAAGCTGGCCCTGGTGGATACCGGCATCGACTACACGCACAAGGACTTCGGAGGCTCGGGCAACCCCGCGGACTACGCGAACAACGACCCGAACTTCATCGAGCCGGGCACCTTCCCCACCAAGAAGGTGATCGGCGGGTACGACTTCGTGGGATCGAACTATGACGTCCTCGACGGCGACCCCTCGAACGACATCCCGCGGCCGGACTTCGACCCGCTCGACCGGGACGGTCACGGGACGCACACCGGGGGCACCTGCTGCGGCAACGGCGTCCCTGGCAAGGTGGGCAAAGGGGTCGCCCCCAAGGTGAAGATCCTCGCGTACAAGGTGTGGGACGTCGGGAACTCGACCGACGACGTGTTGGTGGCCGGCTACGAGCGGGCCATCGACCCGAACCAGGACGGCGACACGCACGATCACGCGGACGTCCTTTCCTTCTCAGGAGGAGTCGACTACGGAACCCTGAACTCCGTGGAAGCCACTGCCGCCCAGCGGGTGATGGACGTGGGAACGGTATTCGTGGCGTCGGCCGGAAACTCCGGCAACCAGCCTTCTTTAGGTTCCGCCTACATCACCGGCACGCCGGCGAACGCCCGGGGGGTCATCTCGGTGGCCGCTTCCATCGATGAGTTTCAGGCCCTGCAGCTCGAGATCAACAGCTCGTCTGCCCCGATCTCCCTTCCGGACAACGGGATCATGGTGCACCAGGACTGGTCTGGCGACCTCCCTCCGGGTGGGCTGACCCACGACCTGTCGGACGGCAACGAGTGGGACCCGGTCGGCGACCCGAACGACCCGAGCCCGGCGGACCGCCAGTTCTGCGACGCGATCGGGGCAGACCTCACCGACAAGGTGGTGCTGGTCTACAAGGGATCGACGGGAGCGGGGGACTGCTCAGGGTCCACGAAGGTATTCAACGCCGAGAACGCTGGGGCCACCGCCGTCATCCTCGTCTCGCTGTTCGGAGGGCTTCCCTTCGGTCTCGGGTCGGGCGGCGAACCCATCACCATCCCTGCTGTCATGATCTCGGGGAACGACGGGAAGGCCATTCTCGACGTGCTCAGCCCCAGCCCGCCGCCCTTCAACACCGGCAGCGTCAACGCGACCCTGCACGACACGCCGGCTCCGGTACCCGGCTTCAACGATGCCATGACTGACTTCACGTCCGAGGGTCCTGCCCGGCTGACCTCAGACCTCAAGCCCGACGTCTCGGCACCGGGGTTCGACATCACGTCGGCCGGTGTGGGCACGGGTGACGGGCCGGCCGTACTGTCCGGAACCTCCATGGCCGCGCCTCACGTGTCGGGCTCGGCGGTCCTGCTCCGCCAACTCCACCCGAAGTGGTCGCCGGCGAAGATCAAGGCCCTGATCATGAACCAGGCCACCCGGGCGATGAAGAACAACGACCTGTCCACGCCAGTGCCGGCAACGGTGATGGGCTCGGGCCGGGTGCGAGTGTTCCAGTCCGCCCTCGCCCGATCACTGGCGGTGCCGGGCAGCCTGTCGTTCGGACTGCACTACGCGGAGGGGACCGAGTCGAGTGTCCGGACGATCCGCGTCACGAACTACGACAGCGTCGGGCACGACTACAAGGTGTCCGGCTCGGACAGATACTTCGACTTCGACCCGGCCCTCACCGGGATCGGGATCTCGCTGAACGGGACGTCGTACGGCTCGACCAAGAGCTTCCACCTCGGTCCCCACAAGGGGAAGACGGTATGGGTCAAGCTGACGCTCCATCCCGGCGTCATTTCGCCGCCGGAGCAGGAGTACGGCCTCTACTACTTCCACCCGAACATGGATGGGACCATCACCATCAAGCAGAACGGGCCCCACACGGACATCCTGCGGGTCGCTTGGCACGTTGCGCCATTGGCGGCGTCGGACGACAGCCTGTCCGAGTCATCCCTCGACCTGACCGGCGGTCCCGCCACCATGCAGATGCTCTCGGCGGGGATGGGTCAGCCCTACGGCGATCTCTATCTCCTCGGCGCCACCGACCCGGTGAACAGCACCGGTGAGGAGGACCTGGTGGCGATCGGGGCTCGGTCGTTCACCGGCGATTCGATCGACGGGGTTCCGGAGGGGATCCCCACCGGCCACGAGCCGCTGTTCGGCCTTACTTGGCAGGACTTCTTGACCAATGACAACGTTCCCATTGAGCCGGTGGAGTTCGGGGTCCAGGCGGCCGCCCTCCACAATACGACCGAGACCCTCGAGATCGACGTCAAGGTCGACGCTGGTGCCGACGGCGTGTTCGCCGACCCGGACCTCCAGGCCTACTCGGGCGACGTCCCCGGCTTTTTCTGTGACACGGCCGGAGGCTTCGACGAGGGCACTGGGACCTACACCGCCGTCCTGGACGCGACGGACCCGGCGCTCGACATCGACCCGCTCGTTTGCCAGGGATTCTGGAGCGAGCGGGCTTGCGACAGCGGCGACCCGATCACGGTCTCCACAGGCTCCGCGGGGCCCGGGGACAACCCGACGATCCTGGCGCTGTTCCCGGACAACGCACCATCGCGCACGCCGACGCTCGTGGAGACCCAGACCTAGCGTTCGGGTTGGAGGAGATCAACGAGAGGGGGCGGCCAATGCCGCCCCCTCTTTCGTTCGGTTCACTCGATCACGGCGAGCACAGCGTTCACAACGCGAGCCACGAGGGAGTCGATCACGCCGGCGAACGTGCGCCTGCCCGGTGAGGCGGTGCCGATCCCGGCCCCCTGCACCAGCCGGCGGAGATCGTCGACGTACCCTGGTGCGGAGAAGGGGACCCCGTTGCTGTCCGAGTCGTAACCGTGCTGGGACATCCAGTACTCCATCAGGATCTGGGCCTGGCTCTCCTTGCTGAAGTCCGTGAGGCGCATGGCTCGCTTGACGCCTTCTGCGCCGCCGAAGTCGTACGGGTCATGGCCAAGAAGCTTGCCCGTCTGTTCGACCAGCCCTTTCAACACCTGGGCCTGCCCGGTCTGGTGTTCCCACACGTGGCCGAGCTCGTGGATGAGGGTGGGTTCATCGGGCAGGTCCCCGGCGCGGCGAGCCCGTTTGAAGCGGATGACCGTGTTGCACGTCCACCCCGTTCCTGCCGGGCCGAACACCGCCCAGCTCCCCCTCACTCGCACTCCGGTGAAGTCGATGGAAGGCCCGTAGTAGGCCTTCGCCGCGGAAAGCCAGTCATCAACAGGGCATACGGTGACCTGGAACTGACGTGAGGCATCGCCGCACCGCGCGGTGATCGTGTACACGCCTCCGGAGCCGAAGACGGTGGTGAATCGAGGACCCGAGCCCGCAGCCGGCTCCCCGCCTCCCGACCACTCGATCTCGCCTTCGTACTCTTGGGGGGGAGAGGCTTCGAATGTGAACGAATCGCCCGGAAACCCTGCCTCGCGCTTCGCCTTGCCTTCGATGTCCATGGCAACTCCTCAGGTGGTCCCAGCGATGCCGGAAGCTACAGGCCCAGGACGGCGCCTTCAGCCCGAGGATCAGTGGCTCCGGCGAAGCCCTTGTCTTCAACCATGATGGCGTGGGCGTGACCCATCACGGCGTCGAGCTCTGCAGCGAGTGAGATGTGGTGGCCTCGGGCTCGAAGGTCGGCGAGCCACCCGGGGTCGAACCTCGATTCGGCCAGGACCGTCCAGTCTTCGGGCGAAAGCACCCATCGGGGCGCGGCGATGGCCCGCTGCACGTCCACACCGTCGTCGATGACCCCGGTGAGGAGCTGCAGATGTGTCTGGGCCTGACCATCGCCGCCCATCGAGCCGAAGACCAACCAGGGGCGGTCATCTCGCACCGCCATGGCAGGGATCAATGTGTGAAGGGTGCGCTTCCGAGGAGCGATCACGTTGACGTGACTGGGATCCAACGAGAAGTATGACCCGCGGTTCTGGAGATTGATGCCCCAATCGGGAACGGTGATACCCGACCCGAACCCCATCCAGTTCGACTGGATCAGGCTCACGAACATCCCACCGGCGTCGGCCACGCACATGTACGCGGTGCCCCCCACCCTGGCCCGGCCGGGCAGGGGATTCGATGCCCGCCGAGGGTCGAAGCCTCGGATGCGCTCGGAGATCCAATCGTCTGCGATGAGGTCCTCCGATGGACGCCTCATCTCGGCCGCATCGGTCAGGTACGCATCACGGTCGGCCAGAGCCAGCTTCATCGTCTCGATCAGGAGGTGGTGGCGGTCCGGGCCATCGGGAGGGAGGGGGCCGGTCGCCTCCACGATTCGCAGTGCCTCGAGGACGGTGATGCCCTGCGTATTGGGGGGGAGCTCCAGGACCTGCACGCCCCTGTAGCCGGCCGAGACCGGCTCGATCCACTCGCCGCGATGCTCGGCGAGGTCCTCCTCCGACAGCAGGCCCCCCAGCGAGCTGACGTGATCGGCGATCGCCTGGCCGATCTGGCCCCGGTAATACGCATCGGGCCCGTCGGTGCTCAGCATGTCGATGGTTCTGGCCAGACCGGGCTGGTGCAGTAGCTCGCCGGCTCTTGTCCGACCGTACAGGGCCATCCAGTCGGGCGAATCGGCGAAGCGCTGGCGTGCCCGGGCAAGGCTATGTTCGGCCTTGGCGGTGAGCGGGAACCCCTCGTGCGCGTAGCGGCGAGCCTGTCGGACGAGATCCCCGAACCACATGGTGCCGAATCGCTCGAGCAGAACGAACCAGGCCTCGATGACCCCGGGGACCGTGACCGAATGCGGCCCGACCGATGGGATGTGATCGTTCCCCACCGCCCGTCGAACGGCATCGAGGGTGGCGGCCGCCGGCGCGCGTCCGGAGCCGTTGTATGCGAAGACAGCGTCGTCCTTCCAGATGATGGCGAACAGATCCCCGCCATACCCACACAGGTAGGGGGTCACCACGCCGAGCGTGAGGTTCGTGGCGATGGCCGCGTCGAGTGCGTTGCCGCCCGAGGCCAACACTGCCAGCCCGGCCGAGGAGGCCAGGTAATGCGGTGACGCCACGCACGCCGTGGGGAAACGCTTGGCCTCCATCGACAGGAACGGTTCCCGAGTCGGCAGCCGATTATCCGGTCGGAGGCGGAGGAGGTGGGACGATCGGCTCGCCCACCAGCGCCTGGGGCGGGGGGCCGCCAGTGCTCACCGCCGGCTCCCTGCCGGGTGAACCGTCCTCCAGGGAGAACGGCGGGTACTCGTCCGTCAGGAAGGCAGCGTACGTGACAACTCGCAGAGACCAACGTGACACCCCGACGACGAACGAGCGCATCCCCTTGGGCCACTTGCCCGTGAACAGCACTGCGAAGAAGCTCACCAGGACCACGAAGAAGACTGCGATTCGCAAGAAGAGTAGAACGATGTAATGGGGGATCGCCAGCAACCACTTGAACAGAGGTCCCCATCGATTCAACTCTTGGGGGTAATCGGTGGACAGCCACGCGGGGTCCATCCCGTCGTCCAGAGCCGTGGAGCCGAAGCTGAACGGCGGGTAGGACTCCCTCATCCAGACCGCGTAGGTCCCCACCCGCCAGCCGTACCGCCTGGTCATCACGATCAAATCGAACATCTGTTGGGGGATCTTCTTCGTGAACAACACCGTGAAGAACGCGATCAGGAGCAGGACCCGACGCAGGATGCTGAGCGCGTACAGGATCAGGTAGTGGGGAATGGCCAGCAACCAGTGGACCAGGGGCCGCCAGTTCTTGACCTCCAGAGGTGCTTCGATCCCGAGCCGCGCCGGATACGAGCCGTTCGCCATCCCCTTCACCTCCACGGGCATCCTTCCACAGTGCGGGCGTCAGTTCCAAGCCGAGCGGTTCAACGGGCGCGGCCGGCCCCCGCGTGTGGGAAGCTAACAACCGTGAGCGAGGAACGAAGCGAGGTCGATCGAGAGGCAGACATTCGCGGCCTCGACCGGCTCCTGGAGCTCCAGGAGATCGATCTGTCGATCGCCCGACTTGAAGCTCGGCGATCCGAGCTCGAGGTGGGTGACCAGCTTCGAGCGGCCAGAGACAGGGTCATAGACGCGGAGGCCCGAATGGGAGAGCTCCAGTTGGCGCTGGATTCCGTCGCCAACGAGCAGCGCCGGCTGGAGAACGACATCGACTCCCTCCAGCGAAAGATCGACGCGGAACGGGCCCGCCTGTACGACGGCAGCGTGGCCAATGCCAAGGAGCTCCAGTCGATCGAGGCCGAGGTGGGGAGCCTCCGGGCGCGGAAGTCCCGGTTGGAGGACGAGCTCATCGACCAGATGGAGCGGCGGGAGGACATGGAGACCCGCCTGAAGCCACTGGAGGCGGAAGCCGCGGAGGCCAGGGAGCGGTTGGCCGAGATCGAGGAGGGCTCGGCCCGTGAGTTCGTGGAAGTGGAGAAGGCCCTGGGCGAACGCAACGCGGAGCGGGAGGCCATGCTTCCCGCGTTCGGCCAGGATGTCCTCGACCTCTACGACGACCTTCGCCTCCAGAAGAAGGGGATCGGGGCGGCGGCGCTGGTCGACGGAGTCTGTCAGGCCTGCCATCAGAAGCTCTCGCCGATGTACGTGGACCGGATGAAGCGAGAGCGGGGCATCCGGAGGTGCGAGTACTGCCGAAGGATCCTGATCTTCACTTGATCGTCTACTGCGACGGGGCCGCCCGCGGAAACCCGGGTCCCGCTGGGATCGGCGTTCTGGTCACGGATGAGAGTGGTCGAGCGCTGGCAACCGTGAGCAGTGGCATCGGGGTGGCCACGAACAACGTCGCCGAGTACAGGGCCGTCCTCGCAGGCCTGGAGGCCGCTGCCGAGCTCGGCGGTTCGCGGGTACTCGTCCGGTCCGACAGCCGGCTGCTGGTCGAACAGCTCTCCGGCAGGTTCCGGGTGAAGAACCCCACGTTGATCCGACTGCACGGAGAGGTCCGGCAGCTCCTGTCGCGGTTCGCCGAGGTCCACTTCGAGCACGTCCCTCGCGAGCAGAACCGCCAGGCCGACCGTCTGGCCAATCAGGGAGTCGATGAGTGGCTGGCCGGGGAGGGCATGGACTACGTCCGGGCCGAGCCCAGCCCCGAACTATTCGACTAGGGCTGGGGTATCGCCTCCTATACTTGGGTGTGGAGGAGTCGGCCGGGCGGCCGCGGCGATGCGCTCGCCGAGGAAAGTCCGGACTCCACAGGGCAGGGTGCTGGGCAACGCCCAGGCGGGGTACGGTGAGGTAAGAGCTCACCAGCGGCCGGGTGACCGGCCGGCTGGGCAAACCCCACCCGGAGCAAGGCCGAGCAGGGAGCGGGTGGCCCGCCCGATGCTCCCGGGTAGGCTGCACGAGGGTCGCGGCGACGCGGCTCCAAGAGAGATGGCCGCCACCCGGCCCGCCGGTTCGCCGGCGACCGGGGTACAGAATCCGGCTTACAGGCCGGCTCCTCCACCTCGTTCCCGGATCGGCCGGCCGGCCCTCCTCCCAGATCGGTAGGCTCGGCGACGTGATGCTTCGACGCGCGCTGTTCATGACCGCACTCATGCTTGCATTCGCCTGCTCCTCCAAGCCAGAAGTCGATTACGCCCGTGTCTCTGGGCCGATGCCGGCCATATCGGGGCAGACCCTGACCGGCGAGTGGGTAGAGCCGTCCGACTACAAAGGGAAGGTCGTGGTGGTGAACTTCTGGAACCAGGATTGCCCGCCATGCCGGACCGAGATGCCACTCCTGCAGCGCGAGGCTCGGCGGAGCGCCGGCGGAGGAGTCATCGTGATCGGCATCCTCTACGTCGGGGGCAACTGGCCCAACGACCCGGATGCCGCTCGGAGCTTCCTCACGCGGCTTGGGGTCACCTACCCGAACGTCCTCGATCCCTCTTCGGACCTGGCCAGGAGTTTCGGCATCGCCGGGATCCCTTCGACGACCGTGGTCGACCGCTCCGGCCAGATGCGGTTCCGAGTCCTGGGCCGACTCCACGACGGAGTGCTCGATGCGCTGCTGTCGATGCTGGGCGAGAGCCAGACCTAGAGTGCGGCGACCGCTCGGGCGAGCTGCTTGCCCGCGTGATACGAGGAGCGGACCAAGGGGCCCGCTTCCACGTGGGCGAAGCCCATCGCCTTGCCCCTTTTGGCATGCTCGGCAAACTCCTCGGGCGTGACCCAGCGGTCGACCGGCAGGTGATAGCGGGTGGGCTGGAGGTACTGGCCGAGGGTCAGGAGGTCGCACCTCACTGCTCGCAGGTCCGCCATGGCTCCGTCCACCTCTTCGGGCCCCTCGCCCATCCCGAGGATCAGGTTGGATTTGGTGATCGCGTTGGGTCGCAGCGCTTTCGCCACGCGCAGGACTTCCAGCGAACGGTCGTAGTCGAACGCGGGCCGGATCCGGGCGTGGAGCCGCCGAACCGTCTCAAGGTTGTGGGCGAACACATCGGGCTCGCCCTCCATCACCGTGGCGATGGCCGCCGGATCGCCTTTGAAGTCGGGCGGCAGGATCTCCACCTTGCAGCCGGGGACGGCATCTCGAACCGCGCGGACGCAGTCTGCCCAGATGCGAGCCCCTCCGTCGGGCAGGTCGTCCCGGGCTACCCCGGTGATGACCACATACCGCAGACCCATGGCCGCCACGGCTTTGGCGATGCGCTGAGGCTCGTCCTCATCAGCGGGGTCCGGCTTCGCCGTCATGACGTCGCAGAAGCCGCACCGACGGGTGCACTTGTGGCCGAGCACCAGGAAGGTGGCCTCACGGTCCTCCCAGCACTCGTAGATGTTGGGACAGCCGGCCTCCTCGCATACCGTATTGAGCGATTGGCCCCGCATGATGTGCTTGAGGTCCGTGTAATTGGGGCCGGTCTGTGCCTTGACCTTGAGCCACGCGGGCCGACGACCGGCCGGACGAGCGGTCTGGGCGCACCCAACGGAATGTGCGTCGTGCGTATCGGCCAGAGCGTCGCCGTACCCGATCGGGGCGGCGGCCTCATGACCGTTGCCGTTGGTAGCCACGAGAGGCAGGTAGAGGCGTCGCCTGTGGGGGTTGTGGTCCCGCGTGGGCATCGAAGCCAGTCTAGCCGGTGACCGTGAAACGATGAGGGGCGGGCAATGGCCCGCCCCTCCCGTGCCCTACGTGTGTTTCGAACTACATGTAACCGAGCTCGTTCCCAGCCTGCGCGAATATCTGCGTCTCTCGCTGGATTTCCTCGTCGCCCGTGTAGTACCAGTGGGACTTGAGGTCCTGGATGATGAACTGGGCCTTCGCGATGAGCTTCTGCCCGTCGTCCGACTCGGTGATCTCCCGGAGGGCGTCCGACTTTCCCCGAACTATGAGCATCCCGCCCGATCCATCCTCCGCGAGATAGGTGTCGGGGTTGGAGCACCTCCCATCCGCGGCCTGCTTCCCCCAGAAGGTCAGGGCATCCATGAAGACCTCGAGCCCCTTGCCCTCCCGGCCCGGGATCCCCCCGCCCCACGTGGTGATGAGTGCGACGTCCCTCGCCATTCCTTCCCCCTTTCGTCGACCTGGCCTGACGCTACTGCGCGACAGGGAGAAAGTGAAGAGGGCGAGTTGAATCACGAGAAATGTCCTCGAAAAGGGTTCGTTGCCTCACCAGGACATGTCCGCGAAGGTGACCGCTCCTTCCCCATGGTCCAGGGGAAGGAAGGGGCGGGCTGGTGGGGCTTTCGATGGCCGAGCGCAAGG
>WNGF01001589.1_pt1 | contig 33356 bp, 30 predicted proteins | sample 5400641 | NCBI WGS metagenome assembly WNGF01 (sample SAMN13153371, study PRJNA577476) | soil metagenome | isolation source: 80 cm soil or saprolite under grassland replicate 2 | place: USA:California | collected 2016-06-15 | reverse complement strand
AGCGCGTCTTTAAGAGCGACGACCGCGGCGATTCGTGGACGCCGATCTCGGGCGACTTGACCGCCCAGATCGACCGGAACAAGCTCCCCGTGATGGGGCGCGTCTGGAGCGTCGACGCCGTCGCGAAGAACGCCTCGACCAGCTTCTACGGGAACATCGTGTCGCTCGCCGAGTCGCCGAAAAAGGAGGGACTTCTCTTCGCCGGCACCGACGACGGTCTCGTGCAGGTGACCGAGGACGGCGGCCGCTCCTGGCGGAAGATCGCGAGCTTCCCGGGAGTGCCGGCGCAGACGTACGTCTCCTTTCTCTTCCCGTCCTGGTTCGATCAGAACGTCGTCTTCGCGGCATTCGATGACCATCAGCGCGGCGACTTCGCGCCGTTGCTTCTCCGGAGCGATGACCGGGGCGCGACGTGGACCTCGATCGCCGGGGACCTGCCCAAGCGCGGGACCGTCTACGCGATCGCACAGGACTTCGAGAAGCCCGACCTCCTTTTCGCCGGGACGGAGTTCGGACTTTTCTTCACGCTCGACGGCGGCAAGAAGTGGATCCAGCTCAAGGGCGGCCTGCCGCCGATCGCGGTGCGCGACCTCGCGATCCAGCGGCGCGCGAACGATCTGGTGCTCGCCACCTTCGGGCGCGGGTTCTACGTCCTCGACGACTACTCCGCGCTGCGGCGCGTCTCCAAGGAGTCGCTCGAGAAGGGAGCCGCGCTTTTCCCGGTCAAGTCCGCCGAGTTCTACGTGCCGGCGGAACCGTTGGGGCTCAAGGACAAATCCTTCCAGGGCGATGCGTTCTACGAGGCCCCGAACCCCGGGTTCGGCGCGGCCGTGACCTACTACCTGAAGGACGAGATCAAGAGCCGCCGCGCCGCGCGCCAGGAGGAGGAGAAGCGGACGGTCGAGCGCGGCCACGAGGTGTCCTATCCGAGCTGGGAGGTGCTGAAATCTGAGGTCCGGGAGGAAGATCCCGCCGTCGTCCTGACCGTGAGCGACGAGAGCGGGAACGTTGTCCGCCGCGTCGCAGGTCCGGTCAAGGCGGGTTTCCACCGCGTCGCATGGGACCTCCGCTACCCGCCGCCGCACCCGACCGACCCGAAACCTCCGAAGGACGAGGACCCGTTCGCGGACAAGAAAGAGGGACCTCTCGTGGTCCCCGGGACCTACCGCGTGACGATGGCCAGGCGCGTGGACGGAGTCGAGACGCCGCTGTCCGAGGCGCAGTCGTTCACCGTCCAGCCGGCGGGGAGCGGGAGCCTTACGAAGGAGCAGCGCGCCGAGCTCCTGGCGTTCCAGCGGAAAACGGCGAGCCTCCAGCGCGCGGTCCTCGGCTCCGGCAAGCTCGTGAAGGAAACGCTCGAAAGGATCTCCGTCCTGAAGAAGGCCCTCGTCGACACGACCGGCGCCGACGCGAAGCTCTACGCTGAAGCGGGCGCGATCGAGGCGCGCCTGAAAGACGTTGGCGAGGAGCTGACGGGGGGGACGGTCCGCTCGCGCTACAACGAACCGGAACCCCCTTCCATCACCGAGCGCGTCTCCTCGATCGTCTCCGGCCACTGGTCAACGACCGGAATGCCGACCGCGACGCACCGGAAGGCGTACGACCTGGCGGCCCACGACTTCGCCGGCGTCCTCGCGCGCCTGACGCAGATCGTGGAGGTCGACCTGAAGGCGCTCGAGGACCGCGCCGAGTCGCTCGGCGCGCCGTGGACGCCGGGACGCGTGCCGAGGTGGAAGCCGGAATAACGTCGCTTCGCGCGCTCCGCGGGATCTACGCCTGAGGGCGAGATCCCGCTCCGGCGCTTCGCTCCCGCGGCGCGCGCCTCCTCCCCTCTGGGAGACTTCGCGCGCCGCGAGCACAATCAAGATCTTGGCTTGAAGGCGGCAGTGTCTCTGCATTTGTAGGGGGACGATCACACTCTCGTCTAGAGCGATCGGCGCCGGCGGGATGGGCAGGCGCCCCGGTTGAGCCGAAGGCTCTTCGACCTTCAGAGACGATTCCGTACCGCCGCCCGGTGATATGGTTTTCCACCAAGACTGTCCTAAGAAATCGCGGGTTGGTAGCCTGCGACGATCCAATTGAGTTTGAGGAGGTAACGGTGATGAAAACCCACCGCATCGTCGCGTTGTCGGTCTCGGGTCTGCTAGGACTGGCGGGAGCCTCGGCCGCAGGGACCATTGCGCTCAAGGGCCGCTCGACCTGGACCCCGGTGTCGGAGACCAGTGTCAAGCTGGCGGATGGCCGCACCGTGAAGCGCCAGGTCCTGAGGGGCGCCGCGATAGCCGACAACCCGAACACTCCGCTTTCGAACGCCAGCCAGGACTGCATGTTCACCACCGTGGCCTCGGCGGACGGGAAAACCTTCAGCTCCGGTGGCTATTGCGACGGCCTGGATGCCGACGGAGATGTCTATTGGGCCTACGGGAGTGCGAGCGAGAAAGGCGGCAAATGGTACTACATCGGTGGCACCGGTAAGTTCGAGGGGCTGACGGGCGGCGGCACGTATCGGCTGGCGCTGAACTGGCCGGACGGCAAGGTCATGGCCACCTGGGATGGCAGCGCGCAGATGAAGTAGAGGCCTTGGCACGGGCGAATCCCTGACCAAGGGCCGTAGAGCCCTCCGCTCCACGTCGTCTGAGTCAGATTCGGTTGTATTAGGCGGATCCGGCTTCGATCTCGAGAACGTCGATGCCCGTGCCGGTGCGGGCAAGCCCATCGATGGGGCTCTGGCGCATCAGGCGCGACCACCAGGGGCGCCGGCTCTTACCGAGGATCACGAGCGTGACGCTCTGCTCTCGGGCGAAGCGGATAAGCTCGGCGGCAACGTGCTCGCCCGCCAGCCACACGACCTTGGCGCCGAGCTCCATGGCGAGCGTTACGTTCTCGGAGAGCAGCCGGTGCTCGCGCGCCGAGATCCGCTGCGGGCTCTCTTTGGGTGTCCGGACGTAGACAGCGAACCAGTTCGTGTTGAGCTTGCCCGCAAGCGAGGAGGCGCGGCGCAAAAGCAGACGGGTGGTCTGCGCGTTGGATGACATGGCGACCATCACTTTCGTGCCGACGGCCCCAGGCTCTCCCTTGTGGTCGATGCCGCGGCGCTCGGCCTCGAGCCGGTCGGCGATCTGCCGCATTGCGAGCTCGCGCAGGGAGGCCAGGTTCTCTTCCCTGAAGAAATTCTCGAGGGCCGGGCCGATGCGCTCGGCGGGATAGATCTTTCCCGTCGAGAGGCGCTGCCGCAGCTCTTCGGAGGGCAGGTCTACGTTGACGACTGCGTCGGCCTGCCGCAGCAGGCGGTCCGGAACTCGCTCCTGCACGTCCACGCCCGTGACCCTGCGGACGATCTCCTGCACCGACTCGAAGTGCTGGATGTTCACGGTGGTCATGACCGAGATGCCCGCATCCAGAATGTCCTCGACGTCCTGATAGCGCTTCTCGTTCTCGACACCCGGAACGTTTGTGTGGGCGAGCTCGTCGACGAGGACGATCTCCGGCTTGCGGGCGAGGATCGCCGGCAGATCCATCTCCTCGAGCTGCTTTTCCTTGTAAGTGACGGCGCGCCGGGGAACGACCTTGAGGTCGCCGATCTTGGCCGCCGTTTCCGCGCGGCCGTGCGTCTCGATGTAGCCGGCGACGACGTCGACGCCGCGCGCCTTCAAGAGGTGGCCGTCTTCGAGCATCTGGTAGGTCTTTCCGACGCCGGCCGCGTGGCCGATGTAGAGCTTGAGCCGTCCGCGCCGGCTCTTTTCGATGAGCTTGAGGAAGGACTCGGGGGAGGTGCGGCCCGCCGGCGACATGATCGATTCTAGGCCGGCACCCTGCCCGGTCTCACGGCCGCGCCAGCGATCGGTCGAGGTCGAGATTGGTCAGAAGCACGTTGACGCGAGGCTCGCCGAGGAAACCCAAAGTGCGCGGTTCCAGGTGCCGGCGAATGACGGCGAGGACCTGTTCCTCGGAGGCGCCGCGCGCCTTCGCGATGCGCAGGGCCTGCCACTGCGCCCCGTCGGGAGAGAGATGCGGATCGAGGCCTGAGGCGGAAGAGGTCACGAGGTCCGCCGGGACGGGCCGCGTGTCTCCGGGACGGTCTTTTCTGGCCGCGGCCACCGCGGACGCGATGGAGTTGGCCAGGTCGGTATCCGTCGCGCCCTTGTTCGTGCCACCCGAGGCCGTGGCGTCGTAGCCGTCTTTTCCGGCCGCCGATGGACGGGAATGCAGGTACTTCGGGTCGGCGAAGCTCTGGCCGATCAGCTCCGAGCCGACGATGCGGCCGCCGGCGGTGACAAAGGATCCGTTGGCCTGACGGGGCCAGAAGAGCTGTCCCAAGAGCGTCACGACGGCGGGATAGACGCCTCCGAGCAGCACCGTCAGCACGACGATGTAGAGAGTGGACTTCAAGACGAGCTTCACGGTGTTCCTCAGGCCAGGCGCAGCGCCACCACGATCCAGTCGATCAGCTTGATGCCGAGGAATGGAACGACGACGCCGCCGGCACCGTAGATCCAGAGATTGCGGGCGAGGATCCGTGCGGCACCGAGCGGGCGGTACTTGACGCCTCGCAACGCCAGCGGGATCAGCGCCACGATGATGAGCGCGTTGAAGATGACGGCCGAAAGAATCGCCGACCGGGGATTGGCGAGCCGCATGACGTTCAAGGCGTTCAAAGCAGGATACGTCGCCGCGAACATGGCGGGAAGGATCGCGAAGTACTTGGCCACGTCGTTGGCGATCGAGAATGTCGTCAGCGAGCCGCGCGTCATCAGGAGCTGCTTTCCGATCTCGACGATCTCGATCAGCTTCGTCGGGTTGGAATCGAGGTCGACCATGTTTCCGGCTTCCCGCGCCGCCTGCGTCCCGGTGTTCATCGCGACGCCCACATCGGCCTGCGCGAGCGCGGGAGCGTCATTGGTGCCGTCGCCCGTCATGGCGACGAGGTTGCCGCCCTCCTGCTCCTTGCGGATCAAGGCGAGCTTCTGCTCGGGCGTGGCCTGAGCGAGGAAATCGTCGACGCCGGCCTCCCGCGCGATGGCCGAGGCCGTCAGAGGGTTGTCTCCCGTGATCATGATCGTTCGAATGCCCATTGCCCGCAGGCGGTCGAAACGGTCTTTCATGCCGGCCTTCACGATGTCCCGCAGCGCGACGACGCCGAAGACCCGGGAGCCGTCGGCCACCAGCAACGGCGTCGCACCCTCCGCGGAAATGCGATTCAAGAGGTCCGAGACGACGGGATCGATCTCGCTTCCCTGCTGACGGACCCATTCGGCTACCGAGTCCCCGGCGCCCTTGCGAATCCGCCGGCCGTTGAAATCGACGCCCGACATCCGGGTCGCAGCGGAGAAGGGAATGAAGCTCATCCCCTCCATGCGCCGCGCGCGCAGGCCGAACCTTTCCTTGGCCAGGACGACGATGGAGCGTCCTTCGGGAGTCTCGTCCGCCAGGGAGGAGAGCTGCGCCGCCTCGGCGAGGTCGCCCGGGAGCACGTGGGGCGCCGGAAGGAAGTCGGTCGCCTGACGGTTGCCGAGCGTGATCGTCCCGGTCTTGTCGAGGAGCAGCACGTTGACGTCGCCGGCGGCCTCGACGGCCCGCCCGGACATCGCCAGGACGTTGTGTTGCAACACCCGGTCCATTCCCGCGATGCCGATCGCGGAAAGAAGGCCGCCGATCGTGGTCGGGATCAAACACACGAGAAGGGCGATCAAGACGGCCGTCGACGCGCGGCCGCCGGCATACAGCGCGAAAGGCCGCAGCGTCACCGTCGCGATCAAGAAGACGATCGTGAGGCCGGAGAGCAGGATCGAGAGCGCGATCTCGTTGGGGGTCTTCTGCCGCGTGGCGCCCTCGACGAGCGCGATCATCCGGTCGATGAACGTTTCGCCGGGGTTCGACGTGATCTCGACCACGATCCGGTCGGAGAGGACTCGCGTGCCGCCCGTGACGGCCGACCGGTCGCCTCCCGACTCCCGGATGACCGGCGCCGACTCGCCCGTGATGGCCGACTCGTCGACGGAGGCGATGCCCTCGACGACGGTCCCGTCGCCCGGGATCATCTGACCGGCCTCGACGATGACCCGATCTCCCTTGCGAAGACTCGTCGCGGGGACGGACTCCTCGCCCTTGCGCGTCTGCCGCCGCGCGGCCATCTCTGTCTTGCCTTTGCGCAGCGCCTCGGCCTGGGCCTTCCCGCGGCCTTCGGCCATGGCCTCGGCGAAGTTGGCGAAGAGCAGCGTGAACCAGAGCCAGAGAGCGATCTGAAGGTTGAAGAGAACTTCTTTTCGCCCGACGGCATCCCGAACGAGCAGGGCGGAGACGATCACGGCGCCGATGAGAACGACGAACAGAACGGGGTTCTTCGCCTGAAGGCGCGGATCGAGCTTCCGGAAGGAACCCCGGACGGCAGAACGGACGATCGCCCTGTCGAAGAGCTTCGCGCGTCGAGGTTTGGCCATGCCGTCTCTTCTCAGAGCAACGTTCCGGCCTTCATCAGGAGATGCTCGACGATCGGGCCGAGCGAGAAGGCTGGGAAGAAAGTCAACGCTCCGACGATCAGGATGACGCTGACGAGCAGAATCGTGAAGAGCGGACCCGTCACGGGGAAGGTCCCCGCGGACTCCGGCACCTTTTTCTTCGCCGCGAGCGACCCGGCGATTCCGAGGATCGGAATAATCATGAAGAATCGGCCGAAGAACATGTCGAGGCCGACCGTCGTGTTGTACCAGAGCGTGTTGGCGTTCAAGCCCGCGAAGGCGGAGCCGTTGTTTCCCGCGCCCGACTCGAATGCATAGAGGATTTCCGAGAACCCGTGGGGGCCCCTGTTGTTGAGCGAGGAGAGGCCGGCGGGAAGGACCGATGAGGCCGCCGTGAAGCCGAGGATGCAGAGCGTCAGGATGAGGACGGAGAGCATGGCGAGCTTGACCTCGTGCGCCTCGATCTTCTTGCCGAGGTACTCGGGTGTGCGGCCGACCATGAGCCCCGCGATGAAGACGGTCAGCACGACGAACACGAACATCCCGTAAAGACCGGCGCCGACCCCTCCGAAGATGACCTCTCCCGTCGCGATGTTGGCGAGCGGGACGAGCCCGCCAATCGGCGTGTAGGAGTCGTGCCAGGAGTTGACGGCGCCGCAAGAGGCGGCCGTCGTGATCGTGGCGAAGAGAGCCGACTCGCCGATGCCGAAACGAACCTCCTTGCCTTCCATGTTGCCGCCGGTGCCGCCGTCCGAAGGACGCGCCGCGACGCCGGCCGCCTGATGGATCGGGTTGCCATTCTGCTCGGCAGTCACTGCGACGAAGGCCCCCGCAAGAAACAGCACAGCCATGGCGGCGAAGACGGCCCAGCCGTGCCGGGTCGATCCCGTCATGAGCCCGAGCGTGCTCGTCAGGCCGGCACCGATGGAGAAGATCAGGACGATCTCGAGGAAGTTGCTGCCCGGCGTCGGATTCTCGTACGGATGGGCGGAGTTCGCGTTGAAGAAGCCGCCTCCGTTGGTCCCGAGCTCTTTGATCGCTTCCTGTGACGCGACCGGGCCCTGTGGGATCTTCTGCTCCCGGCCTTCGACCGTTTTCACCGTCACGTCGGCGTGGAAGTTCTGGACGACGCCGCGCGAGATGAGAAAAAGCGCGGCGACCAGGCAGATCGGCAAGAAGACCCAAAGGACCGCCCGAGTGCAGTCGAACCAGAAGTTCCCAATGCCGGCCGCCTTCTCGCGGGCGACGCCGCGAATGACGGCCACGGCGATCGCGATGCCGGTGGCGGCCGAGAGGAAGTTGTGGAGGGCAAGCCCCGCCATCTGCGTGAAGTGGGACATCGTCGATTCGCCGGAGTATCCCTGCCAGTTCGTGTTGGTCGTGAAGGACACCGCCGTGTTCCAGGAGGAGTCGGGGGAGACCGGGCCGAAGCCGTTCGGGTTCAAGGGCAGGAAGTTCTGGAGCCGCTGCATGGCGTAGAGCACCACGAGGGAGACAGCGTTGACCACGAGCATCACGACCGTCCACTCGATCCAGCTCTGGTCTTTCTGCGCATCCACGCCGCAGATTCGGTAGAGTCCGCGCTCGATCGGCCGCAGCACGGGATCCAGCAAAGTCTTCTCGCCGGAGAAAACTCTCTTCATGTATCCGCCGAGGACCGGCGTGAGGAACCCGATGATCGCCAGGTAAACGGCGATTTCGAGAAGGTGGATCTCGGTCACCGCGTCACGCCTCCTCCGCTTTGAGCATGGCGCGCAGCAGGTACACGAGGAGGACGACGGTCACGAGCAGTCCGAGAATGTCCTCCCATCCCATCGGTTTCTCCTCAGACGCGGTCGCAGCGCCGGGCGTAAAGGATGGAAATCCAGAAGAGGAAGACCGTCGCCGCGAGAAAGATCAGATCGAGCATTGGTTTTCTCCTAGAAGGCGTATCCGAGCTCGAGAAGGCCGCCGTTTCCTTTCGCATCTCCGTTCTTGAAAGTCCAGGAGGCGTAGGCGGTCCAGTGCCCGGACGTGTAGATGAGGCCGGGGCTGAGGTAACCGATCGCGTTCTGGCCGGCGCACCAGTCGGCGGCGAGCGTCAGGCCTTTGACCCACGGAAGGGATTGCTCGAACGTCGCGATCGCGCCACCCGTGCTGTCGGGCTTCGCGTAGCCCGCTGAGGCGTAATACCCCCCAACGGAGATCCGCGTTTTCGTCGGGCACCTGTACGAGGCGAGAGCGTAGGCGAATCCCGCGGGGTCTCCGTCGCGGGAGCCACGGAGGTAGAGAAGTCCATTAGCGCGTGCAGTCAGCGCGAAGTTGGCGACGTGGATGGGCTGCGCCTTGACTGCGACGCTGACCGTTGGAATCACGGGTCCAGGGGAGACCAGTCCGCCGAAGTTGAGGCCGACCTCGATCTGTGGGAGTACGCCCACGACCCCGCGCACGGTGGTCGATGAGAATTGCGGCGCGACCGGCCGAAAGAGCTCATCCACCTCGAGGTAGGTCTTCCCGGGATCGAGCACGTCGGCGCTCGGCATATTGAAAATCGTCTGCTGGCCGCTGACCGAGCAGGTCGTCAAGGCTGCGAGGATTGCGAGCGCCAGGACGAGCACGAGACCTTTCCGCCTTTCCGCCTGCAGCCGCTCCGGTATCGCAGGTGTTGCCGGCCTGGCGAACGGGCGAGGTTCGACGTTTCCTTTCTTCTGGCGATGGAAGACCATCTCGTCCACCCGCCACAACACCATCGCCTTCCTGACGCAGAAGACGAAGGAGACGAACGCAGCTGTCCCCCAGTAGAGTGCGTTGGCCGGACTCGCCATCCCCCCAACCAGAACGGCCACGACGAACGCCGCGACCCCCGCTCCGACCCATGCCGCGGCGCGCCGGCGATGTCGCCGTGAGACGAGCATCCATGACATGGGGCAAGCCTCCCGCCGGGCGCAAGAAGAAGTCCGGAGAGAGTTCGAAAGATTTGCGAAAGATCCGAGGCGCGCGGACGGATTACCGGGGAGAATCTTGGAGTGCGCGTCCTCGACCTGGTCCTGGGGAGGCCTCTGGCGTCGGCCGAGGCCCGGGCGGAACAGATCGGCCCGGCCGCCGGGATCCCCATCTTCGGTCTGGACGCGTTGAGCTCTGCGGCCTACGGCCCGGAGGCCGCCCTGACTCTCCTCATTCCCCTGTGTGCGACGGGGGTTTCCTGGATCGTCCCGATTACCGGCAGCATCATCGTGCTGCTCGTCATCGTCTACTTTTCCTACCGGCAGACGATCGAGGCGTATCCGGGAGGCGGGGGCTCCTACACGGTCGCGCGACAAAACCTGGGAGTTTCCGCCAGCCTGCTGGCCGCCGCGGCCTTGATGATCGATTACATCTTGGTCGTCGCCGTGGGAATCTCGGCCGGCGTGGGGGCCCTCGTGTCGGCCGCGCCGAGTCTTCAGCCGCACACCCTCGCCCTCTGCCTGGGTATCTTGCTCGTCATCGGTCTGGTCAACCTGCGCGGTGTGCGGGAAGCGGGGATCGCTTTCATGGTTCCGACCTACGCCTTCCTGGCGTGTCTTCTGGCGGCGATCGCTATCGGCCTCTTCAAGACGATCGCGAGCGGAACGCCTCCGTCCGTCTCACCGCCGCATTCCGCGGCGGCGAGCGGCAGCCCGAGTCTGTGGCTATTGCTTCAGGCTTTTGCCGCGGGGTGCACGGCCATGACCGGTGTGGAAGCCGTGAGCAACGGGGTCAAGGCGTTCCGCGAGCCGGCGGTTGTCTTCGCGAAACGCACGCTCACGATCGTCATCGCGTTCCTGATCGTGCTGCTCGGCGGCATCGCCTACCTCGTTCGCGCCTATGGCATCCAGGCGACGGAGCCGGGCCGGCCGGGATACGAGAGCGTGCTCTCGATGCTCTTGGCGGCGGTCGCCGGGCGGGGCGTGTTTTATTACTTCGCGATCGGCTCCATTCTGACGGTGCTCGCCCTGTCGGCGAACACGGCGTTCGCTGATTTCCCGAGGCTGTGCAAGGCGATTGCTCAGAACGGCTATCTGCCGCACTCCTTCTCGGCCCGCGGCCGCCGCCTCGTCTATTCGCAAGGCATCTATGTCCTCATGGCTTTCGCCGCACTTCTTCTCATTCTGTTTGGGGGCGTCACGGACCGGCTCATCCCGCTCTTTGCGGTGGGCGCGTTTCTGGCCTTCACGCTCTCGCAGGCCGGAATGGTCGGGCACTGGAAGAAGGTCGGGGGACCGGCGGCGCGCCGGAGCATGATCGTGAACGGATTTGGCGCCCTCGTCACCGGGGTGACCGCCGGCGTCATCCTGGTCGCGAAGTTCGCCGAGGGAGCCTGGGTCACCGTTCTCCTGATCCCTCTGGGGCTCTCGCTGATGATCGCCATCCGGCGTCACTATTACCGCGTGGCCCGCGAAGTCCGCAGTACGAAGCCCGTCGATCTCTCCGACGTGTCTTCTCCCATCGTCATCCTTCCGATACACAAATGGGGCGAGATCGCGAGGAAGGGTCTCCTGTTCTCTCTCAAGATCTCTCGCGAGGTTCGAGTTGTCCACGTCGAGGCGGGAGAGGAGACGGCTGCGCTCCGGCGGGAATGGGGCAAGCTGGCCGAAGAACCAGCCGACCGCGCCGGCCTGCCGAGACCGGAATTGGTGGTCCTGCCCTCGCCGTTTCGGGCCGTCGTTCACCCGATCGTGGACTACGTTCTGGGAGTGGAAAAGAGCGCGCCGGACCGGCAGATCGCGATCGTCGTTCCGGAGCTGGTGGAAAAGCGCTGGTATCACCACCTGCTGCACAACAAGCGGGCGGCTCTCTTGAAGGCGCTGCTGCTCGTGCGAGGCACGCAACAAACGATCGTCGTCAATGTCCCCTGGTATCTGGGTCTCAAAAAAAAGAGCCGGCCGACCTTCTGGCCTGGAGCCGGGAGAGTTCGAAGAGCCGCCAAGCCTCAGGAGCCCGGACGGCCTCCTACGGCTCGGGGGTGAAACGGTAGCCGACCCAAGGCTCCGTCCGGATCCAGCGAGGCCGGTTGGGATCGGCCTCGAGCTTGCGTCGGAGGCTCCCGACGTGGACGCGTAGCGTGTCGTTCGTGACCCCGGCGGTCGTGCCCCAGACGGCCGCGAGGAGCTGCCGGTGCGTCCAGACGGCGCCGGGCTTCTTCAAGAACGTGGTCAGCAGCGAGAACTCGATCGGCGTTAGATGGATCTCGTGGCCGCCCCTGCGGACCGCTCGCGCTTCGATGTCCACGACGACGTCCGCCCAGCGCGACAGGGCCGGCTGCTGGCCACGAGGCTCGCCGCGGCGCAGGAGCGCCCGGGCGCGGGCCACGAGCTCGGCGACGCCGAAAGGCTTGGTGAGGTAGTCGTCGGCGCCGGCGTCGAGCAGACGCACCTTCTCGCGCTCTTCGCCGCGGACCGTGAGAACAAGAATCGGGACGGCCGAGGACTTGCGGACTTCCCGGACCAGCTCCAGGCCGTCGCGGCGCGGCATGGCCAGGTCCGTGATGATGAGATCGAAGGTTCTCTCGGTGGAGAGCACGAGCGCCTCCTCGCCGTCCGCGGCCGTTTCGACTTCGTGCCCGGCCTGCTCGAGGGCGTCGCGCACGACCTTGCGCAGGCCGGCTTCGTCGTCGACCACTAGTACCCGGCTCACGCGGCCCTCGGCAGCGCGATCTCGAAGAGCGTGCCGCGCGAAGCCGAGGAGCCGAGGACGAGCTCGCCGCCGTTCAACTCGACGAGGCTCTTGGCGATCGAAAGCCCGAGCCCGGTGCCGGGCACCTCTCGGGCTTCCGGAAGGCGCACGAACCGCTCGAAGACCCGCTCCCGGTCGGCCGGGGCGATCCCAGTGCCGCTGTCCTCGACGCGGAAACGGACGTGCCGGTCGTCGACGGCCACGGAAACTCGGATCTCGGAGCCGGGCCGCGAGTATCGGGCGGCGTTTTCGAGCCCGTGGCCGAGGGCTTCCGTGAGCTGGGCGGGGTCGACCTCGACCGCGAGCTCGGGAGAGGGCACATCGAGGAAGAGCGAGTGATCCGCCAGGGCCTCGCCGAAGCGCGCCAGTGTGGCTTCGACGATTTCTCCGCACGTGACGCGTTCGCGGCGCGGGTGGGCCACGCCCGAGTCGAGGCGCACGACGTCCATGAGCTCGCCGATGCGCCGGGCGAGGGCTTTGAGCTCGAGCCTCGCCAGGCGTGAGGCCTCCGTCTCGCCGCCCGCAGCCTCCCAGTTCTCGACGGCCGCCTTCGCAGCGGACACTGGCGTCTTCAAGTCATGCGCCAGCGCGGCTAGGAGCGTCGACTTCATCTCGTCGCTCGTCTTAGTCTTCTCGGCCTCGCGCGCGAAGGCCACGAAGCGCTCGCGCTCGAGAGAGAGACCGAGCAGCAGCGCACAGCCCTCGGCCATGCGCTCGCTCGAGCGCATCCCGCGCGCGACGAGCGTGCCGGCCCGTTGGACGCCGATTCGAATCGGAAGGTATATGTCGATCCCGGAGAGCTTGGAAGGGAAGGCGGCCGAGTTGCCCTGCCGGTAGGCGAGGTCCGCGAGTTCGTGCTGGATCGCCGCTCCCGGAGTGACCGCCGCTTCGTAGAGTTCGCCGTTTTCGCGAGCGAGAAGGATCGCGACCTGCTCGGCCTGCAGCGCGAGCCGCAGTCGATCGGCCGCGACGCCGAGCAGGAACTCCCGGGTCGTGTCGGAGAGAAAGGCCTGCGAAAGCTGCATCAGGGTCGCGAGATCGCGGCGCTCGGCCTCGGCCAGACGCAGCCTCTCTCGCGAGAGAGCGGAGAGGTGCCCGATCAAGAGCCCGGAGACGAGAAACACAAAGAGCGCCGCGACGTTTCTCGGGTCCGCGATCGTGAAGGTGTAGAGAGGCGGGATGAAGAAGAAGTTGAAGCCGAGCGTGGCGAGAGCAGCCGCGAGCGCGCCCGGTCCGCTCTCCCAGATCCAGGCGCACACGAATACGGCGAGCAGCAGGACCAGGGCGACGGTCGAGTCGGCGATGTCCTGCGGAAGGAGCTTCAAGAGGCCGATCGTCGCGCCGACGAGCAGGACGGCGGCGACGTAGCCCGCGCGGCGATCGAGGAGGTGCGTCATTGGTAGATATCTGGCGCGGAGCCCGCTAAGCGAGCCCGTTTCCAGAACCCCCTTTCAAACCGTGCTTGCGATTTTCCCGCACACGGCTTAACGATGATCTTCTGAGTGGCATTACGCAGCCCCCGGATAGCGGATCGTCCCTCGCAACCGATGCAGGCCATGTCCCTCCAGCCATTCCCGGTCTCGTCTGAGCGAGCGACAGCGCCGGAGGTTCTTCCCGGATCGCCGCATCAGCCAGCGCCCAAGACGCTCCTCCGCGTACCTGTCGATCTGCCCAAACTTCTCCGCGGCGTTCCCGATGCGGAAGTAGTTGCCCCAGCCGCGCAGCACAGGGTTGACTCTCGAGATGACCTCCCGGATGTCTTTGACCCCGCACCAGCGCCGGTCCGTCAACTCCTTGATCCGCTGCCTCACCCGCTTCATGCTGCGAGAAGAAGGCCACCGCTGAAGGTAGTAGCGACGAACGCCACGCTCCAGCAGCCGCCCCGACACGCGCTTACGCAGATGGCAACCGAGAAAGTCAAAGCCTCCCATGCCGTCGGTCAGCTCCACTCTCCTCGTCTTCTCCGGGTGCAACTCCAGCTTCAGCCGATCGAGGATGAGCCTCACCCTGCGCTCGGCCTCTCCACACGCCTCCGCCGTCTCGCACATCACGACGAAGTCATCCGCATAACGCACCAGTACACCCAAGTGGCTGCACCGGCGCTGCCACACGGTGTCCAGAAAGTGCAGGTAGATGTTCGAGAGCAAGGGCGAAATCACCCCGCCCTGCGGCGTTCCCGAGACCGTCTCGCTCCACCGCCTCTCTTCCATCACGCCCGCCTTCAGCCAGAGCCGCAACAGTTTGAGAACCCGACGGTCACAGACCCGACGCGCCACCCGCTCCATCAGTAGCCCTTGATCCAGGCTCCCGAAGAAGTCTCTGATGTCCGCGTCCAGCACATGGTTGCCTCCGCCTCGGCTGGCTGCCTCGCGGAGCATCTCCAAGGCCTGTGTCGCGCTGCGACGAGGCCGGAACCCATACGAGGAAGAACGAAAGTCCGCCTCGAAAATGGGCTCCAAAATCAACTTCGCCGCCATCTGCGTGACTCGATCCCTCACCGCCGGTATCCCCAACGGCCGCCTCCTTCCGTCGGCCTTCGGTATGTACCGCCGCAGAACCGCCAGCGGTCGGTACCGACCCTCTCGCAGTTGGGCTTGAAGCTCCCCAAGGAAAACCTCCACGCCCCCTGCTCGACCTCGGCAAGCGTCTCGGCATCGACTCCCGCCGAACCCCCGTTGCTTCGGACCCGTCTCCATGCCTCCCACAGGACGTCACCCCTGTAGATGCGGTCATAAAGAGCATGAAAACGACGCCCCGGCTGCCGTTTGGCAGCCACCCATAGCCGGCGCTGAAGTTGTCGCACTTTGTCGGTAGACAAAGATCCACCGGGGTGGTTGGGCCGAGCCTTCCGCTCGACCATGCCCTCGCGCTTACCTGAAGCACCGGCACCACCAAAGCAGGGATCCTTCCCTCCCGGCGCGTTCTCTTCCGCGCCAATCCCAGGTACTATGATCCCCTCGGACTCCCGCTGCGCTCCGCTCGCCTTCGCACTCGGCTTATACGAGCGGCCTTTGCCTGACGCGGGCTGCGCAGACGGGCCTCTCCTGTTCCCCACCGAACCTTGAGCACGTGCCGCCCCCCATACCCCGGAAAGATCCGCCGCACTTCCTCCTCCGGATCTCCGCGCGACAGACGTGGCCTTCGCCGTGACATGCCCGACTCGGCTCTCTCCTTGTGAATCTGACGAGGCGGCAGGGTTCACTTCATGTTGCGGCCCGCGCTCTTGCTCCCTCCTAAGAGGCTCTTGACGCCCCGCTGTGGCCTTCGACCTCTCAACCGAAGACTGGGACCTGCTACCAGGCACTCCGGCGTTTACCTGGATGGGTCTCTCACCCGCTGGCTCGGTGAAACTTCCAGGACGCACCACGTCTGAATTCTAATCGCCGGGAAATCCTGGCCCGGTTGCCACATAATCCCGTGGCACGGGAGGGCGTCCATGGTCAACCGTGTGCTTCCTGTATTGTTCAGGCTTGGAGGGAGGCGTCGAGCCGGGCGATGGTCTCCCGGAGCGCTGCGTCTTGCGCCAGCTTCTCTTCGAGCTTCAGCACTCTGCGAGTGAACGTCGATTCCTCCCTGCCCAAATAGCTGGCCATCCGCGCAATCGGAACCCCGCCGACGACGCGGCCCAGATACGCCGCGATGTGTCGGGCATGCGAGAGTCTCCGCTGCCTTCCCGCACCCACCAGATCCGTCAGCAGCAGCGACATTTCGGCAGCCACGGCGGAAGTTACCTGCACTTCGAGACCTTCGACATGCTCGCAGCGCGAAAAGTCTCCGCGAAGCAACCGAGCGGACGAGCCGGCGGGGCTAGCGTTACGGTCGCTCATCGAAGGAGCCTCGGAGGAAGGTACGGCGCTTGCAGTGCCACGACACGAGGAGGAACCAAGCGTGGCGAATCCGCAACGTGTCTTCGTCGGAACGAGCGGATGGACCTATCCGCATTGGCGCGCTCGCTTCTATCCAGCCGGACTTCCGAGCCGCCGATGGCTCGCGTTCCTGGCTTCGCGGCTGACGAGCGTGGAGATCAACGGGACCTTCTACTCGCTGACGACGCCGAAAGCCTGTGAACGCTGGCGGCAAGACGTGCCTGGGAACTTCGTCTTCGCCGTCAAGGGCAGCCGCTACATCACGCACATGAAGCGGCTCCGCAGTGTCCGGGCGGCGCTCGCCAACTTCTTCGCTTCGGGAATCCTTCGGCTCGGATCCCAACTCGGTCCGATTCTGTGGCAGCTTCCTCCGCACCTTCCGTTCGACGCCGCGTCCGCCGGAGAGTTCCTCCGAAAGTTGCCGCGCGACGTGCGGGGCGCGGAGCGACTGGCGCGGCGCCACGACGCGCGCGTCGCCGGGCGGGCGGCTTTGACGGCGCCCGACGGCCGCGGTCGGGCTGTTTGGTACGCCATCGAGGCGCGCCACCGAAGTTGGATGAGCGAGCCAGCCATCTCGCTCCTCTCGCGATGGGACGTGGCCCTCGTCTGGGCCGACACGGCGGGCGAGCACCCGGCGACGACGACGCAGACAACTGGGAGTCTCGCGTACGTGCGCCTTCACGGATCGCAACGGATCTACGAAGGGCATTACGCGGTCCACGACCTCTCGTCCTGGGCTCGCCGCGCCCGTGCGTGGGCGCTCGAAGGCACGCCTGTCTTCGTGTACTTCGACAACGATCGCGGCGCCGCAGCCGTATTGGACGCCATACGCTTCCATGCCCTGCTGGAGCGCGGCTCGAGCGAAACGGATCGGAAGCCCGCTCGCCGGCTTCGAGCGCCCCGGCGCGCGCGCCCCAGGCCCGCCCATTTTCGCTTCGACTTCGGGCGCACGGATCGCCGTGGAACGGCGAGCTCGACCGCGACCACGCGATGACGATCGTCGAGCGTCTCCAAGCGACTGGGATTCGGCGATTGGGATCGCCCCAGACGGGCTTTCGCTATCGCCGACCGAACGGTGGGAGAGCCTCCCGCGAAGACCTGTCGCGCATCCGGACGCTCGTTCTTCCCCCGGCGTGGACCGAGGTCTGGATCAGCGCGTCGCCGGCCTCCGCGGTCCAGGCAATCGGCAAGGATCGCGCGGGCCGCTGGCAGTACCGCTATTCCGAGAAGCAGACGCGGCTGCGCGAGGAACGAAAGCGGAAGCGACTGCTGAAGTTCCTCGACTCTCTTCCCGGTCTTCGCGCGCAGGTCGCCCGCGATCTCCATGGCCGCACGCTGACGCGCGAGCGCGTGTTCGCCGCAATGGTCCAGCTCATGCTGCGCGGTTTCCTGAGGCCGGGCAGCGAGGTCTACGCCCGGGACAACGGCACGTACGGCCTCGCGACGTTGCGGTCACGCCACGTCGCCGTCCGCGGACGTCTCGTGGTCCTCGCCTATCCCGGAAAGGGCAAGAAGGTCCAGGTCCGCGAAATTGAAGACGCGGCCGCCGCCGCGGTCGTGGCCGCGCTTCTCCGCATTCCGGGATCCCGCGTCTTTCGCTATTCCGGGTCCGATGGAGCGTGGAACGACGTGCGTCGCCGTCACGTCAACGACTACATCCGCGGCATCGCCGGCGAGCGCTTCACCGCGAAGGACTTCCGCACCTGGGCCGGCACGCTTTTCGGCGCTTGCGCGCTGGCGAGGCAGGGCCTTCCGGAGCCGGTTTCCGCGCGATCTCTCCGGCGCCGCGTCCTGGCGGCCATGCGCGAGACCTCCACGCTCCTCGGCAACACGCCCGCGGTCTGCCGCGCCTCCTACGTCTGCCCGGCCGTGATCGCCGCCTTCGAACAGGGCCGCATGCTTCGACGGCCGCCGGACCTCGAGAAGCTCATGCGGGCTTCGCCCGGTGTCCTTTCGTCGACCGAGCGCCGGCTCTCTCACCTCATCCGTAACGAAACCCGGCCAACGCCGCGACGGAAATGACTCCTCTCGCTTCTTCCGGCGTTCGACTCGCGGACGGTCTCAGGATGTGGCATCGAGGACTTCGCGGACTTTCGCGGCGAGCGAGGCTGGCGTGAACGGTTTCTGCAGGAAATGGCCGCCCTCCGTGATCATGCCGTGCCGGACGACGGCGTCGTCCGTGTAGCCGGACATGAACAGGACCTTCGCTTCCGGGTGGAGAGGAGCGAGGCGGGAAACCAGATCCGCGCCATCCATGTCGGGCATGACGACGTCGGTCAGGATCAGCTGGATCGGCGTCTCGTGGCGCTGAGCCATCTCCATGGCCGCGTGCGGTCCTTCCGCCTCGAGCACCCTGTAACCGTACGACTCGAGGATCGAGCGGGACAGCGCGCGCACGGCCTCTTCGTCTTCGACGAGGAGAACGGTCTCGGAACCCCCGGCCGGACGCACCGCAGCCGACCGACGCTTCGCCTCCTCTGCAGACCCGTCTATCCGCGGCAGGTAGATCTTGAACGTCGTCCCCCGACCGAGCTCGCTGTAGACCCAGATGTACCCGCCGCTCTGCTTGACGATTCCATAGACGGTTGCCAGGCCGAGGCCCGTGCCCTTGCCCTTGCCCTTCGTCGTGAAGAAGGGCTCGAACATGTGTGACTTCGTCTCGGCGCTCATGCCGGTGCCGGTGTCCGCCACCGCGAGCATCACATAGCTTCCGGACTGAACGGGAGCGTGCTCCAGCGCATAGCTCTCGTCCAGCTCGACGTCTGCGGTCTCGATCGTGAGGATCCCCCCGCGCGGCATGGCGTCGCGGGCGTTGACCGCGAGATTCAGGACCACCTGCTCGATCTGGCCAGGGTCCGCGCGCACCGGACCGATGGCTTCGCCGAGCGCGGTGACCAGATCAACGTCCTCGCCGATCAGCCGGCGGAGCATCTTCTGAAGGTCCCGGACCAAGACGTTCAAGTCGAGGACCTTTGGCTCGAGCACCTGTCTCCGGCTGAAGGCGAGCAGCTGTCGCGTGAGGGAAGCCGCGCGCTCTCCCGCCCGGCGGATCTCCTCCAGGTCCTCTCGGATGGGGTGAGCCTCCGAGATCCGCGAGAGGACGAGATCCGAATAGCCCAGGATCGTCGTCAGCAGATTGTTGAAGTCGTGGGCGACGCCGCCGGCGAGCTGACCGATCGCCTCCATCTTCTGAGCCTGGCGAAGTTGCTCCTCGAGCAGCTTTTTCTCGCTGACGTCGTTCTGGACGCAGACGAAGCCGATCCTTCCGCCCTCCGCGTCGAGAACGGGGCTGATCGATCCCTCCACGGTGACGAGCCTGCCGTCGCGCCGTCGGCTCACGATTTCCCCACGCACCGTTTTGCCAGCTAGAAGCGTCTTCCAGAAGCGCTCGTAGAACACTTCGTCGTAGCGCCCGCTCCTCAAGATCTGCGGTGTCTTGCCGAGAGTCTCTTTCTTCGAGAATCCATAGACCCTCTCGAAGGCGGGATTGACGTAGGTGATCGCACCGTCCGGATCGGTGATAAATATCGCGTCTCCCCCCTGCTCGACAGCACTCAGGAGCTTTTGAACGGATTCCTCCGCCTCCCTGCGCTCGGTGACATCGCGAACGTTGACGACGAGTCCTCCTACTGCGAGATCGGCAACCCGATTGTTGGCCACAACCTCCAGAAAGCGCCACGAGCCGTCCCGATGCCGAAACCGAAAGGGAATCGGCATCGGGCCGGGTCCGACTGCCCCCTGGAGGATCTCCTCCAGCCGGGCCTGGAGTCTCGGGAGATCATCGGGATGGACAAAAGCGAAGGCATTCTGACCGGTGATCTCCTCGGGTCGATATCCGCTCAGTCTCTCCACTTCTGCGCTCACGAATCGAATCGTGCCGCCGGGCTCCATGACTCCGATGGTGTCCCGCGAGCCCTCGATGAGAGAGCGGAAGCGCTGCTCGGCAGCTTTCAGTGCTTCCTCCGCGCGCTTGCGCTCCGTGATGTTGTCGAATAGGGCGACGAAGTGTCCCTTCTCCGGACTGTAAGCCGAGATCGAGAACCAGACCCCGAGGCTCTCGACATAGGTCTCGAACCTCTCAGGATTCCCGGTCTCCGCCACCCTGCGATAGGTCTGGAACAGCTCCGGATCGGACTCCCATATCCCGGGAATGACTTCGGTAACTCTTCTGCCGACCACGTCCTTCAACCCCGTCAGCTCCTCGAAGAGCGGGTTGACATCGATGTAGACGAAGTCCCTCGGCTCGCCCTTTTCGAACAGCATTTCGCAATGGGCATACCCGTGAAGCATGGACTCGAAGAGCGACCGGTAGCGCCGCTCGCTTTCCCCGAGGGATTCCGTTTGCCCTCGTGAGCTCCGACCAGACCTCTCCCCTCGAGGTCGCGCGTCCTTGTCCGGCATTGGAGAAAAGGTAATCCGAGGTTCGCCTGGGCCGATGATCCAAACGCATCAGCTCATCGAAACTACCCTGGCAGGGCTCCGGACCTCTGCCGGATAATCAGGGGTGTCGTGGACACAGAAGGCCTCGCCGGAAAGTCCTGCGTGCCCTGCCGGGGCGGGTTGCCCCCTCTGGCCGAGGCGGCGGCCCGCGAGCTGCAGCGCCAGACGCCGCTCTGGAGCCTCGAGGAGAGCGCCACACGGTTGAGGCGGACGCTCGAGTTCGCGGATTTCCTGTCGGCCATGAAGTTCGTCAACCGCGTGGCCGAAGTGGCCGAGGCCGAAGGCCATCATCCCGACATCGCGATCCACTGGAACAAAGTCGAGCTGACCCTCTGGACGCACAAGATCGGCGGCCTCCACGAGAACGACTTCATCCTCGCGGCGAAGATCGATGCGTTGCTTCGAGATGCCCCCGGTGTGGAGGGTTGAGGACTACGAACTCTTCTTCCCTGGAAGCAGGATGAGGACGGCTCCCATGACGGCGGCACCGACCATCAGCCATCGCGCCGTCTCCCAGAAGTCCTTCTTGGACCTCTCCTCGCTCGAGAAGGTCGTCTTCAACTTCCCCTCGACCGACTCGTAGCCTCCGCGCTGGCTGGAGGCGACCAGGAAGCCGGCGAGGCCGATCGCCAATAACAGAATGCCGATCTTTCTCATGTTCCCGCCAGTCCAGTCCTCCGTGCTTAGTGCTTAGTCCTTTGTCCCATTTCGGAAAGCAAGGCTCCGACTAAGGACTACGGACCACGGACTAAGGACTCTAGTACTTCTGCATCGACGGATCGATGACTTCGGCCCAGCGGTTGATGCCGCCCGCGAGATTGCGAGCCTTGGAATAGCCGTTGGCGAGCAGGAACTGTACAGCCTGCGCGCTTCGGCCGCCGGAACGGCAGTAGACGACAACCTGGTCTTCCTTGCCGATCTTCTCGATGCTCTGCGGCAGCGTGCCCAGGGGAATCTTGATCGAGCCCGGCAGGTCGTTGACCGCGTGCTCGCGCGGCTCACGGACGTCCACGAGAACGATGGGGACACCCTCGTCGCGAAGAGCCTTCAATTCCTCGACGGTGATCTCGGGGATTCGACCAAACACAAAAGAAAGATAGCAGAGTCCTTTGTGCTCAGTCCTTAGTCCTTAGTTCGACCGCGACCAGGGACTACGGACTAGGGACTAAGGACTTCCTAGTATTTCGGCATGGATGGGTCTATTAGTTCCGCCCACCGGTTGATTCCGCCGGCTAAGTTCCGGACCTTCTTGAAGCCGGCTTCACGCAGGAACTGGACGGCCCTGGCGCTTCTGCCGCCTGTCTTGCAGTGCACGACGATCTCGTCGGCCGTCGAGAGGCGGTTCACGTTCTGCGCCAGGGTCCCCAGCGGGATCTTGACCGATTCTGGAAAGGACGAGATTGCGATCTCGTGCGGCTCGCGCACGTCGACGAGGACGAAGGCGGCGCCGCGGTCGCGCAGATCCTTGAGCTCCTCGACGCTGATCTCGGGAATCCCCGCCGCCGGGGCTTCGGGCGTCACCCCGCAGAAAGCCTCGTAGTCGATCAGCTTCGTGACCGTGGGATTGGGGCCGCAAACGACGCAATCGGGGTTCTTGCGAAGCTTGAGCTCCCGGAACCGCATGCCGAGCGCGTCGACCAAGAGCAGGCGTCCGATGAGCGGCTCACCCGTGCCCAGGATCAACTTCACGACTTCGGTCGCCTGGAGAACTCCCAGCAAGCCAGGCAGGATCCCGAGCACTCCCCCTTCGGCGCAGGAGGGCACCAGGCCCGCCGGCGGCGGCTCCGTGTAGAGGCAGCGGTAGCAAGGCCCCTTCTGTGCCCAGAAGACGGAGGCCTGACCCTCGAACCGGAAGATCGAGGCGTAGACGTTCGGCTTGCCCGTCAGGACGCACGCGTCGTTGACGAGGTAGCGCGTGGGGAAGTTGTCGGTCCCGTCGGCGACGATGTCGAAGTCGCGGAAGATCGCAAGCGCGTTCTCCGAAGTCAACCGCTCTTCGAAGCGAACGACATCCACGTTCGGGTTCAGATCCTTCAGGCGCTCGGCCGCCGCCTGAAGCTTTGGCCGCCCCACGTCCCGGGTGCCGAAGAGCACCTGACGCTGCAGGTTCGAGTCGTCCACGACGTCGAAGTCCACCAGGCCGAGCGTCCCGACGCCGGCCGCCGCGAGATAGAGCGACAGCGGCGAGCCCAGCCCGCCGGTTCCGATCGCAAGCACACGGGCGGCCTTGAGCTTCCTCTGCCCTTCCAGTCCCACCTCGGGCATGATCAGGTGCCGCGAATAGCGGCGGATCTCGTCGTTCGAGAGGGCCGCCACCTCGGGCGGCGCTGCCGTGGAGCCGCCGGCGATCGACGGGACGATCGAAAGGGCGTCGCCTTCCGCGACCGGTGTGGCGTCCTTCTCGAGATAGCGAACGTCTTCCTCGTTCTTGTAGACGTTCACGAAGGAGCGCAGTCTGCCGGCTTCGTCGAAGAGATGCCGGCGCAGGCCGTCGTGTTGTGCCACCAGGCCGGCCAGCGCCTCGGCCACCGTCGATCCCGAAACTTCCACGCTCGCGGCCCCGCCCGCATAGGGGCGAAGCGGTGTCGGCAAGAGGATCTTCACCATCGTCAGTCTCCCGATTCGGCGACCGCGAGCGGCTCGCTCTCGAACCTCCCGCGGTCCTCCGAAAGAATCCAGGCGGTGAGCTCTCCGGGCTCTCCGGAGGCGACCGCCAGGACAAGGTAATGAAAAAAGGGAAAGGCGTGTTCCCGATCGTACTCCGAGGGCGCCGCCGGGTGATCGGGGTGCGAGTGGTAGAAGCCAATCAATCCAAGGCCTTGCGCGCTCGCGGCCTTCTCGACGCGGAGGTAGTCGAGCGGTTCGATCGCGTACCGATGCCAGCGCTCGTCTTCCCGCGCGTTGCCCATCCGCTCGATACGCGCGACCCGCGTCTGCCCGTTCTCGATCGTTCCCAAGAGGGCGCCGCAGCACTCCTCCGGGTACGCCTCGCGGCCGTGCGCGCGGATGGCTTCGACCGCGTGCGTCGGCACGGCGATCACTCCTGCTCCCAGAAGCGATCGGAGAGGTAGCGGCCGCCCCCGTCGCAGAGGATCGTCACGATCGTGGCCGGTGGGCGAGCTTCGCGCGCCACGGCAAGCGCCGCGACGACGTTCCCCGCAGACGACGGGCCGACGAAGACGCCCTCTTCGCGGGCCAGTCGCCGGCACATCGCGTACGCCTCCTCGGTCGCGACCGTCCGCTCCGCGTCGGCGAGCGTCGGGTCGTAGATGGGGGGCACGATCTGGGAGCCCATGTGCTTCATCCCCTCCAGGCCGTGCATCGGCCCGTCGGGCTGCATCGAGACGCAGACGACGGAGCGGCTCCGGCTCTTCAAATAGCGCGTCACGCCCACGAAGGTTCCCGACGTTCCGAGCCCCGCGACGAAATGGGTGAGAAGGCCCTCGGTCTGCTCCCAGATTTCCGGGCCCGTCGTTTCGAAGTGCGCGCGCCAGTTCGCCGGGTTGGAGTACTGGTCCGGATAGAAGTACTTCTCGGGCTCTCGGGCCGCAAGCTGCCGCGCCGCCCGAATGGCGCCGTCGGCGCCCTCGAGCGGGTCGGTCAGGACGATCTCGGCGCCGAAGGCCTTCAAGATCGCCTTGCGCTCGACCGAGGCCTTGGCGGGAACGCAGAGCTTGACCGCAAAGCCCAGCGCCCGTCCGAGCATCGCGTCGGCGATGCCCGTGTTGCCGGAGGTCGCCTCGAGGATCGTCTTGCCGGGCACCAAAAGGCCACGCTCCAGCCCGTCCGAGATCATGGCGCGCACGGGGCGGTCCTTCACGCTGCCGCCCGGGTTCAGGTGCTCGGCCTTCGCGAGCAGGCGCACGCCGGGGACCTCGCGCGCCACGCGTTTCAATTCGAGCAGCGGCGTGCCTCCGATGGCGCCGAAAAGGTCTGGCGCCGTCCGCGCCGCCTCACCGGTGAAAGACGCGGTCATGTCGAGGAGCCGTCTCTCGATTCAATCATCAGATACCGTCTCATCAAAAAACCTCCCCGAAAGCAAAGAGCCCGCCGGTCGGTCCGGCGGGCTCGGTGGCGTTGTGCAGCTTCGAAGCTAGGCTGGCGGCAAGACACCGGCGGCTGCCGGACCCTTAAGGGCCATGAGGCGACAACAGCAGGTCATCTCGAGGCGGTTCACCATGCGGGTTCCTTCTATCGTTCGATTGCCTGCATGTCAAGAAACCCGGGCGGCTTTTGATAGATTCCCGTTCCCGGAGGTGCCTCCTCTTGCTCCCTGAGTTCCGAAACGAGCCTTCGACCGACTTCCCCGTCGAGTCGAACCGAAACGCCTTCCGCGCCGCCCTGGCAAAGATCGAAAAGCGCCTGCCCCTCAAGGGCGCCAACCGGATCGGCGGACGCACTCTCGGAGGGACGAAGACCTTCACGTCGGTCAACCCCTGCGACCCCCGGCAGATCATCGGCCGGTTCCCGGAGAGCACCGTTGCCGACGCCTCGCGCGCCGTCGAGGCCGCCGCGCGCGCCTTTGCTTCGTGGAGCCGGTTTGCCGCTGAGGAGCGCTCGGCGCTTCTCGTGCGTATCGCGGCGATCCTGCGCCGGCGCAAGCACGATTTTTCCGCGATGATGGTGCTCGAAGAGTCCAAGGCCTGGGCCGAGGCCGACGGCGACACGGCCGAGGCGATCGACTTCTGCGAGTTCTACGCCCGGGAGATGGAGCGCCTGGCCGGCCCCCAGCCGCTTACGCCCTATCCCGGCGAGAAGAACGAGCTCGAGTTCATTCCCCTGGGCGTCTGCGCCGTCATCTCGCCCTGGAACTTCCCGCTCGCGATCCTGACGGGGATGACCACGGCTGCCATCGTGACGGGTAATACGGTCGTGTTGAAGCCCTCTTCGGACGCCGCGGGCATTGCGACGATGTTCGTCGAGGCCTGCGAGGAAGCCGGGATCCCAGACGGCGTCTTAAACTTCGTCACGGGCGGCGGTCGCACGGTCGGCAACGCGCTGGTCGAGCATCCGAAGACGCGCCTGGTGGCCTTCACCGGCTCCCGCGAAGTCGGCGTCGGGATCAGCGAGAAGGCAGGCAAGGTCGCGCCCGGCCAGATTTGGATCAAGCGCGCCGTGCTCGAGATGGGCGGCAAGGACTTCATCCTCGTGGACGAGACGGCGGACCTCGAGGACGCCGCCAACGGCATCGTCGCCGCCGCCTTCGGCTTCCAGGGCCAGAAGTGCTCGGCCTGCTCGCGCCTCATCGTCCACCGGAAGGTCCATAAGGAGTTGCTGGCGAAAGTCGTCGCGAAGACGAAGGCGCTTTCCGTCGGCGACGTGCGCGACCCGAAGAACACGATCGGCGCCGTGATCAACGAGGGCGCGCAGAAGAAGATCCTGGACTACGTCTCGATCGGACGCCGGGAAGGCAAGGTCGTGGCCGGCGGCAAAGCGGGCCCGAAGCCCGGCTACTTCGTGACGCCCACCGTCATCGACGGCATCAGGCCCGATCACCGCGTGGCGCGCGAGGAGATCTTTGGCCCCGTCCTCGCGGTTCTCAAGGTCAAGGACTTCGACGAGGGTATCGCCGTCGCCAACGACTCCGAGTACGGGCTGACGGGCTCCCTCTACTCGCGCGAGCGGGAGCGCCTGGCGCGCGGCAAGCGCGAGCTCCATTGCGGCAACCTGTACCTCAATCGCAAGTGCACCGGGGCGCTCGTGGGCGTCCATCCCTTCGGCGGATTCAACATGTCGGGAACGGACTCGAAGGCCGGGGGCCGCGAGTATCTCTATCTCTTCTCGCAAGCCAAGGCCATCTCGGAAAAGTTGTAGAGGCGGAGGAGGCAATCATGCTGAGCTCGTACTCCCTGTTCGGGCTCCTCGTCTTGATTCTCGACGTCGTCGCTCTCGTCAAGCTCCTGCAGAGCGGCGCGGACTCCACGACCAAGATTCTCTGGGCCCTCCTGATCATCCTGCTGCCGATCCTCGGGATGGTGCTCTACTTTCTGATGGGCCCGGGCCGAAAGAGGGCGATCTGAGGCTCCGGTGACCGACGGCTCGTTTCCGCGCGCCGCGCGGCGCTTCGACTCGGTCGGGTTCTCGGAGATCGTCCAGGTCCGAAACCGGGTCTTGAAGCTGCTCGCCGCGGGCCACCGGGTCTGGCGCTTCGAGGGCGGCGAGCCTTACATGCCGACTCCCCAGCCGATCAAGGACGCGATGACGGCCGCGCTCGCTCGAAACGAGACGCGCTACGCGCCGTCCTCGGGAGTTCCGGAGCTGCGCCAGGCGATCGTCGAGAAGGTGCAGCGAAGGAACGGCATCCCGGCGGACCCCGAGAGCCCGATCGTCGTCAACGGCGGCATGCACGGCCTCTTTGCCGCTTTTGCGACACTGCTCGACCCCGGCGACGAGGTCCTGCTCTTCTCGCCTTACTGGACGCCGATCGTGGACGTCGTCACGTACCACGGCGCGGCGCCGGTGCTCGTTCCGACCGCGAAGGCGCGCGCCGAGGGCTTGACGGCCGCTCTCGCGCGCGCGCTCACGCCGAAGATCAAGGTCCTCTACTGGAACTCCCCGACGAATCCGACGGGAGAGGTCTTTTCGCGAGGCGAGATCGAGGAGGTCTGCGCCTTCGCGTGCGACCGCGGCCTCGCCGTCATCTCGGACGAGGCGTACGAGGACCTGATTTACGAAGGAGAAGGCCACGTGTCACCCGCGTCCTTCCCGGGGATGGCCGAGCGCACGTTCTCCGTCTTCACGCTTTCCAAGACGTACTCCATGACGGGCTGGCGGTCCGGTTACGTGATCGTGCCCGAGCGCTGGCGGACCGCCATGCGGACTGTCGTCCTCTACTCGATCAACGGCGTCTCGACGCCCACGCAGTGGGCGATGCTCGAGGCCTTGCGGTTGCCGGACGGCTTCCTGAAAGAAGCGCACGAGGGCTACCGCAAGCGCCGCGATCGTCTCGCCGCCGGATTGCGGGAGGCGGGCTTCGCGATCGAGACGCCGCGCGCCGCGCTCTATCTCTTCCCGCGCATCCCCCCAGCGCTCGGAGCCGACTCGAAAGCCGCCGCCCGCGAGCTTCTCGACCGCGCGGGCGTGGCGACCGTCCCCGGCATCGTCTTCGGCCCCGAAGGCGAAGGCCACCTGCGCTTCTCTTTCTCCGTCGCCGAAGACATGATCGCGGGCGGCATCGAAGCGCTCCGCGCCCTCGCCGCCGCCCCGGCGCGATAACGGCAACTCTCAACAGGCTGTTCAGGGCGCGGCGCGGACGGCGATGCGGCCACCTTCCCACTCGCGAGAGAAGATCTCGTCCCCGGACGGGGCGGTGCCGGGTGGGGTGAGGACGATCACGGCGCAGGGCGCAAAGCCCGCAAAGGGCGGCTCCGTGGCCTTCGGAGCCGAATGGTTCGTCACTCCGACGTGTTCGAGACGCTCCGGGACTGCGCCTTCGGCTCGGAGCGCCGACCAGAGAAGGTACTCCGGATCGTCGGGACCGATCTTGAGGCCGATCCGGCGACATCCCGTCGCGGCAACGGCCCGGGCCGCCTCGGTGAAGGGCGCCAGGAGCCCCGGCCGCGCCGCGAAGGATTGAGTCAGCCGCGGTGTCGCCAGCACGCTCTCCGGCCCCACCAGAGGCCGCGTCGCGTTCAAGAGCGTCCACGGAAGGGCGCAGACAAGCAGCAGCGCCCCGATCGCAAGGGTTCGCGAGCCGAAGGCGATCCGCTCGAGAGCCGCGCCCGCGAAGGGCGCCGCCAGAAGAAAGAGCGGCAGCTCCAGCCGCGCGCTCCAGGGCTGCCACTTCAACACGAGGCTGAAGAGGAAGAGCCCAAGGGCCACCGCGGCGGCGCTGCCGACGAGCGCGCGCCGGGACCGCAGCTCCGATCTCCCGAGGATCGCGCCTGCGACCGCGAGAAGCAGGAGGAGGTGCAGCGCGTTTCCCGCCTGGTCCTCGTGAAGCATCGCGAAGAGCGCCTCGTCAGCGTCGGCCGTTCCGGCTCCGGCAATCCGCGCGGGCACGCTGAACTCGGCGCCCCTCCACGTCGACCGGGGATCGTTTGCGTCGATGCCGAGCGCGGCGTGAAGACCGAGCACGGCTCGCTCGACGCCCCGGTTCCACGCCGCGGAAGGCATCGTGAGCTGAAGCGAGGCGTTGCGCGCCAGGTTCGAGAGGACGATCGCCGGAGTGAACGCGGCATTGACCGCTCCGTGGTCTCCGCCGAGCGGCGAGCCGAACAGCGCAAGATTGCGCGCCCAGGCAGCGGCGTTCACGAGCACAACCAGCGCGAAGGCCGCCAGGGCGGCGCGCCACGGCGCCGAGCGGCGGGAGCGCCACGCTGAAGCCGCGAGCCACAGGACGAACGGGAATGCGAACAGAAAGGCCGTCGCCTTCGTCAGGAGCGCGAGCCCGAGGCTTCCCCCCGCCGCGAGCCAGACGAGGAGGCCCGCTTCCCCGTGAACAGCGCGCAGAGCGAAGTGAGCGAGCGCGAGAAGCCAGAAGGCGACCACCAGGTCGTTCTGGGTGCTCGAAGCCTGCAGGATGGCCATCGGAAGCGTGACCGCGAAGACAGCGGCGAACGCCTGGCCTCGGCGGCCCGAGCCGAGGTCCTTCGCGACGAGTGAGGCGGCGAGGGAGCCTCCCAGCCACGCGAGCGTCTGCACGAACGCGACGACGCGCTCCGACCCGGCAAGCAGCTTTCCCTGAGCCACGGCGTACTCGGCGCCGGGCGAGAGAGTGAGCTGGCGAAGGACGTGGGTCGGATAGTGACTCAAGCTTCCGTTCTGGATCCAGTGGAGCACGCGCGGCAGGTGGTAGGTCATCGAGTCCCAGTTGTTGGGCGCCGCGGCCCACGCAATGAGCGCCACCGCGGCAGCGAGAAGCCCCGCGCCCGTCCAGAGAGCCGTCTCCGCGCGGTCGGGTCTGGCCCATGCGGCCCCGCCGGCCAAGGCTGCGCGCCGGGCCTGAAACAGGGCACCAGCCAGTGCCAGCGCCAGGACCGCCCAGCCGCCGGCCACGGCGCCGCGGCCGAAAAGGCGGACCGCGCCCGCAAGCTCCGTCAAGGCCACGCCGAGAATGCCCGTGAAGACGGCGGCCATGAGCGTGGACTCGCGCCACTGCAGAGCAGTCTTGCGGCGGACCAACAGGGCCGCCAGACCGCAACAGGCCAGCGGCAGGAGAACGAGCATGAACCTCCGCCCGACGGCCCTACCGCCGGTAGGCCTGGGGTCGGCGGTCGTTCAAAGCCGGAAAGCGACCGCGAAGCTTGGCGACGACTTCGGGATCGACCGCGGCGAGAAAGACGCCCTCCTGATCGCCCCCTTCCACCAGCGTCTCGCCCAGGGGCCCGACCGCGGCCGAGTCGCCCGTGTAGTGCAGGTTGTTGCCGTCGCCCACGCGGTTGACGCCCACGACATAGGCCTGGTTCTCGATCGCGCGAGCGCGCAGAAGCGTGCGCCAGTGTTCACGCCGAAGCTCCGGCCAGTTCGCCACGAGGACGAAGAGGTCGGTATCGTCGGCCGCGACGCGGAAGGGCTCGGGAAAGCGCAGGTCGTAGCACACCAGCGGCGTGACGCGCACCCCGTCGACGTCGACGGTCACGACCCGGTCGCCCGCTTCGTAGTGCTTGTGCTCGCCGGCGTATGAAAAAGGGTGGATCTTGGCGTAACGCGCCGCCGTGCCTCGAGGCGATACGACCAGCGCCATGTTGCGCGGCCGCGGCGTGCCGGACTCCGGAATCGACGCGATGATCCACAGGTCGAGCGCCTTCGCCTGCGCCTCGAGGAATGCCTCGGACTTTCCCCCAGGGGCCTGCGCCAGGCGTCCCGCGTCCAGCGAGAATCCGGTGGAGAACATCTCGGGCAGGACGGCCAGTCGCGCGCCCGCGGTGGCCGCGCCTTCGAGCAGGCGAGTTGCCCGCCGGTGGTTCTCCCGCACGTTCTCCCAGGCGATGTCCTGCTGGAGGAGGGCTACTTCCAAAGCTTCTCGAGCCTCTTGACCGCGTTCTCGAGGCTCTCCTGCCTCTTGCAGAACGCGAACCGGACGTACGACCTGCCGTGCTGGGTGTTGTCGTAGAAGAAGGTCGGGGGGATCGCCGCGACGCCGATCTCGTAGATCAGGTGCCGGCAGAAGCTCACGTCGTCCTCGAAACCGAACATGCGGAAGTCGGCGCAGACAAAATATCCGCCGGCGGGCACCGATACTTTGAAGCCGATCCGCCGCAGCGCTTCGACGAAGTAGTCTCGCTTGGCCTTGTAGTCGGAGCAGAGCTTCGCGTAGTACCCCTCGGGAGCTTCGAGGGCGGCGGCGGCGCCGTACTGGAGCGGTGTCGCCGTCGAAAACGTGATGAACTGGTGGACAGCGCGAAGCGGCTCGGTCAGGGAGGGCGGCGCGCCCGCCCAGCCGATCTTCCAGCCGGTCAGCGAGAAGGTCTTGCCGAAGCTCGAGATCGTGATCGTTCGTTCGCGCATCCCCGAGAGCGTGGCCATCGGGATGTGCTTGCCGTCGTAGACCATGTGCTCGTAGACCTCGTCAGTGATGCACACGACGTCGTGCTCGATGCAGAGATGGGCGATCGTCTCGAGCTCGGCGAACGAAAAGACTTTGCCCGTCGGGTTGTGGGGGGAGTTGACGAGGATCGCCCGCGTTTTCGGGCTAAAGGCCGCGCGCAGCTCCTCCGGGCTGAAGTGCCAGGTCGGCCCGTAGAGCGTCACGACGCGCGGGATCCCGCCCGCCATCCGCACGCTCGGCTTGTAGGAGTCGTAGTAGGGCTCGAAGAGAATCACCTCGTCGCCCGGCTCGCAGAGGCCCTGGATCGCGGCGAAGATGGCCTCCGTGGCGCCGGACGTCACGGTCCATTCCGTATCGGGAGCGTACGCGAGCGCGTAGTCCCGCTGGTACTTCTTCGCCAGCGCCTCGTGCATCTCCGGAATGCCCGTCATCCGCGCGTATTGTCCTTCCCCGGCGCGGATCGCCGCGAGCGCCGCGCCCTTGGCGAACTCGGGGCCGTCGAAGTCCGGGAAACCCTGCGCGAGGTTGACGGCGCCCTGCTCGTTGGCGAGACGGGTCATCTCGGAAAAGATCGTTGTCCCGAGTCCCTTCAACTTCTTGAGAGCCGTCGGCCGCACGGGAAGATGATAACCGCCCGGCCGGTTGATATCCTCCCAGTGCAGTTCAAAGTTCAAGGTTCAAGGTTCAAAGTAGCGTGAGGGGTCCGACTGCCTTGAACCCTCGAGATCGGTATCGGCCTACTTTGAACTTTGACCGTTGAACCTCGAACCCGGGAGGGCGTTCCTGATGCCTCCGACAAAATCCCATTACCGCGTCGCCATCATCGGGTCCGGCCCGGCCGGGTGGACCGCCGCGCTCTATGCCTCGCGGGCGGAGCTTTCGCCCGTCATCTTCGAGGGGCCGCAGCCGGGCGGACAGCTGACGATCACGACCGACGTGGAGAACTACCCGGGTTTCCGCGAGGGTATCCAGGGGCCCGAGCTGATGGAGATCTTTCGCGATCAGGCGAAGCGTTTCGGCACCGAGGTCGTCCTCGACAGCGTCGTCGACGTCGACTTCTCGCGCCGCCCCTTCACGCTCACCCTCGACGCCGGAGGCCGCATCGCCGCGGACGCCGCCATTGTCGCCACGGGTGCCTCGGCCAAGCTTCTCGGTCTCGAATCCGAGAAGAAGTACATGGGGCGAGGCGTTTCGGCCTGCGCCACCTGCGACGGCTTCTTCTTCAAAGGCCGGGAGGTCGCCGTCGTCGGCGGCGGCGACACGGCGATGGAAGAGGCGACTTTCCTGACGAAGTTCGCGACGAAAGTGACCGTCGTTCACCGCAGTGAGACTTTCCGAGCCTCGAAGATCATGATCGATCGGGCGCGCCACAACCCTCGAATCGCCTGGCGGCTGAACGCCGTCGTCGACGACATCCACGGAATCGACGCCGGCGTCACGGCGATCACCTTGAAGGACACCGTCACGAACGAGCTCTCGCGTTTCGAGACGCAGGGTCTCTTCGTCGCGATCGGCCACTCGCCCAACACGGCGATCTTCAAGGGCAAGCTCGAAATGAACGAGGTCGGCTACCTCAAGATCAAACATCCCTCGACGATGACCTCCGTCGAGGGTGTGTTCGCGGCCGGCGACGTCGCCGACCCGACCTACCGCCAGGCGGTCTCGGCCGCGGGCGAGGGTTGCAAGGCCGCAATGGATGCCGAGCGCTGGCTCTCCCAAAAAGGCATTCATGGCTGACGCGCCGCAGCCACAACGCGAGGATCCGGACCAGACTTCCTTCACGGTGATCCTGCGGTACGTCCTCGGCTTCATGGGGGTGATGGCGCTGCTTGCGTTTGCTTCCATCTGGTTCCTCCGACACTGCTGAAAACTTCTCCAATCTCCTCCTCGTAACATCTCCGCAGCGATGCTCCGGCATTGGAAGGATCTGCGCCACCTCCCGCGCGCGATGTGGGTTCTATTCGCCACGACGCTCACCAACCGAGTGGGGTCGATGGTCATGCCGTTTCTCGTCCTCTACCTCATCAAGAGCCTCGGCTTTTCCGCCAGCCGGGCAGCGTTCGTGCTGCTCGCCTACGGCCTGGGGGCGATCGTGGCCGGGCCGATCTCGGGCCTGCTCTCTGATCGCATCGGCCCGGTGAGGCTGATGGAAGCCTCTCTATTTCTGTCGGGCGCGGTCCTGCTCGCGTATCCCCTCGCCCAAAGCTATGCGGCGGTGCTCGCGATGACGGTCGTGCTCTCGGCGGTCACGGAGGGCTTCCGACCCGCCAGCATGGCTCTGCTGGGAGCCACGGTTCCTCCGCCCCAGCGCAAGGCGGCGTTCTCCTTGTACCGGCTGGCGATCAATCTGGGCATGAGCGTCGGCCCGGCGCTGGGAGGTTTTCTCGCGACCGTGTCGTTCCGCTACCTCTTTTTCGTGGACGGGGCGACGTCGAT
>WNGF01002086.1_pt1 | contig 33364 bp, 35 predicted proteins | sample 5400641 | NCBI WGS metagenome assembly WNGF01 (sample SAMN13153371, study PRJNA577476) | soil metagenome | isolation source: 80 cm soil or saprolite under grassland replicate 2 | place: USA:California | collected 2016-06-15 | reverse complement strand
TGTGGGCAAGCTCCATCCATCGCGCCCCGCAGCACCGAAGCGCTCGTCGATGGGGCGCCATGAACAAGCAGTCGACTGCATATCGATGTGGTTCGGTTTACGACGCTGGCTGACCCGGATCATCTGATCTGTAATCCGCTCAAGTGGTTGTAACGCACATTATTGAATCCCAGCGATGCTTGGTCTTACAATGCACAAATAATCTTCCTATACCAAAGATAATATAGCACGAAGGGTGTCAGTCATTTTGAAATGAATGACACCCTTCTTATTGGGGCAACAGCAATCTATCAGGTTGGGCCGAAGCGCTTATCCTGCCGCACTTCTTACCCTACGCTTGTGTAAACTCCCGCTTCAGTATTGAGAAGCCTTTTCCCCGATCTCGTTTTCCTCCTGGCTGGGCTCCCCTTTGCCTTTGGTGATTAAGACGAACAAGCTGTGATTGACATAAAAGCCCCATGCGCTTGAGCAAACATCATAGCACGCATAGGCAGGCACAAGCCCAACGTGAGTAAAGTGAACTTCTGTTTTGTCACCCTTCCTGGCAATTTCAAAGACAACATCGGTACCGATCCACTCGGTTTTGTCTTCAGTAAAGTTAAAGTAGTTGTCCAAGACATGCCACACGACTTTCGTGTCAGGCACGAATTCGGTGATTTTGAATGTGCTGCGATGAACGTCCTGGTAGTGGTACTTAAACTCAGCACCGAGCTTGTCGGTGTCACCCACAATGGCTTGTGACCACCATCCGCGAACGTTAGTGATAGCAGCGAAGGCTTCTTCCGGTGTCTGGTCTACCGTAAAGCTTGTGGTGTAACCGTGATTCATGTCTCGCTCCCTGTGCCGTTGCTTCATGCGCCCTGTTTGGCACATCTGTTCTATATAGTGTATTATAGGCGTGTTCACTGAGACAATCTATGACACACTGTTCTGACTATATGTCTGATCGTCCAAACGGGAGCTGAGTATGGATGTCCTGACCGATGTGCTGACGACGTTTGAACTGAAAGGATGGCTGTCTTCACGCCGGGAGCTTGCGCCTCCGTGGCGGTATGATTTTGCCCCTAGCAAGGACAGCATGTTCCATGTCCTGAGTTTTGGTGGAGCCTACTTGCAGATCGAAGGAGCGGCTGCGCCAATACGGGTTGAGGACGGTGATGTGCTGCTGTTCCCGACCGGTCACCCGCACTCGCTCTATGACAACCCTTTGTCGCCCCTGACGCGCATCGTCCATCTGGACTACAACCCGCAACGTGGGCATCAGGTTGTCGACAGCGAAGGCGAGGGGGCAAAACTGCTAATGCTCTGCGGAGCTTTCCATTTCGCGTATCCTAGTGCTTTTCCATTGCTCCACCGTCTACCCAAACTCATACATATCAGCGGGGCACAGGGGCGTCTGGAGCAAGGCTTCGCTGACATTGTGCGTTTGATCGCTCGGGAATCGGCGTCACAGCGACCAGGCGCAGAGGTCGTGCTCAGACGCTTGAGCGAATTGCTGTTCATTCAAATCATCCGGCTCTGGATCGACCAACAGGCTGAAGCGTCTGTTGGCTGGGTGGCGGCGCTACGCGATCAGCCCATCAGCGCGGCACTTGGCCTGATTCATCAGTCACCAGCGCACAAGTGGACAGTCAACGAGTTGGCGGAGGCAGTGGCGCTTTCGCGTTCGGCATTCTCAGCCCGTTTCACCGAACTGGTGGGCGAGCCACCGATGACATACCTCACCCGATGGCGGATGCTCAGGGCGACTCGCCTGCTGAAGAACGAGGTCAGCATGGAAATCATTGCGGAGTTGCTCATCTATGAGTCGGAAGCAGCCTTTCGCAAGGCGTTCAAGCGAGAGATCGGCATTCCGCCGGCGCAGTATCGAAAGCTTGGATAAAAGCAGCACGCAGCACAAGCCAGTGGTCAATTTGAGGCTCGCAGAGTCCTCACGTTCGCTACTGTGTGTTCTCCAGCGTCAGCAAGTAGGGGTGTGAGTAGCAACGGAACAAGGAATCCGGTTAGACGATCGCGTGTAGGGACTTCTTCCCATAGCACTGCTTACTGTTGTTATGACACTTGCATTTTCGCAGTTGCATGGAAAGCGCTCCCAACCGTGAGCGTTTCTCGCTGTGAAGTGTTCGTTTCCGCATCACTCTCGGCAATGATGCTCTACACGATCTCGCTTATCACTACTCTCTGTTCCGTTGCTACGCATACCCCATGTTTGCGGGGCGCGCTGGATTAAACCCCAGATTTGCCACGCCGGTCATCTCCGACCAACTAATCTGGAGCGAGGCCTCCTGCACAGCGTCGTCGGCCTCGCTCAGTGAGGCGAGCATTCGCATTCGGTAGGCCACTGCACGCATCCTGGTGCGCTGGGCCTCCAAGTGCTCCGCCAGCCAGTCGTTTCGGTCCATCGGTCACATCCCCTCGTTCTGTTCCGTCATAGCAGTGAAGAGCGAAACGCAACCGATGTGCCGGGAGGCCGGCTCGCGTGGAACGCACGCGGGCAGCCCCGTCACGATCCAAGCCTGGATGTTCAGCACAAGGAGAGTACTCATGCAAGCACGCAGCAAGATAGCGGTAGCAGGTGCGACTGGCAGAGTCGGTCGCCATGTCGTCGAGGTGCTCAAGGCCCAAGGACACGAGGTCGTGTCGATGTCGCGGGAGAGCGGGGTGGACGTGGTCAGTGGGGACGGTCTGGCGCAGGCGCTCTCCGGCGTGGAGTGCATCATCGACGTGGCCACCACGCCCTCGCCCGACCAGGCGGCGGCCACACAGTTCTTCACCGCCGCGACCCGGAACCTGCAAGAGGCCGGCCTGCGCGCCGGCGTACAGCGGATTGTCGTGGTGTCGATCATCGGGGCCGACCGCTTCACCGCGGGCTATAACGTGGCGAAGGTCGCTCACGAGCGGGCCATGCTGGCGGGCCCGCTCCCGGTACGTATCCTGCGGGCGGCGCAGTTCCACGAGTTCGTCGCGCAGCTCGTGGAGTGGGGCAGGCAGGGCCAGGTGAGCTATCTACCGAAGATGCGCACACAGCTCGTCGCCGCCAGAACCGTCGCCCAAGCGCTTGCCGACTTGGCCACCGCCCCCGAGGAGGCGCCCGCAGCGGGATCGGCCGGGGCGCCGATCTTGGAGATCGCCGGTCCGCGGGAGGAAAGCCTTGTCGATATGGCGATACTATTCGCGGCCCGGCGTGGTATCCCGGTGCGGATCGAGGGCGTGAGCGACCTGGCCGACCCGAACCGCGACCTGTTTGAGAATGGTGCCTTGCTGCCCGGCCCAGACGCCACTCTCGCCGGACCGACATTCGAGGAGTGGCTCGACTCCACGTCCTAGTGTGCCGCGGCAGCTGAGAGCGTTGTCACATTGATGGCTAGAAGGCCTGACGATTTGACAACAGTACGACAACGAAAGCAATCACTGAGAAAGGACACATCTATGAATCCTCAAATGTTCGCTGAGTTCAACCATCGTATAGCGGGGGAAGTCGTCGTGCCCGGCAGTCCGACGTATGATGAACTGCGCAAGGTCTTCAATCGAGCAGGAAGCCCAGCCATGATCGTACGCGGCCAAAGCAATGATGATCTCGTGACGGCTCTCCGTTTTGCGCGTGAGCATCACTTACCATTGTCAGTGCGCAGCGGCGGCCACGGTTTGAGCGGACTAGCTACCAATAACGCTGGTCTGGTTCTCGACCTCAGCGCTTTCAATCAGGTCGCACTGCTTGATCCAGAACGCCATCTGGTGCGTATTGGGGCTGGTGCTCGGTGGGGTGAGGTAGCCAAGGCGCTGGCGGCTCACGGCCTGGCCATTTCATCTGGTGATACCAACCAGGTCGGTGTGGGCGGTTTGACCCTTGGCGGAGGCATTGGTTGGATGGTGCGTACGCACGGTCTTACCATAGACAGCCTGCACGCAGCCGAACTCATCACTGCCGATGGTCGCATCCTGCAGGTCAGCGCGAACGCGCATCCCGATCTGTTCTGGGCCATTCGTGGCGGCGGCGGCAATTTTGGGGTCGTCAGCTCGTTTGACTTCTACGCCCAACCCTGCACGACGATTGTTGGCGGTGCAGTCGTCTATGATATGGCCGAAGTGGAAAGCGTGCTGCCTGCCTGGGCCAGTGCTATGCGTGTAGCGCCAGAGGAACTCAATTCGACCATCGTTCTCTTCTCCGGGTTCGGTCCTCAGGCGCCTGCGCAGATTAGGGTGCTGCTCTGTTACGCCGGAGAGGACGAGGCCGCGGCGAGCGTTGCCATCAAGCCCCTCTTGCAATTAGGCGCCGTGCAATCACAAGATATTCAAAACAAGCCGTATTACGCGATGCTGGAAGACGCTGTATCACCTGCTCCATCACTCAAGCTGGTTGGGCATAACGGTTTTCTGAAAAGCTTGAGCACAGAGGCGCTTGCTGTCATCGCAGCCAATTACGGCAAGCCTGGCCAGCCGATCGCACAGATCCGCAGTCTTGGTGGAGCGATGGCTCGCGTCAGCTCGCAGGCCACGGCATTTGCCCATCGTGAGAGTGAAGCGCTGGTGATCGTACCTGCATTCGCGCCAGCAAACGCTCCAGAGGAGCAAGCTGATCAGATTCGGCGGGCGGCCTGGCGTCCGCTGGAAGCCTGGAGTAGCGGCGCCTTCGTCAATTTCTTGAGCGATGCGAGCGAAGCCAGCGTGGCTGCCGCCTATCCCAGCGCCACCTATGCTCGCTTGGCAAGCATCAAGGCGAGCCATGATCCCGACAACGTCTTCAAGATGAACCAGAATATCAAGCCGACTGCGAACTCTCACACTTATAATTCCCTTCTCCCATTCTGGCCGGATTCCGGCTCGTTTTTACCGCATCCGGCATCCCTGACTACCGTCAGACCGCCCAGGTGACTCGCTCTTGGCTCTACCAGGCCCCTTCGGGCCGACTGGTCTCCCGCTCCCTACCGTCAGACCGCCGCGATTGGCTCCGCTGGAAGTGGCAACATCAGCTGCAACAGCGGAATAAGCTTGCTGATCGGGTCAAGAACGACCCAGAGCCACAGCCTGTGCGCTCGGCTGCGCAGCCGCGTGCGCAGGTCGTCCAACTGCAGCTGCGCGAGGTGTAGGTTCTGGAACCAACGGTTGTGCAGCGTCGCGCTGTGTGCGCCAGGATGAGCTGCCCAGGTGGTGATCGTCTCCGCGCTGTGGCCAAATACCCGTGCAGCTGCAGCAATATCAAGCCGTTCGGCCAGCGCAGAGAGGACTTCCCCGATGCGCTGCGATGCCGTTTTGAGCCGGTAGAGCGAGGTATCGCGTCGAGCACTAAACGTGGTCGTGCAAGCTTGGCAGCGGAAGGTCTGGATCCGCTCGTGCTTGGCGTGGGTCCGATCGCCGACCAGGGCAGGGAGCTGCGCGTGGGTGATCCGATAGTACGCGCAGGTGCGGTTGGGGCAGGCAAAGCCCTGGGTAGCGATCCGGCCGATGGCGCCGCGGCGACTTTTCAGCTCACACCAGGGCATCACTGGCATGGGTGTCGGGGCCTTTGGCGTCGGGAGCGCTGTTTGCTGGCGGCAGACCGGGCAGTCGTCAGGCGTGCGCGGCTTGAGCAGCCGCTGGACGGTCGCAGCGGCAAGGGCGGTACGATTCTGGGGGTGTTGGTAAGGCCGCCAAACCCAGGCCAACCAAACCAGCCCGACCGCGAGCAGGAGCACGAGCCACTAGCAGGTGATCGGCATCGGCAGCCTGATACTATGGGTTGCGAATGAACGGGGTTTGAGGAAGGGTAGCGAGGACGCGGGAGGCTGTCAAGCGGTTAACGCACACAGCACGGAATTATCCACCCTCAAGAGAGGGAGCACCCGTGCAGGAGCGATGCCGGCGGCGCGTAAGACGTTAACGGAAGCGGGAGGCTTGATGGTGAATTTGGCGACGCTGTTTGATGATCTGACTGATGGGTAGCATCACCTACCACCTTCTGGTTCTGTGGTAGAATCCAGTACGGTATGTACAAGCGGTATATGGTGAAACGATGACCACTATTCCGATCGAGGTATCAACCGAGCAACTTTTGCGCGCGGTCGAGCGACTGCCGCCGCAGGACCTGGACGCCTTTGTCGCCCAGGTGATCGCCCTGCGTGCCCAGCGGAACGCGCCCCACCTGAGCCAGGAAGAGACGGCGCTGCTGCGCCAGATTAACACACGCCTCGCTTCTGACCTCCAGCTTCGGTTCGATGAATTGGTGGCCAAGCGGCAGGCGGAAACGATCACCCCGGATGAGCTGCACGAGCTCACGGGGATCACGGATCAGATCGAGCACCACGATGCCCAACGCCTTGCTGCCCTCAGCGATCTCGCGCGCCTCCGGCAGCTGACCACTCCCGCTCTGATGGACATCCTCGGCATCCGGGCACCAGCCGATGCCTGATAGCCGTATCAGCGCCGAGCTGCGCCAGCAGGTCAGCGTGCGCGCAGGCGGCTGCTGCGAATATTGCCGCAGCCAGGCGCGCTATGCGACTCAAGCGTTCTCTGCCGAGCACATTCTCCTACGTGTGCAGGGCGGCGCAACGCGCTTGGACAATCTGGCGCTCGCCTGCCAGGGCTGCAACAACCACAAGTACGACAAGGTCGAGGCGCCTGATCCGGTCAGTGGCCAGATGGTGCCGTTGTACCACCCGCGCCGCGATGCTTGGGACACGCACTTCGTCTGGAGCGACGACTTCACCCTGATAATTGGGATCACGCCGACTGGCCGTGCGACCGTCGATGCCCTGCATCTCAACCGCGACGGTGTGGTCAACCTGCGCCGCCTGCCCTACGCCATTGGGCAGCATCCGCCGCCGATAGCAGCGGCGACTGAAAGTTGATCGATCGTGTGGACGTGCGAGGCAGATCGAGGGAGGTGACTGCATGACCACAACCGATGGCCGCTCGAAGGTACGCAAAGGCGGCCGCGAGATGCTCATCCCGACACAGGCGCTCATCCTGCGCTTTCGCATCGAACTCCAGGAGACCGATCCACTCGTCTGGCGCGCGATCGAGGTGCCGGGCGATGATACCTTCTGGGATCTGCACGTCGCGATTCAGGACGCGATGGGCTGGCAGGACTATCACCTGCACCGCTTCACGATCCCACATCCGCGCACGAAGGAGCCGCGAATCTTCGGCATCCACAACCTCAGCCAGGACTGCGACGATCCGCCGAGTTGGGCCACGCAGATCGCCACGATGTTTACCTGGAACAACCCGGCGGCCCAGTATGAATACGACTTCGGCGACGATTGGCGGCACACAGTCACGCTCGTCGACGTGCTGCGCCGTGATTTCAAACTGACCTACCCGCGCTGCGTTGATGGTTCGCGTGCCTGTCCGCCCGAGGACTGCGGCGGGGTTCATGCCTTCGGGGAGATCGTGGCGGGGACTATGGACGAGGACACGCGCCGGTGGCTGCCACGCAGCTACGACCCGGCACGCTTCGATCCCACCGCCGTGCGCTTCGACGATCCCGCGCGCCGCCTGGCGTACTCCTGGTACGGCGACCCGGATGCCGGCGACGCGCCGCATGGATGAGATCCATGCGTGCTTCTTTCCCATCGGTCCGGCGATCCAACGTGACGACTGCCTGCATCTTCTTGCTGTGACCACGCTTGGGATGAACCGATACCCGCGCCACGCTATGCCGCAGGTGCCAGGCGCGGACGGGCGAGCAGCCAGCGACAGAAGCCCTGATCGTCGTCGCCATAGGGCGCCCCTGTGGCTATTGGGTTCCATCACCAATTGCTCAAGCTTTTTGCACTCAGCTATAGAGCCGAGCGCTTCAGCGCGACAGCGGTTCTGCTTTTCAGCCCGCACCCCCAACTGTCGCCCCGGCCTGCACAAACACCGGGATGCGATCCCACGGCGCGTCAACCTCGATCCACTGGCCGCCGGTGTGGCTGGTGTCGCCCCAGAAATCACGCCACTCGCCGCGCGGCAGATACAGCCGTCGGCTCGTCGCGCCTTCTTCAACCACTGGGGCAACCAGCAGGTCGCGCCCGAAGCGGAACTGGTCGGTGATCCCCCAGACCACCGGCTCGTCGGGGCTGTCGAGCAGCAGCGGGCGCAGCAGCGGCTCGCCACTGGCGGCGCTCCAGGCCGCTTCGGCGCGGATGTAGGGCAGCAGTTCCGCGCGCAGCTTGGCGAAGCGGCGATACAGCGGAATCACGCGTTCGTCGCCGGTGTGGGCCTGGATGTTCCAGGGCGTGCGGTCTTTCGATGGCGCGCCGGGCGGTGTGTACTCGCTGTGGTACTGCATGATCGGGCAAAACGCCGCCATGGCGCTGGCGCGCAGGTACAGCTCGGCGCTCGGCAGCTCCTCGCTGAACCCGGCGATGTCCCAGCCCCAGAACACGACGCCGCTCATGGCCGCGCTCAGCCCGGCCACGATCGAGCGTCGGTAGGCCTCCCAGGTCGAGTTTTCGTCACCGGCCCAGTGCGCCGGAAACGCGCCCACGCCGGTGTGGCCGGCGCGGCTAAACGTGATGCCGCCGCGATATTCGCGCGCAAAGCGGTGGTACGCGCCGATATACTGATTCGGGTAGGCGTTGATGAGCTCATCGCCTTGCTTGCCATCGGCCGCCACGATGTCGCGGCCTTGCAGATGCTCGCCGCCATCGGTCTTGAAGCCGTCGACGCCAATCTCATCGAGCAGGTAGGCACGCTTATCGAGCCACCAGCGGCGTGCATCAGCGCTGGAGAAATCGGGGATCAGCGCGCCATTGAACCAGAACGCCGGGTTGCGGTATGGCCGGCCATCGCTATGGCGCACCACAAACCCCTGTTCGAGCGCGTGCTGCGTATCGGCGTCGTGCTGCGAGTGCGCTGTTTCGGCCTGCTTGAGCGCCGGAATCTGCCACAGCAGCAGCCGGATGCCGGCGTCGTGCAAGCGGTCGGTCATGGCTTTCGGGTCGGGCCACGGGCCATCGGCGGGAAAGCTGAAGTCGGCCAGGCGCGGGCGGTCGCTGCCCGTGCGCGGCGTGTACTGCGCGCCGTTCCAGATATAGAAGGTGGTCTCATCGCTCCAGGCCTCGATCACCAGCGCGGTGGCCGGCACGTCGTGCTCCAGCGTCAGCGCGAGCTCACGCTCGACCCGCGCCTGCGTGTTCCACTCGTTGCTGCTCATCCACGGGCCGAACGCCCAATCCGGCAGCGTCTCGGGCCGGCCGGTCAGCGCGGTGAAATCGTGCAGGATCGCCAGCGGCGTGCCGGCGAACAGGTCGAACGTGACCTTGCCGCGGCGATCGGCCTGCGCCAGGCAACGCCAGCGGTCGTCGATCGCACGCCCAAGATCGTAGGCCACGTGCGCGCTGCCTTCGACCAGGCAGCCATAGCCGTGGCTGGAGCAGAAGAATGGCACTGGCAGATAGGTGCGGTTGCCCTGGTTCTTGTACTGCTCCCAGACCGCCACATCCGGCGCGCGCCCACGCTGATCGAGCGCGTCGAAGCGCTCACCAAAGCCCACCAGCGCCTCGCCTTGCGCCAGCGCGCCGGTCAGCTCAACTGCGACCAGCCGGCCGTCAGCTTCTTCAAGCCAGCGCAGAGCCAGTGGCACGAGCTGTGTGCTGGTTTGGAATGTGCAGCGCCCACTCGCGGCATCGACCTCGAAGGTTGCGCCAGTGTCGCGCAGCGTGATGATCGCATCGCGCGGCGCGCCGTTTTCCGCAACAGCAGCTGCGCTGCCAACCGTGATCTGAAGCGTGTGCTGATCCTGAATCAGCGCCAGCAGCAGCGTCGGCCCGGCCTGTCCATCGTCGGCGCGGGTGGCGAGCGTCCAGCCGTGCGCGTGCTGCGCGGTGGCGCTGATGCCGGCCAGCCGGCGCTGGCGGCGCACGCCAAAGCGATAGCGCTCGGTTTCGGCGCGCTGCTCGTTGCCGGTAGCGACCATCCAATACTCGACCGTATCGCCGGCCTCCAGCACGCCCAATTCGCACAGCCAGCGGTCGGCGTCGTTGCCTTGCGCGACCGGCCGGCCTTGCAGCGGCGTTTGCGGCCGGCCGTTGCGGCTCCAGAACAAGCGCACATCGCTGGCGGCGCGGCCCGGCTGTGTTAGAAAGCCGATGCCAACCATGTCGCCGCCGATTGGATCGCGCGGCACACGCTCATCCGGCCCGGCGTAGTATGGCGCATCGGTGCCGGTCGGCCGGTGAAGAATGACAAGACGATCGCTCATTGGGCAGCGGCTCCTTCGGGCTGTGCTACGGTCAAAGCATCTTCAAGAATCAGGTACATTGCGTGCGACCACAGCAGCGGCGATGCGATCGCGCCCCAGCGCTCAACCCAGCCCTGATAATGATCCGGCGCGAGCAGATCGTGGCTGACTTGCTCGGGCAGCGCGTCATCGCCGGTGGCCTGGGCTGCCACCCAATCGCGCAGTTCAGCCGCGCGGGCGTGGTTGCCGGCTTCGGCGTAGTACCAGCCCAGCCAGGCGGTCAGCAGCAGCCACGCGCCGCCGCCATAGTAAGTGTCGTCAAGATAGCGGCAGATTCCACCGCGCCGCAAATCGGCCTCGATCTTGGCGATTGTCACGGTCATGCGCGGGTCGTCGGCTGGCAGCAGCCGGTAGGGCGTAGCCGCGCCGATCAGGCTGGCATCCACAGCCGGGTTGCCAATGAACTTGATCAGGTGGCCATTCGATACACAATTGGCCAGCACAAACGTCCGGATCTGATCGGCCAGCGCGTGCGTTTCGAGCGTTGGATCATATTCGCCAATCGCCCGAAGTCCGCCGTACAGCGCCGCCAGCGTGGCGGTGTGGATCTTGTCGCCGAACTCCTCCCAGCAATCATAGCAGGGCGCCAGCCAGAAGGCCTCAAGGTAGCGCGCCAGCAGTGCAATCTGCGGGCGCAGCTCGGCGTACAGCGCGGCATCGCCGGTGCGCCGCAGGTGATCGGCCAGCGCCCACAGCCATGTGCCGTAGCCGTCGAGCTGAAAGTTCGTCCAATTGGCGCTGCTTTCTAGCCCATCCAGCATGAAGCGCGTGTGCATCTGTTCATGCAACGCAATCGTCTCGCCTGCTTGTTGGCGCCCGATCAGCTGCTCGATCTTCGGCGTATAGCGTGCCAGCACGCCGCCGGCCCAGCGGTGAAACTGCGCCGCGCTGGGGTACTGCCCGGCGCGATCCATGGCGTGCACGATGAAGCTGCTATCGCGAAACCATGAGTAGGCGTAGGTGTCGAAGCTCGGCGAGGCGACATACGCGCCGGTGGGCGCCTGGTGCGCCAGGATGAGCTGGATGCTGTGTTTGATAAGGTTTGGCATAGCTGAGTTAAAAGTTGAAAGTTGAGTAACGAGTGCTGAATAGCGAGTGCTGCGTGAAAAGAGTAACCTGCACTTTGGGCGTGCTGAGTTTTGACTTCGTGTTGTGGAATGCTCAAAACTCAGCACGCGTGCTTTAGAACTTACTTCACCAGTGCCTCAACCTGCGTTTTCGCCTGGTCAAGCGCTTCCTGCGGCGTGATCGTGCCGGCCTTGGCTTGGTCGAGCAGCGCGCCAATCGTGTCTTGCAGCTGGCTTTGCTTGTCGGTCACTGGCGGCGTTACCGCTGTGGCCAGCGCGTCGAACACGACCTTGCGCGATTCCGGCGGGGTCTGCGTGAGGTAGTCGTTGAACAGAGACTGGTCGCTCACCGCTGGCAGCTCCCAGCTTGCGGCAACCCGCAGTTTGGCCGCTTCGCTGCTGCTGGTGAAGAATTTGGCCCATTTCCAGGCGGCGTCCTGCTGCTTGCTGGTGGCCGAGATTGCCACCGAGTTCGCGAAGAACGCGTGCGCCTTCTGGGTGTTGCCCGGCTCCAGCGCGATATCCCACTTGAACGACGCATCCTTGAAGGCCGAGAACATCCAGATGCCGGTGCGCAGCATGGCGATCTTGCCTTGCTTGAATAGGTCGCCGTCGGACACACCGGCCATGTCGGCGTCGGTAGGCGTAACTTTGTACTTGTTGACTTTATCGACCATCCAGGTGAGCGATTCAACACAGCCGGGCTGATTGATCGTCACGGTTGTGCCATCCGGGCCGAACACGCCGCAGCCGCTTTGTGCGGCAGTTTTGTAGAACTCAAAGAACTGGATCGGCGCGTAGTCGCCCCACACGCCCTTGCTAGTATCGGTCAGCTTTTGCGCTGCCGCCAGCTCATCCTTCCATGTCCAATCGGTGGTTGGGTAGCCCACCTTGGCCCCGTCGAACAGATCCTTGTTGTAGAACAGCACCACATCCGAGAAGCTTTGCGGCAGCCCGAACTGCTTGCCATCGCGGTTGAACGCCTGGTAGGCTTTCGGGTAGAACTTGTCGGCAAAGCCGGCTTCGGCGGCGGCCAGCGGGCTCAGGTCGGCCAGCACGCCCTTGCTGGCGTAGCTCACAAAGTTCTCGTAGTTCAGCTCGAACACATCCGGCGCAGTGCCGCCGGCCACCAGCGTTTGCAGCTTGGTGAAATAATCGGCGTACGGCGCGGTCTCGACCTTGACCTCAATGTTTGGGTTTGCCGTCTTGAACGCGGCGATCATCGCGTCGAGATCTTTCAGGTGATCCGGCGCAGCGGAGAAGGTAAAGTACGTGATGGTTGTGGCATCTTGCGCGGCCGGCGCGGCGGCAGTCGGGGCAGCTTCCGGTACGGCGGTGGCGGCCGGTGCAGCAGTGGCGGCCGGTGCGGCCGGGGCAGCGGTGGCAGCTTCAGCCGCCGGGGCGGCGGTGGCGGCGGGCGCGGCTGGTGTGGTCGGCGCGGTATTGCCACAGGCAGCAAGGACAACCGACAGTATCAATGCGGTCAAAAGCGGCAGCGCGGATATGCGAGAACGCATGGGATTACTCCTTACAGAACGGCAACAACGTTTGTGGACGGAAGACGATAGACGATGGACGAAAGACGAATGTGCAGATCAACGAAGCTTGCTAGACAGGCGCAGAGCGCATTCAATGCACGAACAATCTGCAATCTGCAATTCATGCGGGCCAGGCGAATCGGCCATCACGCTCCTTCTATGCAGCGCACTTATTTCAGCCCGCTGAGTGCCACGCCGCGCACAAATGCGCGCTGGGCTAGCAAATACACCAGAATAATTGGTAGTACCGTGATCACCGCGCCGGCCATGACCATGCTCCACTCGGTCGTGTAGCGGCCGTGGAGCATCGCCAGGCCGACCGGCAGAGTCATCAGGCGCTCATTGCGCGTGATGAACAGCGGCCACAGAAAGCTGTTCCATGTGCCCATCACCGCAAACACGGTCAGCGTCGCCAGCGATGTTTGCACGATCGGCAATGCCACATGCCGGAACACTGTCCAATGACTGCCGCCATCGAGGAACGCCGCTTCTTCATATTCGCGCGGCACGCCCAGCATCGCTTGGCGCAGCAGAAAGGTGCCAAACGCGCTGACTAAACCGGGCGCTATTAACCCTTGGTAGGTATCCACCCAGCCGAGCCGCTGCATCAAAATAAACAGCGGCGTGATCGTCACCTGCGCCGGCACCATCAGCGTGGCAAGGTACAGCAGAAACACCGCGTCGCGCCCGCGCCAGTGCATGCGTGCAAACGCATACGCCGAAAGCGCACTGGTCACCAGCTGGCCCGCCACTGCAAACGTAGTGACGATCACACTGTTCATCAGCATGCGGAGGATCGGCACGGTTTCGGCCACCCGCCGGTAGCTTTCCAGCGTTGGCTGGCGCGGGATGATCTGCGGCGGCATGCTCAGCGCCACGCCGGTGGGCTTGAGCGAGGTTGAGAGCATCCACAGAAACGGCACGATCATCAGCAGGCCGCCGAGGCACAGCACGAGGTAGCGCAAGAATGTGCTCAGCACCGCTCGCTGGCGAAGCTTGGGCGCGCTGCGTGCAATCGCGAGCGGTTGAGAAAGACTACGCATCGGCGGCTCCTTTGCGCTGCCAGCGGAACTGAACTAATGTGACGGCAAATACAATCGCAAACAGCACCCACGACATCGCCGAAGCGTAGCCCATCTGCCCGTAGCTAAACGCGTTTTTCACCACCTGCTCAACCAGCACTGTGGTTGCGCCGGCTGGGCCACCTGCGGTCATCACCCACACCTGATCGAACACCTGGAATGAGTTGATTAGCGAGATAATCGTGACAAAAAAGGTAGTGCGTGCCAGTAGTGGTAGCGTGATCGCGGTGAACTGATGGAAGCGGCTTGCGCCATCCAGTGCGGCGGCCTCGTAGTAATCCTGCGGGATAGCCTGCAACCCGGCCAAAAACAGCACCAGCACAAACCCGAGATCCTTCCACACGCTGGTGAGAACGATCGCTGGCATGGCCCACTTGGCATCGAACAGCCAGCCCGGGCCAGCGATGCCGATCAGGCTCAGCCCATAGTTAACCAGGCCGAATTTGGGGTTGAACAGCCAGCTCCACAGCAGCGCCACCGCCACCCACGAGGACACCACTGGCAAGAAAAAGGCGGTACGGATAAACGCGATCCCGCGCAGCGGCGCATTCAGTGCCAGCGCCATGCCCAGCGACAATACAATCATTAGCGGCAAATAGCCGCCGATAAAGGCCAGCGTATGGCGCAGCGCGCTCCAAAAGTTCTTATCCTGGCCGAGCTTAACGAAGTTCTCGAAGCCAACAAATTGCGGCGGTGTCAGCAGATCCCACTGGAACAAGGTCAGTACCAGCGAAGCGATCAGCGGCAAAATAGTGAAGGCGAGCAGACCCAGCAGCCCTGGCAATAAAAAGAATGCCAGCCAACCTGTGCGTGCAAAGCCGCGTGAGCCAACCATACGCCGATCCTCCACGATGAGTTGTTTGTTCAGTAACAAAATGAAGTTTAGGCCAAAATTTTTTACATGCCCGAGCGCACCGCCAGCAGCGGCCGATCTTCTTCGCCACGGCGCAAGGCCGGCTGAAAGAGCTCGCCAAGCAGGAGGCTGGCCGCGCCGCGCGCCCAGGCTTCATCACCCCACGGCTCAGCGACCACACGCATGTCGCTATAGAGGCCGTTGAAGCAATGTTCGCGCAACGAATCCTGCAGCGGGTCGAGGATCAGTGCGCCGGCGCGGGTACCTTCACCACCAATAATCACCAGCGCGGGATTGAGCACATTCACCAGGTTTGCCACCGCCATGCCGAGCGTTCGCCCGGCTGCAGCAAAGATCGACTGGACGATCGCATCGCCGTGGAGCGCCAGGTCGATCACCGCCTGAATATCGACCGAATGACCTAGTGCCGATGTCACCCGTTGGATCACAGCTGGATCACCCACCAGCGCCTCCAGGCAGCCGCGCTTGCCGCACTCGCAGCGGGGTCCATCCGGTACCACGGTGATATGCCCGAACTCGCCGGCCCCACCGGCGGTGCCACGATACAGCTGGCCGTTCAGCACCATGCCCAAGCCCACACCACGCCCAATGCTGACCACGATAAAATCACCGACCCCACGCCCAGCCCCAAACCATTGTTCGGCGGCAGTCAGTGCATTGACGTCGTTATCAACGACCACCGGCATATGCAAACGCTGCTCAAGTAGCTGTGCCATCGGCACATCGCGCCAGCCGAAATAAGTGGCGTAATGCACCAACTCGCGCTGCCGATCAATGACGCCAGCGATGCCGATGCCAGCGCCAAGCACTGGGCAATTGCCCGCCGCCGGCCGTAGCGCGTCCACCACTGCCACCAGCGTTTCGGCCACCGCTTCGGGCGTGCGGCCGACCAGCGGCATAGTGCGGCTCGCCACAATCGTAGCTTCCAAATCGGTCAGCGCCACGATTACGGCATCCTCGGTCAGCTTCACACCGACGACATAGCCAGCCTGGTTATTTAGCGCCAACAGCACCGGTGGCCGCCCACCGGTCGAAATGCCAACCTGGTACTCATATACAAAGCCAAGATCGATCAGCTCGGCAGTGATGCCGGAAATCGCCGCCAGACTGAGCTTTGAAATGCGCGCAATATCAGTGCGCGAAAGTGCACCATGCGTGCGAATAGCATTGAGCACAATCGTCTGATTGATCTCACGAATAAGCTGTTTGCTGCCAGCGCGCATTGAATGCATAGATACCAAGTAAATTAAGTCAGTGAAGTAAGTTCAGTATACATCGAGCCAAGGTGCTTGTCAAGATTGCGTTTCCATCATCTAACATATCACTCGGCCTACAATGGATCACAATGTTACTGAGGGGTGCTACCCTTATCCGTGGTGGATAATTCGGGCACTCTCCGGAGCACTAGCGACGATGGGCAGATGCAGGTGCTCATTACCGGTTCGATCGACCGCGAACGGATGTGCGTCTTCCGAATCTGATAGAAGCACCGCTCGCATCGAAAACGACGGTTGGCCCGCTTGAACCAGCGAGAATAAACTCTCGTTGTAATACTAGGAGTTACCCCGGCAAGTCCGGGAGTGCCACACCATTGTTATTCGCCTAGCGGCGCCCCGCGAAAACATCTACCGCAAGCTTGACGAGATGAAGATGAAGCTCTAGTGGTTCACCACAATGATTATGACGGGCATACCCGTTCGGTCGTCTGGCGCGCGTCGCTCGCTGTGAATCACCTGTGGCGTTCGCATCATAGCGACGGCGCTCCCAGGCTGCCACTTCGCGTCGCACACTCGCAATATCTGGCAACCGACGGTCCAGACACTACCTATTGAGCACAAAGCTATGCCAGGCTGCGATGGCACATGATCTGCTGCGGACTCCCTAGGGCAGCGTTGGCTATTCTGCTGGCCGCGAGGCGCCTGCTAGCAGTGGCCGGGCGTTTTGCCAGCACTGCGGCGGCGCTCATGACGACCCATGGCTTGGTCTTTATTCAAGGAGGACAGGATGGTACCTAATCCAACACATGTCTTTAAGTTGCCTAATCGAATACGTTTCTTTAATAAGTATGTCACCAATCGGCTCTTACGCGGGTTTGCGAAGCTTTCCCACGGCCCGTTTGCGATCATTCGCCACGTTGGCCGTCGAAGTGGAAAGCCCTATGAGACGGTGATCTGGGCGTGGCAGCTGGGAGAGGGTTTTGTGATTGCGTTAACGTATGGGCCAGAGGTGGATTGGTATCGCAACATGCGGGCTGTTGGAGGCGGTACGCTGGTCTGGCATAAGCGGGTTTATACTGTCGGGAAACCCGAGCCGATTGATGCCAAAACAGCTCTGCCAGCGTTTCCTGCCGCTTTCAGGCCGCTCTTTCGCTGGGCTGGCATGCAGGATTTTGTGTTTATGAGGACATCACGCTCTGAGCCAGTCAGAACCTGATGTGACCGTGAAGAAGGTAGTGTGGACGATTATCACTGCTTCGCAGCATATCGCCCAAGGAGCGGTGACCCCACCAGCAGCGCGCTCCTGGCGTTCGGTGGTTCGGATGAGAACGTCTGTCCACGCCAAAAGTAAATCCAGGAGAGGAGAGACGCCCATGCAAGCAAGCATACCGTCTGCTTCAGCGAAGCCGTCGTGGGATCACGCAGCGCGATGGCTCGCCCTCATTGGGGGCGTGGTTAATCCAATCGTATTCGTGTTGATATACACAGTGGCTGGCATCCTGCGTCCTGGTTACGCACCAGTGCATCAGGCGATTAGCGATCTCGGCGTTGGTCCCAACGGACCGCTCGTGGACGCAATCGCTGTGGTCCATGCAGTGCTTCTGATTGCCTTTGCCGTTGGTTTCGCTATCCGTATGCGGCAGGTACTGAGCATGGGTTGGCTTGGTTTCGGCGTCGCGTTTCTCGTGCTGCGCGGGCTTTCGGGCATCACCACAGGCATCTTTACCGACGCCCCCGCGACGGTCGCCATCCATTCGCTGGCTGCCTTCGTGAGTATTGTCAGTATGATAAGCGCATTTCTTCTGATCGGGCTGGGGCTTCGCCGCAACCGTACGTGGCGCGGGTGGGGCACGTACTCACTTATCGCTGCTGTGGTGACGCTCGTGCTAGTTGCGCTCATGTTCTGGCTTTTCACCCCGGGCACACCGCTCGCGCCGCTCCAATTGGGTGGATTGATGGAACGGGTTGTCTCTGTCGAGACGCTTGCCTGGTACGTCGTCTTCGGGTGGCGACTCTACAACACCCAGACTGAACGTTGACCGTGGGAACCCCATGTGCTCTATCACGCTTTCCTAGCTTTAGGAAGCCATATGCCACATGCACCTGATTGAGGATATCTGCGCCACACCACAATCGAAGCGGTATGTGCCGACTTGAGTGGCGCACCCGACGCCAACACCGTGCGCGGCTATCTGACCGAGCAACTACCGCCACCCGCTATTCCAGAGTTGGAGCAACAGTACAATAGCCTGTTGCGGACGCTGATCCCGGACTGGTTGCGCGCCCGTCCGCAAGAGCTGGCGGTCGATTTCCATGATGAACCTTACTATGGTCACCAACAGCTTGATGATCGTGACACTTGGGTCTGTCGCGGCCAAGCACGGGATGGCACCACCCGCTTTTACCGCTGTGCTACCGCCTACATCCTGCTGCAAGATGTACGCCTGACTGTGGCAGTGGTGTTTGTGAAGCCGGTATCGACACGGTCACGATCCTGGGGGCAGTTGCTCAACGCCGTGAAGGCCGTCTTCTCTTTAGCGCTCCACCCGTTCAAGCCTGAACCCGTCCAGAATAGTGTTAGTTAATCAGGTCTCAGCAATTGAGTTCATGTTAATGGTCGTTTCGTTGTAGTGTGGCTCGCCTCACGACCATCCCTCCCTGTGCAAGAAGTCCACGATCTCGTCGTTGACATCGAGGGGGCGCTCCTGCTGGGTCCAGTGGCCGCAGTTGGGGAGCAGCACGATCCGGCGCAGGTTGGGCACCGCAGCCTCCATGGGCTCGAACTTCCCGAAGAGCACCGCGGGGTCGCGTCGCCCGCCGATGAAGACAGCCGGCTGCTTCACGCCAGCGGTACCGATCTCGGGGTGCTGCTCCCAATCCCGGTCCTGGTTCCGGTAGATGCCGAGCGCGCCCCAGAACCCGGTACGCGCGTATGCCTGGGCGTATTGGTCGAGGTCCGCGTCGCTCAGCCAGTCCGGCAATGCGTCGGGCTCCGGCATGCTGTCCACAACGCCGCCGGACGAGGGCCTCTCCTTGAACAGGCGCGGGACGAGGTCGGGTGGCGCGTCGCCCGAAAGCGCATACATGAACCGGCGCAGCGTGCGGCGAACGTCGGCTTCGAGCTCTGCTTCGGTGACGCCGAACGGGTAGGGCGAGACCTTGCCCTCCTTGGCCTTGTCCGGCGCGAACTGGCGCAGCGCCTCGGTTGGCGGCACCGGCGGCCTCGGCCTGTACGGGACGCTGAGCGCGGCGATCGCCGCGACGCGTTCTGGGTACAGCTCGGCGCACGCCCAGGCGATGTTCGCTCCCCAGTCGTGGCCGACCAACACCGCCTGGCCGGCTCCCAGGGCGTCGAGCAGGCCGACAAGGTCCGCCGCCATGTTGGACATCGCGTAGCCCTCGTCCGCTTCGGGGACGTCGCTCCCACCGTACCCCCGCAGGTCGGGCGCCACTACGTGGTACCCGGCTGCGGCCAGGATGGGAAGCTGGTGGCGCCACGAGTACCACAGCTCGGGGAAGCCATGGACCAGGACGACGAGCGGTCCGGTGCCCGCCTCGGCGACGTGCATGCCGATGCCGTTGGTATCGATGCGCCGGTGCGTCACGGCCTCTCGAGTCCCCGCAGGACTTCGAGGAGTGCGCGCCGACGCGACGGGGTTTGCTGTCTGGTTTGCCATTACTACTCTCCGTTTCGCGCTTCGGGCTTGCCGGACGAGCCGCATCTGCGTGACGACCGAACGAATGGTGTGCAGCAAGAACCGTTCCAAGTGGCTACCACCCAGTGGCACTACCGCGCGCTACGCGCTACTGGTACGCGCCACTGGAATGACGCGCCCGCGCCGCGCGCGGCCGCACGCGCGCCTAAGGCACAAACGCCTTCCGCCGCGCGTTGCGCTAGGTCGGGACGCCGCGCCCGTAAGTCTTCGTTACGGGTGATGGTTGACACATCACCTCTAATATAGATTGAGCCAACTGTCCTAACACAACAGTATTAGCCAGTATGTTCATTAGGTGAAAGATTGGGGATGGAGATAAAATGTATCTCACGTCGTCGCAAAACATGCGCCTCGCTGAGCGTTCTTAAGGGACAACGAATTAGACTGGAGGAAGCTGTGGCCTTACACAGATGGATGTATCGGGGCGGACGCCCAAATACTTTAGCCAAAATACTCAATCGGGGCTCGGCCATTCTTCACTCACTGGGTATCTTTCCTAACTACTTTGTCACCTTAGAAGTCGTCGGGAGAAAATCAGGCAAACTGATAAGTTTTCCCCTAGCGATGACTGTAATGAACGGCGAGAGATATCTGGTGTCCATGTTAGACGCGGAAACGAACTGGGTGCGGAATGTGAAGACAGCCGGTGGAAAGGCCAGGCTGCGACACGGACAGACTGAGCACATTCTCCTCGAAGAGGTCGATGTCAGCCAGCGAGCACCGATCTTGAAAGCCTATTTACACCTGGCGCCTGGAGCGCGACCGCATATAGCGCTAAGCAAAGATGCCCCACTCTCAGCGTTTGAAAAAATAGCGCCGAAGTACCCTGTCTTTAGAGTAAAGAAAATACAATAACAGAACCACCCAACCAGCTCTAGTAGGCCGCCCAGAGTCTTAAACCGACAGGAGGCCACCAGGGTCTGTCGGATGCGCTCCATAACCATCATCTTGGCCGCTGCCTACCCTACGATCATTTGATTTTAGGAATCCAACGTGGCACGGACTTGCAATACTGCTCGTACGCCGGGCCGAATTTCTGTTTCAACGTCGGTTCTTCATACACGCTGACAAACAGATGAAACACCAGGAAGACCACAACCGCGTATACGAGCAGCCAAATTGTTCTGAACCAGAGAAAGTGACCGATAAGTATGGTCAGCACACTCACGTAAATCGGGTTGCGAACGTAGCGATAAAATCCGGTTGCGACTAACGCTTTTGGCGGGTCAATTGGAGCGGGCGTGCCGTGCCCCGTGAACGTGAAATCCCAGAAACACCAGAGAATCGACCCTCCGCCGAGGAGCCAGAGGGGAAAGGCAAGGTAGGCGAAGCGGCCGGTGGGAACTTGCGGACCGCTTGGCAGAAGCACGAAGGGAATGTAGCCCGCACCAAGGCCCGCCGCGACGATGAGAAATAACAGAGATTTGAGGGCGGTCATAGTGGCCCCCTTTCTCAGAATCGAAACACAAAGGACACGAAGGACTCAAAGTCTTTTTCTTCCTGAAGGCTGGGCAACTCAGAGTGCAATGTGTGGATTACTACAAGGCTGTGCTCTCTCTTAGCCGACCAACGGCCAGTATTCAGCCGTGGGTTAGACCTTTGCGCCACCGACCTGACATCCACGCCGCAATGACCGTGACGGCCCCTGCTGCAATGAGCCAGAATTGATGATACCACGCACCGACCCACATCACGACTTGCCCGGCAAAGCGCCACGCCTCGATACGCCGCGTCATGAACTGGCGAATATAGCGCCCAAAGGGTGAGTGCTTGAGGCGTTCCAGGTCAGCAAATCGCAAGACAACCGCAGAGCCAAGGATTGCGGGCACCCACGCACCGAGCATCGCGGGACCAAACTTGCGCTGCCACATTAAGTAGTTGGAGATGACGGAACCGGTAATATCAGCGGCCAGCTTTACCGGATGAATTTGGTGATAGAGCACTTTTTCAGACAGGTCCATACACGCTCCTAGTCATACGGTTGGCGGCTCCACGTGCGTGTAGACTGTTCTTCTGCTTACTTGACTTTGGTATATGTCAGATCGAAGTCGTGTTCCCACTGCAAGCCGTCAGTTGATTTCTCCCAGCGACCCGTGATAGTCCTGCCGTCGTCACTGAATGTCCCCGTGAAGCGCTGTGAGAAACCCGGAGCTTCCCTCCACAGCTTCTAGACGCCATCGCGTACGCTCATCTGGTAGACGCGCGAGGCAGAACGCGAGTTGAAATAGAGTACGCAATATGCTTCGATCGTATCATCAGCACCAATGATCATGGTGCTACTGGGAAACTCGGCCTGTTCGGAATCCGAGTGTACGACCAGGAACGCTGCTCCTTCCAGCCATTCGAACATCGTCCGTCCGCCTCCGATCGGCTGCCCTCCAAGTGATGCCTGCTCCTGCCACTGCCCGACGAATACAGAGAGCCGCGCGAGCGCAGCGTTCGACTGAGGTGTCTGCGGATTGCCTTGAGCAGTGGTTCGGTGATGACGCTCTGCACCCCCTCCAGGCATTCTCAGCGGCTTCTAGGGATATACCCGGTTGCGGCCACCTCTGCCAGAGGCCCGGCGGCAATCGCGCGGATCTGGCCGGCGCCTTGACCTTCTACATCCGTTATGACGTGTCAAAACGCCTTCAAGACGGGCCATATCCGTTTCGATACAGCCCGTCCATCTCGGCTTTTCTGATAACGTCTCTCAGCCTGCCATCCTGGCCTCAACTGGTACTTGGGCTAGACATAACCCCCAGCTGCTGCATCATGCCCATCATGTCGATGTGATGATGAATCTCACGTACCTGATCGCCTTGAAACGTCAGCCAGAGGGTCGCTGGCACCATGATCCGTCGGCCTGAGGCTGGCAGTGTTCCAGCTGGTGTTGGGAGATCACCATCTTGTGTCCCCTCCCAGAGGACTTCCTGCACGACCGTCTCACCAGCGCTGACCATGTTGCGAATGATACCCTTCGCATTCGGAAACGCCTGCTTCCATCCTTGGCACAGTTGCACATAGGCATCCGCGTCTTGGACGCGTCGCTGTGTACCCGTTTCTTCATAGCTTAGGTTGCCAGCGAGGGGCGCCTTGAGGCGCGTCCAATCACCGGCATTGAAAGCCTCGAGGATGTCCTGTGCGATCTGGGTAACGTCTCTGGACTGTTGGCTGGTCATAGCCGACCTCCTTGTGCCTGCGTTGGTACAATCACGGCGGGCTCGATGGTCACATCTTCTGGATGACTTGTGCCATCTCGGCCTCGGTAAATGCCCGCAATGTTTCGCTGCGGACATTACCAGCACCGGCGATGTTGAATAAGCCGGCGAGCATGGCCTGTTCATCGGGCGCTTCGACCACGGCCACCATATCATACTGACCCTGGGTCCAGTAGAGGCCGTGGACCGTAAAGCCACGCTGCTCGTTTTCGGCTCGACTCTCGCGAGCCCGCTGCACAGTACCCTTGACGTTCTTGGCTCCTGCATCGGTGAACTTGTAGAGCACGACATAGGTTGACATGGCTTCCTCCTTGTGTGGTCGATCGCACACGATACCTTGCCCACAGGATGCAGCAGACTTCGTGCCAACAAGCGTACAGCATGCAACCGAGCAGATGCTGTGGGTTCACACGAGCAGCGAGCCATACGGGAGGGTAGACGGTGGAGTTCATGCGAACACAGGGCCCACTGGTGCGCTTCAAGGTCGTATCAGAGAATGGCGATGAGGCAACCGAGGTGTTTGGCACGGCTCACGAAGAGCAAGAAGAGACCGAGGAACTAGCGGTAGCGGCGTAGGTGGACAACCAAATGGAAAATGTAAGAAGCGAGTGCTACAAGACTCGCTTCTTACATGCCCTATTTGACGTATCTCGCGTCACCACAAAGCGGTACACCAAATAGGCGTAATGGTACTCTATATTGATGTTTAGACTATTTTGGCGTAGCAAGGCCTATGCGCTTATCGCGCCATTGGCTTCCAGGAATGTGTCGTGTCGGGGTGGCCGGGCCGGTGTGCCAAGCTGCGCACTAATCCGGCCCATCGCCCGCCGCACTTGGCGTGGGCTGCTCGACCGCCTGCGCGCCTCCCACGCCCGTCGTTCGCCTTCCACCCTTGGCCGCGCCAACACCAACTGGTTATGCACTACTGCCACCAGATCGGTCCAGCGTTCCATTTGCTCGGCGGTCCGCACCCGCGGCGCGGCCCACAGCAAATCCTGTTTGTCGAAGCGATAGCCATGTTCCTGGCCGAAACGGCGCGGATACAGTCCGGCCAGTTCGTCCAGCGGCGGCACTGGTTCGCCCAGCCACCAGAACCACGATACGCGCGGATCGCGCTTGGTGTTGCGCGCGCCACTGCGGATAATCCGCACGACCGTGAGCGCGACGCCGCGCGCTTTGCGCAGATGCAACCCCTGCCAGCAGCTGACCTGGACCGCGTGGTTGTGGCCATCCACGCCAGTCCAGTCGACATCTGGTGGTCCATGCGTGGTCGGATCGCTGCCCTTGAACCGCGCGCCATCCTTGCGTGGCGCGCCGCGCTTCCCGCTCGCTGGCGGCGCCTCTCGATACAACACCTGATCACAGCGCGCGCGGATCAGTTGGTCACTCGGCAGATTGGCACTGGCCGCGACCCACGGCGCAGTACTGTAGCGGCGGTCAAGCAGCACGACCGGCCGCTGCCAGCAGGATGGCAGACGTGGCAGCAGCGCCTGCAATTGCGCCACACCGATGCTAGTGGCCGTCTCGGTGCTCGGCATACGCCGGTGATCGAGGATGTAGGTCCAACTACTCACCGGCTCGGGCAGCAGCACCAGCGCCGAGAAACACCATCCTGGTCCGACTGGCGTGGCCGTGGCGGGCAGATTCGAGCGGTAGACCAGCGTGCGATCTCTGGCGGTCTCAGCGGCTGGGCGCAAAATCGAAGAGGTATCCAGGCCCACCACCAGCCGCCGTCCGACCATACGCTGCGGCAGCAGGGCGACAAACAGCCGGATCAAAGCATTGCGATCGATTTGGCCATCCTCCAGCGCTTCATACAGGCTCGGCCGGCGGCGCCGAAAGCTGGCGGCTTGCGACAACTCGACCAAGGAACGGGCAACGACATCAGTCAGCAGGGCATCGGCCAAATCGAACAGAGCATCGGCGGCGCGCTTGAAGCAGCTATGATACAGAATATGCCGATACAGCTCCAAAATGGTACAATCCATTCGGGCACCTCCTTTGGTTTCAGCACCAAGAAGGTACTCCGTCGGGCAATTTGGCGCAAGTCAGATTGCCCTTTCGCGCGTCGATTATGCAGGCCGATTCTGGCCCAATTAGTTTAAACATCAATTAGTGAGCAGTATGGCGGAATCGCCTGGGCGCTGCACAGCCTGGGGGAATGCGCGCTGGCACAGAACGACCTGGTGGATGCGTGCGAATGGTTGGCCGCGGGCCTGTCCCAATTTCGCAATCTGGGCGACCGCGCCGGTGTGAGTTGGTGCCTGGCCGGGCTTGGCAGCGCGGCGGCGTTGGATGAGGAGCCCGAGCGTGCGGCGCGGCTGTGGGGGGTCGCCGAGCGACTGCGCACAGCGCCTGGCTGCCGGCCGGCGCCGGCCGCCCGCGCCACCTACGAGCGCGCGCTAGCGATTGCCCGCGCGCAAGTAGGCGATGAAGCATTCGCCGCCGCGTGGGCGTCAGGTGAGGCGCTGTCGCTGGAGGCGGCGATCGCTGAGGCGTTCGCTGAAGCCTGACGCTCTATAGATGTTCTAATTCTTGTCAAGGGGTTGCTCAGAGCATTTATCTGATCACTGTTCATCAGGTGATCTAGCGGCTCCCTCAGATTCTGCTTCGTGGACGCCTCCCGTGCGGGGCTTGCCAATTATCCCACGCCGGTCAAGGCCAAGACAAGCGCGCGCTGGGCCGATGGAAGGAGGCGCTCCGCGCACCATTTATGGAAGGCTCCCGCGCGACCTTGACTCGGCGTAGGGCCGGCCCTATCCCGCACCGGGGGGGACGCGGTGACGGGCGCGGCAGACGTCAGGCAACCGGATCACGCCACTGGCGCGCTCACGTCCGGCGTCAACAACCGTGGGGACCGATTCGGCGGCTCCGTCAGACAGCCCCTTGCTTTTCACCCTGCCAGCCTGCAGCGCAACTCAACCCAACCTCGGCGCCGCGAGGCCTCTGCTCGTGTGGCTCTGCCGCCGCGGCAGCCGTTAAAAGACGCTGCCGCAGCCGCCTGTCATCCGTGCGGCTCTCTACTGCCGGGCGCTATCCCCCGTTGCTGCGCGCGCACTTCGCCCGATCTGCCGCTCTGCACGTTGGTCGCTCCGCGCCCGCCGGTTACGCTTGTTCGTGCGTCGGCGCACCTCCGAATGTACGCTATAGCGCTCCACTATAATCGCCCGCGCCTGCTGACCGCTTACCGGTGTTCCATCGACATCGCGCAGCATATACGCTTTGTCAGAGCGCAGCACCGCCAGCACCCGGTCGAGCAGGTGGGTCGCACAGGCACATACGGCCTGCTTATGGTGCTTGCCTTTGTGCATGATCTGATCATAGTAGATGGCGGCGATTTGCGGATCGTAGCGGCGGGCGATCTCGGCATCCAGGTAGGCAAATTTCTTGATCAGATCTGGCCCAGCCTGACTCAGATGCAGGCCCTTGGCTTCATTCTCGGCACTCTGAGCGCTATCGGGCACCATGCCGGTCCAGCCGCGAAACAGGCGGGTCGAACGGAAACGGCGCGGATCGCCAATAAAACCGGCGTACACGGCCGCACTATCCTGGCCCACGCCTTTGAGCGTTTCCAGGTTGCGGCTGGGATGCACGGCCCGGTAGAGTGGTCGTACCGTGCGCATGCGCAGCGTGTGGTGCTGCTGCTCCAGCCACGTGAGCCAGGCTTGGTCACGCTGCACCTCCGCGTGCAGCGGCCCGAAATCCAGGAACTGGCCATCGGTGCCATAGAAGGTGAGCACCTGCTGGGCCAGGGTGAGGAGTGGTTCCGCCCACGCGCCTACATCACCGCCATCCACCGCGCTGGCCCGCCACTGTTGGCGAATGGGGTCCGCACCAAGCCGCAGCACCTGCCGGGGATCGTAGCAGTGCTCGCGGAAGAAGCGGGCCGCAGGCGCAAACGGATCGGCGAAGACCGCTTCTTCCAGCCCGGGCCAGGCAAAGCGATCAATCGCCTGCAGCCGGTTCTTGATGGCCGTGATCTGGGTGGTGAGCCGGTCGAGAGAGCGTAGCAGGCGCGCTGACAGGCTAAGGCGGTGGCAGACGGCAGCATCAAGCGGTGCAGCTTGTCAGGATTGACTAGCGGGAGCCGGGCCAGCACGCGCGCGTCGATTCGATCGCTTTTGGCATGACGCTTATAGTGGCGCCGAAGATCAGCCACCTCCTGGCTGTTGACCAGAAAGATCGGAAGGGCTTGGCGCGCGTAATACACGGCGACGGGAAACCAGGCCATGCCGGTTGGTTCCATCACGATCTGCACCTCGGCCGCGGGTGCGCCCTCGCGCGCCCGTGCGAGCAGGTGATCCAGATCACGCGGCTGGGTGTGGACAGCCATGATCGGGGTGCAGAAGTGCCCACCCTCGTCCAGCACCACCGCTTTGTGAGCGGTTTGGACGGCTAAGTCGAGACCAATGGTTCGCATACAACCTCCTTTCACATGACATGGGCGATGACACGTGGGAGGTTAGCGGGCGGCTCGACGCCTAGGTCCAGTTTGATCGTGGCGCTTACACACCCCAAGCTTGCTATTTATGAGGGGCCTTGGTCATTACCAGCCCCAATGTTCCGAGGTAGGGTCGCCTGGGCGGGAGGATAACACTCTATGGATAGGAGCCGCACAGCGCCCCAGCGCACATTGAGCCGACTCCGGTCCTCCCAGGCGATAGTGTAGACCCACGAGCCGTTACCTGCCAATCAAGCCGTAGAGTTCCTGAATGAGTCCAGTATACAAGCGCACATTATCGAACCCTAGCCACACGACGCCTCTAGCGGCTCCCGCTACAGTCGCATCGTTAGCGTCATCACTGCTCAAGGATAGACCCCGGTGTGGCTCAGCTACCCAGGTGGCGTGATTGATTCTGCCGCCCGCAGCCGTTGTTAAGAGCGCCTTCGGCGCCTAGTTTTTCAGCGCGTAGGCAATTCCATCCTGTAGCGTACCGCGCGTGATTAGACCGCTCAAATCGGCGCCAAGACCAACCAATGTCTGGGCCACCTCGGGCCGAATACCAGTCAGCACGACCTGCGCGCCAAGCAGCTTGACCGCCTGAGCTGCGCGGATCAGGCCATTGGCGACCTGCGTATCGACGATTGGCACGCCTGTAATGTCGATGATTGCGACGTGGGCGCGGCTCTCGGAAATGCCCTTGAGCAGTGCGTCGATGACTTGCTGGGCGCGCCGCGAGTCCATCGTGCCGATCAGCGGCATGACCATGACATGATTGTCGATCGGGATCAGCGGGGTGGAAAGTTCAGCCAGCATGGCGGCCTGGGATTGAATAATCTCATTCTGCAGGCGCGCGCGCTCAGCCTCGACGTGTTTTTGTTCGGTGACATCGCGCACAACACAAACCAGTCCACCATCGCCTAGCACTGTGAGTGCAGTATCAGTGGGATGCAGGCTGCCATCTAGCCGCTTACTCACCACCTCGCCGCGCCAGTGGCCATCGCGATAGAGCTGTGGCATACATTCGTTCTGGTACCACGGCATCTGGTCATCCGGCACGACCACAGCCCAAGTCTGGCCGATCAGATCGCTTGGACTGGCAAAGCCATGAATAGTGGCATGCGCCGTATTCATGAAGCGGTAGATCCCTTGCGAATCCAGGATGGCGATGCCGTCGATCGATGCCTCGATCGCGATCTGCTGCTGCTTGAGCTGCTCCTGGAGTTGGGCCTGGTTGGAAAGGGCTTGTTCCAGTTCCACAATCCGTTGGCGCAGTGACACAAGTTCCTCCTGCAAGGCCGGATAGATATCAGTATCCGCGATCATGTGCGATGCCTCCTTGTTGGCACAGAGCATCCGCTGCGCTCGTGAGCTCGTCGAGCAATTGTGTATGCTGAGTGTGATAGGTAGTTCGGCAAAGGCCGACAGCTACTATTATAGCGGAGCCTTCGTGGTGGAACGATCCCAATACAGTGCCAAATCATGGAAGAATCGCAAACCTTCACGCCCAGAGCCGGTCAATTTGAGGGCTACGCTCCGGCGCGCTGGCGTGCGTGAACTTGCCGGTCTCACTCAGACGCCCAGAGTTCAAGAAGCCCTGGCCGAATTTCTGGTCGTCAACTGCAAGAACATCGCCTGCTTCATCAGGTCATTTATCCTATCACGCTCTATAATGTGGTTCATCGTCACTTTCTGTGGTTGAGGCCGAAAACTGGCATTTACCCTTTCGCCCTACCGCGGCAGTAAGCCGCGCCCGGAATCGACACCACGGAAAGTGACGATGAGCCACATTATTGGACGTGATACCGACAACATCGACGTTTGAGACGAGTGCCTATCCGCGACTCGTTGGGGAGAGCGCCACAAGGATAGTGTAGCCTGACGATGAATAATGCGCATGATAGAACACCAACCCGGTCCTGTCCCGCCGCTGCCCGGTGGCGTTCAGCGGCGACTGGCCCCTGCCGCCTGACGCACACGGCGCGGTCTGCCATGCTGGGGTGGCAGGCCACCCTGTCGGGGGCCGCCGTCTGCGTGCGCCGATCGTGCCTCCCTGCGCGTTCTGGTCAGCGCGATGGTTGGCAAAACCGCAAGGAGTGATGGGGGAACGGAACCGATTCGCGGACGGTGATTCTCGGACGAGGTGCTGCGATGCCAGCACGAACGAACCGATGAAGCGAGGAAAAGAGCGTTATTTAGCGCATTCCAATCCTAAAATGGCTCGTTGATTCTTAGCGGGGATTTTCCCTGAAAAATGTCGTCACCCCAAGTTCAGTCTAATATAGCGATCCTACGTGATTTGTAAAACGGAGTCGAGCCTTCAGGCGGTTCGCTGGCACTGGCCTCGGCTGAAGCCTCGACTCCAGTTTACGACTCTAAAGGGATCGCTATATCAGCAGGACAAAACCACCCCGCCATACTTGTGGTAGCATAGGGCAGCCGTACTGACCAAGCAGCAGCCCATGAGCCACATCCGCGTCCTGATCTGCCGGGTCGACGATCCCACGATCGATCAGATGACTGAGCTTGCCACCTTCGATCTCCCTGGCGCCGACGTCGCGGCGCTCCAGCCAGTTACTACCCTTGATGACCTGGAAACCACGACGCTTATTCGCGCTTGCCACAGGTTTGCAGGTCGCTCGGTTCCAGGTTCGGGCGGCCCAACCACTGGTGCCATGTCGTCCCGTTGGGTTGCTGCCATTCCACCGCCTAACCCGCCGGTCATCGGGGAGAACCCAATATCCTCCCCGAGCCCCTCCCATATTCCACCCACTTTAGATCTTCATACCGTGCTCAATACTCCCATATGTCATTGGCAGGTCATGGGTAGTCAACGATATAGACCGGCACACCGATGTTGCTTGTGTCGGCCGGGCCACCCACGCCGTTGACCACATGGTCGATCGTGCCGGCGCTGAGATTGACCGTCATGATGTGATGCAACTGGACGCCCGGGGTCTCGGGGACCTCGAAGCCGTTCTCGGTGTGGATCGACGGATTGTTCTGGTTGAAGACATAGACACCGCCACCGTAGAGCTTGTGCGTCTTCACCTGATCTCCGACCTTGTAGCCGGCCCAGCCCTCGACGCCATCGTGCATCCATTCCGCCTGGGTCGGCGGGTCGTACGGCAGCTCGTTCTGGTACAGGATCGTCGTGCCATTCTGACCGTTCCAGATGGTGTTGTACTGCTGGAAGTGCTCGACGAACAGGCCGGTCGCCGTCACGTTATGACCGTTGATGACGACGCCGTTGCGACCGAGGTTGGTATTCCAGCGCTCGGTGTCACCGGAGAAGCCCTCGACGCCGTGGTCCGCGCGCCAGACCCAGGTATGGTCGATCAGGACGTTGTTGCTGTTGACCTCGAGTGCAACGTCGACCTTGCCGATGTGCGGCCCACCCACTCGGAAGTACACGTCCGACAGTGTGGTCGGGTTGCTTGCTGTGGAGTTCTTGCTCTTATTCGTCTGACCGATCTGCAAGAGCCTCGGTGAGTTAACCGTGCCAGCGTCGAACGTGACGCCGGCGATAATGACGCCAGGCACATCGGCCACCGTCATCGGAACCGCGCCGTTGACCGCAGTGAGTGTGGGGTGCCCAAGGCCAAGCACTACCGCGTTACCGTTCGTGACGGTAATACTCTGCCCGATGTTGTAGATGCCCGGGGTCAACAGCAGATTCATGCCACTGGCCAGCTGGCTGTTGATTCCCTGCACCGAGTCCGACGGCTTGGCGATAAAGAAACTGCTGAGTGGGAGCGTACGTCCCGCCGTCATGCCGTTCGCCCAGGAGATGCCACTCGTATTGGTCTGCGCTGAAGGCACATGGACATTGTACTTGCCGCGCGCGTTGATAAACAGATACGGCTTTTCACGGCTGACCGGCGTCGTGTTGAGCGTCGTGTACGGCGGGTTCGGGAAACTCGCCTCTGACGGAGCGCCCTCCACTCCTGCGAAGACCTGGTTCCACACGCCGTTCGACCAACCGCCAATCACGCTGTTGCGGATCAGCCACTGCTGCTGCGATCCATTGATGACGAACGGCAGTTTCGAGTCGGCGATGAAGCCGCCGCTGGCGTACTGAGGCCCGGCTGTGCAGTAGTCCATGAGCGAGACGTTGGCGCCGCTGATGTTGAGACGGCGCATCGACACGGCCTGCGAGACCGCCCAGAAGTTCGCAGAGGCGCGACAGCCGTCCTGACCGGCGGCGTTGATATGCAGCGTCAGGTTGGACAGGGTGCGCCAGAAGTTGACCAGCGCGAGGCAGTTGCTTGTGCCCCCGTCCGCGAGGCAGCGGTTGTAGACCTCAATCTTGCCGTTGATCGTCACATCCGTCGGCGAGGCACCCAGGCCAGCGACCTCGGTGTAGTAGCCGACCTTCATCTGCAGCGGTTGGTCGGCTGTACCGTACACGCCCGGCTTGAACAGGAGCGCGTAGCGGTTGGTGCCCATCTCGGCGTCGACCTGCTGGGCGTGGATCGCGTCGACGGTGGCCTGGATGTCGCTGACTGGCATGCCTGGGTCGAAGATGATCACGTTCGGGCCGAAGTCAGGCAGGCTTTGCGCTGAAGCCCGAAGGAGCGGGGCCGCGTTCGCGGTGGATACAACATTGGCCGGGCTCAGCGTTAGCGCAACCAGAAACAGTGCCAAAAGTCGAATCTTCATCGATCGAAGCTGCAACATAGGATCCTCCTTGCTCCTTTATCGGTGGCACGTTTTTGTACGGTCTATTCGCCAATAATAACACAAATCGAACGACTGGCCCGCTCCTTTCCTTGTACCATTCACGCAGTCTTGCCGGCTCTGGCAAGCTTTTCAGAACGTTTCTGAGACGAGTGTCCTTGCATGGTGAGCAAGAGGTCGGGTAGCAGGGCGGCGTTACCGTCGCCCCGCCCCCCTCCGAGTGGAGTAGGCCGCCAGCGAGGTACAGCACGTGTCCTTTTCCGTCGGCCCCTCCCCGAACAGTGCTTGCACGCTTTCCGCGCACACTGCTCTCCGGTGACTAACTCCGAAGCTTCACGCTACAACGTCCGGCGTGTATGTCTTCGTGGCATCGTCGACACACGACGAGGGTCTTGCGTTGGCGCATCGCCATGAGCTTGACCCACGCTGGTTTCTCTCGCCGTCCTTCTTGCCGCAGGTCTGCTAATTTGCGGATGTGATGGACTTCAACCTGTCCACTGGCACCACACAGCTCACAGCCTCCGGCCAGAAGCCGCCTGACCAGCTCATTCTGGCGTGCCGTATAGACGGTCGGCGTGTTGTCCACCAGGATTGCACTCTGCTGTCGTTTCAGCGGTATGCCTCCGAATTGCGCTACCAGTGGTTTCTTTCCCTCGCTGCGTTCAATCACCACCCGGATGCACGTCCGCGGTCCATATGCTGTCTCAGTTGTCGCTTTGTACTTCCGAGCCATCTTCTGGACGCTTGAGCGATGCTTTCCAGCCAGCGTCTTCAGCAGCGAGGTTTGCATGACCCAGTGCAGCTTTCCAAGTCGGAAAACATTCTGGGCCAAGAGATAATACTGGACGAGGCCCCGGTATTCGGCTTGATAGCGACTGACAATCGTGTAATCACTGTCGTGCAGCATTTGCGGCCGTTGCGCCGGTTTCCCGTTGCGCATATACGGCGAGCACTTTTTGGCGATTACCGCCTCGGGTACTCGCAGAGCAATCATGCCATTGACCTGGCGTTGTCCACGCCAGTCTAGTTTGTCATTGGCATGTTGTGCGACAAGGTCATAGCCAAGGAAATGCGCCACGCCAGTTTGAGCGTGGGTAATCAGCGTTTTCTCCTCGGAGAGTTCGAACTTGAGTCTCTCACGCAGGAACTCGCCGATCTGGCGCTTAATCTCCTCTGCTTCGACCTTTGGTCCGCTGAAGCCGAGCAGATACCAGTCGGAGACGGCGCTTGCCGCCGGTTTCCCGGCAGTGCTGGACCCGCCTCCGCTGGCCCGAACCCGGCGTACACCTTTCGATCTACCGGGCTCTCCCGTCAACCTGCAGCACCGTGCAGCCGGCGATGACAT
>WNGF01002362.1_pt1 | contig 33382 bp, 36 predicted proteins | sample 5400641 | NCBI WGS metagenome assembly WNGF01 (sample SAMN13153371, study PRJNA577476) | soil metagenome | isolation source: 80 cm soil or saprolite under grassland replicate 2 | place: USA:California | collected 2016-06-15 | reverse complement strand
GAAATTGGCGGCAGCCGGAACCGAGCCTCTGGAATTTCCTATAGGTGTCGCAGTCGCCGCAGAAATCGCGGAAGGAGATCCGAGCAGTGAGGCGGCGCCGACGCCTGCCACCGTTAGCGCGGATTGATTGAGGAAGTCGCGGCGCGACAAACCGCTTGCCGGATTCTCCTTCCAAGGTCTGTTGTGTTTCATGGTTCAATTCCCTTTCGTCAGCGGATCTTTTATTTCGAAGTGTCTCGTTCCAGGGGAGCTCTCTTTTCAACAAAACAGCACAGGCACACGAAACGGCACACACGGGATTCTAGTGACTGCGGTGGAGGCTTGATACTGTTAGAATTCACAGGTGCTCAGGTAAAAACATCAGAACCGAGCCCGGTAGCAACGGCCCGTGTGCGCGCCCAACATGACAACAACAACCAGGATCGGCGCGCTCGGAACTGCGATGCTTACCCGAACTGAGGTGGCTCTTTCGACCTGCGCCAAACAGCCCTGAACGCGGGCTACAACGAAGGCATTGAGGAAGGACGGAAGGACCGCGCCTGCGGCGGGCACTCTAACTTCCAGGACTCTAGTGCCTACCAGAAAGCTACGACAGATTTCAGTTCTAAGCTAGTGATCGCGAACTATACCGCCGCTACTAACGTGACGGCTTCGAGAACGGATACAGCGATGGCCACGACGGCTACTAGAACTTCATGAGGCGGTCGAGCCGGAGGTTGACCGCTTCGCCCATTTTTCAGTTTTCATTTTCACATCCAGCTAGATCAACTCCAGTTTAGGAGTTCGCTCTGGAACTCTGAAGGACGAAGTGGCTGGACCTGCCTTTCAGTCCGACGAGACCTCAAGGATTCCAGCCACCCCAATCACCTCAATGCGGAACGAATGTTTCCTGGGTATTACCGAAGCTTTTACTTCGAAGCTTTCGTTTTCACCAATTTCCCTTCTTGCGAAGCAGTCGACGCGGTTGGCGCACTGCCTAGCTGATCCTCAACCATCAATGTCTGCAGCTTTGGTGTTCCTTTCGCGTGACCAGTTACAACGATTGTGTAGAACTTGCCCTTTTCGAAATTCGCATTAGGCACAGTAACAATCGCCTTATCCTGACCTTCCTGTCTCACCTCCAGCGTAGTCTTCAGTGGATCGACATCCACGTAGCTCGTCCCTTTTTCGAAATTTACGCCAGAGAAAAGTTTCTTGTTTCCTTTGTTGTCCACAACATCAATCTCGCCCGCGTCGGGCGACGCATGTATCACGCGAATCTGCGCCTTGTCAGCCGGCGGAGTAGTTATGTTGTCATTGACGACGTAGAGTGCGGTTTTGTCATTGGTGTCAGGCAGTACTACGATTGTGTAGTGCTTGCCGCCACTCAGCCCTTCGCTATTCTGAGCGACCGGTTGGGCCATGTCCTGACCGGCCTGGCGTACGCGAAACGAGTGTCGATCATCCGACAACTCTTTGTACGGCGTGACGTTTTTGAAAGCCACTGATTCAAAGACCTTCTGATCATCGGCAAAGATGTCGAACGAGATATTTCCCGGAACTGCGTTGATCACGCGCACCAATGCGTTGTCGCGCTGGTTGGCCTCTTTCGCTGGAGGCGCCGTAGAAGTTCCGCTGTCGGTCTTGGTGGTTACTGTTTGAGTCTGTTTTGGTTCACTGGAACATGCAGCTGCCAGCAGCAGCGTTGTGATCATCAGCGCCAACTTTACTCGACTATTCATAGAATTCCCCCTCCTTCAGCAAAGCCCTTGTCTGCTGAGATACGTACTGTCTGGATTCGACGTAGAACAATTTCCATGCGGTCCTAAGAGACAAGTCGCGTTCCAACCCGAGAGAGGGATTGACCCACTGATATGGGGCAATGATCCGGACACTCGACGAAGCGAGAAACGAAACGATACACCGGCTGATCGTTATGGAGACATCTATTAATGTGGCAAAGCGGTTCCTAACGCCATTTTGCGATGGAAAGCAGCGGTGCAACTGGCATGGTAGCTGCACCATAGTGACAATAAAGTCGAGAGGCAAAGAAAACGCGGGGTCGCAAAGGCTCAAGGAAGACCTAGTACTGCTGCCGGCAAAAGGTCGGTTAAGAGCACAGCGAGAAAGCCGGCAAAGAACACAGCGAAACGGGCAATAACGAAGAAGCGTGCAAGTGTGAAAAGTCGCCGTCAAAAACTTGCCGCTAGTCGCTAATCACGAGCTAACCCGTATTCAGGCGATGCCTGGCTCCAGGTCAGCCTTGCTCAGAGGTAAGTCGCAATGATTAGAAAGCTGAAGTCCGGCAAGTACCGGCTCTATTCGCGCAAAGTAGATCCGAAGACCGGCAAGCGGAAGAACCTCGGCACCTTCGACACGCGGGAAGGGGCGGAAAAGCACGAACGCGCAATACAATACTTCAAACGTAAAGGGTGATTGCCCAGGGAAGATAATTTTTTGAATTAACTCAGTAGGTTTTGCGATCTCAGGCACGCTCATAGCGTGTATCACTGTTTGCGTCCACGATCTCTACAACATAACCGTAACCCCGAAACAGGTCGTAGTTCCTCATGTGATGTCACTCCGCGCCAGCTCCTCAGTATGACTGGCAACAAGTTGCCAATCATACGAAACTCAATACGCGAAAAGGGTGCAGAGACGCCTGAGATGGATTTTCCTTCCGCCCCAAGTCTTTCCTCCGAAGCCCGCGAAAGAATGAAGCGCCCACTCAGCGGCGACAACTACTGAAAACTTGGATCTGTAAGGTTTCGATCCTCCGCGCGACCAATGCTTGCGAGGGTGAACTCTGCCTTTACCAAATCCTGGTAACGCAAACTGTTAGTTTGCGGTGGCCGAGAACCCGCGCAACAGCAAGTGGACACTTCCCCCCTTTGCGTTGACTTGCGGTGCTAAAGGAATCTTATGGAAAGACTCTTAACCACGCCTCTACACGAACATCAACACGCGCTTAACCGTTTTGCCGTTATTCCTACGCTGACCCGGCTTGACGCAGATCCGAATTACGCCGGGAAAGGCGTGACCATGGCATTTCTCGACTCAGGTTTTTATCCCCATCCGGATCTCATCGAGCCGGCTAATCGTATTCTGGTGTACAAAGATCTTACCGATGTGAACGCCTCGCTTGATTCAAATGCCCCTGCCGAATCGTGGCAATGGCATGGCACGCAAACGTCTGTGGTTGCTGCAGGAAATGGCCGGCTATCCGATGGGATTTATCGCGGGTTGGCCTGCGACGCGCAGCTGGTGCTGGTGAAAGTTAGCGATATGGGCCGGATTACTGAAGAAAGCATCGCACGCGGGCTGGGATGGATAATTGAGAATCGCGAACGCTACAACATACGCGTTCTCAACATCTCGCTTGGCGGAGATGAAGATGTACCGTGTTCGCAGAGCATCATCGACCAGGCAGCCGAAGAGGCTATTAAGCAGGGTATCGTGGTGGTTGTAGCAGCCGGTAATTCCGGCGCCCAGGGTAAGCATTCGATTCCTCCGGCGAATTCACCTTCAGTTATTACCGTAGGCGGCTATCACGACAACAATCAACTCGAGCGAAGCCGGCTCAATTTGTACCAATCAAATTTTGGCGTTACTGCTGACGGCTCCGTTAAGCCCGAGATCATTGCTCCCGCCATGTGGGTGGCCGCGCCGATTCTGCCCACCACAACTCTCTACGGGAGGGCGGAAGCGTTGTCGAGGATTGCTATGGCTCCGGACTACCAACTAACAAAGCTGGTGCGCGAGTTAGGAGCCGTTGCAGAACTCCTGCACTCGCTTGCGGAGGCTGATCCTTCGGCGATACGCGATTTCATCGAGTCGCAACTAAATCAAAACAAGATTGTAGCCACTCACTATCAGCATGTTGATGGGACCTCCTTCGCCGCACCCATCGTCTCGTCAATTGTGGCGCAGATGATTGAGTCTAACCCGCGGCTAACGCCTGGGGCGGTCAAGAATATTCTGATTTCCACGGCCGATCGGATCGCCGATGCCCCCACGATGCGGCAGGGTTTTGGCGTAGTAAACGCCCGGCGGGCAGTCTCTCTGGCAAAGACTGAGCAACATGCACTTAGAACGGTTGGGTGTGGCCCAACGCACATGGCAAAAAGGGCTAATGGAAGTTTGGTTTTTCTATTTCACGATGATAATGCTGAAAGCGTTTCGCTTGCCGGTGACTTTAATAGCTGGGACGCAGCAAGATCTCAGCTGACCAGGGATTCCACTGGACTCTGGGAAGTCGCAATTGAGGCTCCCACACCGGGACGTTACCAGTACAAATTCCTCGTCAATGGCGAGCGTTGGCTGGAGGATCCGACCAACGGAATGAAGGTGCCGGACAACTATGGCGGGCTCAATTCGGTCCTTATCATTGAATGAAAGAGAATTGCTGGGCCATCATTGCTGCAATGGAAGCGTCGGCAGATTAAGCGGAAGGCCCAGAAACTTGAAAGTTTACACTAACACCAGACTAGCAATTAGACGGTCGCTACTGCGCAATTCGCAGCCCTGCCGGAGGATCGTCTCGTTGATGTCCGAATCGCTTGAAAGACAGCTCGGGCTCCGCGAACGTTTGAGTCTACGGTTGCATTTGCTGGTCTGCGTCTGGTGTGTCCGATATTTCAAACAGATAAAACTACTGCGACAAATTACCGGGTTGAGGGCGGCGACAACTCCAGACTTCGAGTCATCGATGGATACACTCAGCATCGCTGCCCGCGAACGAATTGCCGCTTCTCTTCAAAAAAGCTGCTCGTCAGATTCAACTAAGAACTGACAATCTATTTCAATACAGTCAACATAGAATTCCAGGAGACTCGATTTTGCCCGACCGAAGGGCTCAAACGACCAGAATTGCAAATAACTATTTCGACCGGTCTGTAAGGAACTGCTGCCTGCCACGACTATTAGCGTGAACAAGGGGAACGAGTGCTAACAGGAAACGAAATCATGCGACGAAGGTTACTCATAAAGAGAAGGCTCCAGCTCAGAAGGTTGAAAGCGAAGAGAGCAATTACCGGGCAAGGTCCAGGCAAGCGAGCATTTGTAACTTCTGTGTGAGAGCCCCGGCTCAACCGATATTTTCCGGCCTATTAAACGCCGCACGGAATTAACCAACTAAACTGAGGGGTCGCGCCAGGAGCGACGCAAGAGATGGATTTAACGAATCCTACCAGCATCAGTGTGTTCGATAGAACATCAACCAATTTCTTAAAGGAGATTAAGTCATGAAACATCGCAGGCTCGTAATCAACCTGGTACTGCTCGCTGTCGCTATGTTGGGACAGATTGCTGTTGCCACAGCAACGCGGCATCGCGGCGCCAAACCAACAAAGTTCACCGTTCGCGTAGAAAACATCTCAACTCCTGATGGCCAAACGGCTTCGAATGGTACCAAGTGGTCCTTCGCGCTTTCACCCGGCCTGTGGGTCTTGAATGACAAGAAGTCCGGACTCTTTACTGAGGGAAAGCCAGCCAGCAAAGGTCTCGAATCGCAGGCTGAAGATGGTAATCCTTCCGGACTCGCCGACTTGCTCATGATGAGCCACCACGCCTCGTCACTACACGGAGTCTTCAATACGCCCTTAGGAACAATGGGCCCTGGTCCGATCCGTCCCGGCGAGGCTTATGAATTCAGCTTTACCGCCAATCCCGGAATGAAGCTTTCCATGACGCTTATGAATGGGCAATCGAACGACGAGTTCTATGCCGCGGATGCAAATGGCATAGCGTTGTTCGATCCTCAGGGCATGCCGGTTAGCGGCGACATCACTGAAAAGCTAATCCTCTGGGACGCCGGCACCGAAGTTAATGAGGAGTTGGGTATTGGTCCTAATCAGGGACCGCGACAAAAAGGCGTTAACACCGGACCCGACGAGAACGGCGTCGTCACGCGCGCGAAGAGCGAAGCGATCTACGCAAAGAACGGTGAACTCTTTCGCGTCACCATCACTGCTGAACCAGGAGTCTAACCAACGCGTGGGTTGGCCGGCCGGTTGAACTACTGACAAGCCGGCCGCCACCGCTTTGGTAGGAGAACATCATGAAATCGACTTTGAAGATCACAATCGTAACTGTGGCCCTGATGGTGTCGGCGTCAGTCGCAAACGCGCAAACTGCGACCAAGACAACGCTCACCATCGAGGGTGCTAAAAAGGTAATTGCCGCATCAGTCGCGTACGCCAGGAAGAACAACGCACCCGGCGGGGTCATTGCCGTGGTCGACGACGGCGGCAACCTGATGGCGCTCGAGCGTCTCGACGGCACCTTTGCCGCTGGCGCAACCATTTCGATCGGCAAAGCACGCACGGCGGTGCTCTTCAAGCGGCCAACAAAAGTTTTTGAAGACATTATCAAGAATGGTCGCACCGCGATGGTCGCGCTGCCGGATAGTTTGTTCACACCATTGCAAGGCGGCATCCCGATCATCATCGATGGCCAGATCGTCGCTGGTGTCGGCGTTAGCGGCGCATCAAGCGCGCAACAGGACGAGGAAATTGCAATAGCAGGTGCAAACATCTTTGGCGGCGACGCAAAGATGAGCGGCCCAATCGGTATGGGCCAGACCAGCAAAGGGTCGGTTTTGTTCTTCAGCAAGGACCAGGTCGCCGAGTCTTTCTCGAAGGGCTCAGTGCTGCTTGATGGAACCAACCGGAACTATATGGTCCACACGAGCCGTCGCGACCAGCCGGGACTCGCAGAGATTCACACGCTCGACACCGACATCATTTATGTGATGGAAGGCACAGCCACATTTGTCACCGGGGGAACTGCTGTGGACGCAAAAGAAACTCAGTCCAACGAGATCCGAGGCTCAGCCATTAACGGTGGCGATACTCATCAGTTGGTCAAGGGAGACGTGATCGTTGTTCCCAATGGCATACCGCATTGGTTCAAGGAAGTTGGCGGATCCTTTCTCTACTACACGATCAAGGTTCGTTAACCACTGGAGGCGCTAAGAGATGGAGTTTGAAATTCAAGAATCTCACCAACGGATGAGACTGTCTGAAACTAGGGAATCCCACCCACGGCAGTTACGGCAGTGGGTGGATGGTTCAGATCCAACCTACATCCGAGCACGCTACCAGTTCTTGAATCCCACCAACGGGAAGTTGGTGGATTGTTCAGATCCGGCCTCTGAAACAAGGCGGGGCCGAGCGCATACAAAAGAGACCTGAATTTCATGAGCCTCCTACGTGAACAGGTTGGATCTGAACCATCCACCAACTTCCGTTGGTGGGATTCCTAAATTTCGGAAGCCTATCTCTTTGTAGGCTGGATCTGAAGCATCCACCCACTTCCGTGGGTGGGATTTCAGAGTTTTCACACAGTCTTGCCGTTGGTGGGATTTGGAGAGTTTGGTTCACTCTTGTCATCGTCATGGTCGGCTTGCAGCCCTGGCGCTAACCGAGGCGACACCATTGCAAGGCGGCATTCCAATCGTCATCAACGACAAAGTAATCGGCGCTATAGGCGTCAGCGGCAACTCGCCGCGAGAGGATGAAGACATCGCAAAAGTCGGGGCCGCCAGCGCGCCCACGGCCACCGGAGGAGGTAGCAAATGAGTTCGCAAAAGCTAATCAACACGATGAGAGTACTTTTCTTAGCCATTATTGCCACGTCGTTGTACGCCGGCTTTTCAATAGTCTCGACCAGCGCTACGAACGCCGGTCAGCCAACGAAAACATCGGCGGATGTACCCAGCGGCAAACCCGAAGCGTCAATCGATCTGGCTACGACTGATGGTGCAGCCTTAGTGAGGGGCCAGTGGCGCTATAGCGACACGAGAATCGTCGAGGTTGAGTTTCGCGGTCCTGGGCCGGACAAACAACCGTCGGGCCCGGTCACCAAGACTTACGACTACACGCCACACGCCGGCGGCGCTGACTTTGATGATTCAAAGTGGGAAGTCATTAGTGCGACGACTCTGGATCAGCGGCGCGGGAACGGCAGGTTGGCCTTCAACTGGTATCGCATCAAGCTGACGGTGCCGGAGCGCATCGGCGATTTTGATCCGACCGGATCCACCGCCGTGTTTGATACGTCGCTCGACGACTATGCCGAAGTCTGGGTTGACGGTGAACTGTCGCGCGCGCTGGGTCAATCGGGCGGTTCCGTCATCGCAGGGTGGAATGCCGAGAACCACTTGGTCGTCGGTCGGAACGTCAAGCCCGGCCAACAAATCCAGCTCGCTGTTTTCGGTATCAATGGGCCGCTTTCAAATCCGCCAACTAACTTCATCTACATGCGTTATGCGAAGCTGGAATTCTACAAAGACATGACTGGCCCGGTGGCCCTGACCCCGAGCGAAGTGAACGTGGAAGTCGTGCGCAACGATCCCGCCATGAATGAGGTTGTCGGACCGAATCCGAAAGCCTTCAAACTCGCTGAGGGTTTCAAGTTTACCGAGGGTCCGATCTGGCTGAACAAAGATGGCGGTTATCTGCTGTTCAGTGATCCAAACGCCAACACGATCTACAAGTACACACCGAATGGAAATCAAGAAGGCAAACTGCAAGTGTTTCGCACGCCGAGTGGTTACTCTGGCGCCGACATCGCCGAATATGGCCAGCCTGGCTCGAATGGATTGACGCTTGATCCTGAAGGTCGCCTGACCATCAATCAGCACGGGAATCACCGCGTGGTGCGCGACGAGAAAGACGGAACACAGACGATTCTGGCCGATAGTTATGAGGGCAAGCGTTTGAATAGTCCGAACGATCTTGTTTATCGATCTGACGGCACGCTCTTCTTTACCGACCCGCCGTTCGGTTTTCCCAAAGCTTTTGAGGATGCGCGCAAGCAGTTGCCTTTCAGCGGTGTTTTTTCGATTTACAAAGGCAAGCTACAACTCGTCAGCAAAGATTTTACCGGCCCTAACGGCATTGCCTTCTCTCCCGACGAAAAGTATCTGTATGTCGGGAACTGGCCACGCGCGTTGACAGGTCAGCATTCGCGCGCCGGCGACGATCCGGTCAACGAGGTCGGCGAGAAGCACAAGGCGATCATGCGCTATGAAGTACAAGCCGACGGCACGCTCCGCAATGGCAAACTCTTTTTCGATTTCACCAGCGCGTCGGGCGAGGACGGTCTCGATGGAATCAAGGTGGACCAAAAAGGCAATCTGTATGTTTCGGCGCCGGGCGGTCTGTGGGTGATCTCGCCTGAAGGCAAACACCTGGGCACGATCATCATCCCGCGGCACGCGCATAACTTTAACTGGGGCGATGCTGACGGAAAGACGCTTTATCTCTGCGCGCGTTCGGGGTTATATCGCATGCGCCTGAACATTCCCGGTGTGCGACCGTAACACTAAAGCGCCACTTCTTTGCTTCCGAGCATTACCAGGCAGTGGTACCAAGGAAATGATGGAAGCGCGTCGATGCCGTTTTTGATTCGCTACGGCAGGACGCGGCCTTCCTGGCACTGACGCAGGGCGCGGATGGTAAGTTGGCGATGCCCATAAAGAACATGGGAACGCCGATCGGGCCCAACAAATAAATCTAACAGAGCGGTCAGCGCGATTTTCATTCCCTTCTGCGTCTCTGTGTACTCCGTGTCTCTGTGGTGAATGGTTTTCGGCGCTTTCATCACCATGGAGGCACAGAGAACACAGAGGGTGCTCTGCGAACCATCTCAAATTAGGACACTACAACACGTTGAGAACCTCACGAAGAGGAATTAAATGCGTCATGGTCCCAACCGGCCGACGCCCATTTAAACTTTTAGCTCGAGGACCGCACTGCTCTTAAACACACCTCCATGCACATCGGCGAGTGGATGGACCACGATAAAAACATTGTCATCTAATTCGTCTACAACAGTCTTTACTCTGCCGATCTCCAGCCGGGTTACGACGCAGTACAAAATGTCCTACTCGTCATTCGAGCGACCACCCCGTCCTTTAAATACGGTCACGCCACGATTCAAGACGCCGATGATCGTCGCTCGGATCTCTTCACTCTTCTCAGACAATACGATGACGGCCGTGTATTCTTCGATACCGTGAATAAGAAAGTCGATCGTTTTCGATGCTGCAAAATAAGTAAGCATTGAATAGAGGGCCGATTCAATGCCCAGAAAGAACGCCGCCGCCAGGAAAATAATCACGTTCAGAAGGAGTATGACGTCTCCGACCTTCAAGAGGTGACTACTTTTACTGATTAGCAAAGCTGCGATTTCAGTGCCGTCCAACACCGCCCCACCACGAATTGCCAGGCCGATGCCTGCCCCGATGAAGAACCCGCCGAAGACGGCTGTCAACAGTTTATCCGGCGTAACATCCGGGTACTTGACGAACGCGAGACACGCAGAAAGCCCACCAATCGCCAGGGCACTCTTGAGGGCAAACTTCGTCCCGATCTGCCGGTAACCAAGCCTAGCTTAGCTAAGCTAGGACCCCTCTTCTGCGTTAAGTGTTGGCAAATGAAAGTCAGGAGGCGCAAGGTGGCGCGCGGCCCTTGGGGCGTGAGAATGCCGTCAGGCATGAAACGACTGGTTTTGCGCCGGCGTCACAAACGCAGAGAGTTGCTGCGAGGAATCCATTGAAGTTAGCTGGCGATACTGCTTTGAAAAGTGAGGACCACGGTTTTGCGCTATTTCGTGGTCGTTCCCACCGATGCTACTTGCGCGCATGGCGGCCATGACTTTTACTTCCGAGCACCGTATGGGTCATTACTTCCCCACACGTCGGATATGCTAGCCGTCCGATTCCGGGCAATTGACGGCAGGGGACTTTCACCTCTTAAGATTCGCGGCGTTGTCGGCCGCATCCACCGTTTTAACGGTTTTCTTTCGAGGCCCACTGGCCCATTGCAAACCGTTAAAACGGTTAGAGAAATCAGGCGGCACAACTCTATCACCGGGCTAAAGCCGCGGTGAGAATGAGAATACATGCGCATAGCTGTTTGCGCTGGTCAGAGAAACATTTATGATAATGGCGCTCTACCCAAACCGGCTCCAACCTATCAGGGATACCTTGTTAAGAATGCCTGAAACTTCTCAAGCACTAAGCGTAGCTCCAGTTTTTGAAATTCGATCTCACTTCCCTGCTCTGGACCGAATTCACAACGGTCATCCAGTCGCCTACTTTGATGGTCCCGGTGGTACTCAGGTTCCGCGTCAGGTCGTCGACCGGATGAGCGACTACCTTTTTCATCACAATGCAAATACCCACTGGGCGTACCCTACGAGTGAGGAAACAGATGCTGCTATCGAAAACGCGCGCCAAGTGTGCGCTGATTTTCTGAATGCATCACCTACCGAGATTGCTTTCGGCGCTAACATGACGACACTCACCTACCACCTTGGGCGAGCGCTCGGCGCCCAGTACGGCCCCGGGGATGAATTGGTGGTTACCGAACTCGATCATCATGCCAATATCGATCCCTGGCGCCAGTTGGAAGCTGAACGAGGCGTCACTATCCGCCGAGTGAAAATGCTTCCTGCAACGGGCGAACTCGATTGGGACAACTTCGAACAATCCGTCAGCAAGAAAACAAAGTTGATAGCGATAGGCGCCGCTTCGAATGCATTGGGCACGATAAACGACGTGCGAAGAGCGATTGGCATGGCACGACGGGTGGGGGCGCTGGCGTTTGTGGATGCCGTGCATTATGTGCCGCATGCACTGGCAGACGTTCGAGCACTCGACTGCGACTTCCTGGCTATGTCGGCTTATAAGTTTTATGGACCACATGTTGGCGTACTATATGGGAAGCGAGTACTTCTCGAGGTAATCAAATTCCCTAAACTAATACCCGCGCCTGATTACACTCCGGAGAATGCCGAAACTGGAACACAAAACCAGGAAGGCATGGTAGGGACCGGGGCGGCAATCGACTATCTTGCCTCGCTTGGTGGGGCAGGGTCGCGCCGAGAACGGCTTATTGGAGTTTATGACGAACTCCATCGACGCAATGCCGGCCTGGTGCAACGCTTGTGGAACGGTCTTGCCGCCATCAGGCGCGTTCAGCTATATGGACCAGTGCCCGGATCCTCGCCGCGCACCCCGACGGTCTCTTTCACGGTCGATGGTTGCGCCTCTACGGAGGTGGCTCGCCGTCTCGCGCAGAAGGGACTCTTTCTTTCACACGGTGATTTTTACGCAGCTACGGTAATTGAACGTTTGGAACTCGCGCCGGAAGGCTTGGTCCGAGCCGGCTGCGCCTGCTACACGAACGAAGAAGAAATCGATCGATTGATAAGCACTATAGGTGAGATCGCCAAGGCTTAATGCCGGCGGTGCTCTTGGATGGCTTGGCTCTCCCTCTCGGAACGAATTTGTTGTCGCTGTTTGAGATTTTGGCCAAGGCGACAAAGTTAATCGTTTTTGGTCCGGACCACGTTGACGAAATCAGCCAGCAACCCATAGGCAGTGCTCTGTAAATTTGGTCGGTGAGAGATGATTGTGAGCCCTGGCATTACATCGAGTTCGAAGTGGATCGCGAGGGAAGTTCCACGAACAGGGCCGAGTGGGTCTGTTAGGGCCACCTGCTCAGGCTTTACAGATGCTGTCAGCAATCCGTCTTCTGCGACGCGAACTCTCGAAAGCAGTTTAAAGGGTTTCCCTTCGGCTCGAGCCTTACGCAAAGACGATGGACTCAACCCACGAATGCCCTCGCGCGATACGTGGGCCGGCAGCAATTCTCTCTTCATCACGACCTGCGCGACTGCGCAAACTTTCATCGTTGAGTCCCAGCCATCAACGTCATGGCTTGGATCCGTTTCTGCGACTCCGAGTTCCTGGGCCGCCTTTACCCCTTCCTCAAAACTTCGGCCCGCTTCCATAGCTTCAATAATCACATTTGTCGTAGAGTTGAAAGCCCCGCTGAAGCCCCGCAACTTCACCGCGGGCAAAGTTTCGCGAAAGAGCGAAAAGACCGGCGCACTGTCCAGAACGGTCGACTCAAACATAAGGGCTCGACCGACGGACGCTGCGAGTTGATTCAGCTCACGATACCCATAAACAATTGGGCCTTTGTTTGCAGTGATGGCGTGAGCACCGGCCTGCAGCGCCGCTCGCAGGTGATCAATCGCCGGTTGTCCGGTCACGGGATTCAGGGAAGTTGTTTCGAATACAACGTCCGGACGCGCGGTGCTCAGCCACTCACTGATTCCGCTCAAAGATGGAGACATCACCGCACCGTTCGCAAGCAACTCGATAACATCGAAGCCGCTTTGATTGGCGAGCCAGCCCATCCGCCGAGTGGCCACGCCCGTAATCCGCCAATCGATTCCGTAAAGGTCGCGAAGTTCACCGTTCTTTGCCGCCAGCAAACGCGCCAAAGCACGACCAACATTTCCGAATCCCAGAAAGCAAAGATTGAACTGATTCATTCGCCTCCTCGTTCTTCGCAACGTATTATATTGCTTTGTGAAACAATACCACGACCTGCTCAAATCGATTCTTGCAAACGGCCGCGAACACAACGATCGGACCGGTGTTGGTACCATCTCTCACTTTGGCTATCAAACGCGTTTCGATCTACGCGCAGGCTTTCCGATCGTAACAACGAAGAGAGTACCCTTTCGTTGGGTTGCCGAAGAGTTGTTCTGGTTTCTTTCGGGTGATACCAATGAAGCGAATCTGCGCGCAAAGGGAATAGACATCTGGAAGGAATGGGCGGACGACTTGCACACACAGCGTTTCGGTCGGGGCGCGGGCGACCTTGGTCCAGTGTATGGTTATCTGTGGCGCTCGTTCGGGGGGCATTATCCCGAACGCGACGGCGTCGACCAGATTGCCAATCTCTTAAACGGAATTGAGAAGAATCCTAACTCGCGTCGTCTGATCGTAACGGGTTGGGACCCGCAACAGGCAGATAATGTTGATCTGCCGCCCTGCCACACTCTGTTTCAATTCAAGGTAGAAGGCGGACAGGTTTTGCACTGCCAGCTCTACCAGCGGTCGGCAGACGCTTTCCTTGGCGTGCCCTTCAATATCAGCTCATATGCCCTTTTGCTGCACATGGTGGCGCACGTTAGCGGGCTGGAAGCTGGGGAGTTTATTTACACCTTAGGTGACTATCACATCTATCAAAACCACTTGGACCAGGTACAAGAACTCCTGGCGCGCGAGCCACTGCCGCTACCTCGCCTGGAAATTACTGACGATGAGAAACGCCTCCGCGGCCTGGATGGTCTCATGGCGATGACTTATGACAACCTAAAACTTGTAGGTTACCAATCTCATGGCAAGATCGCGGCGCCCGTTGCAGTATGAGTCTGATGAAGGGATTTGGAATTTAGAATTTAGAATTTAGGATTTAGAATTTAGAATTGCCAAATTGTCGCGCTCAGCTTGATTCGGTAGGAGCTTGATGTTTTGCGAAACACGAAATTCTAAATCCTAAATTCTAAATTCCAAATTCTAAATTCTAAAGATGTCCATTATTGGAATCGTCGCAGTAGATCGGCAGGGAGCGATTGGCAAGGGCGGTAAATTGCCATGGCACTACCCTTCCGACATGAAGTTTTTCAAAGCAACAACCATCGGTCATGCGTGCGTCATGGGCCACAAAACGTGGATGACGCTGAAAAGACCGCTGCCGAATCGCCTGAATATTGTGTTGACCCGGCAATCAGTCGTCGAACCGCAGGAGTCAGTGATTGTGCATCACGATGTTGAATCAGTTCTCACGCTCAACAGGGACTTGAAATCCGATCTGTTCGTAATCGGAGGTGCGAAGATCTATAGCGCTTTCCTTCCCCACATTGAGAAGTGGATCGTCACCGAAGTGCCCTTGACGATAGAAGGGGCCGACACCTTCATTCCTGAAGGTTATTTGAAGGGCTTCCGTCGAGTTGATTCAAGGGATTTGGACGAGGGCCTAATCGTTAATCTCTACGAAAGACTTAATTGGCATAGTAGCCCGTTCTCGTATGAGTGACCAGATCGGGATGGTTAGGCGTCTGTATCTTCACTCTGCGCCACAATCCGTCGCGCTTTTGGTTTGTCGGCCTGTATCCCAAACTATAGACCTTACCCAAGTCATTTATGACTTGTTCATAAACCCCGTTCAGGTCTTCTATCTTTCGCGCTTTGTAGTAAAGGCCACCGCTTTCCTTTGCCAACAGGGCCAGGGTATTACGGGCATTTTCATAGAGCCTTTTATTCCAGGGCTCATCGCCTTCGGTATCCAGATAAATGGGAATGATTAGTGTGTCTTGGCGCCGCACAGTTTCCAACAGATCTGCGAAGCTTATTTGAGAACCTCCGCCTCGAAACAACAAGGCATTGTCAGCGCCGTCAGACATAAGCACGATCGCTTTCCTTCGGTTCAGAGACCTTGGCCCTATGATTTGATCGAACGCGAACTTCACTGCGTCCCAAACGTGAGAGCCACCCTCGCCTTTCATATTCTTGATGCTGTCTAAGAGGTTTGCCCGATCTCCAGTCAGTGACGAAACGACGGTTGCGGTTTCTGAAAAGGTCACAATCGCCAATTTATCAGACGAGCGTGCGGCTTCGATAAAACGTTGCGTCGTCTTGCGAATCAGCTCGCGTTTGCCCGAGGTCGATCCTGACAGATCGATCAACAGCACCAGATCAAAGGGCTCATTCGATGCCTCAAAAAACGTTATCGTCTCTTCGTGTCCATCTTCAAGAACCGTGAAGTCCTCCTTGCCGAGAGTGCTGTCAAAGGCTTTGAGACTGTTGCTGAAAACGCTTACATTCAGATTAACCAATCGCGTATCGATGCGAACGACCTCATCTTCCGCGACTACTGGAACTCCTGCGGAAGCCGTGGATAGGGTTTTCGCATTCGGACCTTCAGCGGTCTCTGCGGTTTGATTTCTCGAAGCAACTGGAGATCTCACCAGGGGAATCTGGTAGGAGTATTCGAGATACCTGAGATAGTCAGCCAGCGGTGGCAGGCCGTACTGGCTGCGTCTCGCATCAACCTGCGCCTCGGCCTCGATAGGATCGAGCATAAGAAACCCATTCAGGACTGTCGCCTGAGTGCCGAACAACTGCGTTAGCCCTGAGCGTACTCGTACACGGTCGAAGAAACCGGCAAAATCCGCTCTTTCTAGATCGCCATGCTTCACCGCGGCCACAACTACAGGGAAAAGGTCGATTTGGAGTTGAAGCGAGGTGCTATTCTCGAGCAAAAAGAGAGCTGCGGCAACGCCTTCGCCGCCTACAAGACTTTTGGTGGGCCAACCGAATTCCTTTAGAGTCTGGCAGAGGCGCACCTCGTTCTTTTCCCTCTGTTCCGACACTCGCCTGATTAATTTCTCATGAGATTGTGCGACAATTTCTTTAAACTGCTCTTGGCTTTGGTCCTGCCACTTCAATAAGTCGTCTCTGAGCTTCTTGTTAGGAGAAACTTTCTCCTGAGAGCTGATCTGCGTCAGCATCCGCTTTACTTCATCGTTGCTCAGGCAGGATGATTGACTAAACGTGGCTTCGGCGCAGAGAAGGATCAGGAAAACTGTAATCAGGGGCGGAAGGAAGAATTTCATTGCGGCAATTTAGAATTTAGAATTTAGAATTTCTCGAAGTCGAAGCAAACACGACAAATCCAGTGATTCAATTTCTAAATTCTAAATTCTAAATTCTAATTTCTTGTTTCATGTCGAGCACATCGTGCCGGGTAATGATGCCGACAATGCGACCGTACTCTTCGACTAAAACCGCGGGACTGGTTCGCAACCGCCGGCTTACTTCATCCGAACTGGCATCAACATCAACGGTTGGGAAACTGGCTTCCATCACCTCATTCACTTTCGCATCAAGCAGTTCGCGGTTTCGCACAACCTTGGCAAGCACGCGATTTTCACGCACTGAACCAACCGGTCTGCCTCCTTCGATTACTGGAAGCTGGGTGACACCTACCTCATCCATCTTCGCTAGTGCTTCCCCGACCGAGTCGGTCGGCGACACCCAAACCAGATGTTGCGGCGCCTGCGCCCGTTTGGTTCCAGTCATTAACCCGGCAGTAATCTTTTGCGGTGCAAGTAGTCGCTTCTCTTTCATCCATTCGTCTGAATGAAACTTGCTCAGGTAGTGTTCGCCTGTGTCGCAAACGATGAACACCACGACCGCATTCTCGTCCAGTTCGCGCGCAACACGGAGAGCAGCGACGAGGTTTGTTCCCGTCGAGCCGCCACAAAATATCCCTTCCACGCGGCCCAACTGGCGCGCCGTCTCAAACGATTCGCGATCGGTCACGTTAATGACATCGTCCACATATTTGATGTGAACATTTGGCGGGATTATTTCCTGACCGATTCCTTCAACCAGATACGGAGTAGCCTCCACCAATTTTCCTGTTTCCTTGTAAGTCTTAAATACCGATCCATAAGGGTCGGCCCCAATGATCTTGATGGCAGGATTCTTCTCTTTCAGGTAGCGGCCTGTGCCAGAGATGGTTCCACCGGTTCCCAGTCCGGCAACGAAGTGCGTGATCGTTCCCTCAGTCTGTTCCCAGATCTCCGGCCCCGTAGTGTGATAGTGAGCTTCCGGATTTGCTGGATGTGAGTATTGGTCCGGATAGAACGAGTTCGGAGTTTCCGCGGCTATTCGCTTGGCGGTGGAAACGTAGTGATCGGGCGTGCCTGGCTTGGCTGATACGGGCGTGATGACTACGTCCGCGCCAAGTGACTTGAGATACCGCGATTTTTCGACGGAGGCTTTATCAGTCATTACGAAAATGCATTTGTAGCCTTTGACAGCGGCGGCGAGCGCAAGTCCAATCCCGGTATTTCCAGACGTTGCTTCGACGATCGTGCCACCAGGTTTAAGAGTTCCCTGGCGCTCGGCGGCTTCGATCATTGCAATTCCGATTCGGTCCTTGACCGAGTACCCGGGATTTAAACTCTCCATCTTCGCCAGCACGGTTCCTTTGACTCCCTGTGCCAAACGATTCAGCTTCACCAAAGGGGTATGGCCGATAAGCCCTAAGATATTGTCGTAATAATGCATGCTCCTCCGAAGACCATTTGATTGGAAAGATATCTATAACAGAACCAAACGGCGCGCGCTATTTGGTAGTGGCCTAGTTTCACTGCGCTCGGTGGTCTCTGTGTAACAGAGAACACTGATGGTGCACTGAGAAACATCTATATCCGCTATTTGGTAAACACCCCCTCGCACAACTTCCTGGCAATGACCTCCCCCGCGATACGGTGCCCCAACGCGTTCCAGTGTCCATTACCAATGTCTGGACTAAACCCGTGAAGAAAAGCGTGGTTATGATCGGCATATGCTTGCAGCTCAGGCGCGAGCGTGATCACGGATATACCTGCTCCCTCAGAAAGATCCCTGATGCGATTATCCGGATAAAGAAGGTCGTTAACTCCGATTTGTTTCATGATTGCCTGCCGAGCGTTTGGATTGGGATAAACCTGTTGCGGATTGGTGAGAGTAACCACAACCAGGCGAGCCCTGTGGTTCTTAACCTCTTCATCCATTTCCTTAATTAGATTTTCAGTAACAGTCCAGGCATCAAGCCAGGTCGGATCCGTGGGCTGGCGATAAATCAAGTTATCAATTCCCAGTTCTTCGGGGTGGGCAGCGGTTTCGCTGGGTTGAGTCTCCGTGGAAGCTTTCCATCGAGAGCGCCACGAGGCCAGCAGTATTTTGAAACCGTGATGGCCCTCGTTGATAACTTGCACTAATCGCGAGTGATCTTTAAACCATCTCCCCAGCCGGTTGACGAATGATTGCCGCAAGCGAAAGGCTCGTGAACTTTTGAACGAATCGTCAAGTACCAAAGCGCCGTTTCTGTAAAGAAAGTAAGGGACCTCTTCGGTCTTTTTCAAAGCGCGCGAGTTGTCGGTGATGTCATTGTTCGTGGTAACGGCGAGCAGGATAATGTCAGGTGAGTACTCCCAGACATGTTCACGCAGTGTGATCAACTCCTGGGCCGTGCCGTAGCCTGAGACACCGAAATTGATCACCTCTACTTTTTTTCCGGCGAGAGCACTGCAACCTTGTAGTTGGTTTTCCAGCACTGCCCAGAACGCCTGTTCTTGAGAAACCTGAAGTGCTTCCGGGTATGAATCGCCCAGGACGACTATTCTGATTGTGTCTGAGGGTTTCGTTTTCGAGTGCTCGCGATCGCGCAGACCGTCACTGTTGATGTGAACGTAAGACCTGCCCTCCTTTTGGTACCAACCCTCCATCCCTGGCCGCAAGGAGTACCCGCGCGAATGATCCGGTTGATAAAACTCCGGATAGGAATAGCCTGACAAACGAAGAGTAACCTCAGCCAGGAGCGCGGCAATGGCGGTGCCGAAAAGGATCAGAGAAAACTTTGCTAGAAATCGCCCTCGTCTGCTCTTTGAAACTGTCATCTATTCTGCGTCGCCGAATCAACAAACTTCGATCATTTCAAGCAAACAAAGAATAAATTCGACCAGAACCATTCACAACTTTACCGGCTCAACGTGCTCTCAAGGAAAGCCCCAATACGACGTTCGTATTCCACTTTATTACGGACCGCCCTTTATAAATTCCTCGTCAGAGTGGTTCGCTTCGTCCTCTCATTCACACCCGGCTGAAGCCGGGTGTGAATGAGATGGTGACGAAGGCAAACTGACTCACCGCCCTTTTACTAGGGTCGGAAAATGTTGAAGCCCGGGTGAGCTCTCCCCTTCACACCCGGGCTTCTACAAGGCCACTGACCATTAAAGGTCAGTGACCAAACTGAATTAGTTGTTAAACGATAGGCATCATTACCATAACGACTGGTCTGAACGTTCCGCTTGTAAGTACGATTGCGTGTCTGCGCCCCCCGCAGGAATTGCTGTAATGCTCAGCGCCAAGAGACAAACTTGTGATTGCGAGTTTCTTCAGTTTTAAGCCTCCGCTCCTACTTTGGCAAAGGCCATGCCAGGCAAAGGCGTGTGAGTGCACGCCTGGATAATTAAAACTGAGTTCCTCAGTAACGTGGGGTTTCTGCGCAATTTCGGTAGTTGATCAATTGAGGAAGGAATATTGCGGTAATTTCTCAATCTACGTTTTCCGTATGTGCCCGCCGTTTTGAGTTACGATTTGGGGTAGCTTCTGCGGTACCGCATGCCTTATTTAAAAACGCTCATCATTTTAAAGCACTACTAATTATGAACTGTAGGGGTGCCACATCGGTAGTGCTGAGAAAGATTTTGTATGGCTTTGGCTGCTTCGTCGGACGATTTGTGTGGCACAATCGCAATTCTTATAGACTCATCTTCGAAGGTCTGTTGAAGGAGCACATTGGCACTCCCAGATATCGGAGTAACAACTTCATACTTCCATTCAGGTTTCTTGGATTGAATCGAGTTAACAATCTTATCTCCTAGAACCGCCAGCTCGACAGAGTTTTGTGTCACAAACGGCGTAAATATAAACTATCTCCGGGATATCGAGCAGGGCTCGCTGGGCCTGGGTAAGCGTCTGCTGTTCTTGCCCAAGCGTAATTGTCAAAGCGACCACTACAATCACCAAGACGGTTCCAATTCTGATATACATAAACATCTCCTTGCTTGGTTTCAGCTTGGTAATGACAGCTATGAACGTCTCGACGAGCTCCTGGCGAAAGGCTCAACAGCAAAAACAGTTAGCCAATAAGACGGGGAACGATGGATCCCGGTCGCTCGTACTCGCTCCTATCCTGATTGGAAAATGAAATATCAAGAACATGAGCCTCACTCATCGCTTCAGGACTATGTAAAGTGTTTCTGGATTCTTGAAAAAGAATATACACCTGAGGACCCCAACGAAGAGGTAACCCCCGACGCGTGTATCGAGTTGATTTTCAATTTCGGCGCTCCGTACGTTCTGCACGCAGAGGGTATGCCCGATCGTGAAATGCCGACGGCGTTCTTGATCGGCTTGCAGAAGAAGCCGCTCCTATTTCGCTCCAGCGGGACTGTCGAGATCGTGGCGACACGATTCTATGCCTGGGGTACCCTGCCCTTCCTGGGCATTCCGGATCAAACCACCGGCAACGTGGCGATAACCCTGAGCCACGAATGGCACGACTTAACCAACATGCTCAGTCCTAAGATCCGGGCAAATGATTTTGAGGGCGCCGTCGCTAGCGTTCAAGATTTCTTGATTGGCAAACTTTTGAGTGCGAGATTCGATCTGAAACAAATCCAGATAGCCGCGCAAATTCTCTATCGCGAAAAAGGGCAATTTAGAGTGGCGGACCTGGCCGAGTACTGCAACCTGTCTACCCGACAACTACAGCGGCAATTCCAGAACGTAGTCGGTGTCTCACCAAAAACCCTCGCCCGTACAATTCGCTTTGAAGAGATTCGTAAAAGGCTGATGTTCGACCCGGATACGAGCTTGACCGACTTGGCGTATGAATTTGGCTATACCGACCAGGCACACTTCATCCGCGATTTCAAGGAGTTTGCCGACAAAACACCCGGCGAATTTGCCGCTGAGACGCGAATGCTGCAAACAGTTTTTCATGACAACGAGAATGTCGTATTTCTACAATTCCCGCCGCTCGGATCTACTTAGAATAGCGACAAATCTGAGATCAAAAAGGAGAGATACGAAGATGGATAAACTCAAGCTATTCAGTTTGGTGGTTAGGGATTATAACGCAACCGTTCAATTCTATACGCAAAAACTGGGGTTCGAGGTCGCTGAGGATGCGGCGTTCGGGGATAACCGGTGGATTACCCTGAAGCTGCCCAACACCCCAGACTCCAACATTAGCCTGGCACTGGCTAAGACAAATGAGGACCAGGCCGTAGTCGGCAAACAAGCCGGCAGTTTCCCCCTATTGGGTTTAGGCACAGACGATTGTTTTGGCGATTACAAACGAATGAAAGAGTTGGGAGTGAAATTCCAGGGTGAACCAACAGCCGGCCCATGGGGCACAGGTGTACTTCTCGAAGACCTCTATGGCAATAAGATCTTCATGAGCCAGGAGCCATAAGAGCGGATCTTTTGGATGAAAGTCACACACATAAGCGTATCGGTTGGCTGCTTCATCTTGTTGTTGGATTTGTTAGCCAGATAGCGGGGCAGGACACAAAGCTGAAATGGTTGGACACGCGACCTTTTCCATCACCACTCGGAATGGCAAAGTACTTCTGATTGATCCCTGGCTAAATAATCCATCAAACCCGACAGCGAAAGATGGCAAGGATCCATTGGTTGCAGTTCCAAAGGTCGACTACATCCTGCTCAATATTGGTGGGCACTTCGGAATGGACCCGAAAATGGCAGCGAAGGCCGCTCAATCAGTGCGCGCAAAACGAGCCATTCCCCAGCACTTTGGAACTTTTCCTGGGATCGTCCAAAACGCTGACGGCTTCGCTGCCGAACTCAAAAAGCTAAAGATTGATTTTTACGAAATGAAACCTGTTGAAACGATCTCGTTCCGTGGGAACCAATTAGTCAAATCACTATGAGAAAGAAACTCGCTTCAGTGGTATCCGTCGCGCTGGTATTCAGCCTGGCATGAAGTAGTTGTTCAAGAAAACTATGCCGCGAGTGAACACAGACCTCTCGAAACAGATAATGGCAATAAAAGGTGCGAACCCAGAAGTGATTTTCGCCCCGGGCTTTTACACCACAGCTGCGATGGTTGCCCGAGCGGTGAAACAACAGCAGATAAAAGCGCCCTTGATTGGCAGCGACGGCTGGGACACGCCCAATCTGTTGGAATTAGGCGGTGAGGCTCTACACGGGGTCTATTACGCTAATCACTTCTGGGTGAACAGTGATGATCCGCTGGTGCGGAAATTCGTCGGTGATTACAAAGCAAAGTATGACTTGATGCCGGACGCGCTAGCGGCAACCGCTTATGACGGCGCGCGCATGCTGTTCGACGCCATTCGTCGCGCCCGGTCAACCGAATCAGGACAGATTCGCAAGGCTCTCGCCCAGATAAAAGATTTTCCCGGTGTGACGGGAAGGATCACGCTTGATCCTGAGCGCAACGCGGATGCGCCCGTTTACATACTGCGAGTTGAGGACGACGGTAGTCTTAGTCTCCAAGAGTCGGCGAAGTAAATTTGTGCACTCGGCTCCGCCTGAGTAAATCGGCTGACGGAGTAAACCCACCGAAAACAGAACGGGCAGGCGAATTGTGAGGATACATTGATGAAGGCGCCCAAACATTTGCGAACTTATCTCCTATTGTGCGGCCTGGTTGTCGCTTTGCAACCCCTTCAGGGGTTCGCACAGTCGAATTCAGACACGTCGAGAACAAACCTTCAACAAACTCTCAAGGAACGGGATGGGCAACACGATTTTGACTTCGAGATTGGTACTTGGAAAACTCACCTAAGGCGCCTCCTGCTTCCCTTAACCGGCTCGACTACCTGGGTCGAATATGACGGCACTACTGTCGTCCGAAAGGTTTGGAATGGCCGCGCGAATCTGGTGGAGCTCGTGGCCGATGGCCCGTCAGGTCACTTCGAAGGTCTGAACCTGCGTCTATACAATCCCCAATCTCGCCAGTGGAGCCTCAATTTTGCCAACAGCAACGGCGGTACCATGAGCCAACCGACGATTGGCGAGTTCAAAAATGGACGCGGCGAGTTCTTCGACCAGGAAACACTCAATGGCCGAGCCATCTTTGTTCGATTTGTTATCTCGGACATCACTCCGAATTCGTGCCGTTTTGAACAGTCATTCTCGGATGATGGAGGCAAGACTTGGGAAGTAAACTGGATCGCGATAGATACTCGGATGAAAGACTAATCATAAGTGGTCTAACACTCAGATGGCCAAAGTTCTCATCGTCACACACACAGAGGTCGAACAGCTCCTGCCAATGGCGGATTGCATCGAGCTGATGGCGGAAACTCTGGCTTCTCTGACGAGCGGAGAGATGCTGCAGCCATTGAGAATGGTAGTCCGTCCGACTGATTCCCTGGGACTAATGGCCCTGATGCCCGCCTATCGGTCTACAAACAACCCGGTTTACGGACTGAAAACAATCTGCGTTTTTCCCGGGAATGTTGCTGAAGGCAAAGACGCGCATCAGGGCGGGGTGCTGCTGTTTAGTGGTAGCACCGGAGAACTTCTGGCCTTAATTAATGCGTCTGCGATTACGGCGTTGCGAACCGCTGCAGTTTCGGCGGTGGCCACTCGAGTCCTTGCCCTCCCGGCGGCCTGTGAGCTGGCAATCATAGGAGCCGGTATCCAAGCTCGCTCACATCTCGCGGCAATCGCCTGCGTTCGCCGAATCAAGAAAGCCAGGGTTGTAAGTCGAACCTTTGAGCATGCGCATCGCTTAAGCGAAGAAGCATCATCTCAGTATCCATTTCCGGTAACGGCTGTGCCCGCCATCGAAGAAGCGCTTGATGGAGCTGACATTGTTGTTACTGCAACAACTTCACACGACCCGGTTCTGCGATACGAGTGGATTACTCCAGGCGCGCATATCAATGCTGTTGGTACATATTCGCCGGCGGCGCGTGAGATCGACACCGCAACGATGGCTGCCGCAAGTCTTTTTGTCGACCGCCGCGAATCTGCTGTGAATGAAGCTGGTGATTATTTGCTTGCCGCCCAGGAAGGAGCAGTTGGACCAGAACACATAAAGGCGGAACTCGGTGAGGTATTGATCGGAATCAAGCCCGGAAGGAGTTCGGCGGACGAGATCACTTTGTTCAAGTCACTGGGACTCGCAGTGGAGGACTTGGCGGCCGCTGAGTATGTGTCCCTGCAGGCGCAAACCCGCGGCTTGGGTACCTGGGTAGACTTTTAGTAGCACATCTCCTGGTACAGTGTGTCGCCCTTTATCTGACCGATGCGCTCTTATTTTTTGATAAATACCGGTCCACCAGGCCAAGTAACTTTTCCGGAGAAAAGGGCTTCGGCAGGTAGTCGTTGAAGCCAACGGCTTTGGGATCAATCTTCAATTGAGCATCTATTCCCAGTTCGCCATAAGCGGAAATTCCTATGATGCGAACATCGCGTAGCTTCGGATGTGTGCGGATCAGGAATGCTGCACCGTACCCATCAATCTCGGGCATCGCCAGATCCATCAAAATAAGATCGGGTAGTTCGCGCTCCGCTATTTCGACCGCCGCTTTTCCACTAGTGGCTTCGATTACGCGGTATTCGTGCTGCTCCAGCCAGGTCTTTAGAATCTTACGGACGTCATCGTAGTCATCTGCGATCAGGATGGTAGGAACAGAGTTGTTCTCCATGTGAAATTCCTTCCGGGGGAAGCTAGTGTACGGTAGGGGCTGACCCATTGTGTACCGCCGAGGGAAAGGAATCAACTTGGCCCGCGGCATTTTGGCTGCCTTAGTGCCTGCTGCTAGTGCCTGCTGCCTAGCCGTTTATTAACGGGTGGAGTCTTAATTATCGGGTTCGTATAATGACGGACCTTATGGCGGGGTAGCTCAGGTGGTTAGAGCGTGGGATTCATAATCGCAAACCCAGGCTAATTCTTAACTCTATTGACTAAAACAGGTTGCAGCCACCGCGGTTTTTTAAGGGCTTTTTGATGATTCTTTATGCAGCTATATCGCCTGCGCGTGCCTTCATCTAAATTCCCGTCACAATACCGTCACAGGAAAACGGCCAAATTTGTAGCGCCCTCATCATCGTAACTGCCAATCCGTCTTTATTAACAATAAAGCCTCAGCTTATTTCGAACTCCAAGCGGATCGATGACTTCGACGCGACTGTAGACACCCGCTTTGCGAATGCGAGTTGGTTCGTTCCAATGACTACCACGCATTCTCACTGGTTACGGAAAATTCAACAATAGCAGCCGTCCGAGAGAATTTGCATTCGATAAGTCCCCAGAGCTTCCCATCCGTTTCCCTACGGTCGCGTCAACCTGACGCCAAAACATTTCACACGCTCTTTGCTCAATTCAGCCTTTGTTCACTAATGGAGTTTAGGCTGTAATGGTACTACGCATGACCCAGCAGTATGTACGAGCGTTCCAAACACAACTCCAAACTTATGTGAAATCCCTTCGAAAAAACTCAAGTCGCATTGTCGATTTCTGCAGTTTCATTCGTCGTCTGCTTGAAGGTTGTAGAAAAAAGCAATCTGAGATTTAGGCAGGACGAGGGGATAAGGCAATGACAGATCTTAGGGTAAGAATGCAGTAGTGTTTGGCGGAGGAGGCTCGGTTGGTGTCCAGCGATGGAGGTACCCGCCGCAGCAAAGGCGGCCCCGCTGATTCTCTTCCTTGCTGTACTGAGATCGAAGCCTTCGATCACCTTGGTACACATGGCGTGGGATCTTGGGCAGGGGCCGCCGATCAGAAACGCCGTTAAACATGCGGAGGGGCAGTACGACTCTTCGGTGGATGAGGTATCGCTTGAGCAGATTTGCCCGGTGGTCCGACTCCGGCGAATTCGGCTCCTTCAGGAGTGAGTAAAATCCAGTCGTGTCCTTCGTCGGTATACCGGACCAACAGGCGCCGACTCTTCTCTAGATCTTCAAAGGCTCGGACTAGGTCGGCGTTCGCAAATTCTGTGAGGTTATCGAATATCTCCTTTGTTAACACTTTCGAATGGTTCCTACTAGCAAAAAACGAAAAGATCGTTTGCTCGATCTTTTCTAATCGATGTTTTTCCATTGGGCGCATCTCCTACATTGTCAATTATAGGTAAAGCAAGTAAGAAGGCTGCGCGCTTTTGGTTACATTATTGTTATCAGCGTCCCGTCTTTTTTGAGATGTCTTGATGACGTCGAATTTTTGATGGTCATCGCAAGAAATTCATCTAATGAATACCCGTAGCCGTGAACGGCTGCGTTATTGACGGCGAGAAAGAATAAGTTATCCCGGTCATAGATCCACATCGGCTGAGGGTTGCTCTCAAATAGAAGTCGATAACCTTCCTCAGTCTCGCGAAAATCGCTCTGCATCGGGACCTATATCTCTCCTTCATTAATAAAGGCAAGCCGAAGGATCGCTATACCGGTTAGCGGGTTGTTTACGGTAATTGTTGCTGCCCGAACGCCCACTCGACAGTTGGTTTAGTATGAATATAGGACGGCCAAAAAATCAATATGTATTCGTGCGAATAAGTGAAATCACTCATGGCGTGATCAGTTTTTTGAAAACGCTCCACAGAGTTAAGAGAAATGGTTTGGAACGGGGATATGATTAACTTAAAAGCAAAGCCTTCGGAGCAGCTGGCTGAGACGAGTTCGCAACCATGCAAGCTGGCCTTCGGTTGGCTGCGAGTTTGATGGATGCCGTGATCAGTTCTTTGTCACCTAGGGCGTATCTGTCTGTTTGAAAATGGTCCAAGAGACGGAGGAACCCACTGTGGGCTCTCCAGTTGTCCTTTGGTCTACTGGCGGTGGCCATTGATTGGAATAGGGGGTTCGTTCACCCAGATATCAGGAATGCTGTTACGACTCTCTGACATCTTCACTGCTTAGTAATTCGCTTCAGGCTTTGGAAACTCAAAGCCTTTAACGTTACTTCGGTAGTTAATCCATAGACCAGGTGGGCCGCTAATGCATAAGCATTTGTTGAGGTGGGATAGTGCCGCGCATATTTGGAAAGGCCCAAAGCCGGAACGACCCTTTCATCCGCTATTAGCCAAACAGCGGCGCCAAACGGCAGTCCCCACCCGGATCTTAATAACGGGAAAATTTCAGACGCCGCACTATACAGGGCCGCACTCGTTGCGCCGAATACATAATGAAAGATAGTCCCGCCGACGTCCTTCTCTCGCTCAGAAAGCTTGTGGCCGGTTAGTCCAACACTGATGACGTTTGCAGTACGTTCGGCGGCGTCATCCGTCGCGCAATCTGCATTACTCTCGCGCAAATATTTTCCCACGCCGTGACTTGGACTACCAATTTGTTGCGATTGGGCTCCGTGACTTCGTTGCTCACTGCCGAACAATCTACTCAGTTCCCGTTGGAATAAATTCATTACTGCTGAAGCGACGAGACCTGCCGCAAAGCCTGCGCAAGCTCCAGCAATAATTTTCGGCTTTTGTTTCATTCCTCACCTTATCAATCACAGAGCTGCTAACTCGTTGCCACACCGCTCTACGATACGGTCCCAAGTTGCAGAATCAATACAACTGCGCGATGACCGTCTTACTCATTTCTCTTTGTACTAGCCGCGCCGCTTTTGATCGTCCGGATCGCCCTGGCCCGACGGCACTGTTCTCTTCGCTTTCTGCCTCCGGTCGTTCGCTAACGAACGGCCGACGTCAACCTCTTCATAAAACTAGCCCTTCGCATTGCGACGAGTAAATCGTTTGTCCGTTCCAGTATCGAGTATCTCTCGTTTGCTATCGCGATGTTTTCGCATTCCTAAATTCTCCTCATTCAACCCCGCGTCAAACCTACTTCTTTCTGGACGCCTTTCCACCTTTCTTACCACCCTTTCTTGAAGAAGAATGACTCTCCTTTTTGCCGCGACCAGACCCACTTTTCTTACCTCCACCTGACTCCTTGTTCACCGTGGCCCAGGCACGACTCTTGGCCTCTTTCTTCGAAACGCCTCTGTCCTCATTGCCTTCCTCTATGTGCTCAGCCTTTCGCTTTTGCTTGTCGGTATATTTTGACTTATCGCCTTTTGGCATCGGTTGACCTCCTTCAGTTAGTTTGATTCCAGTTACATGTCAGAACGCGCTTGTGCTGCCCGCGCGGCACCGATCGCGGTCTTCACATCCTTGACCTCTTCGGGCGGTGGGAGCACGGCCTTCATACCGAGTGATTGAATCCATAACTCGCGTGTCCATCCGGTCGTGTGATACAGGTGCTCGTCCTCTTCGTCTTCGACCTGCTCATGTGCAGCCTTTAGCGCTTTCGCATCTGCCCCGGATAGTTTTTTTGCTGTCTCCCCGATCAGATGCCAATTCAAATGATCCTTCGTTTCAGCTAAGACGACCGCTTCTGCCGCTACTAATTGAGCTGCTCCTTTTTCTCCTGATTGCAATGCCATTTCCATGGAGTGAACCAGCTCCTCACCAATCGTCCTTACCACCTGTCGACCGGGTGTCTCTTGGTTTGGATCGAGGGCGAGCGCGTCCATCATCTCCTCGACAATTCGAACGTGGTTCTGAGTCTGCTCCAAGTACTCTTCCCACTCTTCTTTCAGATCTTTATTCTCGACGCACTTGAGTGCAGTGGTGTAAACCTGAACTCCACCGAGTTCCGTCTCCAGTGCCTGGTAAATGAGCTCGTTAACTTGGTCTTTGTTCATACTCATCGCTTTCCTTTCTTTGCAGAGCGGCCAATGTTCGTAAAGAGAACGTCAGATCCGTTATCAGTCGTCAAACGAGTCAATATCTGCTCTAGGATCTGGCTGTTGTGAGGAAGGTGCAAACGTCAGACCATGGCTAATCTGACGCGAGTGGCGGTCTTGGTCGGCGGCAAACTGAATTCAAAAACTGAAAATGCTGCTGCAGAGCTGGACGCGCCAACGCAAAAATAAGAAAGAGCACCAGAGTCTGATGTGCATGCTAACAGGCCGGTTGAAGAGACCTCATTCATCCTTGCGAAAGGATGTGAGAGCTGACTCTTTAACTCCGATCAGCGCGTAGGTGACTAACGAAACAACGACGATTGCTGCGACATTAACCAACAGTCCCAATAATGGCCGAGATATTGGCGAAGCGTCGCTAGGAAAGCCGAGTATGAGACATGCGCCTAGCCAAGTAGGAACAATCGCCACTTGTGCCGTTGCCGCAAGGCCTATCATTTCTCGTCGACCAACATCATCTGCTGTTGCGAGACCCGCCGCGACACCCACTGCGATTGAAACGAGAAGTCCGGTAAGTAATGAGTTGAATTCCGAATAGCGCACGGGCGGACTAGTCATCAGTCCTACAATCAGGCCAGCCCCAACCAACAACAATAGAGCTGCAGTAAGTGAGATGATGCCCTGTAATGCGAGGCGCAGCTGTCTAGTCCACAACCCAAAGCCAATGCTAAGCATCAATGGAAGCAAAGGAATAAACAACAGGCCCGCGATCATGAAGAGTAACTTGAAATCAACCAATCCATAAGCTAACAGCAGCCCTCCGATTAGAATGCGTCCAACAAATCCATACGTCACTTGAGAAAACTGCCATAACTCCTCAAAGACATCGATGGTTGGTTCCACTAACGGAACAGTCAAATCGCTGAGAGCCTCCCGAGAAATTAGTGCGCGGGGTTGTCGAACAGCTATTGAATATTCGGCTCGTTTAAAAAATGGTTGGCTGGCAAGGCGATCAAGAAAAGTCTTCGCAGCTGGCGTGCTGACGTCGAGTTCGACACAGTCTTCCACAGAAGCGGAACCATTCGCCTCGAGAACGCGCTTCTCGCTGACAGTTATCCGCGCGATTCCGGAGTTGAAAGCAATTACGGCAATCTTCTCCGCAGTCCCCGCTGGTGCGGTTATGGTGATTTGTCTCATGTCTAATAGCGCCGAATTGACGTATCAGCTTCGTACAAAGGTGAATGCAAACTGAATAGTTCGTGTTCACTGATTCATCCGCGACGAAGCAAGTTTTGAAGTCCGCAACCGAAGTGCCAACAGTTTCAGAAAGACTGGAATTTATTGAAGACGATCTCTTCGTTGGAGGTTCAGAGCCTTAAATTTTGACCGCCGACATGTCGAATAATTATGACTGCAGAACGGTCTTAGATTTGCTCGTAGATTGAGTACGGGAGGGATTTGAGATGAAAGCAAGCGTGAAGCGGGAAAAATTGGTTACCTCATCTTATGGTTCTTGGGAGTACCAGTTTCCGTGTTGTTGCTCATAGCCCTCATTCGGTCCTGTTAGCGTCACCTGCATAAGCTCTTATACAAAAGGGGGTTTTGAATGCGAAAAGCCGCAGTAGCACTAGGCACCGTAGGGATTGGCGCAGGAATCTTGTACGCCTTCGGACGTGCGCGAGATAAGAACACCAGAAGGTCTCTCGCAATGGACAAAGGTGACGAGAAGGTTGGCAAGCGCGGAGTTGAAAATCAAACGCCGAACTTGGCCACATCCGGCATAGGAAGCGACGCTTTTTCGGAGCCTACGCGTCCATCCATGTCGCGGCTGAAAGATGGAAGTTCAGAGGCAGAAGAACGGCATTTCGAAATTGACGACCGCGGCACAGATCAGAACGAGGCGCTCCGGATACTGAAGAAGATTAAAGATGAAGCGTTCGATTCCAGCGACGAGAAACTCGCGCTGGCGCTTGGTCGCGCAGTAGACGAAATTCAGGCCCGGACAAGAGGCGAGCAGCCAATGGACTCGGATGTGCTAATGAAAGCACGCGCGCTAGCCTTAGAGCGCGGTCTAACCATCGAAGAACAGGAGTAATACTGCAGCAATTCCTGTCTTCGCTTTCAGTGTATGCAACAAAACAAAGTAACGGTTTCAGCAGCTGAAAACCGTTTCGATTAACGCTACGAACAAGGGAGGGAATCATGCCAGACGATCGCAAAGAGAATCAGGGTGGCCAGAAAGGTGGTCAACAAGCTCCGGGCCATCAAGGACAAGGTCAAGAAGGCGGCGGCCGAAAAGGGCAACAGGGTGGCCAACAGGTGGCGGCCAACAAGGCGGGCAAAAGGGCGGACAGCCGAACCGCTAATTTATTCAAGCCGGCGTGAGATGAGATTACGTCTATCTTATCTCACGCTGTTTTGTTTGCGTTCTCATAGAGAGGCGTCAACGGAGACTTGAGTTCGACCATGAAAGCGAATGATGACTTACATGGCAATGCACCTGACGAGTCGGAGATTGCCATTGTTCTCATTGATGTCATCAATGATCTTGAATTCGAAGAAGGCGAGAGACTTTTCGAGACGGCGTTAACCGCAGCTAAGAATATCGCGCAATTGAAGGAACGAGCGCGCCGCGCAAAAGTGCCCATCATTTACGTGAACGACAACTTCGGTCGTTGGCGTTCCGATTTCAAGAAGATCGTAAACCATTGCCTCGAAGATGATGTCCGAGGGCGCCCGATCGCAGAACTTCTCGCACCCGACGAAGAAGACTACTTCGTTTTGAAACCAAAACATTCCGGCTTCTTCTCGACTACCCTGGATCTATTACTGGAATACCTTGGCGTTCGAACGTTAGTAATCGCCGGCTTTGCGGGAAACAACTGTGTGCTCTTCACTGCCAATGACGCTTATATGCGCGACTATCAGTTGCTGATCCCGGCTGATTGCACAGCTTCTAACGAATCAGCCGACAATGAGAACGCTTTACGGCAAATGCAAGACATATTAAAGGCTGATACGCGACCTTCAAGTGATATCGACTTTAATGCTTACCGCCAGGAACGCGACGCCCAGGCGCGGGTCGCGCCTGCAACAAATTGAGATGGCCAGCGCTAGTTCAAATCCAATGATCGATCTCGAATCTTTCGACGAAGAATCGGGAACGCTTAACGTAATCATCGAGACACCTAAAGGAAGTCGAAACAAGTTCAAATACGACGAGAGATCAGAAGTCTTCAAGTTAGGTGGTGCGCTTCCTCTCGGCGCAGTCTTTCCTTTTGACTTTGGCTATATCCCGTCAACCAGAGCAGAAGACGGTGATCCTCTCGATGTTCTAATTCTAATGGACGAGCCTGCGTTTACCGGCTGTCTGGTCCAAGCCAAATTGATTGGAGTAATCGAAGCGGAACAGACTGAAGCTGGTGAGACAACGCGAAACGACAGGCTAATCGCCGTGGCAGCAGAGTCGCGTAATCACTCTCACATTCGTTTTATCGGCGACCTGAATTCCAATCTTGTACATGAAATCGAACGCTTCTTTGTTTCCTACAATGAAACAAAAGGAAAGCAATTCGAAGTCCTGGGCCGTTTTGGTCCAGATCGTGCTGCCGCGCTGGTGAAGGACGGAACGAAGAAGTTCAATCATGATCGTCGCAATAAGAAGAAGCGGATCAGCACCGGCAAACGAAAACAAGGGGGTTCGTCATGAAGTCAAAGAAGCTTTCGGCTCAACGTCCTGGAAACCGTTCCAATGGTTCAGCATCCAATGGATCGTCCGATGAACTTACAAAGCGCAACGTTGAAATGGTCAAGCAATTAGAAGATGCCGCTAAGCAGGAGCGGTCCAAATCCGATCTGGTCGCTGAAGCAATCGCCAATTTCTGCGGCAGTATGACTTTCGTCTGGGTCCATGTGGGGTGGTTTGGTGGTTGGGTGGTTCTCAATGTAATTCCCGGAATAAGACATATCGATCCATTTCCGTTTACGTTTCTGACGCTTGTGGTTTCGCTGGAAGCGATCTTCCTATCGACTTTCATACTGATTAGTCAGAATCACGACACGAAAATTAGCGAGCGAAGGAATCATCTCGATCTGCAAATTAACTTGTTAAGTGAACAGGAGAATACGCGCATCATCGAGATGCTCAGGGCAATCGCGGCAAAGGTGGGTTGTGAAATCCCACATGGTCCCGAAATTGAGTCCCTGAGCGCCGAAACACACCCAGAGGAATTGGCGGCTCAAATCGAGCAACGAGTGGAAGAGTAGAGAACAGC
>WNGF01010273.1_pt1 | contig 33405 bp, 40 predicted proteins | sample 5400641 | NCBI WGS metagenome assembly WNGF01 (sample SAMN13153371, study PRJNA577476) | soil metagenome | isolation source: 80 cm soil or saprolite under grassland replicate 2 | place: USA:California | collected 2016-06-15 | reverse complement strand
GTCCCAGGGTCACCGCGAGCCCCTTTCCGCAGGGTTGGAACTACAGCGGTGTCATTCTGGAACGATCAACGTGCCGGCACGAGCACCTGAGGCGCGAAAAACACCAGCCTCCCAGTGAGGCCAGCCTCGGACCGCCGAGGTGAACCGACTCTGTAGGTTCCGCCTACGCTCCGCACGCCGCAGCGTGTGTCCGAGGCTGTCCTCACATCGGGGGTGCGAGCGTGACTGAGCCAGTGAACGTCAACGACCTCCTCGATGGCCACGCCGCCCTCGACATCGAGTGCCTCGATCGCGTGTACCTGAACGCCTACGTCCCCACCCTGCAGGTCGGGGGCCAGGTGGTCACGTTCCTCACCGAGCACCTCGGCAACCCCATCCCCTCACCGGCCCTGTTCGCGAGGATCGGCAATGCCTTCCGCGCGGCCGTCCGCCGATTCGCCGAGGCGGAAGGGATCCCCCTCGTCCACTTCAAGAAGGGGGATCGCCACATCGAGGTCATGCGTCCCTATCTCGAGCGGGCGCAGGAGCCCGGGGTGGTGGCCATCGGGGTGGCCCAGGAGTTCCAGTCGGTGTTCACGGGCTACGACCGAGCGCAGAAGCCCGGGGCGGTGTGGTTCGGGTTCTCCAAGGCGGACCGCCGGGTCACGGTGTACTACCTCTATGTGCTCGACCGGGAGTTCGGCCCGGGGTTCATCAAGATCTGCAGCTACTTCCCCTACCCGGGGAAGGTGTGGGTGAACGGCCACGAGTGGGCCAAGCGCCAGGCCGACCGGGCACGCATCCCCTACACCCCCCTCGCCAACGGGTTCGCTTCCTGCTCGAGGCCCGCGGTGCTCCAGGCCATCTGCGACCGGCTCGGCCCGGCGGACATCCAGGCCTTCTTCGACCGGTGGATCGGGCGCATCCCCACCCCCCTCTCCGACGCCGATCGCGCGGCAGGGTACTGGTGGGAGCTGTCCATGCGCCAGGTGGAGGTGTCCCGGACCGTGGTGTTCGACGCCCCCCGGCGGGCCCGGGCCTTCTTCGAGGCCACCGTGGCCGACAACCTCGATCTCGGCCGCCCCGACGAGGTCCAGCTCGTCTTCGCCCGCCAGGTCCGACGGAACACCACGGGGACCTTCTCCACCAAGGTGGTCACCCGGGGCACCGACGTCACCGTAAACGTGTTCTACCGCCACTCCCGGATCAAGGAGTACCTGAAGGAGGGCCGGGCGCTTCGCATCGAGACGGTGGTGAACTCGCCCACCGACCTCGGGTGCCAGCGGCGCCTCCGAAACCTCCCCGAGCTCCAACGCAAGGCTCGGGCGGCCAACCGCAGGCTGCTCGAGGTCCAACGGGTCGGCCAGGACTGTGCCATCTCGACCACGCTATTGGAGCGGGTCGGACTGCCCTCGGTTGAGGAGGGCCAACGGGCCCCCGCGCTCCGGTTCGGGGACCCCCGCGTCATGGCTCTGGCCGGCGCCCTCTGCGCGCTGGTGCACGCCGCCGTCGGCTTCACCAATCGGAGCCTCTGCGCCCGGGTGAGCTCGCTGCTCGGCAGCCTCTACACCAGCGCGCAGATGACGTACGACCTCCGTCGGCTCCGGCTGAAGGGGCTCGTCCGCCGCCTGGAGCACACCAACACGTACGTCCTCACCCCCGAGGGCGTCCGGGTCGCGCTCTTCTACACCAAGCTCCATGATCGTCTCCGGCCCCACTCGAGCTTCGCCGGGCTCTTCGCCAGGTCGATCGCTCGATCGATCAGTACGTCGACCACGCACGAATCAGACCTGCCGCATGAAACTTGCCTCAATCCTCAAGACTGTCGGACCCAAGGAGCCCTAGGCGCGGCGGCCATCGAACTAGAAGGCGCCTACCGGACCTGGACCCTGGAGGTTGCCGGCCGCGTCACGATGGGCCAGAATCCCGGTAACAACTGAAGGCGCCCGAGGTGGCAGCCAGCGGGGAGCCATTCCCGCTGAAAAGTGAAGCCGGTGTGAATCCGGCACGGTCGCGCCACTGTGACCGGGGAGCGAGCCCGAAGTACGCCACTGGGACATCCGTCCTGGGAAGGCTCGGGGGAGCGATGATCCGGGAGTCAGGAGACCTGCCTCGGGGGCGAGGGAGCCGTTCCTCGCGCAAGGCGGCGGACCATGAATGAGTTTGCCTCCGGCCGAGGGCCGGAGGCTCTTGTGTTTCGGAGCCCGGCACGGGGACGGCCGATGGCCGCGCGTTCGGCCAGAAGGGAGGCACTCCGTGCCTGGAACCCGTCGCCTCTTTCGGAGAGGCGCAGCTTCGCGTGTCCGGAGGTGCGAGGTCATCCCCCAAACGGGCCTGTGGACGACCTTCCTCACTCTCCTTGTTTCATTGAGCCTTCTGGGCTCGGCCTGTGGGTCAACTAGCCAGAGCGGGTCTGCGCCCACCTCCGCCGCCACCAATGCGCTGGAAGGCGCGTTCCCGGTCTCGGTGAAAGCCGCCAACGGAGAGGTGCGGATCGAGCGCAGGCCTGGTCGGATCGTCTCGCTCTCGCCCACCGCCACCGAGATGCTCTTCGCCATCGGCGCCGGGGATCAGGTGGTGGCGGTGGACGACAACTCCAACTACCCGCCCCAAGCCCCGATGACAAAGCTCTCCGGGTACGAGCCGAACGTCGAGGCCATCGCCAAGTACAACCCAGACTTGGTGGTCACCTCGAACGATCCCGGCGACCTGGTGAAGTCCCTCGGTGCGTTGTCGATTCCGGCCATGCTCGAGCCGGCCGCAAATGCCCTTGACGACACCTACGCTCAGATCGAACAGCTGGGTATGGCCACGGGCCACGTGTCCGAGTCGGCCCGAGTCGTGGCCTCGATGAAGTCGCAGATCCAGCAGCTGGTGGCCTCAGGGCCGACGTTCGACTCCTCGCTTACCTACTACCACGAGCTCGACCAGACCTACTACACCGCCACCTCGAACACGTTCATCGGGCAGATCTACGGCCTGCTCGGCCTTCGGAACATTGGGGACGAGGCCAAGGGAGCCGCCTCCGGCTACCCCCAACTCTCCGCGGAGTACATCATCAAGGCCGACCCGGACATCATCCTCCTGGCCGACACCAAGTGCTGCGGGCAGTCGGCGGCCACGGTGGCCAATCGCCCTGGGTGGGACCAGATCACCGCCGTGAAGACCGGGGCTGTCGTGGGGCTGGACGACGACATCGTCTCCCGGTGGGGCCCCCGGGTAGTGGACTTCCTCCAGGTCGTGGTACAGGCCCTGGACCGACTGCATGAGCGGGTGAGCGCCTGATGGCCGCGGTGACCGAGGTTCGGGGGGCCAAGCTCACGGTCCGGCCGACGCGGCTACGCGCCTGGCTCCTGGTCGCCGCTCTCGGATGTCTGGCCGGCGCGGTTCTCCTCGGCGTGCTGGTGGGCCCCGTGCGGCTTCCCGCGGGAGCGGTCCTGAAGGAGTTCGTGAACCGACTGCCTCTCATCGGCGTCCACTCCGGGCTCTCGCAGCTGGACGCGGCGATCCTGTGGCAGATCCGGGTGCCCCGGGTGGTTCTCGGCGGCCTGGTCGGGGCCATGCTGGCCATGGCCGGAGCGTCCTACCAGGGGGTGTTTCGGAATCCACTGGCCGACCCCTACCTCCTGGGCGTAGCCGCCGGAGCGGGGTTGGGTGCCACCCTGGCGGTCGCCTACCTGCCGGGTCGGGCCGGGTGGCCGGCGGATCCCCTGCCCCTCACGGCCTTCGCCGGCGCCCTCGTCGCCGTGGCGGCCACGTACGTCCTGGGGCGTTCCGGCATCAGGAGCCGGAACACGGCCACCCTGATCCTCGCGGGGGTCGCGGTTGCTGCTTTCTTCACGGCCGCCCAGACGTACGCGCAGCAGCAGCACGCGGACACGCTGCGGGAGGTGTACGCCTGGATCCTGGGCGGGCTCGGCACGGCGGCTTGGCGGCAGGTGGCTCTGATCCTCCCCTATGTGGCGGCGAGCGGACTGGCCCTACTCCTCCACCGCCGGTTGCTGGACGTCATGAGCCTGGGAGACGAGGAGGCGGACAGCCTCGGGATCCGGGCGACCCGTGTCCGGCTCACGGTGGTGATCATCGCGACATTGGGAACGGCCGCGGCCGTGGCCGTGAGCGGGCTCATCGGATTCGTGGGCATCATCGTTCCTCACACGGTCCGGCTGCTGGCAGGCTCGAGCTACCGCCGGATCCTCCCCCTCTCGGTCATCTTCGGGGCGGCCTTCCTGATCCTGGCCGATCTCATCGCCAGGACGGCCCTCTCTCCAGCCGAGATCCCCATCGGGGTCATCACCGCCTTCGTCGGGGCGCCCTTCTTTCTTCTGGTGCTCCGGCGGACTCGGAGGCTCTCGTGAGTATCGAGGTTGCCGACCTGTCCGTGGCCTACGACGGCATCCCTGTCCTGCGGGGGCTCTCCGTCCGCGTCCGAGCCGGGGGATGGCTCGCACCAATCGGGCCCAACGGGGCCGGGAAGACCACCCTGCTCCGGGCCGTCGCGGGGCTCGTTCCGTTCTCCGGCGACGTACGGGTGGCCGACTCCATGGTTTCGGCGATAAGCGGCCGCCGCCTCGCCCAGCTCGTTGCCTACGTGCCCCAGCGTCCCCAGATCCCGGCCTCGATGACGGTCACCGACTACGTGCTGCTGGGGCGGACTCCGTACATCCCGTACCTAGGGACAGAGGGCCGCACGGACCTGGAGGTGCTGGCCCGGGTCCTCGATCGCCTCGAGCTCGGGTCTCTGACGCGCCGGCCGCTCGGGTCGCTCTCCGGCGGCGAGGTCCAGCGGGCGGTGCTGGCCCGCGCCCTCGCGCAGGAGGCCCCGGTGCTCCTGCTGGACGAGCCGACGGCCGCCCTCGACGTCGGGCATCAGCAGCAGGTCCTGGAGCTCGTCGACGAGCTCCGCTTGGAGCGGGGGCTCACGGTGATCAGCGCCATGCACGACCTGACCCTCGCCGGGCAGTTCGCCGAGGAGCTCCTCCTCCTGGACGGGGGACGGGCGGTGGCGACCGGTTCGGCCCGCGCCGTGCTCACCGAGGCCACCATTACCCGGCACTACGGGGCCTCGGTCCGGATTCTCGAGGACCGCGATGGCGGGGTGGTGGTCCTGCCGACCAGGGCGAGGCGCCGGGTCCAGGTCCTGGCGGAAGGGACGGTCGGGTGATGCCGGGCCAGCGGCCTCCAAGGAAGCCTCCCCGGCGAGGTCGGACTGCCGGGGCCTCCTCGCTGGTCCTGGTGAACACCGGCGAGGGCAAGGGGAAGACCACCGCCGCCATGGGGACCGTGCTCCGGGCCGTGGCCCGAGGGTGGAAGGTGTGCGCGATCCAGTTCATCAAGTCCGGCCGATGGAGGGCCGGCGAGGAGCAGGTCGCGCGCCGGCTCGGGGTGGAGTGGTGGGCGACGGGGGACGGGTTCTCCTGGGAGTCCGAGGACCTCGAGCGGTCCGCCGCGCTGGCCAGGGCGGCCTGGGAGGCGGCCAAGGAGAAGATCTCCTCCGGGGACTACGACCTGGTGGTTCTGGACGAGGTCACCTATCCGATGAACTGGGGCTGGATCCCCACGGACGAGGTCGCCGAGGCGATCCGGGATCGGCCCCCCCACGTCAGCGTGATCGCCACGGGTCGCGATGCCCCCGAGGCGCTGGTCGAGGCGGCCGACACGGTCACCGAGATGCGCAAGGTCCGCCACGCCTTCGACCGCGGCGTGGGCGCCCGACGTGGGATCGACTTCTGATGTCGCTCACCCTCCTCCTCGGCGGCGCCCGGAGCGGGAAGTCCCGCTTGGCCGTCCGCCTGGCGGCCAGCCCTGGCCTCCCGGTGGTGGTGATAGCGACAGGCGAGGCCCGGGACGAGGAAATGGCGGAGCGGATCCACCGCCATCGGGCGGAGCGGCCCGCGGAGTGGGAGACGATCGAGGAGCCAATCGACCTGGCCGGGCCGCTGGCCAACGTGCAGGACAGGAACTGTGTCCTCGTGGACTGCCTGACGCTCTGGGTTTCGAACCTCATGGAGATGGGCCTCTCCGATGGGGAAATCGAGGAGCGGGCAGGGAAGGCCGCTTCCCTTGCGGCGACACGAGGGTCCCTTGCCGTAGCCGTGACCAACGAGGTCGGTTCCGGAATCGTCCCGGAGGGCGCGCTGGCCCGCCGCTTCGCCGATGTCCTCGGCCGGGTCAATGCTATCTGGGCCGAGGAGGCCGACCGCGCCCTCCTAGTGGTAGCGGGACGGGTCCTTCCGCTATCGGATCCCGCGGACGTCCTGAAGGAGCTTTCGCGTGGATGAGGAGATCGCACCGCTCTTGCGGGACCTTCCGATCCCCGACGAGACGGCCGTCTCTGCCGTCCGGGAGCGGGCCTCCCAGGTGCTTCGGCCCTTCGGGGCCCTGGCTCGCCTGGACGAGGTCGCCGCCTGGTTGGCGGGCTGGCAGCGGACCGCCCGGCCGGCGGTGAACCGGCCCGCCGCCGCGGTCTTCGTGGCCGATCACGGGGTAGCCGCGGAGAGGGTCAGTGCGTACCCCGCGGAGGTAACCGCGGCCATGCTCCGGGCGCTGCAGGAGGGCGTGGCCACGGCGAGCGTCATGGCTCGGGAGGTCGGTGCCCAACTCTCGGTCGTGGACGTGGGCGTGGCTCGGCCCTCGACCAACCTGGTGCGCGAACCGGCCATGTCTGAGTCTCGGTTCCGGGAGTGCTTCGAGGCCGGGCGGCGGGCCGTCGCCGAGCTCGACACCGACCTGCTCGTGCTGGGGGAGATGGGCATCGCCAACACCACTCCGGCGGCCTCGGTGTGCATCGCCCTGTTCGGGGGCCTCGCCGAGGAGTGGACCGGACGGGGCACCGGGATCGACGACACGACCTTCGCCCGAAAGGTGGCCGTGGTGGAGACCGCCGGGAAGCGCCTCGAGACGGTCTCCGAACCCCTGGAAGTCCTCCGGCAGGTCGGAGGGCTGGAGCTCGTGGCCATCGCTGGGGCGGCCGTGGAGGCCCGGCTGCGGTCGATCCCCATCCTGCTCGACGGGTTCGTGGTCACCGCGGCGGTGGCTCCTCTCGAGATGTCTCATCCAGGGGCCCTGGACCACTGCCTGGCAGGGCACTGCTCGGGCGAGCCCGGCCACCGCCTCCTCCTGGACAAGCTCGGCAAGCCGCCGCTGCTCGACCTGGGACTGCGGCTGGGAGAGGGCAGCGGGGCCCTGGCCGCGGTGCCCCTGGTCAGGCTGGCCGCGGCCTGCGTCGCTGACGTGGCCACCTTCGCCGAGTGGGGGCTGGAGCGATGACGGCCCTTCGCATCGCCGCCTCCTTCCTCACGAGGCTTCGTGTGGGAGCCACCGTGGAGGTGCCAGCCGACCTGGCCCGCTCGCTGCCGTGGTTTCCGGTGGTCGGGGGGCTCCTCGGGCTCGGGCTGGCCGGAGTCTTTGCGGGCGCCCGGGTGGTCCTGCCTTCCTTCGTCGCGGCCAGCCTGGCCGTCGGCGTCGGCGTGATCATCACTGGCGCCCTGCATGAAGACGGCCTCGCCGACACCGCCGACGCACTGGGCGGAGGCTGGACCAGGGAGGAGGCCCTCCGGATCCTGAAAGACCCCGCCCACGGGACGTACGGGGTGCTGGCCATTGCCCTGAGCGTTCTCCTGCGGGTGGGAGCCGTTACCTCGCTCGATGGGTGGATGGCGCTGGCGACCCTGCCGGCAGCGCACGCCCTGAGCCGGGCGGCCTCGGTCGGACTCCTCGGGTGGACGCCCTCGGTCTCCGACGAGGGGCTGGGCGCCACCTACGCCGCCGCGGCGACCAGGCGAGGGGTGGTGGGTGCGGTGGTGGCCGGGCTCCTGGTCGGCCTGGCGTCGCTCGGCGCCTGGGTGCTTCCGGCAGTCCTCCTGGCTGGGCTCGCGGCGGGGGTGGTGGGGTGGCTGGGGAGGCGAAAGCTCGGCGGGGTAACCGGCGACCTCCTCGGTGCCGCGCAGCAGGCGGGGGAGGTGATGGTGCTGCTCCTGGGAGCGGCGGCCGCGGCGAAGGGGTGGCCCTGGATGCCGTGGTGGCAATGAGCGTCCCGCTGTGGCTGGTCCGGCACGGCGCCACCGACTGGAGCGATGCCGGACGCCTCAACGGATGGACGGACGTCCCTCTCAACGAGCGGGGCAGGCTCGAGGCGAGGTCTCTGGCGGAACGGCTGGCGGGCAGGGAGTTGGCCGGGATCTGGAGCTCGGACCTCGTGAGGGCTAGGGAGACCGCTCGTCTCGCCGTGGGAGAACCCGGGCCGGACCGCAGGCTGCGCGAACTGGACTTCGGGTCGCTCGAGGGCAGGCGGTGGGAGGAGTGCCCGGCCGAGGTCCGGGATGCGCTGAGCGCCTTCGACGGGTTCTGTGCACCCGGAGGCGAGTCGGTGGGTGAGCTTCGGTCGCGGGTGTGCGAATTCGTAGGAGCGCTGCCGGACGGAGAACACCTCATCTTTACGCACGGCGGCGTGATCCGCGTCCTGCTCAGGGAGGAGGGGCGTGATCGGCAGATCCTCCCCGGCGAGCTCGTCCAGGTGCTTCGGGAGATTCGCCGGCCCGCGAGCCGGGTCCGAGAGGCCGGGGCATGAGCCGGGCCGGATCTTCGCCAGCTGCGATCGCGCTCGGGGCGGGATGGGCTGCGGATGCCCTCCTCGGGGACCCTGCCCGCTTCCACCCGGTGGCCGGGTTCGGGCACGCGGGAGAGGCGCTCGAACGAACGTTGTGGAGGCCCTCCCGAGCGGCCGGCACGGCGTACGTGGCCGCCCTGGTGGTGCCCCTGACTGCGGCAGTGGCGGCCGTCGACGCAACTCTCCGCCGCCGCCCCTGGGCCCGGTTCGCTCTGGGGTTCGTTGCCACGTGGGTCGTCCTGGGAGGCCGGTCCCTCGCGCGGGAGGCCCATCGCCTCGCCGATGCCGTGGACCGTGGTGACCTTGACCGGGCCCGCGAGATCGCCCCGACCCTGGCTGGCCGGGACCCGTCCGAGCTCGATGGGCCCGAGCTGTGCAGGGCCACGGTCGAGTCGGTGGCCGAGAACACCACCGACGCGGTGGTGGCGCCCCTCCTCTGGTGCGCGGTGGCCGGGCCCGCTGGGGCCGTGGTCTACAGGGCCGCCAACACCCTGGACGCCATGGTCGGTCACCGGAACGAGCGCTATGAGCGGTTCGGCTGGGCGGCGGCCCGACTGGACGACTTACTGACCTGGCCTGCCGCCCGCCTGGCCTCGCTCCTGACCGTGGCTCTGGCACCCCTGGCCGGAGCCGATCCGCGCGGGGCCTGGAGGATCCTCCGACGAGATGGGGCCCGGCACCCGAGCCCCAACGCGGGGCGCATGGAGGCGGCCTTCGCCGGGGCACTTGGCGTCCGCCTCGGGGGAAGAAACCGCTACGGCGACCGGGTCGAGGACCGGCCGGTGCTTGGGGACGGGTCGCAGCCGGATGTCGACGCGGTGCGACGGGCGGTGCGGCTCTCCCAACTCGTCGGGACTGCGGCCGCGGGCCTTTGCGTCCGGCTGGCCTGGAGGCTCCGCCGGTGAGAGGGGCGCTCCTAGTCGCGGGAACTTCCTCCGACACGGGAAAGAGCGTGGTGGTCGCCGGAGTCTGCCGGTGGCTGGCCAGGCGGGGGGTGCGGGTCGCCCCGTTCAAGGCCCAGAACATGTCGCTGAATTCCGCGGTGACGCCCGAGGGAGCCGAGATCGGCAGAGCCCAGTTCGCCCAGGCGCAGGCCGCCCGGGTCCTCCCCGAGACGGCCATGAACCCGATCCTGCTAAAGCCGTCCACAGACCGGAGCAGCCAGGTGGTCGTGATGGGCCGGCCCCTGACAAACACTGACGCCCGGGGCTACCTCGACCTCAAGAGCGAGCTCCTCCCGGTAGCCCTGGAGGCCCTCGGGTCACTTCGGAGCAGGTTCGACGTGGTGGTGTGCGAGGGGGCGGGGAGCCTCGCCGAGATCAACCTCCGGAAGGGGGACCTGGCCAACATGGGGCTCGCTCGCGCCGCCGGGCTCCCGGTGGTGGTTGTGGCGGACATCGACCGGGGCGGGGCCTTCGCCTCGCTGTTCGGCTCTTTGGCGCTCCTTGACCGTGAGGACCAGGCCCTCGTGGGCGGGTTCCTCCTCAACAAGTTCCGCGGCGACCTGAGCATCCTCCGGCCGGCGATCGATGAACTCGCCGGGCTCACCGGGCGGCCGATCCTCGGGGTCCTCCCCTGGGTCCGCGGGCTGTGGCTCGATGCCGAGGACTCTGTGGCTCTCGACGGCCCACGGATCGAGCCGAGCCCGACGCTCGGCTCCGACACCATGACGGTGGCCGTGGTCCGCCTCCCCCGGATCAGTAACTTCACCGACGCCGACGCCCTGGCCGCGGAGCCGGGGGTCGCCGTTCGGTTCACCGAGTCGCGCGCCGAGGTCATCGGGGCGGACCTCGCGGTCCTGCCCGGGACGAAAGCGACGGTGGAGGACCTTCGCTGGCTCAGGTCCCGGGGGCTGGACCAGGCCCTCCGCGCTCGCGCCGCCCGGGGCGCTCCCCTGATTGGGATCTGCGGGGGGTACCAGATGCTGGGCCGGCGGATCGTGGACAGGGTGGAGAGCGGAGTCGGTGAGGTCGCGGGTCTCGGCCTCCTCCCCGTCGAAACCGTCTTCTCCCCGGACAAGGTCCTCGGCAATCCCTCCGGCACCGCGCCTTGCTGGGGCGGGGTGGAGGTCGGCGGGTACGAGATCCGCCACGGGCGGCTGCGGCGCGTGGGCGGCGAGCCTCTGTTCACGACCGCGGAGAGGGAGGAAGGCTGCCGCATGGGGACCGTCCTCGGGACCTCCTGGCACGGAGTGTTCGAGCGCGACGCGTTCCGGAGGGCTTTCCTGTGCTGGGTGGCGGAGCTTAGGGGAGTCAGGTGGGTGCCAGGCTCCCGCCCGTTCGCGGAGGTCCGGGAGGCCCGCCTAGATCTCCTCGGGGATCTCATCGACCAAAGCGCGGACACCGATGCGTTGGTCCGCCTTGTTGAGCAGGGCCCGCCTCCGGCGCTGCCGTTCGTGGGGGCCCGAGTGGGCTCTGGAACAATTCGTGGAGGCACCGAATACTCAGCGCAACTCCCGGCTCACAGCACCATTCCCGCCGATCTTCCACTTCACGGGGATCGGATGGTCCCGCACGGCTACCTGGACTTTGCCGTCAACGTGGTCCCGGAACGTCCTCCCGGCTGGCTTCGGAAGGAGATGGACGCGGCCCTCGACCGGATCTCCTCCTACCCGGACGAGTCCGAGGCCGTACGGGCCCTGGCAGACCGCCACGGACGATCTTCCGACGAGGTGCTCCCGACGAACGGGGCAGCAGAGGCATTCTGGCTCATGGCCGCCGCCCTCCGTTCCCGGCACCCCGTCGTGGTCCACCCCACCTTTTCTGAGCCCGAGGTGGCCCTTCGGGCCTTCGGTCGGCCCGTGGAGCGCGTCTTCCGGCGGGCCGACGACTTCTCGCTCGATCCCCGAGCGATCCCGGAAGGCGCGGACCTCGTCGTCCTCGGCAATCCAAACAACCCCACGGGGACGCTCGACCCCGCAACGATCGTCGAAGCGCTTGGGCGCCCGGACCGCGTCCTCGTTGTGGACGAGGCCTACATGGAGTTCGTGCCGGGGGAGTCCGAGAGCCTGGAGGCCCGTCGCGACCTTCCCGGCCTGGTCGTCGTTCGGAGCCTTACCAAGGCCTGGTCCCTCCCCGGCATCCGTGCGGGATACCTCGTGGGTCCCACCGATCTCGTCGGAGCCATGCGGGAGATGCGACAGCCGTGGGCGGTAAACACACTGGCCTTGGCCGCCCTGACCGTCTGCGCCCAGGACGACGTTACTTCCGACAAGGTGACGGAGAGAATCGCAGGGGCCCGGGAGGCTCTGAGGGCCGCGCTTGCCGAACTGCCCGGCGTTCGGGTGTGGCCGTCCGCGGCGAACTTCCTTCTGGTTCGGGTTCCGAACGGCCCGGCCGTCCGGGATGCGCTGCTGGAACGGCGGATCGCGGTGCGAAGGGCCGACACCTTCCCTGGCCTCACACCGGATCACTTCCGAATCACCGTGCGACGGCCGGGGGAGAATCGGCTCCTGCTCGAGGCCCTCCGTGAGGTGGTCAGGTGAAGCCAGCCGTTCTCGAGGTCGACCGAGACCGGAAGATCCGTTGCCCGGTCAAGCGTTGCAACGTGGTCGAAGGCGAAGCCGGAGCTGGTGGTCGCGAGTGCCTTGAACCCGAGCGCGGCCAGCACCCGAGCCGAGCCTGCGTCCCACGGGTTGGGGATGACGAACGCCTCACCAGCGTGCAGCGCTCGGAACACCGCCGCCTTGTCGCCCTGGCTACTCATCGGCGATCAGCGACCGGCGTGTTCGAGGGGCGGGGGATCAGCTCGATCGCCCAGATCCTCTCTCGCGATCACGAGCGGGGGAGCTAGGCGGATATCGATGCCTGGTGGTGCGGGAGACGAAGCGGGAAGGGCGACAGGGAGGCCCGACGTTTGGCCACGCCAACCGAGGTAGCCACGTACCGGGAAACGTGGCTCGCAATGAGCGCATCCTCAGCGGTGGCGGAGCCGACGATGGACGCTTCTCCGGCAAGTTCGGCGAGGCGCACTACGCGACGCCGAGCGAGCCGGTGGTGACGTGGCATCGCAACCAGCGATGGTCCCACCCTGATCAACTGCCGGCCGCTGGCGCTTCCTCAAGGTGGACCCTCGGCCGCCAAGCGTAGATGCCCAGTGCGAGAATCCAGGCGAATGGAATGTCTGTTAGCCACTTGCTCCAATACCGGTCCATCATCATCGCAGCTTGCACAGCCATGATGGCACCGTGGAAGAAGTTTGCCCACATGGTGAAGACCAGGAAGGAACTGTAGGCCGGGGGCCGACGTGCGGCTAGAAGGAAGAAGACCCCCCAGACTAGGTAGATGGTGAACAACATCGGAGGAACGTGACAAGGCTCGCCACCACACCGGATGCCATTCCAGATTATCCAGTTCAGCTTGCCTCCCTCCGCCAAGAGTGGCGACTCGGCCAGAAACCCGATGATGAGCGAGCCGAAGATGGCGAGCGACAGAAGGCCGTACACGCGCAGGAACGTGGCCAGCTTCGCCATCCTCTTGGCTTCATCCCGTTCTGACATCTTCACTCCCCCTCGCCTCTGTCTTCCTTCAGGACTATCCGGACCTGATGCGCCCTCTTCGTCCTCCGTTTGGTCGCCCGCCCTCGGGCGGCCAGGGGATGAGCGGCCTTCCGATCTCCCAGTGGTGCCCGAAAGGGTCCTCGATCCGGCCGAGGCGCCAGCCGTGCTCTTCGACCACGGGATACACCAGAGTGGCGCCCGCCGCCGCGGCGCGCGCCATCACGGTCTCCGGATCGTCGACGATCAGAAGCATCCGGACCGAGCCACCGCCCACCGACTGAGGGCTGAAGTTCGCGTTGCGCGGCGACTCGTCGGACACCCAGAAGGACGCGTCGCCCACAGAGAGCTGGGCGACTACGTCCGGGTTATCGTCGGTGCCGCCGACGCGATAGACCTCGATCGCCCCGAAGGCCTTCTTGTAGAACTCGATCGCCGCACGCCCGCGTCTCACCGACAGCTGCGGCATGATGCTCGCGCCACCCCGATCCTCACCTAGGCGCATCGGTTCGTCCTCACCGAGCTGGGCAGATCAGGAATCCATGACCTCATGAAACGAAGGTGGTAGCCGACGGGCGTTGGTCGGCCGCCCCAGGCGATCATGCAAGCTCGAGTTTGACGGGCGACGCCGTCGGCGCCGCCCACCTCGAGAGGCGCAGCATGACTCCTTGTCACACCCCGACGGCAGGGCTCTCGTTGCACGTCTATGTGACCTTTAGGTCGAGACGCTAGGTCGTTGCCGTTCCGTCGCTGAAGAACCGGGACGTCCATTTCTCCGGCGCGCCTAGGAGACGCCATCGCGCGACATGTATGTGTAGGAATAGAGCTTGCCCATGGGCTACCCCTCCCAGGCGATCGTCATCAGATTCTCTGGACTTCGTTGCCGTTGCCCGGCGTTCGACGAGCTCTTCGATCGCCGCACGGTGTTGGTTGGTTGGCGCAGAGCGTCGATCGCGACGTCGTCCAACTCGATGACGATCGAAGCGTAGCGATCGATGCGGGCCAAGATGGCCTCTCGGGGACCGAGGCGCCATTGGTCGCTCCCGTAGAAATCGGCTTCGCTTCGCTCGAGCTCCTTCAGGCCGGCATAGGCCCGCATTAGGCAGTAAGTCTCCTCGTTGTGCAGCGACGGCCCGAACGCGACCACGTCGATCCCGTGGCGGCGAAGCATCGGGACCGACTCGCCCTCCACCAGGCGATCGAACTCCTCGGCGGTTCCCGGTTTCAGCTCGTAAATGCGGATCTCGAGGACTCGTCGTGCCGCCGGAGCTTCGGCCACCCTGTCCCCTACGGGTTCGCGCTGAGCGGAGCGGCCATGAAGGCCACGGCATCGCCCGTGGCCGGATCGATGGTCTGGCCCGTGATCTGGCCCGCATCGTTGATGTCGTTGGCGAACACGAGGAGGCCCGCGTAGTCGGGCGTGACGAGGGTGTTGAGGTCGGTCATCACGCCGTCCCAGAGGAAGGCGCGACAGCCACTCCCGCCGCACGAGAGCCCGACCACCTGGCCGCGTCCGTTGATGCCCAGGCCCTGGCTGATCGCGTCTCCGGGGAGCGTGCCGAGATCCTGCATGCCCTTCGCCTCGGTCCAGAGGAACGCGTGCGCGTTGAATGCTCCGGAATCGCCTCCGGGGAGGTTCGCGAAACCTACGACCTCACCCCGGTGGTTGATGGCCATCGGCGTGTTCCACGCCTCGCCGCCGAGGTCGCCGAGGTCAGTCGGCGCTCCACGCTCCCAGAGCACGGCGTGGGCAGCGCTGAAGCGGCCGACGGCGTTGTCGCAGATGCCGGAGATGCCCACGACCTGTCCTCGATCGTTGATGGCGGTCGCGGCGCTCACCGTATCGCCGGGGAGTGGAGGGAGTTCCTGGACCAGGTTGTCGTGGCGGGTGTCCCACAGGACGGCGCGAAACTGCAGGCGCTGGGGCAGGTTGCAGGTCGGATCGTGGACCGTGTTCTCCGCCCACCCCACGACCTGACCCAGGTTGTTCACGCCCGTGGCGAAGCCATTGTTGCCCCCCAACGTGGGGAGTGCGCTCATCTCGCCGTCCTGCCAGACGAAGCCGAGACACGTGTGCCCGGTCGCCGACGGGAAGAAGAACGAACAGCTCCACGCCTCTTCCAACGGGTCGATCTCGGCGGTTTCGGCGACGCCGACGATCAAGCCGGCGTTGTTCTTCACGGGCCACAGGACGGCGCTGTTAGGGCCCCCGAGGGTCCCGAGGTCGACGGTCGCTCCATCCCGCCACAGGGTGGCGTGCGTCGTGTCGTCGCCCGCTAGGTTGGAGAAGCCCGCGATCCAGCCCCGCTCGTTGATGCTGGTGCCTGCGCTCGTCGTTCCGCCGAGCGAGCCAAGCTGCTGGACGTGGTACAGGGCGGCTTGTTCGGCGAGGGCCAGATGCGCGCCCGGAAGGAGGAACGGGAAGGCAAGGACCCCGAGGGCCGCAATCGTACGGAGCCTGAGGCGTCTCAAGGTCTCTCCCTCCTGCAAGCCGAGGCGAAGAACGCTGATGCCCACGCCAGGACCCTATGCGCGGCTCGCGCGGCGCGGCTCGTCATTTCCGGACAAGATCTGCCCTCGCCGCACCTGCCCGGTCACCGACTGACGACTGCCGTATTCCGAACCGACTTGACCCGAACGAGGACGTCGGGACCTCCCGCCGCTCCATGGAGGGCAAGCAATCGATGGAGCAGTCTCCGGTCGAGGCGGATCCGGCCACCGCGGCGACCTCACCACGGACAGGAGGCTGCCGCTACGGATGTCCGATCCCGATGGTGGCCAGGGGGCGGAGCGAGGTCAGCCGCTCTCCATCAGCGTTCAATCCGAGCAGGCGCAGGAACACGGTCCCATTCGGGAACGTCCCGGACACGTCCACGGAGACAATCCGGTCCCGAGTCCGACGACAGGGCCAGCGGGGCCGGATCGTCGCCGGCCTGCTCGCCGCGACCCTGACCCTCGAGGTGACTTCGGGGGTCGGGACGAAGAACGTCCGTACCGTCGGTTCCACCACCGCTCGACGACGCGCGGCAACGCTACGTCTCAAGGCTGAGGGAGCATCTGTTCCGCGGCCAGGAACCCGCACGGGTGGTTCGGGATCTTGAGGGCGGGGGATCGTCAGGTGGCAGCTTCCCAAGGGGCGGGCCAGAGCCATCTGTTCGACATGAGGAGTGGTGGAAGCTGGTGGTCCGCCGACCCGTGGAGAAGTCAGATGCATCCGAGGTCGGCGCGTGTTTCAAAGGATTCGATCTGGGCGGCCTTCCCGCAGCGCCCGCGTGCGACACAATCTGGTTCGTGCGGCGATCGTGGTTTTGGTGGGTGATCCTGTCGACGACAGGGCTCGGCACCATCTTGATGCCCGATAGGGGCCCTCGAGTGTTCTCGGTGAGGGTCATGGGCATCCCGCAGCTCGCTCGCGGCCGGGGCCGGCTCGCGTACAGCCAGCACCTGAACGACCCCGCGGGACCGCCACATCGAACTCCTTGTGGGTCAGCCCGGAAGCGGAGTAGCGCCAGGAGCTCTGCACGGAGATGCGTCTCGTGGCAGCAAACAGAGTGCCAACGACGAGTGCCCGCGGCACGCTGAAGAGGTCCGGGGTTCAAATCCTCTGGCGCCCACCACAAAAGCCCCTGGTCACACGGCCCTTCCCCTTCAGCGGAGCCGGGCCGGATCACCACGCGATCGACGGTCGATCGAGCCAGAGGTGGATGGCGGCCTGAGCGCGCCACGGCCGCCAGCACTCGGCGACTCGCTCCACATCACGCGCGGCCACCAGCGGCCCCCGGGAGAGCGCGCGGCGGAGCCCGAGATCGCTTGCCGGGAAGGCATCGGGCTCACCCATGCGCACGGCGAGGTAGTGGGCCGTCCAAGAACCGAGTCCAGGGATCGCCGTTACCGACGTCGCCAAACGGTCCAGCGAAGCGGCGCGGTCCAGCAACAGTTCTGAGTCGGCCACGGCCCGGGCGAACGCGACCACGGCCGCTCCACGAGCGGGGCTCAGGCCGATTCCGTCAAGATCGGCGCCGGCCAACTTCGAGGGTGTCGGAAACAAGTGCGTCAAGCCCAGGGCCTGCAGTCCGGGGACGGGTGCGCCGAACCGTTCCACGATCCGAGCAGCGATCGTGTTCGCCCCACCGAGGCTGATGCCCTGGCCGACGATGGCTCGAACCCCGGTCTCGAACGGATCCCACGTACCGGGCGGGCGGATCCCAGGCCGGGCCCGGAGGAGCGGCCCAACGACCGGATCGCCGGCGAGGTGCCGAGTTGCTCCTTCCATGTCGCAGTCGAGATTGAAGATGCGCCGGGCGCGCCGCACGATGTGGATGAGGCCTTCCCAGTGAGGAAGATGGGCTCGAAGCAGCAGGTGTTCGGATCCGCCGGGTGAGAGTTCGAGCACGCCGGGGTCTCCATCGATCAGCACGGTGCGCTGGTAGGTGCCATCCGACACATGCTCGACGCCCGCAAGGGCTCGGGCCGCGAAGTAGCCGATCATCGCCTGCCAGTCGAGCGGGGGCTGGAACGGCAGCCGGAGGAGCAGCCCACCGTCGGCCACCAACCGATCGCTCGCACGTCGGCGCGCCCGCAGGTCCTTCGGCGCGGCTCGAAACACATCCCGGCACGCCCGGTTCAGCTGTCGCACGCTGCCGAAACCCGCGGCGAAGGCGATGTCCGCGATCGTGAGGTCGCTGTCATCCAGCATCCGGCGGGCGAAGTGCGTGCGACTGGAACGGGCGAGTTGATCCGGCGTCACACCCAAATGCTGAAGGAACAGCCGGCGCAGATGCCGGGCCGAGACGAACAGCCGTGCAGCGAGGTCGTGCTCGGTCTTCCCGTCGAGGGCACCATCCAGGATGAGTTGCACGCCCCGGCAGACGAGCTCCGGGCCGGTCCAGCTGATCGGAGGCTCCGTGCGGTAAGGACGACATCGCAAGCAAGCCCGATAGCCCGCGGCCTCCGCCGCGGCGGGCAACAAGTAGTGCCGGACGTTCTGAGGAGAGGGACGGGCACCGCATCCCGGCCGGCAGTAGATCCCGGTTGTGACGACAGCGGCGAATCCGGTCATCGAGCCCATCTTGACCGATGCGAGCTCCCCATACTGGACACATCCGGACAACGGATCCTCCGTCCGGATCTGGCGAGACCGGCTTGCTGCTGACCCCGATGATGGCCGTGGTTCCCGGTGAATGGAGCATCGGCTGTGGACGACATTGCGGCCCTGATAGTGCTGAATCAGCGGTTCATCGAGGCGTTCCGCCGAGGTTCCTGGGAGCTCCTTCAGCCGATCCTTACGCTGTCGTTCTCCTACCTGGACGGAGCCACGGGTGAGGTGTGGACGGAGGAGCGATACGTCGAGGACCTGCGGAACAACGCGCTCCCGACTCTCCAGATCGACCAGGTCGTCATCCATGTCGACGGCGACGTCGCCGTTGTGTCCGCCCGGAGCTCGACCTCACCTGAGCGGCACAACCGGTACGTCGACACCTACCTGCGAGGCGAAGACGGCTGGCGGTGCTTACACGCCTGCGTCTGGCCGCTGCTTGGCGGTTCACATTGAGTGCTCGAATGTCGACAACGCACGGGGCCGGAACGAGGAGGACGTGGCGAGGGCTAGAGCCGACGCTGTCGTGCTTTCGGTCCTCAGGTGCCTGGCGCCAGGAATGTGCTCCACGGGGGAGTTCGCGTCGGCGCTCGGCCGTTCGTGTGTCGGGAAGGGGGTTGTCCCCAAGCCGCACACGCCGAGCGGAAGAAGTTCCACGCGGGCACCCCGCAGGGAGGCGCAGTCCATCTTCGACAGCGTGGGGTCTCGCGACAAGCAGATCGTGCTATTACCCGGGGGAGCCCACGGAACGACTTTGGTCGAAGTGCCACCCTACGGCGACCGGACACGCGCGTTGATCCTGGAGTGGATCGAGTCGCGAGCCGGAAGAGCCGCGTGGACAAGGCACATCGAATGGGGGAGGAGGGCTGGAGATGATCTCACACATGAGCGGCTGGATGTGGTGGGGCATTGGGGTCATGGTGGTGTTTTGGGGGGCGGCTATCGCATTCGGCGTTTGGGCTGTCCGCCGGTCGGCGGGGCGTCCTCGAAGTAGTGCCCTGCGCATTCTTGAGGAGCGCTTCGCGAAGGGTGAGATCGACGCCGAGGAATTCGAGCGCCAGCGTGCGTTGCTTGAGCCGGACGCATGAGCCTGTGGGCAGCCTTGGTCGGCGGATTCGAGCAGATCACTGCGAAATCCGACTGCAGAGTAGCCGCGCCCGTCCCCGAGTGGGTCGCTCACAAGCCTCCCTTCGACCGACGATGCCCGCTTCTTGACCAACGATGGTAGCTATCAGAGACGCGCTGCGAGCTTGGGGATGGCAGGACCAGGGCTTCGGTTTCAGCCTGCTGACCATTCGTCGAGTGGCGGCCTGGCTGTCAGCGACGAGAAGACTTCATCGTCGCGGATCGCCGCGGCTGCGTTCGCCATGGCACTGACGGCAACCCACGTCAACCCGCCCCCCACACTCACGCGTTGAGCGCCAAGGCGAAGCCGGAGCTGGTGGTCGCGAGTGCCTTGAACCCGAGCGCGGCCAGCACCCGAGCCGAGCCTGCGTCCCACGGGTTGGGGATGACGAACGCCTCACCAGCGTGCAGCGCTCGGAACACCGCCGCCTTGTCGCTCTGCCTAGTCATCGGCCACGCGAAGGACGACCTTGCCGCGGTTCCCGGGAGCCACGACGCGCTCGAAGGCCGCGCGGGCCTCGGCGAGCGGAAACACCGAATCGATCGACGAACGACGTTCGGCGCGATCGACGAGCCGAGCGAGCTCGACGAGCTGGCCGCGGTTGGGCTCCACGACTAAATACACAGCCGTGATGCAGTCCTCGGCGGCGCTGTCCGGAGGCTCACCGGCCAAGGAGACTAGCCTTCCCCCCTTCCGCACGACCGCTTGCGCACGCTCGAGTAGCTCGCCGCCCACGGTGTCGAAGACGAGATCGACTTGGTCGAGCCCTTCTTCGAAGCTAGTGTTCACGTGATCGAACACCTCATGAGCTCCGAACTTCCAGACGTCTTCCACCTTAGCGGGCGACGCCATTGGGACCGACGGTCACCGGGCTGGGCCTGGACAGGTTCGACCCCGCTCACTCGCGTAGCACCGCAGGATGGCCTCGACGGAGCGGTCCACGTCTTCTTCATCGGTCGACCAATTGGAAACTGAGATCCGCATCACGTGCATCTGCTGCCACGTCGCTCCCCCCATCCAGCACGTCCCCTCTTGCTGGACCGCGGCGATGACCCGGCGAGTGAGCTCATCGTCATCCCCGAAGCGCACCAGCACCTGATTGAGCACCACGTCGTTGAGGACGCTGACGCCGCTGGTCCCCCCCAAGGCGTCAGCGAACCGCCGGGCGAGTATGCAGCACCGGTCGACGAGATCGGCGACGCCCGAGCGCCCCAGGGAGCGGAGCGCCGCCCACAGGGCGAAGCCGCGAGCCCGCCGCGAGAGCTCGGGGTTCCAGTCCATGGGGTCCCGCGCCTTCCCCGCCTCCGGGGGGAAGTAGCTGGCGCTCCCCGCCGTCATTGCGGCGCGGTGGGCCTCCGAGTGCGCGCAGATGACGATACCGGAGTCGTAGGGGACGTTCAGCCACTTGTGCGCGTCCGTGGCCCAGGAGTCGGCGCGCTCCACCCCCCGGGTCAGAGGGCGGAGGGAGGGACTCGCGGCCGCCCACAGCCCGAAGGCCCCGTCGACGTGCACCCACGCGCCGCGCTCGCGGGCGACCTCGCAGATCTCGCCTACAGGATCGAGGGCTCCGGTGTTGACGTTGCCCATCTGAGCGCAGACGATGCCCGGTCCGGCGAGGTCACCGAGCGCCCTGGCCAGGGCGTCGGGCCGCATCCGCCCCTGCCCGTCCGCCTCCACTTCCCGGAGGCAGGCCCTCCCGAGCCCAAGGAACCGCAGGGCCCGGTCCACCGTTACGTGCCGCTCCCGCCCCGCCACCACGGTCAGGGGCGGCGCCCCCACCAGGCCGTCCGTCTCGACGTCCCAGCCGGCGCGGCGCAGAACGGCGTTCCGGCCGGCGGCCAGGCCCGTGAAGTTGGCCATCTGGGCCCCCGTCACGAACCCTACGGAGGCGTCTGGGGGCAGACCGAACAACTTGAGGAGCCAGGACACGACGGCCTGCTCGGCAACCGCGGCGGCGGGAGAGAGTGCGTGGAAGCCCGCGCACTGATCCCAGGCCGCCGTCAGCCACTCCGCGCCGACGGAGGCGGGGAGCGCCCCTCCCATCACGAAGCCGAAGAATCGGCCGCTCGCGGAGGCGAGCAGCCCTCGGTCGGCCGCCTTGGCCAGCTCAGCGACGACCTCCCTCGGGTCGCTTGGGGCCTCGGGTAGGAGGCCACCGAGACCCTCGCGAAGCTCCTCCAGGGTGGCCGGTGCCCGGATCTCCCGGCCGGGCAGTTCCTGGAGGAACCTCAGCGCCTCGCTCTTGGCGCCCTCGAGCAGGGTCTCCCAATCATGGGTCAACATTGCATTCGCTCCTCACGAGTCAGGGAATCCTCCCGGACCAAGACCGGTCGCGGCTCTGAGCGAACGGTATCGGGGAGTCCCAAGATGCCGTCGTCGATCGTGAAGAACCCTAGTCAGGTGCACGAGGTTGGGTCTTGTACGTTCTTGCTCCCGGCGACCGTGGATCCGGTGCGTTATTGCCTCCGGTTCCCTGCTACGCTGATCTCAGTGGCGAGAGCGTCCGGCTCCCAATCACCTGACGACGCTCGGATGTGGCGGGCAGAAGACCTCGGCGGCTTGGAGCTTCTCCGGGCCACCCTCACAGAGTTCGCCTTCAGGCCGCACGCGCACGAGGAGTTCTTCATCGCCCTCACCGAGGAAGGCCTTGCTACGCCCACGTACCGAGGGGACACCCACCTGATCGGCACCGGCGACGTGATCGTCCTCAACCCGGAGGAAGCCCACGCCGGCGGTCCGCCGGCGGATGGTTCCTGGACGTATCGGGCGCTCTACCCGCGCCAGGCCTTCATGCGCCAGGTCATGTCGGAGTTCCCCGGAGACAGGCCGATGGTGCCCGCGTTCGGGGGCGATGTCGTGCGAGATCGGGAGGTCGCGGAGCGTCTCTGCCGCTTCCACAGACTCTCGGAGCGCCGCGAATCGAGCATGCTCGAACGGGAGGCGCATCTCGTCGAGGCCCTCGTGTTACTGGTCGGCCGCCACGCGGCACCTCCGCAGTCGCCCAGACCGCCCGGGCGGGAGCGCGGGGCGGTCCGCCTCAGCCGGGAGTACCTGGAGGAGCATGTACGCCAGAACGTGACTCTGGGAGCCTTGGCCTGGGTCGCCGGCCTCAGCCCCTCCCACCTATGTCGTGTCTTCCGGGGGGCTGTGGGAATGACCCCCCATGCGTACCAGACGCAGGTCCGTGTACGGCGCGCCAAGTCCCTCCTGAGATCCGGGCTGCCGATCGCGCTGGTCGCCGTGGAGGTCGGCTTCTACGACCAGGCGCACCTCACCCGGCACTTCAAGCGCATCGTGGGCCTGACCCCAAGGCGGTACGTCAAGGATGCGGTGACCTAACGCTGACGGACCCGACGAGACCCTAGTGTCCGTCACCGACGATTCACGGCGTCAGACAGCGCTCGGATTGGCCTCCTTGCGTGAAGGGCACACAAACCCTCGGTCGACTCATGCCACCAGCTCGTACTCGGGGATAAGGCCACTCAGTACGTTCGCGCCTTCGAACATGTGCGCCGCCGGTCAGCCGAGGAGCAGGGTCGGGTCGGTGATCCGGCGTCTTCAGGTCAAGACCTCGGTGCGACCTTCGGGCGTTGTGGTGAGCGTTCCGATCTGCGTGCCGGTTCTCGCCTTCGACCCGCCGCCCCTGTCCGCGTCTCTCGGCCCCGATGGCGGTTACAGGGGTGCGACTGCTTCGCGAAGACACGGGATTCGGGTTGTCGCCATAAGCTTGGCGACACCTCTGCGGCCGCCGATGCCTGTGCTGCGCCCAGGGTGCAGACGGCGACGAGAAAGAGATATGCGATCCGACGCATCTAAGACCCTCCCAGATCGGGTTTCCGAGAATGGCGCCGCGTCCGCCGGTGAGTGCGTTCCACGCGGCGACCGCGGCGCAAGGGAGCGTGGCGCCCTCCTCGTAAGACAGGTGGTCGGGAATGCGGACGAGCGCGTCCTCGCCTAGGAGCGTGTACTCGGTCAGCATCCCGTCGAGCGAGCCGCCGAGTTGGGCGGCGACCTCCAAGGCGAAGCGGCCGTCGATCCAGCGTGGGAAGATCGACGCGATAACGCGGTCGCCGACGGCGGCGTGGGTGACACGCTAGCCCATGGCGATGACCTCGCCGGCGCTATCGGAGATCGGGACGACGTCCGTTTTGACGGGTAGCGGGTACGAGCCGCGCAGGATCGCCAGCTCGCGAAAGCTTAGCGACGCGGCGCGAGCCTAGACGAGCACCTCGGTCGGCCCGGGCTCGGGTACGGCGTGTTCGCGCACGGACAGCCCGTCGATCCCGGCCCCGAGGTTGGCGTGATAGCTCTTCATGGGACTCCGACCCCGCTGCCTTAGCCAGCTTTGACGTAGCCGAGCGCCTCGACGATCTTGCCGTCGCGTACCTGCATGAGGTTCACGCCCCGGACGGAGTTCTGCTCGCCCTCGCCGAACCGCAGGCGCCAGAGGATGGTTGCCCGCTCGCCGGTGACGATGCAACGAGGTCCTGTAGCGCGGTGGGTCGTGCTGCTGAAAGGCGTCGTTGAATCGACGGATCACTTCGGTGGTATCGAGCTTCATGCCGGCCACGGTAAACGGCCGCCCGACGCTCGGCAATGCCCTCCAGGGAATGGGCGGAGGACTCCCGGCGGTTACGATCACCTCCGTGAGCGCCATCGAGGCACCGAGGCCGTTCGCGGGCGAACTGCGACGATGCCGCGACTCGTCGGCTCAGCCAGCTCGAGCTCGCGCGGGCACCACCCAGCGGGTTTCCCATCTCGCCTCACCACCCTCTCGCGCAACACACGCGCTAACGTCGGCCGGGAAGCGGCGGATCGAGGAGCTGAGTAGCGATGCGAACTCACTCGAATCTCCGGATCGTCGAGATCATCCTCCGGCCCGGCTGGACAGAACAAGTGTCTCAGGGCGACGATGTTGTCGGTGATGAGCGATGTGTGGTTCACGCAGAGAACCGCTCTGCCACCAACGAGAGCGATGAATGGAGCGGATGAGGCCGCGCCGCTGGCCCGCGTGCAGCAGTCCAGCAACGGTACGGTCAGGTTGTGACAGCACTGGACCCACAGGCGAGCGCGCTAGTAGAGCGGTGGGCCGCAGCGGCGAGCGTGCCGGTATCCGAGCTGACCGCTCGCGCGGTTCGCGAGGAGGACTTGGCCGTGCTCGAGCTGCAAGCCACGCCCGACCCGCTGCACGCCGTCGACGACATCGAATTGCCGGGGCCGACTGGGCCACTCGCGGCGCGACTATACCGCCCGCGACCCGGTCGACTGCCCCTTGTGCTATATCTGCCGGGTGGCGGCTTTGTCATCGGCCCCGGGGGCTACGAGGCCCCGCTACGCCAGCTTGCCCTCGCCAGCGAATGTTCGATCCTAGCGCTGCGCTGTCGACTCGCGCCGGAACACCGCTTTCCTTCAGCGGTCGAGGACGCCATCGCCGGGGCGCAATGGGCTGCGGCAAACCTCGATGTCGTCGATGGATTAGGGCCCATGGGCGTCGCCGGGGACAGCTCAGGGGGCCACCTCGCCGCAGCCGTAGCCCAGGCGCTAACCCGCAAGCGAGTGGCGCTGGCCTCTCAGACGCTGATCTACCCAATGCTGGACGCCACAGCCAGCTCGCCGTCCTACCTGGAGTTCGCCACCGGCTACGGATTCTCTCGAGAGAAGTCGTTGTGGTACCTCGATCAGTACCTGCCGCCTGAAATCGATCGCCAGGCCCCCCGCGCTTCCCCGCTGTTCGCTACCGAGCTTGCCGGACTGCCGCCAACATTAGTCGTCACTGCCGAATGCGATCCCTTGCGCGACGAGGCGGAAGCCTATGCCGAGAAGCTCCGGCAGGCTGCCGTCGCGGTCCAACTGCGCCGCTACCGTGGCATGATTCACGGCTTCTTCCAGATGACCGCCGCCCTCGACGGCGCGCGACGGCTGCACGACGAGTTGGCGCAGTGGCTCAAGCAGACCCACGCCATAGCGGTAAGACGCGGAGAATGAGGACGCGGGCGGTTGGGAAACAGCGCGACCGAACTCACCTTGCGGCGTCGTCCCCGGAGCCAAGCCTCTACCCTGACGCCACGCCCTCCACTCCGGCGCTCCCGCTCTTTGAGTCGACGATCAGGACGTGAACCGAGACGGTGTCGAAGTGCAGGGTGCCTTTCCTTCGGGCGGTATGTCTGCGGAAGTCCTTCGGGAAGACCCAGGCCTTGCGGGGTGGTGAGATTACCGTCCGCGCTGGCGCGATCGCTGCCGTCATGGGGCCGAGCGGTTCGGGCAGGACGTCGAGGAGTATCCCCGCCCGGCGATTCCCGACTTTCAGCCCGCGACGGGCCAGTCGCTGTTCGACCTGTTTGAGCAGGACGCCAAGTTCGTCATGGATCGCGTCGACGGCCAATCGCTCAGCGACGTGCTCAATTGTCGTTCTTCTCCTCCAATGATCCGTGCGACATCACCGGCGCCATCAGCCTGCAGCCGGTCCTGGATCCTTGCATCACGGCTCGTCTCAGTCGGGCCGTCGTGGACGGCTTCTTCATGATGATGTTCAAACCGCTTCAGCGAGGGGAGCGCACTATCGTCGTGCCGGGGCCAGCACCTTCGGACACGACAAGACGTACTCCTACTCTTGACCGTCGATTGAGGGGCGGGGTCGTGATACGGTCATGCGTACCCGCTGATGACCCAGGGCTTCCGAATCGATGGATGGGGGGCCACGACGATGAGCGAGTCACCGATCGAGGTGAGCATCGCCCCCTGGTTGGCGGTGACCGACGGCGCGAAGGCCGTCCAGTATTACAAGAGCACGCTCGGTGCCGCCGAGGGGTACCGCCTCGATGGTGACGGCGGGAGAATCGCAGTCGCACAACTCCACGTGGGCAGCGCCACGTTCTGGCTGCAAGAGGACGTCGACGGTAGTCCGGGCGCAGGAGATGCGTGCCCAATTCGGATCATCCTGACGGTCGACGATCCCGACACGTTCTTCGATCGGGCGATCGCCCGAGGGGCAAAGCAGGTGGCGTCTGTCCATACGGAGCATGGTTGGCGCACGGGGCGCGTCACGGACCCGTTCGGGCACGACTGGGAGTTCAGCAAGCCCGTCACCCCATAGCTCTTCCGCGCGTATCTGTTCCGAGACCCCGTCATCACACGACACGGAAAGCTCAGCGACACGCACCCAAGCGTCACGGTTTGGAGATGTGTGGGCGACACGGCTTGAGACTTTCGCGGAGCTGTGATGCCCGGGGCGCTCACGGTCCTCGCGGTGTTCCTCCCGCCGGCGCATGGGCCAGCCCCGGTCCAGGGCATCGAGGTGACGAAGCCGCCTTGGCCGATGCTCTGGCTCTACCCGATCGAGGACTGGGTCGGCGTGTCGGGCATCCTGTGGGCGACCCTCGCGATCTTCGTCGCGTTGTTGCTCGCCCCCTTCGTCGATCGCTCACGGGAGCGGTCCCCGAGGCGGCGCCTCCCGATCATCATCGCCGGCGCGATCGTGGTGGTCTCGATCATCTCGCTGATCGTCTACGCGGCCGCACAGCCGGTCGTCTCGCACCTGGAGACATAGTGATGAGGACCCGTGCGTTCGTGCTCTTCTGGGGATCCACGGCCGCCTCGGTGCTCCTGCTGGGATCGATCTGGAGCCTCAAGGCCCGGGTCGGTCACTCGGGGTTCGGGCTCGAGGAGATCGTGCTGCTGACGATCGCGGGGATTGGCTTCTGCGTGACGTTCTTCGCAGCCGCGCGCATCGCGTACGTCGTCGGACGCATGAAGAGATCGCGCCGTCTCGGCCCGTCGACCGGGGGGTGAGTCAGGTGGGTTCGTCAACGAGGTCCATCGACACCGAGCTCTGCACCCTGGTGAAGTCACCTTCGTCGACAGCAACGGTGTCGTGTTCGCCCGACTCTTGTGCTGCGTCAAAGCGCCTAGGCGCCACCAGCTCAACAACGGTCGAGGCTCATCGTCCTCGAAGGCCTCCGCGACACGGCCGGCGAAGAAGTCGAGTCCGCGCTGATCTCACCTCGCTACTGGCCGCACATCAGCCCGGCAGCTCGACCGAGTCGGTGTTGTTGTCATCGACCAATCCGTCGTGGTGAGCTAGTGACCGCTTGCCAAAGAGAGCTACGAGGTGACGTCGGCACGCGGATGACAGAGCTACGCAAGCAGGCCGGAGGAGGAGGCTTTGACGATGCATTGGATGACGGATGGACAGTTTTGGGCGATGTGGATCGGTATGGCTGTGTTCTGGGGTTCGCTTCTGGCCTTCGGCATCTGGTTGGTCATCCGGCTGAGCCGCCAGCCTGGTGGTGACGAGGCCCTGAGGATTCTTCGCGAACGTTTCGCGCGGGGGGAGATCGACGAGGAGGAATACCGCGCCCGGAGCGAAAGGTTGGCTCTGCCGGGACATTCTGGCTGAGAGACCCCTACCCCCTCGGATGCCATGGCAGCTGGAGGCACCGTGGCAGAGCGTTCGCGAGAACTGCTCCGGCTCACGGTGTGCCCGCCCGGTCGAGCCTTACTCCCGAGTGAAGCACTCTCGCCAGCTGGCGGAACAGCGGGACCTGGTCGAAGAGCCAATTGGCTCGGCCTTCGTTGAGCATCGACGCGAAGCGATCGACAGCGAGTACCCTCCTCCGCGGCATGCCCTTGCTTGCGCCTGAACGGGGAGGGTTCGAGGCCGGCGGACAGCCATGAGACATCCGAGGCGTGCGGCGCTGCGGTATCTCTCGCAGTTGGCTGCTACAAGCTCCTGGCGATGTCCTGGAGTTGGGCGATGAAAGCGGTCACTGCTGGAGACCAGGTCCGTCCGCGGGGTGTGGCGGAGAAGATCCGCCGTGTCGAGGCATCATCTGGATGCGTTCGGATGAAGACAATGTCAGCTGGAGCAATGCGAGCGGCGAGCGCCGGGATGAGAGCGACACCGAGCCCAGCGGCAACGCATCCGAGCTTACCGGTCCAGTCCGCGGCGACGATATCAATGAGTGGCTGGAAGCCGGGGGGGAAGGTGGCTCGCATGAGGTCCTCCTCGCCGGTAGTCGACCCGACAATGAACGGATCCTCCGCCAGCTCGGCCAGATGAATGAGACGACGATGTGCGAGTCGGTGATGACGCGGCACAGCGAGGAGAAGCTGCTCATCCAGCAGGTGGTTCAGGTTGATTCGAGTGGCATCCAGGGGCCGGTCCATGGGCGCGCTAACCACAGCAACGTCAGCGTCTCCCGCGAGTAGCCGCTCAAGGAGTTCCGGTGTCCGGCCCTCGACCAGGGTCAAGGCGACGTCGGCGTGAGCAGCGCGGAAGGCGGCCAGCGCCTGGGGAACGAGTGCCGCGACGGCGGTCGGAAACGCTCCGACTCGGAGGCGACCTCCCGCCAAACCTCGTAGCGCGTCCAGGTCCCGTCGAGCGGTGGCGAGTCTGTCGAGCATCGCCTCGGCGTGCGGCAGCACACACCGCCCCTCCTCCGTGAGCGCCACGCCGCGTGGAAGCCGATCGAGTAGTCGAGCGCCAATCTCGGTCTCAAGCGCGGCGACCTGTCGCGACACCGCCGATTGCGTGTGCCCGAGGGCGTGTGCCGCGTTCGTAATGGAGCCGTGTCGAGCGATCGCCCGGAATGCCTCAAGGAGGTCGATGTCCATGAGCCATGCTAACACTGCATGGGAAAGATGCGAAACATTCGCTTGATACATCTCTGACTGTGCCGTACCCTCCTCGACATGGGACCCAGGATCGAAGCGACACCTGACAACGAGGTCGTCTCAGACGGCCCGAAGGCCGTTCTCCCGGTGGAGGAAGCGGTACGCCGCACCGAGCTCGACCGTGGACTTCTGATTGACGAGGTGAACCGACTTTTTGGAGATTCAGGCGAGGCGCTAATGTCCCCCTACCGGGTCGCCGGAGGGCCACTCGGTGACTCGTGCGACACCTTGCGAGACCTCGTCGCCCACGTGCTGATGTGGGATGAGATCAACCTGTCAGTGTTAACCGAGGCTCGTCTCGGGCGGATTCACTGGAGTCTGGATCCGCAATGGGAGACTCCAGCGGCGGGTAGGACGCTGAACGCGTCTGGTGTTACTGCTGGCCGTGACCTGCCAGTTGCGTTGCTGCTGCAGAGGTTCGGTGTCGTCCAGGATGCTCTTCTCGCAGAGCTACGCAGCTACCCTCACGAAAGGTGGCTCGCGCCTCTTTCGCCCGCTCTAGGTTTGAAGTTCAGCCCTGGTTCACTCGCCCAATATGTCATGACGGTGCCCCAAGCAGCGCCGTATTGGCATGCCGCTATCCACCTCGACGAACTGGATGAGGTCGATCCTCAACAAGAGCGGATCTAGTGCAGCCGCAACTCAATCCGGCCAGGGTCGCGCTAGACCGCCAAGAAAGGACCTGACGCATGCGCGTGATTGGCGACGTCCGTTTCCAGCAGGAGGCTGAGGCATTTCTCAAGGTCGTCGAGCCTCAGGAAGGGGCGATTCTTCCCGACGATCTGGCCGAGGGAAGGGCGAGTCGAACGAACCCCGCCCTGGCTGGATCTCCCGAGCCGGTAAGGCAGTGCGCGGACGTACTTCTTCCTCTGGCTGAACGGGCGATTCGCGTTCGCGTATATCGGAACGAGACGACGCTCCCACAACCATTGCTGCTGTGGCTTCACGGCGGTGCATTCGTTGGTGGCACTTTGGACGACATCCACGTCTTCTGCGCGGGCCTGGCGCGACGAGCACCGTTTACTGTCTTGTCTCTGGAGTACCGCCTCGCGCCCGAGAACCCGTTTCCTGCTGCGCTACACGACACGTATGACACGCTCATGTGGCTCGCGGAGCACGGCGAAATCCTCGGCGGCGACTCCCGCCTCCTGGCGGGAGGTCAAAGCAGTGGCGCGAATCTGGTCGCGTCTGCCTGCCTCATGGCACGTGATCGTCAGGGCCCACAAGTTGCCCGTCAGATCCTGTGCTATCCATGGCTCGACTTCGGCACCGATTCTCAATCCCATCGACTCTTTGACGGAGTCGACGGGGTGATGCCCAGTCGCGACGAGTGGTACCGCACCCAATACCTTGCCGGTCAGGCCGTGACACCGTACGTCGCGCCGCTAACCGCACGAGATCTTGCCGGACTTCCCCCCGCGTTCGTCGTCGGTGCCGGGCTGGATCCCTTGCGCGACGATGCGCGTCGATACGTGAAAGGCCTCAGGGACTCCGGAGTGGAGACCACATACGTGGAATACGAGCAGGCTCCCCATGCGTTTCTGAATTTCCCGGGTGCGCTCTCAGTAGCTTGGAGAGCGATAGAAGACATCGCCGACGATGTTACCGCGTCACTGTCTCACGCCTTACGAGATCCGGCACGCGCCGAATAATGGGCCATGGGGGGTGGATGCGGGCCACGAAGTTCGTCAGCGTTGAAACCGCGCCGTACGGGCAATCATCCGCACCGCCCATCAACGGTGCACTGTCCGACGACGCCTTCTTGAGGAGGCTGGAGCGATCACACCGATCCGGTGGAGTGCAAGCGACCAACCAGTCTCCGAGTGCCCGGGCACCGAGGTCAGTGTTCGGCTCCATTCGTTCTGGGGTCATGGGAAGGAAACTCGCGCATGCCCACGACGCTAATGGGTTCGCGTCCGCTTGAACGGCAATCGCGCTCGGATCGGTCCGAGGCAGGGAACGTGAAGGACGGCACGATTCGCGGAGCCGATTGTCCCATCATCCTTCGACTCGAGCGGTCGATGCATCACCCGATCGAGAAGGTTTGGTGCGCCCTTACCGATCCACGGGAAGTCTGGACCGACCGGCTGGACCTAGATCCTCGTCCTGACCCTCGCCTGGTCACGCTCCAAGCATCGGGCGATCGGATCGGGTACAGGATCGTCCGCGTCGAGCCCCGGACTACCCCCGAGCTCACGGCTTGGGTGCGACTCGAAGTGACCTCTGTGCTTCGTTGGCAACTCACGCCGACTGACTACGGTTGCCAACTCGTGCTCCTCGCCCAATTCGAGACTTACGGGAGTGACGTGACCGGTACAAGGGCCAGGTTGGCCCAGGTCATCGACCGACTGGAGGCGCACGTCGAGGACTAGAATGGGCGGTCAGCGGCCGGCGTCTGCGAGGGGCGGGGGATCAGCTCGATTGCCCAGATCCTCTCTTGAGATCACGAGCGGGGGAGCTAGGCGGATCTCGTGCGTGTCCTGCCCGAGCAAGGTAATGCAGGTCACCCGCGCCGGTCCGAAAGCAGGTGCTCCCGTCGACCATGGATCCGGGGTTGAGCTCACGGACTCCTATGCGTTCGCATGCTACCGCGCTCCGGCGGTCCGCAGGAGGTGCTCGTTCGCGGGTCGCCGCCCCCGATTAGGTTGGGGCGGTGACGACCATCGGGACCCCGAAGCTCCGATCCCGCCTCGGGACCCATCACCTGGCTCCGGAGGCCACCTCGGTCGAGGAGGCCGCGCGGGGCTCCTCCGAGGAGACCCCGGACTGGGCTTCCAGGACGAGCGGCCTCGTCGCCCACGGCGCCGCGGAACGATGGGCACTGTCATGGGGGTCCGCCAGCACACCGAATGTAGCTGGCAGAGCGCGCTCTATCCTTTCGTCGGCATGCTGGGGGCGGTCAGATGAAGCCTTTGAGTCAAGAGGAACTTGGGCGGCGCAACGACAAGATGCGGCGCTCGTGGGCCAAGCAAGCCCCGCGCTACGACAAGTCGATGAGGTTCTTCGAAGGACGCGTCTTCGGGCCGCAGCACCGCCAATGGGCATGCTCCCGGGCCTCCGGGGACACCCTGGAAGTGGCGGTGGGGACGGCGCTGAACCTGCCGCTATTACCCGACCGGATCTCCGCGACGGGCATCGACATCAGTTTGGAGATGCTGGAAATCGCGCGCCGCAGATCCGCCGAACTCGGACGAGACATCGAGTTGATAGAGGGCGACGCGCATCAATTGCCGTTTGCCGACGCGTCTTTCGACACCGTCTTGTGCACGTATTCGCTCTGCAACATCCCCGATCCGCGACGCGCGGTGGCTGAGATGAGGCGAGTGATGCGGCCAGAAGGAAGGCTCATCCTCGTCGATCACGTCGGCAGCCGTTTCAAGCCCTTCTACTGGTTCCAGAGGTTCATCGAGTTCTTCTCTCTGCGACTCGAAGGAGAACACTTGACCCGTCGGCCTCTCGAGTACGTCGAAGCAGAGGGACTCCAGGTTATCGAGCGAGACCGTCTAGGTCCGGCTGGCATCGTCGAGAGATTGATCGCGGTCAATCCGCGGTAGCGTATACCCAAAGAGATTCGCGTTGGAACGGAGGCCGGACGTCCGGAGGACCGCCCGCCAAGTGCAGCAGCCAGGACAGTTTGATTGCGCGGTCGCGCTCGCCTTCGTCTCACTGAATTGAGCGCCACATGGGAGGCTGGCATCGCGGGGGCTAGCGCCGGCCGACCGGATACGTCGTTCGTCGTATGCAGGGTCTACGTTGACAGTCCGACGAACCGCCTGGGCGCGGGGCGTACGCTTGCGTTCGGGATGACCAGGCTGACTCGGTCCGACGCGATGGACGTTGCGCTTGGAGCCTTCCTCGCCGCGGGGCTTGTCGTGATCACGCGCCGAATCGACATCGCCGAGGCCGAGCGGGGACTCGATGCCGTCGCCTACGCGTGCCTGCTGATCGCCGGTGCGTCGATAGCAATGCGGCGGCGCCTTCCAGCGGTGGCGCTGATCGTGTCGAGCGCCGCTGTCGCGGTGTACTCAGCTGGGAGCTACCCGGGCGGTCCCGTCTTCATGGTGCCCTTGTTGGCCGTGTACTCGGTCGCCGGCTCACGGCCGCGGCGTCGATCCGTTCCCTTGGTGTCGGTTGCGTCGCTCGCCGTGGTGGTCACCGGTCTCCTGTTCGATCGGGTGACGGGTCGGGGCTGATCGCCCTGGTCTACGTGGGCTGGACGGCGGCAGCACTGCTGCTGGGGGAGGTCGCCCGGGCTCGGCACGAGTATGTGGTGGGAGTGGAGGAGCGGGCCCGCTACCTGGACGAGAGTCGCGAGCAGGAGACGCGTCGACGGATCGCCGAGGAGCGACTGCGGATCGCACAGGACGTCCACGACTCGGTTGCGCATGCGCTGGCCGGCATCGCGCTGCGGGCGGGGGTAGGGGTTCGTT
>WNGF01002075.1_pt1 | contig 33410 bp, 30 predicted proteins | sample 5400641 | NCBI WGS metagenome assembly WNGF01 (sample SAMN13153371, study PRJNA577476) | soil metagenome | isolation source: 80 cm soil or saprolite under grassland replicate 2 | place: USA:California | collected 2016-06-15 | reverse complement strand
CGATCGCCAGCACCGTGAACAGGCCGGCCAGCAGCGCCAGCGAGCTGATCTGCCCGGCCACCGCCGCGGCCGCCACGCCCCCCACCAGCGACAGCAGCAGCGTCATGAACAGCAGGGTGGCCAGGCGCCAGCTCCCGAAAGCCGCCTGGAGCAGCAGGAACACCAGCACCGCCGCGGCGATCCCCACGCCCACCGAGCGGCCCAGGGGATCCTGGTGGGTGCTGTCCCGGCCGAGCAGCTCGGCGTGGTACTCGAGCGGCATCGGGATGGTGGCGAGGCCGCGCTTGACGTCGCCGGCCACGGCGCTCGTCGAGCGGCCGCGCACGCCGGCGGCGACGTCGATGCGGCGCGACACGTCGTCGTGCTCGATGACGTTGGGGTCCGGCCGGATGCGCACCTGCGCGACCTGTCCGAGGCGGACGTGCCCCCCGCTCGGCGTGTCGATCAGCAGGTCGCGGATGCTGTTCAGGCTGTGGCCGGTGGAGGGCGTGCCCCGCACGACCACCTCGAAGATCTTCTGCTCCTCGAAGAGGCTGCCGGCCTCCAGGCCGGACAGCAGGGTGGCGGCCGCGCGGCGCACGTCGCCCGGCTTGATCCCGTGGCGCTGCGCCTCGGCCAGGTTCACCTCGATCTCCACCGTCGGCTCGTCGGGCGGGACGTCCAGCCGCGGCGCGACCACGCCGTCGGTGTGGGCGAGCAGGTTGCGCACCTCCTCGGCCTTGGAGCGCAGCACGCCGAGGTCCTGGCCGTAGACGCGCACGGTGAGCGCGTTGGCGGCGCCGCCCTGCGCCTCGTCGATCCGCTCCTGCGGGTAGGTCAGGACGCTGTCGCGCAGGCCGGGGTAGCCGTCGACGACCCTGCGGATCGCGGACACGGTCGCCTGGTAGTCGGCGCTGGGGGCGATGTTGACCCACAGCTCGCCGGCGTTGACCTCGACCACCTGGTCGGAGGTCACGGCCCGCCCGACGTGCGCGCCGACCGCGCTGACGCCGGGGACCGACCGCAGCTCGTGGGTGGCGAGCGCGGTGATCCGGTCCATCTCGGGGCGCGAGGCGCCCGGCGCGCCCTCCCATCGGATCAGCAGGTCCCTGTCCTGGAGCGGCGGAAGCAGCGGCCCGCTCCCGAGCTGCGGCGCGGCCAGCAGGCCGGCCAGCGCGATCACGCCGACGACCGGGTAGGCGCCCCGCCAGCGGGCGACGAAGCGCGACAGCGCGACCGTGTAGCCGCGCTGGAGCCGGGCGGTGAGCGGAGACGGCCGCCGCGCCACCGTCCGGTCCCCGAACAGCAGCAGCGCCAGCGCCGGGGTGACCGTCAGCGCCACCACCAGCGAGGCCAGCACCGCCAGCGCGTAGGAGGCCGCCAGGGGCCGCAGGAACGAGCCGGTCAGGCCCTGGACCAGCAGCGCCGGCACGGCCGCGACGACCAGGATCAGGGTGGCGTGGACGACCGGGCCGCGCATCTCCACCGAGGCGTCCAGCACCACCGCGGCGGCGGACCGCTGGTCGCCCTGGCGCCGCCGCTCGCGCAGGCGGCGCCGGATGTTGTCGAGGTCGACCACGGCGTCGTCGATCACCACCCCGAGCGCGACCACCAGGCCGGCCAGGACCATGATGTTGAAGGTGGCGCCCCGCGCCTGCAGCACCAGCGCCGCCATCACCAGCGACAGCACCATCGCCACCAGCCCGATCAGCGCGCTGCGCCAGTCGAAGAACACGAAGCCCAGCAGCGCGATCGCCAGCACCAGCCCGACCAGCAGCGCCAGACCGACGTCGTGGATGGCGGACTCGATGAAGCTGGCCGGCCGGAAGATGGTGGAGTCGGTCTGGATGCCGCCCAGCCCGGGCCGCAGCGCCGCCAGCGCCTCGTCCACGCCGCGGGTGACCTCCAGGGTGTTGGCACCAGGCAGCTTGGAGATCACCAGCAGCAGGCTGGGCCCGTCGGAGACCAGGGCGTCGCCGATCAGCGGCTGGTGGTCGGAGACGACCCTGGCGACGTCGCCCAGCCGTAGCTTGCCCTTGGTGTCCTCGACGGTGACCTGCGCCAGGTCGCGGGGCGTGCTGATCGGCAGGTCGTGCTGGATGCCGAGCCGCTGGTTGGGGCTGTCGACGAACCCGCCGGTCCCGGGCGTGGAGGCCTCCACGAAGCTCAGCGGCGACACCCACAGCGCGTTGCCGGTGGTGGTGAGCACCTGGTCGAGCGAGACGCCCCGCTTCCGCAGCCGCTCCGGGTCGACCTGGACCTGGAGCTGCTGGTCCCGCTCACCCCAGATGGCGACGTTGGCGACCCCCGGCACACCCATCAGGCGGGGCCGGATCTTCCACCGGGCCAGCACCGACATCTGGATCAGCGACAGGTCCTTGGAGGTGAGGCCGATCATCATGACCCGGCTGGTCGAGGAGGTCGGCTGGAGCATCACCGGCGGCTTGGAGACGTGCGGGATGCCGACCGCCGCCTGGGTCATCCGCTCCGCGACGAGCTGGCGGGCGCGCTGGAGGTTGGTACCCGGCTCGAAGACCAGATCGATCGAGGACAGCCCCGGGATCGACTCGGAGTGGATCGTCTTCAGCCAGGCCACCCCGTTGAGCAGGTCCTGCTCCATCGGGACGGTGATCATCTGCTCGACCTCGTTGGCCGACAGGCCGAGCGCCTCGGTCTGGATGCGCACCTGTGGCGGCGAGAACTCCGGCAGGACGTCGACCGGGGCGCGCCCGAGCTGAACGCTCCCGAGCAGGATCAGTGCCGCGGCGACTGGCACGACCAGGAGTCGGAACTTCAGGCTGGAGCCAACGATCCATCGCAGCATGCTCCCTCTTCGGCAGCTCTGCGCCTTGCCTGAATTCTTCTGATCGAGTCCGTCGGGGTATTCAGGACTACCGGCCGGTTCGCGACTGTTCGGCGGCGCCTACCGCTTGCGGGCGACGCCCCCGTAGACCGAGACGATCGCCAGCTCAGGCCAGCCGGTCCAGCTCCTCTGGCGACAGCCGCAGCGCGGCCGCGGCGACGTTCTCCTCGAGGTGGGCGACCGAGGAGGTGCCGGGGATGGGCAGCATCACCGGCGAGCGCGCGAGCAGCCAGGCGATGGCGACCTGCCCCCCGCTGGCGTCGTGCGCGGCCGCCAGGCGCTCGAGCTGGCGCGTGCGGGTGAGGGCGCCGCCGCCGAGCGGCCTCCAGGGGAGGAAGGCGATGCCCTCCCGCTGGCACGCTGCGAGCACGTCGTCGCTGCCGCGGGAGCCGAGGTCGTAGCGGTTCTGGACCGAGACGATCCCGGTGACGGCTTGCGCCTGCCGGAGCTGGCCGGCGCTCACGTTGGAGACGCCGATCATGCGCACCTTGCCCTCACCCTGGAGCTCGACCATCGTCCCGAGGGATTCCTCGATCGGCACCCTGCGGTCGACGGTGTGGAGCTGGTAGAGGTCGATCGTCTCGGACCGCAGCAGCGTCAGGCTGCGCTCGCAGTCGCGCCGGATGGTCGCGGGCCTGCCGTCCGGGATCCAGATGCCCGGGCCGCGCCGCTGGAGCCCGCTCTTGGTCGCGATCACCAGGCCGTCGGGATACGGATGCAGCGCCTCGGCGATCAGCCGCTCGCTGACCTCGGGACCGTACGAGTGCGCCGTGTCGATGAAGTTGACGCCCAGCTCGACCGCCCTGCGCAGCACGCGCACCGCCTCGGGCCGGTCGTCCGGTTCGCCCCAGATGCCGGGGCCGGTGATCCGCATCGCGCCGAAGCCGAGGCGGTTCACCACCACCTCGCCGCCCAGTGTGACCTGCCCGCCCATGGCGGCGGGCAGCCCCTCCCGGTCAGACGTCATCAGTTCACCCCGTCCATGCAATCCCCTCGGAGCGCTCCCTTGCGGCTTGTCGAGGTGATGTTCGCTCACCACATCACGAATATCCTGGCAGACGGTACGCTCCGGAGCGTGGTGAGGAGGCCGGGGTCGATGAAGCAGCCGCGCGGTGCCCATCTGGTTGGGAGCGTCCCGCTGGGCTCGGCCGAGGAGGCCTTCCGGCCCGCGGCACCCGACCCGGACGGGCGCCGCCGCGACCTGCGAGCCGACTGCGAACGCTGCTTCGGGCTGTGCTGTGTCGCGCCGGCCTTCTCCGCCTCGGCGGATTTCGCCATCGACAAGCCCGCCGGGCAGGCCTGCCCGAATCTGCAAGCCGACTTCCGCTGCGGCATCCATCAGCGTCTCAGGCAGCGGGGCTTCCCAGGCTGCGCCGCCTACGACTGCTTCGGCGCCGGCCAGAAGGTACCGAGCTGCCTTCCGACGCGCTCCTGGAGCTGGACGTGGCGGCACACCGGCGAGCCGTCAATGCGCTGCTGCTCCGCGCGAGCGAGCTGGTGCGGGCCGGCCTCCGGCCCCAGCCGATCGACCGCAGGGGCGCCGACCTCATCGGAAAGGACCTCCGGGGAGCCGACCTGCGCGGCGCCAACCTCCGTGGCGCGCTGCTCATCGGTGCCGACCTGGAGGGCGCCGACCTGCGCGTGGCCGACCTCACCGGCGCCGACCTCCGGGGTGCCGAGCTTGGCGGTGCCGACCTCACCGGGAGCCTGTTTCTGATCCAGTCCCAGCTCGACGCGGCCAGGGGCAGTGCCGGCACCAGGCTGCCACCCTCGCTGGAGCGGCCGGCGCACTGGCGGGGCTGAGGTCACGCCGCGGCGGGACCGTCCGGGCAGGGCTGGAGGCGGCCGCCGTGGCCCCGCTCGCGCATGCCCAGCTCGTAGGCGGCCGAGCCGGCGCACGCAAGCGACAGGTGCTCGCGGCCTGCGATGGCGGCGTCGCTCGTCAGCTTTCGAGGATCTCCAGGTCGAGCTGGCGCAGGCGCTCGTGATCGGCGAGCAGGTCGATGGCGACGATCTTCCCGCCCGCGACCGCGAAGCTGAACACGACTCGCGGGCGTCCGCCCGGAGCCCAGACGGCTCCGGCGGCGAGCCGAGCATCCGGTAGGCCACCGCCCGCAGGTGGGTGCGGTGCGCCTCGAATTGCTCCGCCAGCCAGTCGTGTTGTTCCATCGTCACATTCCTCCATCGCGGACTGTCATATCACCGACCGGCGGAACCCCGCCGATGTGACGAGCAACAGGAGGAACACGCATGACCGATGGCATGAAGACGATCGTCCACCCCGTCAGGGACCTCGCGAAGGCCAAGGCCGTGTACAGGGAGCTGCTGGGCCTGGAGCCCTACGCGGACGAGCCGTACTACGTCGGCTTCAGGGTCGGAGACCAGGAGCTCGGTCTGGATCCCAATGGCCACGGCAAGGGCATGACGGGACCTGTCGGCTACTGGAATGTCGACGACATCACCAGCACGCTGAAGGCGCTCCTGGAGGCCGGCGCGGAAGCGCAGCAGGAGATCACCGACGTCGGCGGGGGCAAGCTGATCGCGACCGTGAAGGACGCGGACGGCAACGTCATCGGCCTCGTCCAGGCGGCCTGAGGGCACGAGCCGGCGATCGGCTCACCTGGCTGAGCGCGGCACGACCAGGCCGGACTCGTAGGCCATCACGACGGCCTGCGTCCGGTCGCGGAGCCCGAGCTTGCTGAGCACGCGGCTCACGTGGGTCTTGATCGTCTCCTCGGTGACCACCAGCCGGGCAGCGATCTCAGGGTTGGACAGGCCCTCGGCGACCAGCCGCAGGACCTGCGTCTCGCGCGGGGTGAGCGCGGCGAGCGCGTCCGTGGCTGGGGCGTCCGGCTTGGGGTGCTGCAGGGCGAACTCGCTGATGAGCCGGCGGGTGATGGTCGGCGCGAGCAGCGCGTCGCCGGCGGCGATGACCCGCACGGCGTCGAAGAGCCGCTCGGCGGTGACGTCCTTGAGCAGGAACCCGCTGGCACCGGCGCGCAGCGCGTCGTAGACGTACTCGTCCAGGTCGAAGGTCGTCAGGATGAGGATGCGCGGCCCGCCGGCTCCGGAGCCGGCCAGCTGCCTGGTGGCCTCGATGCCGTCCATGCCGGGCATGCGGACGTCCATCAGGACGACGTCGGGGCGCAGCTGGAGGCAGGTCCGGACTGCTTCCGCCCCGTCGGAGGCCGTGCCGACGACCGTGAAGTCCGGCTGGGTGTCCAGCAGCGCGGCGAAGCCGGCGCGGACGACCTGATGGTCGTCGGCGACGACGATCCGCACCGCCGGCGGGATGGCGGTCATCCGGGCGCCTCGGCCTTGGCGGGTAGCGTGGCCTCGACGAGGAAGCCGCCGCCGACCGCCGTGCCGGTGCGTAGCTGGCCGCCGACGGCCGCGGCGCGCTCGCGCATGCCCGGCAGCCCGTGTCCGCCGGCCGGCGGCGCGGAGGGCGGCCCGGGTCCGTTGTCGCGGATGCGCAACCGCAGGGCGTCGTCGGTGTAGTGCAGCTCCACGTCGACGGCGGCACCTGGCGCGTGGCGCCGGGCGTTGGTGAGGGCTTCCTGGGCGATGCGGTAGGCGGCGAGCTCGACGCCCGGGTCGAGCGTGACCGGTGGGCCGCCGACGATCAGGCGGGTGCCCGCCCCGGACGCCTCCCGTGCCTCGTCGAGCAGGTCGTTGAGTTGCTTCAGGCTCGGCTGGGGCCGCCGGTCCGCGACCTCGGTCTGGGCGTCCTCGCGCAGCACGCCGAGCAGCCGCCGCATCTCGGTCAGCGCGGCCCGCGCGGTGTCGCCGATCGCTGACAACCGCTGCGCCCCGGCGGCAGGCATCCCGGGAGTGGCCAGCCGGGCCGTCTCCGCCTGCACGGCGACCATGGAGAGGTGGTGGGCGACGACATCGTGCAGCTCGCGTACGATGCGCGCCCGTTCACCGCGAGCCGTGTGCTCGAGCAGGGTGCCGGCGATGTCCTGCCGGGCGGCGCTCTGCGCCAGGGCCTCGCTGCGCGCGCGCCGTGCGATCCCCGCCCAGGCGGTAGCCGGGGCCAGCGAGGCCAGCAGCAAGGTGAGGACCCCTGCCTCGGAACCCCTCGGACGGGGACCAGCGAGCGCCAGCACCAGGAAGGGCGCGGCAAGGCCCGTCGCCAGCGGTTGCGCGCCGGTCCGGCCGAGCCGGTACAGGACGATCAGCTGCGCGGCCAGGCCCGCGACCGTCAGGCTGTGGAAGAGCGCGAGCGACAGCACGCTCGCCGCGGAGACGGCCATGGCGGCTCCGGCCGGGGGCAGGAGCGCCAGCGGCAGCGTGGTGCACACGGCGAGGAGGTAGAGCGCCAGGGCGAACTGCCCGCTCACGTCGGTGAGCGCGGTCCGCGTGATCGACTCGGTCACCGCGAGCAGTCCCAGCAATGCCCCGGCGACGGCAGGCGCCCGCGGGGCCGCGACGATCCGCCGTCCCTTGTCGGCCCATCCGCTGCGCCAGTCACCCGCTCGGCTCACGTCGACCATTGTCGCCGCTGGCTGGCGCGCTCGCGTCCCCGCGGCCGGTGATACCGCCGTCCCCCGTGCCAGGGATGCCTGGCGACGGATGTCCCTCGTGCCAGCGACGGCGAAGATGGCTCCCCGCCGTGACGATCGCCCCGCAGCTGTTCTCTACGCTTCGTGGCATGAAAGCGACTATCGAAGTCACCGGCCTGCGCAAGCGATTCGGGCGGACCGTGGCCCTGGACGGACTGTCGTTCACGGTCACGCCGGGAGACGTCACCGGCTTCGTCGGCCCCAATGGCGCGGGAAAGTCCACCACGATGCGGGTGATCCTCGGCCTGGACGCTGCCGACGAGGGCAGCGCGCTGATCGGCGGGCAGCCGTACCGGAGCCTGCGGCACCCTCTGAACCACGTCGGAGCGCTGCTGGACGCGGCCGCCCTGCAGCCGAGCCGGACCGCTCGCAACCACCTGCTTTGGCTGGCCCACTCCCAGGGCCTGACCGCCCGGCGGGTCGACGAGGTCACCGAGCTGGTCGGCCTCCAGACGGCCGCCCGGCGCAAGGCCGGCGGCTACTCGCTGGGCATGCGGCAGCGGCTCGGCATCGCGGCGGCGATGCTCGGCGACCCGCCGGTGCTCATGCTGGACGAGCCGTTCAACGGCCTGGATCCGGAGGGCATCGTGTGGATGCGGGGCTTCCTGCGATCGCTGGCCGCCGAGGGCCGCGGCGTCCTGGTCTCCAGCCACCTGATGAGCGAGCTCCAGGACACCGCCAGCCATCTGGTGGTGATCGGCCGCGGCCGGCTGGTCGCGGACACCAGCGTGGCGGACCTGATCGCGGCCGCGTCCAGCGGCCGGGTCACGCTGCGCACCGCCGCCCGGTCGGAGGCGATGACGGTGCTGGCGCACGCGGGCGCCACCGTGGCCGCCACCGATCGCGACACGCTCACCGTGTCCGGACTGGGCGCAGAGCGCGTCGTGGCGCTGCTCGGCGAGAGCGCGGTGCCGTTCTCCGAGGTGTCGGCGCACCACGCGACGCTGGAGGAGGCCTACATGGAGCTCACCCGGGAAACGGTCGAGTTCCGCGCCGCGGCGGGGGAGGCGGCACGATGACCACCGGGACCGCCACGCCGTACCGCTCCCAGGTGCGGGCAGGGCGCGACGGCTTCGCGCAGCTGCTGCGCGCGGAGTGGACCAAATTCAGGACGGTGCGCGGCTGGGTGATCGGCATGGTGACCGCGGCACTGGTGACCGTGCTGGTCGGGCTGCTGGGCCCGGCGGGCAGCAGCATCAGTTGCAGCGGTCCGGGCGGTCAGGCCTGCAAGCACTACATCCCTCCGGTGGGGCCGGGCGGCGAGCCCGTGACCGATAGCTTCTACTTCGTGCGCCAGGCGCTGGCCGGAGATGGCAGCATCACCGTCCGGGTGACCTCGCTGACCGGCCTGTACGGACCGAACGGCGCGGTCCCGGCGGGCCAGGGCCCGCTGGCGGGCATGCGCAGCGGCACCCAGCCGTGGTCAAAGGCCGGGATCATCATCAAGGAGAGCACCAGCCAGGGGTCGGCGTACGCGGCGTTGATGGTCACCGGCGGCCACGGGGTGCGGATGCAGTACGACTACACCCACGACCTGGCCGGCCTCCCGGGTGCCGTGTCCGCGGCATCCCCGCGCTGGCTGCGACTGACCCGCTCCGGCGACGCGATCACCGGGTATGCGTCGGCCGACGGCGCGCACTGGACCAGGGTCGGCACCGCCAGCCTTGCCGGGCTGTCATCGACGGTGCAGGCCGGATTGTTTGTCGCCTCCCCCGAGTACTCGGTGACGACCCAGTCGTTCGGCGGGACGACCGGGAGGGGCGGCCCGACTCAGGCCACCGCCCGCTTCGATCACGTCAGCCTCCAGGGCACCTGGCCGGGGGGCACGTGGACCGGTGAGGGGATCGGAGGCGAGACCGGTACGGACGTGCCAAGGGGAGGGCTTCAGCAGGTCGGCGGCGGGTTCACCGTGAGCGGATCCGGCGACATCGCGCCAAAGCTGCCCGGCGAAGGGCTCGGCAGGACGATCGGGGACAGCCTCGTGGGCGCGTTCGCCGGGCTGATCGCGGTGATCGTCGTGGCCACGTTGTTCATCACCGCCGAGTACCGGCGGGGCCTGATCCGCACCACCCTGGCCGCCAGCCCGCGGCGGGGCCGGGTCCTGGCGGCGAAGGCCATCGTGATCGGCTCGGTCACCTTTGTCACCGGGCTGGTCGCCGCCGTTGTCACGGTCCCGCTCGTCGAGCGGCTGGAGCGGGCCAAGGGCTTCGAGGTGTTCCCGGTGACGTCGCTGATGGAGCTGCGCGTGGTGGTCGGCACCGCGGCGCTGCTCGCCGTCGCCGCTGTCCTTGCCCTTGGCGTGGGCACGGTGCTGCGGCGCAGCGCGGGGGCGGTCACCGGCGTCATCGTGCTGATCGTCCTGCCGTACATCCTGGCGGTCGCCTCCGTCCTGCCCGCGGGCGCCTCGGAGTGGCTGCTGCGGCTCACCCCGGCCGCCGCCTTCGCCATCCAGCAGAGCGTTCCGCGCTACCCCCAGGTCAGCGGCATCTACACGCCGTCACTGGGCTACTACCCGCTGGCGCCGTGGGCCGGCTTCGCCGTGCTGTGCGGCTACGCCGCGCTCGCCCTGGGCCTGGCCGTGCTCCTGCTGCGCAGGCGTGACGCATGAGGCAGGCACTGCACGCGGAGTGGACGAAGCTGCGCACCGTGGCGGGCACGAGCTGGCTGCTGTTCGCCGTCATCGCACTGACCGTGGCCCTGAGCGCCGCGGCGGCGGCCGCCGTCACGTGCCCAAGCGCGGGCTGCGGCCAGGACCCCGCCAAGGTCAGCCTCACCGGCATCGAATTCGGCCAGGCGGTCGTCGCCATCCTGGCCGTGCTGGCGATCAGCGGCGAATACAGCTCCGGCATGATCCGCGTCACCCTCGCGGCGATGCCGCGACGGACCACCGTTCTGGCCGCCAAGGCGGTCGTCGTCAGCGGGTTGGTGCTGGCGGCCGGAGCCGTCGCGGTCCTGGGGTCCGTGCTTGCCGGGCGGCTCATCCTGCCAGGCAACGGCTTCACGGCGGCGCACGGCTACCAGGCTCTTTCCCTGGCCGATGGGCCGCTGCTGCGCGCCACCGCTGGCTCGGTCCTCTACCTCGCCCTGATCGCGCTGCTCAGCCTCGGCGTCGCCACCGCGATGCGGGACTCCGCGACGGCCATCGGGGTCGTGCTCGGCCTGCTCTACCTCTTCCCGATCATCACCGCGGTGGTGGCGGACGCGGACTGGTACCGGCACCTCCAGCAGATCGGGCCGATGACGGCCGGGCTCGCCATCCAGGCCACCACCAACCTCCGCGGCCTGCCCATCAGCCCATGGGCAGGCCTCGGCGTGCTCGCCGCCTGGGCCGCGGGCGCACTCCTCGCCGGTGGGCTGCTGCTGCGGCTCCGCGACGCCTGAGCGACAGGTCCAGGGGTGGACCGCCGTCAGGTGGTTACCGGCCCAGGGCCGGGTGGGCTGCCAGGAGTAGGGAGAGCGATTCTTGCCACGGCCGCGGCCACGGGTACCGCACTCAGGCGCCGTGGCGTCGCTCGCGCCGGCCGGCCGCTCCTTATTTGGCGCCAAACAGTCGAGCCAGATCTGTGAGAAAGTTGTTCACACCAGGAGCCGCCGCCGACTGCGCCAATAGGAAGCCCCAAATCGCACTGACAAGAAACGCAGCGACGCGCAGTCGCCGCAGAAACAGCAGGACTCCGACAGTGACCGTGAACAGAAAGAAAAGGGAAAAGGTAACCCTCATCTCTTACCTCCCTTTTCAGAGCAATCAGTCACCATAGGATAGCATGTCGTGACTTCGTCGCCGAGTGCGAAGATCAAGAAGGGCGAGCCAGGCAAACGCCCATCGCCAATCCGGACATCCCACCAGCAACGCCGGTGGTCAGCGGCCCCGTCATCCGCCTGCCAGGTCGCACAGCAAGGTGCGCCGCGCGCTCGGGTCCGGGCGCGGCGCCTCGGGCGGAGGTTGAAGGTGTCGCCCACCTGCCGTTGGCCTATTGCCGTTTTCTCCAGAGCCGGCGTCCGAGCCCCGACCGGTGCCGGTCGGATGATCCTGGGCTCGCGGACGCCGACTGCGCTCGATCGCCGAGGGCGATTCGACGAGCGAGCCGGGCGACCTCCGGGTGCATTGCGGGACATGCGAGCGCCAGCCAGGCCAGCGAATCAACAATCGTCACCGAGCGTTCCCGTTGTGCCTCGGCCGCGGTCAGGAACCGGTGGGCGAGGAGATTGGCCACGTCGGCCCGGGCGATCGGGTCGGCCCAGGCGGTTACCACCAGCGCATTGCAGGCGGCCTCCGTCACCCAGTCCTCTGGGCCGTCGGCCAGGTCGCTCAGAACCTGGCGGCGCACCGAGCCCTGCCAGGGTTGGTCGTCCCGGTGCCGAGCGATCCCCAAGCACGCCCATGCCTGCACCGACCGGAGCCACTGTCCAGGCTCCCGCCGCTGCAGCGTGCGCCAGGGTTCGTCATCAGGGGGGTCGGGCGGGTGCACCAGGCACCCGAGCAGATCGTCGAGCGACAGGTCCACCAGGCTGCCGGCATCGGCGTGGGCCGCCAGCGGGTGGACCCAGTCGATGCGGACCAGCGCCCTGATGATCGCGGCGTGTGATGACGGAGGTGGGACGGCGGGGCGAGCGACCGCGCCGTCATAGTCCCAGACGCGGTAGGTGATCTCTCGCAGCGGTGTCCTCATGTCCGGTGCCGGGATCGACTCGACGGTCAGGTCGATTCGCGGAAAGGCGCCGCGCAGGGTCAACACGGCGCTCGGCGCCTCGAGCGCGGAGAGGGTCAGGCTGGCGATCTCGCTGTCGGGCTCCAGTTCGGCGAGCGCGCGCTTGAGGACGTTGATGATCGCCTCAGTTGGCTCCGGGACCACGCCAAACCACGGGATGCCACGGCAGATGCCGGCGAGCGCGTTGCTGGCATCCAGATCCCCCGGGCTTTCTCGTACACGATCGGCGATGACGAGGAGGTGCTGGATGTCTTTGTCGCGGTGGTACCGGAAGGCTTGGGCGGCCATGGACGCCGCGTTGTGGCTGGGATCGACGGCAAGAACCCGGTCGACGAAAACCAGCGCGTCCTCGAGCCGGTCACACGCGGCCAGCTCCCAGGCGAGCTGCACGGGTAGCTCGAGATTGCTCGGGTCGCGTGCCATCGCCTTCCGCCACGCACCGATGGCCTCGTCGAGCTGATCGAGATGCAGGTGCGCGAAGCCGAGCGTCAACGCCGACGCGAAGGACGGCGCCAGCTCCTCGGCCCGCGACGACCAGGCCAGGGCCTCCGCCGTGGCACCGAGGCGACGGGCCAGCATCGAGGCGGAGATCAGCACCTGGGGATGGTCGGCATGGGCGGCGACCATGCCTCGGGCCAGTCGTAGGAAGGTTGTGAACGGCGGCCGCTGCCCCTTGGGAGTCGGGTCAGCAAGGGCGAGGGCGAGCCGGACGAACACAGGGGTGAACCGGTCCGGGTCGAGCCGGGCGGGTAGCTGCTCGTCCTCCAGCCAGCGCACACCCTCCCACTGAAGTTGCGGTTGGCCGGCTCTGGCCAGCCCCGCAGCGGTCGAAGCGAGCAGCTCGACCGCGTCATCGTACGATTCCGCCCAGCTCAACAGGTGTGCCTGAGCGATCATTGCGCCAGAGAACGCCGAGTCTCCCTCGATCGGGAACAAGCGGCGCGGATCAGCTGCTCCTCCGGCGAGCTGCTGGAGCGCCAGCAGGGCGTCGGGCAGGCCGGGGTTGATCGAGAAGGCGTTGGCGAGGTGGCTGGCCGCATGCTCCAGCTCGCCGCTGTCAATGGCGAGCCGGGCCAGCGCCAGCTCGCCCTCTGCCTCAAGTCTTGTGTCTTCTTCCACCTCACAGCCTCGCGCTGGCTTGAGTGGAGTCAGCGTCCCTTACAGCAGCGCCACAAGATAGTCGACACGATGCAGCACCGGCCAATCGGGCTCGTCTGGCCCGTTGAGCTCCTCGGACGCGCCGACAGTGGACTCAGCTAAGGCCCCCCTCCGGAAGCCCTCGCCTGAGGCGTGCTGCCACGGCTGCTGTGACGCTGCGGGGTCACGGTCAGCTGCGACATGCCCTTCTCCTCCTGTGGTCGGCACCCCTTCGGGCCGCCTCACCAGAGACGTCGCAGCCACCGGCTCGCTTCGGACATCACTCGTCGTCAGCGAGACGGGCGGCCTGGGCGTGGAGGTAGCGCTGCTGCGGGAGGCTGGTCGTCTGCCGGGCAGCCGCCAGGTAGCTGTCGCGCGCCGCTGCGCGCTCACCGGCCATCTCCAGCAGGTGTCCACGGACCGCGTGGAGGCGGTGGTCACCGGTGATCCGGTCGTCGGCATTGAGTTCGTCGAGCAGCTCCAGGCCCACGTGCGGGCCTCGGACCATGGCGACTGCCACGGCATGGTTCAGCCGCACCACAGGGTTGTCGGCGATGCGCAGCAGCAGCTCGTACAGCGCCATGATCTGTGGCCAGTCGGTCGCCGCGGCGCTTGGCGCTTCGTCGTGGATCGCGGCGATCGCCGCCTGCAGCTGGTAGGGGCCGGTTGCCCCCTGAGGGAGCGCCTCGGTGATCAGTGCGACGCCCTCGGCGATCGCATCGGCGTTCCACAGGCTTCGATCCTGCTCGTCCATCGGGATCAACCCGCCATCCGGCCCGGTACGCGCCGGCCGGCGCGCATCGGTGAGCAGCATCAGCGCCAGCAGCCCCGCCACCTCGCCATCCCCGGGCAGCAGCCGGTGGACCATGCGGGCCAACCGGATCGCCTCGGCCGACAGCTCGGTGCGCTGCAGGCTCGGCCCTGACGTGGTGGCGTAGCCCTCGTTGAAGATCAGGTAGAGCACGTGGAGCACCGCGCCGAGCCGCTCGGTGCGCTCCGAGGCCAGGGGCATGCCGAATGGAATCCCGCTGTCTTTGATGCGCTGCTTCGCCCGGCTGATGCGCCGGGTCATGGTCGCCTCCGGCACCAGGAACGCACGCGCGATCTCCGAGGTGGTCAAGCCACCGACCGCCCGCAGGGTGAGCGCGATCTGTGATGCCGGCGACAGCGAGGGGTGACAGCACATGAACAGCAGGATGAGCGTGTCGTCAGTCTCCGATGCCTGCCTGTCGGCGGCGGGCGCCAGCCACTGCTCCGGCAGCACCCACGTTGCGACGGTGTCTTCACGGCGCCTGCGCGCCTGCTCGCCGCGCAGCAGGTCGGTCAGCCGGCGCGAGGCCACCCTGATCAGCCAACCTCGCGGACTGTCCGGGACGCCCTGCGTCGGCCACTGCAGGCTCGCGGCGAGGAGCGCCTCCTGCACGGCATCCTCGGCCAGGTCGAAGTTGCCGTACCGGCGCACCACCGCGCCGAGGACCTCCGGCGCCAGCTGGCGCAGCAGGTCCTCGACGGGCGTGTCGGAGGCCACGGCCCCGATCAGGACTCCAGGTCGTGCTGGGAGTCATCGATGGGTCGCACGTCGGCGGTGGCCCTCGCGCGGACGTGCTCCGGGGCTGGGCAGGCCGACAGCCGGGCGGCGAGCTCGGTGGCACGGTCGAAGCTGTCGCACTCGACGACCCAGTAGCCGGCGAGGACCTCCTGGGCCTCGGCGTAGGGACCGTCGGTCACGACCGGGACGCCGTTCTGCAGCTGGACCCTCCTGGTGTGAACCGGAGCAGCCAGGCCGCGCGTCTCCACCAGCTCCCCAGACTTGGCCAGCTCGGCGTTGAACGACTCCATGAACGCACCCAGCGCGGCGAACTCCTCCGCCGACCACGCCGGGTAGTCGCCTGCCTTCCCCGCCATCCCGTCGTAGTCCTGCTGCGACGCGTAGACCAGGATCATGTACTTCATGGTCTGCTCCCTTCGCGGACGGCACCCCATCGGTGCATCTCACAGGTGACGTCGGCGCCAGCCGCCCGCTTCGGACATCCTTCCGGGACCAGGCCGCGACAGCCAGGCCCCGCCGCACGATCCGGAAACGCCGCTCCCGCAGGCCGGACCCAGCGTCGACACGGGCCGATGATCCGTGCCATCTGCTCGAGCGCACATTCTGCGAGCCGCGGGCGAAGGCGTATCCCGATCATCGAGTCCATGGCCGACAGAGCGCTGGCCGTAGGGCCAATCGACCGGAAGCGGGGACCCGGCCAGGATCCCCGCTCCCTGAACTCAACCTCCAGCGTTAGTAGGTTCGACGTGGCGTTGGTGCCGCGAGTTCCCGAGCGACTGGCACATCGGCGGCGAAGACCTGCTGCAGGTCGGTCTTGGCCAAGCCGCGGGGAGCGGCAATGGTGGAGGTCGCTGGTGTCATGCCGATGGACCCGTCAGGCGGGCCCTTTCAGCTGTGGAATCTCGCAGCGGTCTTTGAATCCTTGGCTGGTCAGCCCGACGGCCGAGTTGAACCGCGACCGCACGTTCTCCAAGCAGATGATCATCGTAAGCTCGACCATTTGTGCCTCGTCAAGGTGGTCCAGCAGCCTCTTGACGAGCTCATCGTCGACGGTGGGCGGCGTCTTGGTCATCGCCTCGGTGTACTCCATGACCAGTCGCTCCAGCGGATCGAACAGCTCGCTGTCCCGCCACCGCGGCACCGCCTCGATCTTCTCGCGCGGGATGCCATGGGTGTGCAGCGCCCAGTAGCCGAAGTCCATGCACCACGGGCAGCCGATCTTGACGGCCGCGGCCAGGCCGGCCAGGTCCTTGACCTTCACATCCACCCGCCGATCCGGTACGACAACGTCCGTGGCGGATCGAGCGATATGCGTGCCATGTCGTGCCTCCTTGTCACATCGGCTGGGTTTGGTTCGTCACTGCTATGACGGACCGCGACGAGGGAAATGTGACCGGTGGACGAGGGCGACTGGCTGGCGGAGCGGTTCCAGGCCCACCGCAGCCATCTGCGGGCGGTGGCCTACCGGATGCTCGGCTCACTCAGCGAGGCCGACGACGCCGTGCAGGATGCCTGGCTCCGGCTCAGCCGCGCCGACATCAGCAGCGTCCAGAACCTCGGCGGTTGGCTGACGACATGGTCGAGCTGCATCCTCCCAGGACCTGGGCGAACCACGGTGTCGGCGGCATCCCGGTCATCGCCATTGCCAACGGCACGGTTGCGCCGCTCGATGACGGCAAGCGGTCGCGCGTCACGATCTCCTGCGAGTTCCAGGGGCACGGGATCGGCAAGCTGCTGGTTCCGCTCCTCGCCCGTCGGCTCGCAAAACAGCTGCCGAGGGACGAACAGAAGCTGAAGGAGTTGCTCGAGCGGGGCGCCTACGCCCAAACGTAGCTGTTCAGGACCTGGCGAGAGCGGGCCGCCTGGCGAGCGACCCAGCTCCCAACATCACGGCAACAGCGAGCTGTGGACCGTGCTTGTACCTGACGGCATCGACAGGTCGGGCACCCTGGAGCCCGACGGCTCGACCAGCCAGAAGTACCCGTCGTGGACGGTGGGCACTACGGGCGGGCTCGCTGAGATTGGGCATCTGCACGGTTCGAGATGGTGAGCACGGCCAGCACCGCCTGGCGTTATCCAGCGGGGTGGTGCAAGGCGCCGTCGAGGATGGTGACGGCGTGGCCGGTGAGGTGCACGCGGTCGCCGCGGACGGCGGTGCGGACCAGGCCGGTGCGGGTGGACACCTGCAGCCCGGTGAGGCGGTCGCGGCCCAGGCGGCTGGACCAGTAGGGCGCCAGGGCGGTATGGGCGCTGCCAGTGACCGGGTCCTCGGGGATGCCGCCGGCGGGTGCGAAGTAGCGGGAGACGAAGTCGTAGCCGCGGTCCGGTTCGTCCGCCGGGGCGGTAGCGATGATCCCGCGGATGCCGTCCCGGCGGGTCAGGTCGGCCAGGGCGGCCAGGTCGGGGGTCAGGGCGCGGACGGTGGCCTCGTCGGCCAGGACGGCGAGCAGGTCGCCGAGGGCGCCGGTGTGATAGATGGCCTGGGGCGTGGCGCCGAGCGCCTCGGCCAGACCGTCGGGGGCCGCTGCCTGGGTGGGGCGTGCGGCGGGGAAGTCCAGCGTGATGGTGCCGTCGCGGCGGCTGTGGGCGATCAGGACGCCGAAGCGGCTGGCGAAACGGACGGTGCCGAGGGTTCCGCGATCGCTGTGCAGGGCATGGGCGGTGGCCAGGGTGGCGTGGCCACACAGGTTGCTTTCGGCGGTGGGGGTGAACCAGCGCAGTGCCCAGTCGGCGTCGGCGGCGGCGGGCAGTGGGTGGGCGAAGGCGGTCTCCAGGTGCAGCTCGGCGGCGAGCTGCAGCATCCAGACCCGGTCGGGCCAGGCGTTGGTGTCGAGCAGGCAGACGGCGGCGGGGTTGCCGGCGAACGGCCGGTCGGTAAAGGCGTCGATGACCCAGATCCGCATAGGGCCAACTGTAGGACGGTGCGATGGAACCGGTCACGGTCACCCTAAACCTTGACGGGCTTCATGCCCCAGGCAAAGTGCGCGGTGAGCGCCACGACGACCGCGACGACCACAGACTTCGCCTCGCTTACCCCTACCCGTAGCCATGGTGACCAGCATTTTGCGCTTGCGGTGCATGCCATGCCCTGATGCCTTGGCTGGTGCCGGGACCCGCGCAAGTCAGGCATCTCGCCGCTGGAGGAGGTACGCCGCCGCGCCGAGCGCCGCCGCGGTCCACAGGCAGAAGACGCCGAACCCCTGCCAGGGCGTGAGCAGGTCGTGGGGACCCTGGTGGGCTTGGGCGATCAGATGGCCGGCCTCGGACGGCAGGTAGGCGTGCACGTGCTTGCCGAAGCTGCCGGGCAGCAGCTGGGCCAGCGGCGCCAGGACCAGGACGAAGCCGATCACGCCCGTGATCCCGGCGGCGGTATGCCGGACCAGGCCGCCGATGGCCAGGGCGAACAGGCCGAGCACGGCCAGGTACAGCCCGCTGCCGATCACCGCGCGCAGCACGCCCGGGTCGCCGAGGGAGACCGGCGCCCTACCGTGCAGGATGGCTGCGCCGATGAAGAACGACGGGAACGCGACCAGCTCGCCGACGACGAACACCAGCACGGCGAAGACGACCGACTTGGCAGCCAGCATCGGGACGCGGTGCGGCACCGCGAGCAGGCTGGCGCGGATCATGCCGGTGGCGTACTCGCTGGTGATCACCAGGACGCCGAGGACGCAGATGGTGAGCTGGCTGAGCTGGAAGCCGGAACTCAGGATCGTGCTGACCGGGTCGGCCATGAGCTGGCGCTGCTGGCTCGGGTCGGCCCTGCTCCACTGCGACACCGTTAGCCAGGTGAGCAGCGCGGTGAAGCCGAGGGTCAGCACGACCAGCAGCCCCAGCGAGGCGACGGTCGAGCGGACCGAGCGGATCTTCGTCCACTCCGACAGCAGCAGCCGGCCGAAACGGACCGGCGCGGACGCGAGGGCGACCGGCGCGGGCGGGGCAGGCGTCACGGTGCTCATCGGGTGCCCTCCGTGGGCGATGCCTGGATCTTGGTCGCGGCCGGCTGGCTGGTCCGGCTGTCGTACTCCACGCTGTCGCGCGTCAGCTCCATGAACGCCTCCTCCAGCGAGGCGAGCTGCGGGGTCAGTTCGTGCAGGACGAGGCCCTCACGCGCCGCCAACTCGCCGATCCGCGGTGCCGGCAGTCCACCGACGGTCAGCGCTTGGCCGTTGTTGGCCTTGACCAGGCCGCCCTCGGCGGTGATCAGCTCAGTCAGCCGGGCCGCGTCCGGGGACTTCACCAGTACCGACCGCTGGGAGCTGCGGGCGATGAACTCGTCGGTGGCGCAGTCGGCGATCAGCCGCCCGCGGCCGATCACGATCAGCTGCTCGGCGGTGACCGCCATCTCGTTCATCAGGTGGCTGGAGACGAAGACGGTCCGGCCCTGCCCGGCCAGGTATTTCATCAGGTTCCGGACCCAGACGATCCCCTCCGGGTCCAGCCCGTTGACCGGCTCGTCCAGAACCAGCACCCGGGGATCGCCCAGCAGCGCGGCGGCCAGCCCCAGACGCTGGCCCATGCCGAGGGAGAAGCCGCCGACTCGCTTGTCGGCCACGTCGCGCAGCCCGACCAGGTCGATCACCTCGTCGACCCGTTTGCGTGGCAGGCCCTGGGTCTGCGCCAGCACGAGCAGGTGGTTGTAGGCGCTGCGACCGGTGTGGACGGCCTTGGCCTCCAACAGCGCCCCGACCACGCGCAGCGGCTCGACCAGGTCGCGGTAGCGCTTGCCGCCGATCGTCGCGGTCCCGGTGTTGGGGTGGTCCAGGCCGAGGATCAACCGCATCGTGGTCGACTTGCCGGCGCCGTTCGGCCCGAGAAAACCGGTCACGTGCCCGGGCCGGACCGCAAAGCTGAGGCCGTCGACCGCGGTCACGGGGCCGAAGCGCTTGCTGAGCTGGTCCACCTCGATCATGACTGGGTTCCCTTGAAGAAGGCGCTGGAGGTGCCCCGCCACAGGAGCACCACCGCAGCCAGCCCGATCAGCCAGACGACGAACCAGAAGATCTTCACCAGGGCGGCCTCAGGTACGACGAGGTTGCTCAGACCACCCTGGACAGTGTTGACGCCAAACAACACCGTTCCGGTGATCCGTGCCCAGCTCTTGCCGCTCTTGCACGCCTGCGCGATGAAGATCCACAGGCCAGCGCCGATCAGGCCACCGACAATCGCGCTGGTCACCAGGGCGTGCTGCATCCCGTTGACCTGGCTCGTCGTGAGCTGCGGGGAATGCTTCTCGATGGCGCTCTTGGTGGCGCTCAACGTTGTGAGGTCAATGATGATGCCGATCAGGCTCGCGACCGCGCCCGCGTACATGACCTTGACGGCGTTGCGCACGGAAGCCGGGGCGGGCGGCCGCGGAGTTTCGGGTATCTGGGCGCCACCCGGGTACGGCTGGTACATGTGCTTCCCCCTTCTCGTTAGTGCGTTGGGTTGGTCCAGGAACGCAGCACCCGATCGTTGATCGGGTCGATCGGTATCATCCTGTTCGTCATGGTTAGGTGAACCTGGTTGTCGCGGATGCGGACGAGCAGGGATGCGGTGGCCCCGGGGCCAGCCCCGGCGTGCACGGCGACATCGCCGCGGGGGCTGATGAGCCAGCCAAGGCCCACCCGACGCCCGCCGGGTTCCGGTGCGACCTGCGGCGTGAGCGCCTCGCGCGCGAGCGCCGCGGGCAGCAGCGACGACCACCCGGTCCCCAGGCGCACGAGGTCGGCCCCCGTCGCCCACAGCCCGCCGACGGCCGGGATGGTGGAGATCATGGCCGGAACCGGCACGAAGGTGCCCTCCGGTGTCACGTTGTAGCCGCTGACCGCATCGGGGCCGAGGTCAGCCGAGCGGGCGGGGAACGACGAGTCGTGCATCTTGAGGGGCTCCAGCACGAGGCGGGTGACCGCGTCGCGGTAGGGTGATCCGGTGACATCGGCGATCAGCTGCCCGAGCACGGCGTACCCGCCGTTGCTGGGCCGGACGACCCCGCGCGTGCCGCTGCAGGCGATCACCGGGCCGGCCAGCGTTACCAGGTCAGGGACGGTGTCCGCGAACAGCTCGGCGGGGGCGGGGCTGTCGACCCCGGCGGTGTGGCTGAGCAGTTCCCTGACGGTGATGGTGTCGTCAGCCAGGCGCACCACCCGCAGGCATTCGCTGGCGGGGCTATCGAGACCGACGCGGCCGTCGGCGATGAGCCGCAGCACGGCGGTGGCGGTGACCAGCGCGGCGATGCCCAGTGCCGGGAACCGGTGGCCGGGGTCCAGCACCCCGCCCCGGTCCAGGTCCGCCCAGCCCCGCGCAACCACCCACGCTGCGGTGTCCGAGCCGCCGCCGGCCAGGACCAGGGCGGCCAGGCCCAGCTCGGCGAAGGCCTCATTCGCGATCCCGGCCATCTCAGCGGGAACCTCGCCGAGGGCACGGGCAGGCGGCGGTGCCGCCACGCGAGGGTCGGTGATCCGCCTGCCAGTGGGAGGCGCCTGCAGCCCGGTTAGCCGGTGCGGCGGGTTGGCCTCGGCCGCCGCGAAGACCTCCAGGCCCCCGATCTGGATGTGGGCGGACAGCGGCGCCTGGCCAATGACGGTGGGCTCCTCGCGCAGGTCCGCGGCCACGCTGGTGATCGCCGCGATCAGCTCGGCGGCCGGAACCTCGCTCAAGAACTGGTCATCGAAATGCAGTCGTAGCTCGTCATCGTCGGGGGCGATCCAGCCCGGTTCGCCGGCGTCCCTGAAACGGGCGATCACCCATCGCACTTGCGCCAGCGCGTGGCTTTGCTGCTGGGCCTGGCCGCAGATGAGCTGCTTGAGCGCGGTCCAGTTCGGCAGGCCATGCTCCCAGGCGATGGCCGCCTGCGCGTCGTGCAGGGCGGCAAACTCGCCAGCGGCCAAGCGGCGTTTCGCCTCTAGCTTCAAGTACCGCAGGCTTGGCCGGCGAGGCAGCGAACGTGGCCCACCGGGCATGGCAGCCCTTCCCTTGTGCCCGGGGTCCGCTTGCATCGGGCGGGAAAGACTAGCCATCCATCATGCCCAAGCAACCGGTGAGCTTGCAGCTCTGCCCGCGGACCTAGAGGCGCCCGGAACCGCCGTCTTGTGATGGTACTCCCTCTCCGCGCGACCCCAAAGCGGTGAACCGGCCACGTCCGAGGCGGGCGACGGGCGCGGTCTCCCTCCCGGCCCATCTCCGAATGCGCGGGTTCGGATCGTGGGGGAGTCGGACCAGAGCTGCGACGCTTTGTGCGACCCCGACAGCGGTTACGGCTGAAGCGTTCGACCTGAGGTGCTGCGCCGGGTCGATAGGGCCCGTCCCGACTCCAGGTAGCGCAGAACGGCCAGTACCCGACGGTTGTCGCTGTCGGAGACCGGCAGACCCAGCTTTGCGAAGATGTTCGCCACGTGCTTCTCTACGGCTCCCTCGCCGATGACGAGCGCATCGGCGATCGCTGTGTTGGAGCGCCCCTCGGCCATCAGTGCGAGCACCTCGCTCTCCCGGCGGGTGAGGGACGCATCGAGCGCGGCGGCCTGGCGGCTCGCTCCGAGGAGTTGGGTCACGACCTCGGGATCGAGGGCGGTCCCTCCAGCCGCGACGCGCTTGAGCGCTTCGATGAAGTCGCCGACATCCGCCACCCGATCCTTGAGCAGGTACCCGACGCCGGCGGAGCTCTTGGCGAGTAGTTGGGTGGCGTAGCGGGTCTCGACGTACTGGGAGAACATCAGCACGCCGACATCGGGATGCTGACGGCGAAGGGCGATCGCGGCGCGCAGTCCTTCGTCGGTGTGGGTGGGAGGCATGCAGATCGTCCGGCGGATCGACCCGAACGCGTCTGAGGTGTTTGCGTGGTTCCGGGATCCCGCCGGCAATGTGCTTGGCATCTACCAGCAGGCTGGTTTGGCCGAGGTTGAGGCAGGAACGCCGGCTAGCATGCACTCAGCTTTCCACAATCCGAACACCCCGCCACCAGCAACGCCGCTGGTCAGCGGCCCGGTCATCTGGCTGCCGGGCCGGCACGGCAAGGTCCGCCGCGACGGCTATCGTGGGGGCGTTGACACCGCCGGTTGATGGCGAGCATACACAGGCTCGGATCGTAGGCAGGGCCGTTGACCGACCCGATGAGCGACACTCAAGGTCCTGGCACGTCGGTCGACGAGCACCTACGGGCTGAGGGGGGATGCGATGGCGGAGCAAACGCCGGTCGTCGAGCAGCCGCTGGTCGAGAACCAGACGGCGACGCCGTGGTCCAAGGGCACACAGCGACTCGAGACGCCCGAGCGGGAGAGGATCTACTGGTTGGCGACGGTGTCTCCCGACGGCCGGCCGCATGTTCGGCCGATCCTCGGCCTGTGGCTGGATGGTGCCTTCTACTTCATCAGCGCAGAGACGACGCGGAAGGCAAGGAACCTCGCCGCTGACCCATGGTGCGCGATTGCGCCAAGAGCTGACGCGCAGGACAGTCTTCGGCCTCCCCGGTGTCGCCGGGATGGGAGAGGGGCAGGTAGCTTCGTTCAGCCCGACCCGTTGGCGGTTCTAGGAACTGGCCCTGGAAGGAGGACAAGATGCGCAAGGTGATCGTCAGCGAGTTCATCACGCTGGACGGCGTGATCCAGTCTCCCGGGTACCCCGACGAGGACCCGAGCGGAGGGTTCGAGGCTGGCGGCTGGCAGCAGCAGTACTTTGATGACGTCTTGGGCCGGGTCGTCATCGCCGGATTGGCCGCCTCGGGAGGCCTTCTGCTGGGTCGCCGGACGTACGAGATCTTCGCGGGGTTCTGGCCGAAGGCCCCGGGAGATGACCCCGTGGCTTCGATCATCAACGGCCTCCCGAAGTACACGGTGTCGACCACGCTGAAAGAGCCGCTCCCGTGGGAGTACTCCCACGTGCTCCAGGGCGACGTCGCGAAGGCGGTCGGCGAACTGAAAGGGCAGGACGGCAAGGACCTCAGGGTGATCGGCAGCGGCGAGCTCGTCCAAACGCTGATAGAGCACGATCTGGTGGACGAATACGCGCTGATGATCCATCCGCTCGTGGTCGGCGGCGGAAAGCGCCTCTTCCGCGACGGGAACCCCAAGAGGCCTCTTCGGCTCGTGGAGAGCACAACGACCAGCACCGGCGTGCTGATCGTCTCGTACGTTCCGGCCGATCGCTGACCGACCTTGCCGAGCAGGGTCCGGGTCGCGGTGTCCGACGGGCCGCCGCCGGCCCGCAAGAGTGGTGTTCGGACAATGTACGGGTCGTGCACTCAGCTTTGCACAGTCCGAACACCGCGCCATCAGGGTTTCGGCTGGTCAGCGGACGGGTCATCCGGTTGCCAGGCCACCACACCAAGGTCTGCCGCGACGGCTACAGGAAGAACTGACCGGGCTGAACGGCGGGGATCCGCAGGTTCGGATCGGGGGAGTGGGACCAGACCTGCAACGGCGGGCACAGCTCCGGCAATGGGTGCCGCTGCCCGCGAAGCGCCGGTGTGGCTGGAGTCCAACCATTGATCAGCACGGACGCGCCTCACCCCAGGTCAGGTCGTCGGGCTGGAGGTGCCAGAGGCGAATCGGGACAGCATCTCTCTGGCCGGGCGACCAGCCGCCCTGGAGAGCAGGGAGCATAGTAGTTATAGTTGCTGCTGGTAGTGCCGGCTGCCTCTGGGTCCGCGGGCAGTGCTTCAAGCTCACCGGCTGCGTGTGTTGTGATCGACGGTTGGTCTTTCCTGCCCGATGTCGCGGACCCCGGGCGAAAGGGAAGGACTGTCATGTCCGTTCGATCACCCTTGTTGCCCAGGTCGCCAGGCCGCCGGGCCCTGAAGCTTGAGGCGAGACGCCGTTGGCGGCATGCGGGCCGGCGAGCAGCGCTTGCCCTGGCCGCTGTCGGCATGATGGCCACGGTCGCAGGGTGCGGTTCGCGTGCGCCGCACCCCTCGCCGACCGCCACGGTGAGCTTCCCGGACACGTCGGCCGGCCGGCAGGCGCGCTGGCTCTTCGGCGCAGTGCTGCACCAGCCGATCCCGGATGCCGCGATCACGGCCCACTTCGATCGTGCCTATCTCGCTACCCTTCCGGCACCGGCGCCGGCGGCGCTGAACGCGAGCTTCGTGGGGCTCCAGCGCTTGCAGCTCGATTCGATCACGACCAGTACGCCCGACACGCTCGTCTTCATCGTCACGGTCAACGGGAAGACGAAGCTGAGCGTGCGGATCGCCGTCGACGCTCAGGGCTTGATCAGTCTCCTCCACCTGCAGCCAGCCGGCGCCTCGCCGCCAGCCCTGCCGCCGCCATCCGCCTCGGCGACGACTCCTGCGACGAGCAGCGTGGCGGGTGTCCGGCAGATTCCTGTCGGAGTTGGCTCTCCGCCGCTCAAGGCAACGCTCACGCTCCCCGCCGGCAAGGGCCCCTTCGCCGTGGTTGTCCTTGTCTCCGGTTCGGGGCCGAGCGACCAGGACGAGACGGTCGGGCCGAACAAGCCGTTTCTGGATATCGCCCTCGGCCTGGCCGCCCAGGGGATCGCCACCGTGCGCTACGACAAGCGCACGCGCGACTATCCGCAGAGCTTCAGCCCGAGGACCGCCACCCCGACGCGGGAGTACGTGCCCGACGCGCTCGCGGCGATCCGCCTCCTGCGGCACGAACACGCCGTGGATCCGCACCGCATCTTCGTGCTCGGCCACTCCCAGGGTGGTACCTACGCGCCGCTGATCGCCAAGGGTGCGCCGGAGGTCGCCGGTGTCATCCTGCTCGCCGCCGGGGCCGAGTCAATTGGCGCCGCGATGCTGCGTCAGGTGCGCTACCTCGCGACGCTTCCGGGCACGATCGGCTCGAAAGCCAAGGCGGAGCTACCCGATCTCACGCGTGAGGTCGCGGAGATCGACAACCCTGCCGCACTCGAGAAGGACAAACCGGGGACCGTCCTACTTGGCGGGTTGGGGCCGGCCTATTACCTGAGCGCGTTTCGCTACAACGAGGTGGCGACGGCCCGATCGATCCCCCAACCGCTGCTCTTGCTGCAGGGGGACCGCGACTACCAGGCCACGGTCGCGGACGACCTCGACGTGTGGCTCAAGGGCCTGGCGGGGCGCAAGGGGGTGGCCGTCGTGCAGTTCCCGAGGGCCGACCACCTGTTCCTCGACGGCACCGGCGCGCCCACGCCGCTCGAGTACCAAAAGCCGGGGCACGTCGACCCGAAGGTGGTCGCAACGATCGCCACCTGGGTCAACAAGGTCAAGACCGCCTCTGTGCGCTGAGCAACGCAGTGCCTTCAAGGGTGCATGCGAGCTCGCCGCCGCTGGGATGCTCGAAGCGGATTCCCTTGCCCAGGTGCTGAGGCGGGCACGGCTGTCAGCGGTTCCGATTCGGCGGGAGGATGGCATGTCGGGTGAATCACGCTCGTTGCCGAGCCGGCCAAGCCTTCGGTACTTGAAGCTTGAGGCCAAACGCCGCCTGTCTGCCGGCGAATTTCGCGCCCTCCACGAGGCTCAGCTGGCCGTGCAGGTGGAAATCGGCGGCGTCCAGATCTTCGCGACCGCCGCGGCCTTCGCCGAGCTCGGCCTGGCCGGCCTGGTCCTCGCCGGGAGCCGCCCGGACACCCCGATGTGGACCCTCGCGAGGGGCTGGGCAGACCTCGACCGCGCCGTGGTTTTGGAACCAGCCACCGGTTCCCGGCGTACGGCATCACCCAGCGCATCACCGCCACCACCGTTCTGCGACTTGTCGCCGACGGCCGTGTCGGTCTTGATGACCCAGCCAACGACCACCGGATCCCCCTACACCGCCGCGGCCGCCCGCCTGGTGCTCGAGCCCCTCCAGATGAGCGACTCGTCGTTCCCGGCCCGCTGGCCTGACACCGACCCCGATGCGATCACTGGCCACAACGTGACACCCGAGGGCGCCTTTATGCCGGAACCAGCCCGCATCTGCAGCATCCCGGCCGCCGGCGGTCTGTGGGCAACAGCGGCCGACCTGGTGCGCTTTGGTCTCAGGTGGTCATCCCTGCTCCCCGAGGCGCTCGCCCGCAAAGCGCTCCGGCCGCAGGCCGCCGGAGGGCCCGGCAGAGGGCAGCGCGGCCTGGGCTGGCTCATCGACCACCCAAGCGGCGTCATCGGAGCAGCCGGCGGCGCCCTCGGCGCGTCCACGTCCCTGCTCATCCGCGGACCATCAGACTGCACCAGGGCGCGGGAGCGCCACGCTCGCCGATTGCCGCGCCGATCGGCGCCGCCTCGACGGTGCCCGCAACCGCGCTGTTGCTCGCGCGAGGCGACGTCACGCTCGTGGACGCGCTGCTGGGATTGGCGTCGATCGCCGTGATCCCGCTCGCGTTCGGCCTCGACCGTCTGACCGCCAGGCTTGGTGGCGTAGCGGTCGTGGCGGGGTCCGCGGCGACGACCGCGCTCGCGCTCCGCCGCGACGTGCGCGACGTGGCCGCTGCTGTGGCACTCGGCGTCCCGTGGCTGGTCGTGACGCTGGTCGCCGCGCTGCTTGTCATCCGACGGTGGTGGCGAGCGAAACGAGCGTGGGCCGCCATCGGACGACCGGTCGCCTTTGCCTATCTCGTGTTCGGGGCCTTCTGATGCTGGCCACGGTCGCGGCCCGGCGGATCGCGCCGCGCCGGCCGGTGCATGCTGCGGTTATGGTCAGCTTCGTGCTCATGGGGCCGACCGTCGTCGCGGTCGGCTTCAAGTTCGTCCCACCGCTCCAGATCGTCGGCGGTGAGGGCCGGTCAGGCCAGCGCGTTCAAGGGGCAAGCCCAGGGCGCCGGCGTTCTCCCAGAATGTCCGGTTCATCCGTTGGTGATCCCGAGGGTGGTGAGGGGCCGGGCAGGGTCGCGGGCGTGGTGACGCAGGGCGGCGGCGAGGTTGACCGGTCCCGTCTGGCTGGGCAGCCCCATCTCGGGCATGGCCGTAGGATAGGATCGAAGTCCGCGACTTCTAGTCGTCTCGCGTTTGTAGGCCGCCTGAGTCGCTGGCAGCAGCCGCGAGGCCGCTTGGCTGATGCGCAGCCTCCAGCACGCGACGAGCAGCGTGACCTCATCGTCAACGTATGTGGTCAACGCACTATCTGTAGAGAAGGCGAACATGCTCGATACCGCCGCCCTCGATCGTGATGTGGCCGCCCTCCATTCCTCGGCAGGGGAGTGGGTCACCACACCGCTGGCGGAGAAGCGGAAGCTCCTGGAGGCCCTGTGCGTCGCCACCGCGCAGATCGCTGATGAGTGGGTGCGTGTGTCCTGCCAGGGCAAGGGCATCGCTCCGAACTCCCCGGCCGCCGGCGAGGAGTGGATGAGCGGACCATACGCGCTGCTCTCGAACGTCGCCGCGCTCATCCGGCTCGTCGAACACCTCCAGGCCGGCACGAACCCGCTGGACCGGGTCAGGGTCCGCACGCTGCCGAACGGTCAGGTCGCGCTGCGCGTCTTCCCCGCTGTCGTGCAGGATCGGGTGCTGGCGGGCTACACCGCCGATGTGTGGCTGCGCCCGCGGGTGACGCTGGAGCAGGCGACGGCGGGGGTGGCCCGCAGGCTGCGCGACACCAACCTGCCCGGCCAGGTCAGCCTGGTGCTGGGGGCAGGGAACATCAACTCGATCCCACCGCTGGACGGTCTCGCCAAGCTGTACCAGGACAACGCCGTGGCGCTGATCAAACTGAATCCGATCAATGCCTACATGGAGCCCGTTCTCAACCGGGCTTTTGCACCGTTCGTGGAGCGCGGGTTCGTGCGGATCACGGCCGGCGGCGTCGACGTGGGTTCCTACCTCGTCCGCCACCCTGAGGTGGACTCGATCCACATCACCGGCAACAGCGCCAGCCACGATGCAGTCGTCTTCGGCCCAGGCGAGGAGGGTGCCCGCCGCAAGCAGGCCCGCGAACCCCTGATCACCAAGCCCATCACCAGTGAGCTCGGTGGCGTCGGCCCGGCAGTCGTGGTTCCCGGCCGGTGGAGGGACGCCGCCCTGCGGCTGCAGGCCCAGAATGTGGCCACCCAGCGGCTCCACAACTCCGGCTTCAACTGCATTGCCACCCAGATCGTGGTCCTGCCCCAGAACTGGCCGCAGGCCGACCGGTTCCTGGACTACCTACGCCAAGCGCTCCGGGACGCTCCGGACCGTCCCGCCTACTACCCCGGTGCGGCCGACCGGCAACGCGGGGCCGTCGAGGCGCATCCAAAGGCCGAGCTGCTCGGCGGCGACCCGGACGTGCCGCGGACCCTGCTGTCCGACCTGCACCCCGACAACGCGAGTGAGCCCGCCTTCTGTACCGAGTATTTCGGTCCAGTGCTAGGCGTCACCCATCTCCCGGGCGCCACCGCGGCGGAGTTCCTGGACAACGCCGTGGAGTTCTGCAACGACCGGCTCCTTGGCGACTTGGGCGTGGGTCTCATCGCCGCGCCGCAGACGATCCGCGAGCTAGGGCAGCAGTTCGACGCCGCGGTCGCCCGGTTGCGCTACGGCACGGTGGCGATCAACTGCTGGGTCGGCCCGGTCTTCGCCATGCCCCGTGGAACCTGGGGAGCATTCCCCGGCCACGACATCTACGACCTGGGTAGCGGCGTCGGCATCGTACACAACGCGCTCCTGCTCGATCCGGACCATGTCGAGCGCAGCGTGGGTCGGGGCCCGTTCCATCCCCGGCCCAAGCCGCTGTGGTTCGTGACCAACCGCACCGCTCACATCACCGGCGAGCAGATGACCCGGTTCGCGGCCGAGACTTCCTGGGGCAAGGCGATGCCCAGGCTGCTCGCAGCACTCACCTCGTCCCTGCAGGGGTGACGAACGACGAGAGGCGGAGCGACAGGGACGGCACCCCGCACGACCACGACGTCGGTGCCAGCTACGCCGCCTTCACCGTGATCTCGAACGGCGGGCGGGGATAGGCAACCCCGGAGAAGCGGTGCCCACCCCTGCCGTTCGGTGGGGTGGGGGAGTCGGTGAGGCAAGCCGCGCAGGCGGTCCGGGCGGCATAGAAATATTCGATCCGATACCTGATCACCGGCCCCAAGCCGCTGGCGCTGCACGGCCGCGTGCTCGCTACGTCTCGGTGAGGACGGCGGCCGCGACCCGGCGGACGCGGTCGGGGTCGCGGATACCGTCGATCTCGACGATCTTGCCGTTGACGACGGTGAAGGCCAGGACGGAGAAGGGCCGCCCGTCGATGGTGACCACCGCTCCGACCGTGCCGTTGACCAGCGCGGGGTACAGTTGGGCACCGCGTGGGGCGCGGGCCAGCTTGGCCACTGCCCGCACGCCGCGGATGACGGCTGGCGGCCGGCCGGCGCCGAAGTCGGCGCGCAGCACGACGTCGGGGTCGAGGACCTGGACGAGGGCGTCGAAGTCGCCGGCCCGAGCCGCCGCGAAGAAGGCGTCGACCACCTGCCGCTGACGCGTCAGATCCGGGTCGGGCGCCGGGATCTCGGCGCCTTTCACGCGGCGCCGTGCCCGGCTGGCGAGCTGCCGCGCGGCGGTCGGGGTGCGTCCGACCATGCCGGCGATCTCCTCGAACGGCAGCTCGAACATGTCGTGCAGCACGAACGCCAACCGCTCGGCCGGGGTGAGGGAGTCGAGCACGACGAGCAGGGCGAGGCCCACCCCCTCGGCCAGCAGCGCCTCCTGCTCCGGTTCGAGGTCCCCGTCCGCGGTGATGACCGGGTCGGGCAGATATGCGCCGAAGGAGTCCTCCCGGCGCACTCGGCGGGAGCGCAGCATGTGCAGGCACTCTCGGGCGACGACGGTGGTCAGCCATCCGCCGAGGTTGTCGATCTGTTCCGCCTTGGATTGGCTCAGCCGCAGCCAGGCGTCCTGGACGGCGTCGTCGGCCTCGGCCAGCGAACCGAGCATCCGATAGGCCACCGCCCGCAGCCGGGGGCGGTGCTGCTCGAAGCGTTCGGCCAGCCACTCGGTCTCGTCCATCGGTCACACCATCCCGTCGTCAGGGCTCATAGAGGTGAACCTTCAGACGCGACGAATGTGACAAGCAGAGAGGAGAACCAAAGACATGCCACGACGCAACCCGAAATGTGTCGAGTTTGTTCTGGCGTTCCTCGGCGCCTCTCGACTGGCAGAGAGGGCTGCATGATGACCCCGGTTGTCGAGGCTCGAGGCCTCACCAAGCGTTTCGGCGATGTCGAGGCCCTCACCGGTCTGGACCTTGTCGCCGAGCCCGGTCAGGTCACCGCGTTGCTCGGGCCGAACGGGGCGGGCAAGACGACCTTCATCAGCGCAGTTGCCACGCTGCTGCGTCCGGATAGCGGCGACCTGTGGGTTGCCGGCATCGACGCCAGATCCCAGCCACGCCACGTCCGTCGGCTCATCGGCCTGGCCGGCCAGTCAGCTTCTGTCGAGCCGGCCATGACCGGCCGGGAGAACCTGGAGTTCGTCGGCCGCCTCTTCGGCCTCGACCGCCGCAGCGCGCGGTCGGCCGCGGGAGCCGTCCTGGAGGCACTGGACCTCACGGATGCCGGGGACCGCTTGGTACGCACCTACTCGGGAGGAATGCGCCGGCGGCTGGACCTCGGCGCCAGCCTGGTCGGCGGCCCCAAGCTCCTGTTGCTCGACGAGCCGACCACCGGCCTGGACCCGCGCAGCCGCATGGAGCTGTGGGGTTCGATCCGCAATCTCGTCGCCGGCGGCACCGATGTCCTGCTCACCACCCAGTACCTCGAGGAAGCCGATCAACTGGCCCGCCACATCGTGATCGTCGATCACGGCCAGGTCATCGCGGCGGGCACGCCCGACCAGCTCAAGACCCTGGCCGGCCGCGATGTGCTCGCGGTGCGACCCCGAGCGGCCGGGGACCTCCCCGCCGTCGAGGAGGTGTTCCGGTCTGTTGCCGCCGAGGCCCCGCACCTGGACCTCGACACCTCGACCGCCTCCATCACCACCGATCGCGGCGCGGACCAGCTGGCCACCGTCGTTCGCCTCCTCGACGAGCGCCACATCGCCGTCGAGGACATCGGATTGCGTCGCCCGTCGCTCGACGAGGTGTTCCTCACCCTCACCGGCCGTCAGCCGAGCCCGTGGCCGCCGCCGACCGGCGAGACCCGAGCGGTTGACGCCGCCTGACCGTAGGAGCCTTGATGACCACCCTGACCTCAGCGACAGATCGCATCACGCCAGCCCCCTCCTCGGACGCCAGCGCCAGCTTCCTCACCACCACCGCCCAGACGGCCCGGCGAACCCTCTTGCAGTTCGCCCGCACCCCGCAGCTGCTGGTCATGCCACCAGTCCTGGCCGGATTATTCCTGCTCATCTTCCGGTACATCTTCGGTGGCGCCATCGACACCGGCGGCTCCGTCCACTACGTCGACTTCCTCGTCCCCGGTTTCCTGGCCCAGACGGTCCTGTGGAACGGAATGAACGTCCCGGCCGGTGTGGCCGAAGACTCCTCGTCAGGTGTCTACGATCGTCTGCGCTCGCTGCCGATACCGCGAGCCGCGGTCATGGCCGGCCGCGCACTCGCCGACACCGCCCTCAACGCCTGGGGCTTGGCGGTCACCGCCCTGCTCGGCTTCGCCGTCGGCTTCCGGACCCACGCCGACCTGGCGGCAGTGGTCGTGGCCTTCGCTGTCATCCTGGCCGTGATCTACGCCTTCAGCTGGCTGTTCATCAGCCTCGGGCTCCGCGCCGGCAACGCCCAAGCCGCCCAGGCCCTGTCGACGCTGATCGTGGTCCCTCTCTCGTTCGTGTCCGGCGCCTTCGTACCGATCCAGTCCATGCCGGGCTGGATGCAGGCATTCGCCGCCAACCAGCCGGTCACGATCATGATCAACGCCGTACGCAGCCTCATGCTCGGCGGGACCCACGCGGCCGGAATCGGCCACACCACCACCTACTGGGTGCTGCTCAGCCTTGCCTGGTGCGCGGGCATTCTCGCGGTGTTCGGCACCGTGGCGGTCTGTGATGACAGATGAAGCGCATCCGCATCGAAAGACCGAAGACCCGGCGCGAGCGCCCCCGGCGTGAGGTCCTTCCGCTGGACCCGCGAGACCCGGATGTCGTCCGGGCCAAGGCGTTGCGTCGGCGGGTGTCGTGAGATCCGCCACGACCTCCTGAGCGCCCTGGACGGTGCGCCAAGGGTAGGAGGAGCACCCGGCGGCGGGGCGCTCCTCCGACGGCGCCTCTGGGTCCCCGCGGTGCTTCTGCCGGTTGCGGAGACGGCCCTGCTGCTTGCCGTGGGACCCGCGGTGCGGCGGCCCTTGGCCCGCAAGTCACCGCGCCACCGCCGCTGGACCTGCTGCACGACCTCCGCTGGGTCGCCACCTACCACGACTCCTGGCTGTCGCTCGGCCTGGAGCTCGCGGCGGTCCTTGCCCTGCGGAGCCTGTACGCCGCCTGGATCGTCCGCCAGGCCCGGCGGCAAGGCTCCGGCTCCGCTTGGTCGTTGGTCCGGGCGGCCGGGCGCGCCCTGGTCTTCTACGCAACCGCCTCGATCCTGCTCTGGCCCTGGGTCGCCCTGCTGTTCGGCGGGGCGATCAGTCACCTGTCCTACCTGTACTTCGCCGCCCTGCCGCCAGCCCCTGGCGGTGGCGCTGGTGCTCCACCGCGGCGCCCTGAACCGACCCGGCGCTGCGCAACCCCGCCAACCTCCACCGGGCGATGGCGCTGACCCCTGAGCAGTTCCACTACGCCTTCGGCAACAACCTCAGCGAGGAGG
>WNGF01004776.1_pt1 | contig 33419 bp, 33 predicted proteins | sample 5400641 | NCBI WGS metagenome assembly WNGF01 (sample SAMN13153371, study PRJNA577476) | soil metagenome | isolation source: 80 cm soil or saprolite under grassland replicate 2 | place: USA:California | collected 2016-06-15 | reverse complement strand
CGGACGGGGCGAGCGAGAACGGTCGTGCGGAAGTGGCGACCCGCCCCTCAGCCACAGCGATCCGCGGGGGTCAAGCCTCGCCTGCGCGGGCTCGTCCCGCGCGACGCAACCGTGGTGCACGCCTGGCGCGTTCCGGCCGAAGACGAAATCGTGCCCGAGATCGCCGTCCAATGGCGCCGCGTTAGTCTGATGGACGGGCCGCTCGATGCCGCCGAGTTCGTGCTTTGGCAGCGGTCGGGGCGGGCCGCCTGGACGCTCGGGTACTCGCTTCACCTGCCCCAACGCGTTGCCTTCCTGCACGCGCGGACGGGGGACGTGAACGGCGATGGCCACGCCGACCTGCTCCTCTTCGAGGACATGGGCGGGAGCGCGGGGTGTGGCGTGTATCGCTTGCTCGCGAATGTCGGAGGGCGCATCGATCAGCTGCTCGTGCGGCGCGGCTGCTACGACGACACGCGCATCTGGGCGCGGCGAGGCGTGCTCCAGGCCTTCGACGGGGTACTCAAGGACCCGAGCACGAAGAACCAGATCCATTGCTGCTGGACGGCTTGGCGGGAGACGACGATGCGCTGGCGCGGGTCTCGGCTCGTCAGCGTCGCGCGACGACGGGTGCATTCGCTGCCGCGGGCACTGCGTCTCAGCACCTACTAGGCGGGTTATCGCAGGCGGAAAGCGGGCGACTGCTCCGTCTTCGTAGACCGAGCCGCCGACCGGCCCGCGCGTACAGTTCGCGTCTTCGGCGTCCCCGTCGTCGAGCGACGGACGCATACGCTCCGACTATGCAACGGCCGGGCTGCTGGCGTCATACCGCCTCAATGCGGTCAGCCCTCACTTGTGATCGAAGGTCTCCCAGGGCGGTGCGTGCGCGGTCTCGAGCATCCCCGGCGAAACGCGGGCGGTGCTCTTTCTGCTTGGTCGAATGAGGGCGCAGTCGTCGTCGGAAAGATTCGAGATCGCTCATTGCTGACTCCAAAGTCGGACTGACTGCCGGCAGGCCGCCGGCACGAGATCGCGGCAAGGATTCGAGACGTCAACGTCGCCCTGATCCGTCTCGGCGAACAGATCAGTGACTGCCGGACGAGGCGTTGCATCATTCGGGTTGTCGGAGCGGCTATCTCGCCCTCGGCAGGACGGCGACCGCTCTCCTTCGTGAACGCGCGGGGGCGGACTCGGGGTTCGCCTCACGCCGGAAGAAAGTCTAAGCTGGTTGGGCATGCTCCGGTCCGCCGCCTTGGCTTTCGGGGCGGCGCTCGTTGCCGCCGGAGCTGCCCAGGCGGACGTCGTGGCGCGCGGGGTTCAGGACGGGATGCTCGCGGTCGGGCCTAAGGGCACACCGTACGTGGCCTACGTCAGCGGCAGGCACGTGCGGGTCGCGGCTCGCGGGGCGAAGCGCTGGCGGGCCGAGACCGCTGCCACCGTGCCGGCTGGATCGAACGTGCAGGCCTTCTCCGTCGGCTCGGCGGGCCCGGTCGCACTCGTGCAAAGCGCCGACAGCAGGAGGATCGTGCTGCTCCGGCGAGGCCTGCTCGGCTGGCAGACGATTCCGATCGTCAGCCGTCCTCCCGCCGGCACGCTGCTGGGCTGGCCCGGGCTCGCGCTCGGCGCCCGCGGCGAGACGTTCGTCGCCTACGCGCGCTGGAGGCCGGCCTCCTACGCAAGCCAGCTCGTGCTCGCGCGCGTCAATGCACGCGGGCGCGTCCGCACGACGCGGATCACGCTCGGCGGATTTCCTCCGAGCTACGTTCCGCCGCCGGCGGAGCCGGTCGTCGTCGCCGGCCGCGCCCACGTGCTCGAGTCGTGGGGCTGGCGTGGCTCGGTCGAGACGCTCGAATGGTTCCCTCAGCGGCAGACGTGGACCGGTCTCGGCGTCGACGTCAGCCGCGGCGACTGGCCCCTCGGCCCGATCCTGGCGCAGCGCGGCCCGAACGGGAGGATCTACGCAGCCTGGACGGAGTCGATGCTGGGCTACGGCTTCGTGCCCGTGACCCTCGCTGTGCACGGCCCGCGGGGGTTCTCCGTCCATTCGGAATTCGTTCTCGACCGCGCGTTGACGACGGCGCTCGCGGTTCCCCCGTCGGGGCCGGAGATCGCGGCCAACGAGTGGGTCGACGACGCCGACGTCGGGCTCGACGGCGAGGCCCAGGTATGGGCCGGCGTCGTCCGCAACGCGCAGCGCGTCGAGCTCGACGGCTGGATCGCCGGCCTCGCGACGACTCGTCGCGGCGAGCGCGACCTCCTGCTCGCACGGCCCGCGGGCCTTTCGTGGTTCCGCTCGCCGGGGAAGCTGACGACCCTCGTGACGATCGAGGCCGCCGCGGTAGAGGGCGGCGTCCGGGTTTCCGGAACGGTCGCGGGCGTGGGCTCGGGCCGCGTCAGTCTCTACCGCGAGCGGCCGGGCTCAGCCAGGGAGCAGGTCGGCTCTGCCTCGATCGTCGACGGTTCGTTCTCCTTCGTGGACCAGGCGCCGGTCAGGCCGATCCTGTACCGCGCCGTCTACACGGATCGAAAGACCGGGATCCCGTACGCCGCGCTGCTGCACCCGCAAGACGGCGGTTTCTAACGGGAGCAGGAACAGACGAGCTCGCCGAGTTGGCGCCGTTCGAACCGGAGGCCGCAGCGCCCGCACGTGGGCGGCAGAATCTGTGCGCGCACGAGCATCGCGCGGAACAGCGAGGCCCAGAGCGCGAGGTAGAGGAGCGCGAGGACAGGCGAGTTCATGGACGCCATATCGGCTCTCGCCGCGTCTAGGTTTAGAGGCAAGGGCTGCACTTGATTCAATCGGAGCTGATTCCCACAAGCTGTGTTGGACGGCCGTGCGAGCAAAGCCCGCACGGCCTCCATGACGGCGCCGTCGAGACTGCGCCTCCGGGGCTACAATGGCCGCCGTGACCTGGCTTTCGGTTGCGCTCCTCGCCTGCGCGGTTCTGGCGGTCCTGGGAGCCGAGTGGCCCAGGCTCCGGGAGCGGCTCGGGATCGACGCACATCGCCGCCGCCGGCGCGAGCGCCGGAAGTCGCAGCTAAGGCTCATCCGCGGCAGCGAGCAGGACGGCGACGCCGAGGACTTTGCCGCCAGCGTCGAGCGGGACCTGGAGCAGCTCCCGACGCTCGACGAGTTCGACCGGCGCTAGCGGACGCGGAAGGTCGTTAGCAGTCGCCGCGTGTTCGGCAGCGTCTTCGCGCCGTCCTCCGTGTTCTTCGTCTCCTGGTAGTCCGCCGCGTTGAAGAGCAGGCGATGGCGGCCGCGCGAGAGCCCGCCGGTTGCCACTTCCACGAGCCCGCGGGCCGGGTCGAAGCGGATGCCGCGGAAGCGGTTGTCGATCCTGGCGAACAGCGACCTCGGGTCGACTCCGGAGCCCGCATCGTGCACTGCTAGGCGCAGGGGCGTCCCGGCGGTCACGGTGGGCGTGAGCAGCCGCAGCGAGGGCGGCCTGGTGTCGTTCACCCAGAAGCGGAAGCTGAAGGCGCCGGCCCTGCGGCGGCTCGGCGTGTCGAAGACGAGGTCGTAGGCTCCCGGCGCTGGGCGGAAGACGCCGACGACCGGCTCGAGCCCGTAGAAGTCGCTCTGGTACGGGTTGAGCCGCAGCGGCAGCCCGGTGAAGCCCGCCACGCGGTCCTCGTCGCCCGCACGAACGAGCCGCGGCGAGATCACGACTCCGCGGCCGCGTGAGAGGACGATCGCGCCGGCGTTCGCAGCCCGCCGCCGGAGGACGAACCGGAAGACCTGCTCCGGCCCAGGGAGCCGGTTTCGTACCCCGATCGCACCGGGGTTGCTCGGGAACCGGTACGACGCGACCCGCGCCCGGCCTCGCCGGGTGTCGCCACGGTAGACGCCCGGTCGTCGGAGAGCGCGGTGCGGATCGCGCGCGAGTGCTCGGGCGGTGACGTGGAGCCAGTACGGGATCCGCCGGACGTCCGAACCGCGCGACAGGTCGAGGAAGCCGGTGCTGTCGGCAGCTCGTGCCCTGGGGGTGGCGATCACGCGGAGAGAGATCGTGCCGGGCACGACGACCGTCGCGGGCACGGACAGCCGCACCCCGTGGCCGCTCCGCAGGCGGAGGAGCCCAGCATTCCACTGACCGGCGCCTCCGCCGGCGTCCGTGAGATGCACCGAGACCGCTCGCGACTGTCCACGGCGGAGGTACCCGAACGAGACGCTGGGCGGGCTCGCGAAGACGAGCGGCTGGTCCGCTCGCGGCAGCCAGATCATCCCGCCGCCTTCGCGGGTAGGAAGCGCCTCGCCCCGGTGGGCCAGGACACGGCTGCCGGTCAGCACGAGCGCGGACTTGATCTCCGCGACGCTCCAGTCAGGGTGGCGCTGGCGCAGGAGCGCGGCCGCGCCGGCGACGTGGGGCGTCGCCATGCTCGTCCCGTCGAACTCGCGCCAGGTGCCGAAGCGCCTCGGCACCGACGAGAGGATGGACTCGCCCGGGGCGCTGACATCCGGCTTCAGCCGCAGCGAGTACGGCGTCGGACCGGCGGAGGAGAAGCTCGCGATCACGCGGCTCTTCGTCGCCGCGGCGACGGTGATCGCACCGGCGGCGGATCCGGGCGACGCGACCGTCCCGAAGCCGAGAGACCCGAAGTCGTTCCCCGCGGCGACCACGGGCACGACCCCCGCCTTTGCCGCGCCGTTGATCGCCTGGACGACGATGTCGCGAGTCGGAGTGATCTCGGGCTCGCCGAGCGAGAGGTTGATGACGTCCATGCCGTCGCGGACGGCCGCCTCGATCCCGGCCACGATCTCGGGCGAGTTGCCGTCGAGCCCGAATTGGCCGGTCGGGATCGTCAGCACCCGGTAGTTGCCGAGGTACGCGCGCGGCGCGATGCCCGAGACGCTGACCGAGCCGGAGCCGTCGGGATTCGGCGCGCTGGTGCCGTGATCCCCCGCAGCGATGCCGGCCACGTGCGTTCCGTGGACCGAGTTGACCGGATCGAACGGGAGCCTGGCGTACCGGCTCTTCGGGCCCGCAGGCGGGAAGGAGCGAGCCACGATCACCTTCGCGGTCGTGTAGGCGCGGTTGCCCTTCGGGAACCCGGCCAGCATCGCGAAGCCGGCGGGCGAGAAGAAGCGATGCCGCCAGTCGATCCCGTCGTCGACGATCCCGATCTTGATCCCCTGTCCGGCGCTCTCCAGGTTCGGCCCCCAGATCTGCGGCGCGCCGATGACGGCGGGGCTGCGGTAGAGGGAGCGGTGGTACATGACGCTCGGGTAGACGCCGGTCACGCCGGGCAGGCGCTCGATCCGGCGGGTTGACCCCTGCGGCACGAGCAGCGCGAAACCGTCGAGAACGAGGCGGTAGCGCCAGCGCACGTTCGCGCCGGGAACCGCCTGTCGCAACGCGGCGAGGAACCGCTCCTGGCCGCGGTTGACGCCCCGCACGAGAGTCACGACTACCTCGACTCGTGGCTCAGGCTGCGCCCGGACGCCGGCGGACGCGCCGCCGAGCTGCAACGCGAGAGCGGCCGCCGCGAGCGCCAGAAGACCGCTGCGCAAGCCGAAAATGCTACCCAGCCGCCGCTACACTGTTCGTCCGCGCGGATGTGGCGGAATTGGTAGACGCGCACGGTTCAGGTCCGTGTGGGCGAAAGCCCGTGGAGGTTCAAGTCCTCTCATCCGCATCTGGCGTTAGTCCGGTGGGCCTGCCTTCGTGCCGACCGCGACGCCGCCAAAAAGGGCCAGGCCCTCGAGCATCAGCAGGGGTGCGTCTACGTCGTCCTTGGCGGGCCCGGGGACGTCGACCCCTCCGGCAAGCGCCTTCAGCCTCGACTCGACCCGCCAGTTCGGCGGTGTCCTGATGGCGATCCCACCGAAGAGCGTGCGCACCGACAGCCGTGCTCCCGGCGCGAGCTGGGCCTTGCGGAGGTCTACCGCGATGCCGCCAAACCACGCCAGCATCGAGCCGCCTGCGAACGCCTCGGCATGGCTCTCGAGCTCGATTCCGTCGAGTACGGCAACCAGCGAGAGGTCGTTGCTGTCCGGATCTCCGCGGGAAGGCACCGCCCGCTTCACAAACGCCGCTGCGGCAGCCATTCCCGTCCAGACCCCGAGCTTGAAGATCAAGAGTGACCGAATCAGCCGCATCTGAGCAGCCTAATCGGAGACCGCGTCGCTGCGCCCTACGAGGGAGTTGATGGTGAGAGAGCCGCGAGCACGTCGTCGGCGTGCCGGTCCGGGCTCACGCGGCGCATGATCTTGGAGACGTTGCCGTCGGCGTCGATCACGAACGTCGAGCGCTCGTAGGACTGCTTGCCCTCCCGGCCCACACCGTACGGCTCCGCGAGCTCGTGCTCCGGGTCCGCAAGCAGCGTGAACGGGAGCGAGTACTTCGCCTTGAAGCGCTCGTGTGACGCCGTGCTGTCGGCGCTGATTCCGAAAACCTCGGCGCCGGCGCGCTGGAACTCGCCCCACGCGTCGCGGATCCCGCGCGCCTGGCGTGTGCAGCCGGGCGTGTCGTCCTTCGGATAGAAGTAGAGGACGACGGGCTTGCCGCGCAGGTCGGAGAGCCTGACCCTCTCGCCGCTGTCGCTCTCCAGCTCGAAATCGGGCGCCGGCTTCCCCTCCTCGACCACGCCGGGATGCTAGCTACCCTGACTCTTGTGAGGCGCGCGTTCCGAGACATGAACCCGACTCTCCGCGGCTTCCTGATCATCGCGCTGATCGCGCTGATCGTCGTCGTGCTCCAGCTCGAGCAGACGCTCGCGGCGTTGTTCCTGATCGCGCGCATCGCCTTCTTCCTCGCGATCGCGTACTTCCTCTTCTTGATGTGGCGCGACCGGCGCGAGGAGATCTCGATGTGGTCGACTCGCTCCCGGGTCGTCTTCTACGGCTCGGCTTTGCTGATCGTCGTGAACGTCGCCGCCCGCTTCTTCGTCCCGGTCGGCAACGGCCTCAGCCTGCTCGCGTTCCTGGCCGTCTTCGCCTGCGGCGGCTTCGCCATGTGGCGCGTCTGGCGCGACGAGCACTCGTACGGCTACTAGGAATCCCGAGCTGAGGCGGCTCGGCGCCGATACTGCAGAGGTGACGAGCGCCCAGTCGATCCACGCGCGCTGCAAGAGGGACTACTACCCGGCCGCGCATTCGAGTGGGAGGCGTCCACTCCGAGACGTGATCTGGGTGGTGCTCCACGACGAGGAGGCATCGACCGCGAGGGCCGCGGCAGCCTGGTTCAAGAACCCGAACTCGCAAGGCTCGGCGCACATCACCGTCGACGACAACGTGTGCTACCGCTGCCTCCCGAACGACGCCGTCCCGTGGGCCGCCCCCGGTGCCAACCAACGCGGCTTCCACATCGAGCAGGCAGGCTTCGCGCGCTGGTCGGCGGTCATCTGGCGCTCGCACCTGCGCACGCTCAAGCGCGCCGCCTACAAGGCTGCGGTCCACTGCAAGCTGTTCGGGATCCCGGTCCGCTTCGTCGACGCCCACGGCCTCAGGCGCAGGCAGCCAGGGATCACGACCCACCGCCAGGTCTCGAAGGCCTTCGGCGGCAGCCACACAGATCCAGGCCGCTTCTACCCGATCAGGCTCTTCCTCTGGCTCTGCCGCCACTACCGCAAGCAACTCGGCTGAGGAGGATCAGGTCAGGACGACCGGGCTGTAGCTCGGGTGCCGTCGAGCTCGTCCAGCGCCTCGCGGACTCTCGACTGCGCGGCCGACTAAGGCATCGCTTGCGATGGAGCTGAAGAGGCCGTGCCGGCTATGCCGGCGCGGCCGGCTTGCACACCGTCTAGGGTGTCCAAGGCCTCTCGAATCTTCACGTTGCGCCCGACAAAAATGGGGGTGTCGCGCTCGGTGTAGCGGCTCGCCTCCGAGTCGCGCAGCGTCAGCATCAGGTGCATGAAGTCGGCGGGCTCCTCGCACTCGAACGCGGTCATGAATTCCTGGTCGTCGATTCCGAACGAGTACGTGGTGTGGTTCGTGATCGTCGAGAATTCGTGCCCGATCCGCATGTGCTCGTCCATCGCGCTCTGCCGCTCCTCGTGCGGGAGCGCGTACCACGGCCGCACCTTCACGAACGGGTAGACGACGAGGTACGGCGAACCCTTCGGGACCACCTGCCGCGGCTTTCGCGCCTTGGTGTACTGGGAGGCCTTCGTCGTGGCCAGATAGGAGTACGGCGTCGTCAGCCAGCCGGCGAGCGGCGTCCCGTTCAGCGCCGCGCCGAGCTCACCCAGGTCCTCGTAGCGCTCCGTGATCTTCCAGAGGAAGAAGTCGGCGTCAGGCCGCACGCCCGTAAGCGAGTAGGCGCGCAGAGAGGCCATCCGCCCGGCCCAGTCCTCGACGACCTCCGCGAACGCATCCTTGCCGGCCCGTCGTTCGTCGATCCGCAGCCGGCGCCACTCGGGATCGACCCGGTAGAAGCTGTACGCGACGTACTGCCCCGCCACGCGCGGAAGGTTAGCGCCCGCAGGTCGTCAGGCTGCCGTCGCGCAGGGCGGCAACGGCGCGCCGGAAGGGCTGAACGCTCGGCTTCGGAGTGCCGTCGGCGTAGTAGAGGCCGGACTGCCAGCCCTCGAGGCTGAACTCGTCGAAGGTGTGGAAGATGAACAGGCCCTTGACGGTCGGCTGGCAGTAGGCGAGAGCCAGCGCCAGGCGGTAGTAGTCGGCTTGCCGCGGAGGGCTCACCAGGCGCGCCTCGGTCTCCGACGCACCCTCGTAGGCCCCGAGCTTTCCATCCGGAATCCGCGTCTGCACCCCGAACTCCGCGTAGATGATCGGTAGCGTGCGCCCTCGCTGGGGCGTCCCGCGAAACGCCTCGTCGAGCAGCGTGACGAGCTTCGGGTAGTCCGCGAGAGTGATCTGCGTCGTCTTCGGGTGCGCGACGGTGGGCGAGATCGCCGAGCTGACCATGTACGGGTGGATGGCGAACGAGTCCATCAGCGGGGCGCGCCTTCCGCTCGCCCGGTATGCGGCGCCGAGATCTCGGATGAAGGTGGCCGGCGAATGGGTCGGTCTGATGCCGCCGGGCCTGTCGGCGCCGCGCGGCGAGAGCGCCACGCCGATCACGCGCACGTGCGGGTCGGCGTCCTTGATCGCGTCATAGGTGCGCGCGAGCAGATCCTCGTAGCCAGTCGCGGCGACGTCGCGCCCGCCCGGACCGAACTGCGGCTTCCAGAAGGTCACGAGGTTCGGCTCGTTCCCGACGATCACCCCATACGCCCCGGGCACCGCGCGCACGACCTCAGCCGCGAACGAGGCGAACTGATCCCGCTCCCCCGCATTCTTCGGGGTGTTCCGGGCGAAGCCGTGCCAGACGACGAGGAAGAGCCGCATGTGATCTCGCCTCACGGCCCTGGCGACGTTGTGGATGCCGCGCAGCGAGCCGGGCGCTGGTTGCGTCTGCCCAGACTTCCAGATGGTGGTCACGACGACCGCGTCGAAGCCGGCGCGATGGGAGACGTCGACTCGTTCTTGCGCCGCGGCCGGGTCGACCTGGGCGAGCGAGTCGTCGACCACGCCGACCACGAACGAGTGACGGCGCGGGCTCTTCGGCCCCGGTGCAGGCGGAAGCTGAGCCGTGGTCGCCGGGACCGGGGAGGTGGTGGTGCCCAGCGGGGGTGGCGAGCCCGGCACCGTCGTCGTTCCCGACCCGGTCGGAGCGGTCGTCCCGCCGGGGCTCGTCGACGACGCCGGGCGCGCGCTGCTTCCGTGGTCGTGTGACGAGACGACGACGGCCGTGATCGCGCCGGCGCCCGCCACGACGGCGACCCCCGCCGCGAGCATGCCTTTCCTCACGGAGTCGCAGGCTACCCTTGCCCGGCCGTGGAGAAACGGGTCGAAGAGCAGCTGAAGCGGCTCCCGGCGAAGCCGGGCGTCTACCTCTTCCGCGGGAAGCGGGGCGAGGTCCTGTATGTCGGCAAGGCGAAATCCCTGCGTCCGCGCGTGCGCAGCTACTTCCAGGCCGGCACCGGCGGGCGCGCGACGATCGTGCAACTGCCGGAGCGCGTCGCCGACGTCGAAGTGATCGTCACCGGCACCGAGGTCGAGGCGCTGCACCTGGAGCAGAACCTCGTCAAGCGGCATCGCCCGCCGTTCAACGTCCGCCTGCGCGACGACAAGTCGTTCCCGTACATCGCCGTCACGGTCGAGGACGACTACCCGCGGGTCATGTTCACGCGCGAGCGGCACCGGCGCGGCGTCGTCTACTTCGGGCCCTACGCGAACGCGAAGAAGGTGCGCGAGACGCTGGACGTGCTCAACCGCGTCTTCCCGTACCGGCCGTGTGAGGGGCCGCAGCCGGGCCGGCATTCGGGCATCCCGTGCCTCGACTACCACATCGAGCGCTGCCTGGCGCCCTGCGTGGGCTACGTCTCGAAGGACGACTACCGGACGATCATCGACGGCGTGATCGAGTTCCTCTCCGGCGAGACGCGGCCGATTCTCCGCGAGCTCGAGCGCAAGATGAAGGACGCCGCCGAGAACGAGCGTTTCGAGGAGGCGGCGCGCAACCGTAACCGACTGTTCTCGGTGCGGCACCTGGCCGAGCGGCAAGCGGCAGACAAGCGGGCGGTCGGGACGATCGACGTGATCGGGATCGCGGCCGACGGCGACCGGGCCGCCGTGCAGATCTTCCCCCTGCGCGACGGGCGGCTGATCGACCGCTACGGCTTCCACCTGGAGAACGTCGAAGGCCAGGACACGCCGACGCTGCTCGAGGCGTTCGCGACCGAGTACTACGGCGCCGCCCCGAGCATCCCGCCGCAGATCGTCGTCCCGCCGGACGCAGGCGACACGAGCGCGCTCGAGCAGTTCCTCTCCGAGCGGCGCGGCTCGCGCGTCGAGGTGCGGGCGCCGGTGCGGGGCGAGAAGCGGCGCCTGCAGGCGCTGGCGAGCGAGAACGCGCGCGTCGCGCTCGAGTCGGATGCGCTGCAGGCCGAGCAGCGGCGGCTGCGGCGGGTGGAGGCGCTCGAGGAGCTGCGCGAGGCGCTCAACCTCGAGAGCCTGCCGCTCCGGATCGAGTGCTACGACGTCTCCAACATCCAGGGCGAGGCCGTCGTCGGCTCGATGGTCGTCTTCCAGGACGCGCTCGCGAAGAAGGCGCACTACCGCAAGTTCGGGGTGCGCGGCCTCGACGGGCAGGACGACTACGCGGCGCTGGCGGAGGTGATCTCGCGCCGGTTCACGCGGATGCGGGACGCGACCGCGGAGGAGTACGACGAGTCGTTCGCCGCCGTGCCGAACCTGGTGGTGATCGACGGCGGCAAGGGCCAGCTCGCGGCGGCGCTGCAGGCGATGCAGGCCTTCGACCTGCCGCGTGTGGCGGCGATCTCCCTGGCGAAGCGGGAGGAAGAGGTCTTCGTCCCCGGGCGGCCGGAGCCGGTCGTGCTACCGCGGGAATCGGCCGGGCTGCAGCTCCTGCAGCGCGTGCGCGACGAGGCGCACCGGTTCGCGGTCGGGTTCCACCGGCAGCGACGGGACGCGAAGGCGCGGGAGTCGATCTTCGACACGCTCCAGGGCGTTGGCCCGGCGCGGCGGCGGGCGCTGCTGCAGCATTTCGGCTCGGCGGAGCGCTTCCTCGCCGCTACCCAGGAGGAGCTCGAGGGTGTCCCGGGGATGCCGGCCAAGACGGCGCGTTCGATCTACGCCCAGCTCCACAAGGCAGGGCGAGGGTGAAGCTGAGCGTCGTCGTGGCCGCCGACGGACTCGGGCTGAACAAGTAACAGACTGTTACAAGTCCGGCGTGAGCTCCGCCGTCGGACCGGCCGCTGCGTTCGCGCTCATCCGGCACCGCACGTTCGGGCCGTACTTCTTCGGGAACGCCCTCTCGGCCAGCGGGACGTGGTTCCAGAACCTCGCGGCGGCGCTGCTGATCTACCGGCAGACGCACTCCTCGCTCCTGCTCGGGGTGCTCAACTTCTCGCAGTTCATCCCGATCCTGGTGCTGGCGCCGTGGGCCGGAGGCGTGGCGGACCGCTGGAACCGGCGCGCGCTGTTGCTGGTCAGCCAGACAGTCGCGATCGTGCTCGCGGGCGGGCTCGGCCTACTGGCGCACTGGGGCCTGGCGCCTCCCGCGGTCGTGATCGCGGACGCGGTCGCCCTCGGCGTCGTCAGCGCGTTCTCGGCTCCGGCGCAGCAGGCGCTGATGGCGAGCCTCGTCGACGAGCGCGACGTGCCGACGGCGGTGGCGCTGAACTCGATGACGTTCAACCTCGCGCGTGCAATCGGGCCGGCGTCTGCGGCGCTTGCGGTCGAGTACCTCGGCATCCCGGCCGCCTTCGGGCTGAACGCCGTCTCCTATCTCGTCTTCGTCGGGGCGCTGCTGCTTGTCGGGCCGCAGGCGCAGGAGCTCGCCGACCGTTCCGTCGGAAGCATCCGTGCCAGCATCGATCTCCTGCGACGGCGGCCGCAGCTCGTCGTCTTCCTCGTGATCGTCGCGGCCGTCGGCTTCGCCTCCGATCCCGTGAACACGCTCGCCCCGGCCTGGGCCCACGCCTTCGGGCGGAAGGACACCGTCGCGGGCTACATCATCGGCGCGTTCGGCGCGGGGGCGGTGACGGCCGGCTTCGTCGTCGCCGGGCGCGTGGGCGGGAGCCGCCGTCGGATGTTCGCGACCCTCTTGCTTCTCGGCGGCGGCATAACGGGCTTCGCGCTGACGCCGTGGCTACCCCTCGCGCTGCCGGTGCTGTTCCTGGCCGGCGTCGGCTACCTGGCTTCGAACACGCACGCGACCTCCCGGCTGCAGCTCGGCGTCGAGCCCTGGGAGCGGGGGCGGATCATGGCGCTCTGGAGCGTCGCGTTCCTCGGGCTGAGGCCGTTCGCGAGCATCGTCGACGGCGCGATCGCGGGCGCGCTCGGAGTCAGGGCCGCCAGCGTGCTCCTGGCGCTGCCCGCTCTGGCCTGCGCCGTGTGGATGGCGATGCGTGCGAGAACCCGCGGCTGGGGGCCAGCTCCGGCAAAGCTGCCGCCGCAGGCTTAGCTAACCGCGAGCGAGGTCGCGAACATCGACTCGTGCAGCCGGGCCCCGCGCGGACGGAAGGCGAGCGCGAACACGGGGACCCCACGGCCGCCGGTGAAAGAGGTCGAGATGTAGTCGCCGACCATCGCGCCGCCGGCCTGCGAAACCCACGCCAGCGGAACCGAGCGGGAGCTCAGCCGCTGCGGCCTCGTCCAGGTGGTGCCGCGGTCGCGCGACGAGACGAAGTAGACGTCGAGCTGCCGGCCTCGCAGGACGTAGTAACCGAGCGCGACTCGTCCGGGCCGCGCCGGGTCGGCGGCGATGCCCGGAAGCTCGGCATCGGGTGCGCCGGTGGGAACCCTGATCGGCGGGTCCCAGATGATCCCGTCCGCCGAGCGGGCGACCAGGATGTCGTTGGCCGAACAACCGGAGCGGCGGGAGCAGTCGGCCCACGCGAGGTAGACGCTGCCGTCCGCGCCGGCCTCGGCTGAGGGCAGCGCACCTGCCCGGAGCCCGGGGTGAACCCGGTTCGCAGCGGGTGCCACCGGAGTCGCAGGCAGCCACGTCGTCCCGCCGTCGAGGGAACGGATCGCGGACATCTGCGTGTTGTCGAAGTACGGGATCACGACCATCCCGTCGGGCCGGACGACGGGTTGCACGCCCGGTGCGAGAGGACCGTTGATCGCCTCGCGCCCCGGGAAGCCGGGGGCATGGTAGGGGCCGGACCACGTGAGCCCTCCGTCGGCCGAGACCTTCGTCTCGATCTCGTCGGTCTCGAGGTCGTCGTAGCTCAGGTAGCAGTGCCCGCGGAACGGGCTCGAGCTCCAGTCGTCGCAGACGAGCCACTGCTTGTCGAGCTTGAACCCGACGTAATGCGTCGCCGTCACAGGCGCCTGCCAGTGGAGCCCGTCGGGCGAGCGGCTGACGACGAGCGCCGAGTCGGCGCCGCCGAATACGAGCGAGACCGCCAACCAGACCCCGTGCGCCGCGTCGTAGGCGATGCTCGGGTCGGTGGCACGCGGCCACCGCCCCGCCGGCCGGGAGTCGGGCGTCAGGCTCGGCAGGAACCCGCGCGTCCAGCTCCGGCCGCGGTTCCGCGAGACCGCAAAACCGATGTTCGCGGCGCCGCCGTCGGAGACACGGCCCACTTGGAAGACGGCGACGACGGTCGACCCCCAGGCAGCGGTGTCGGGCTCGACCTCCGTCGCGTGCTGGCCGACACCGCGGTACGGATCCTGCGAGATCTCGCGCGTGACCACCTCGCAGTCTCGGGCGACGCGATCGCGCGCGTCGACCGTCGCGAGATCGCGGCCGCGCCCGCACGAGACGACGTCCCGCTTGCCGTTCACCGTCTGGAGGCGGTCGGCGTGCCGCGTCCCGTGCACGCGGGCCGCGTTGGCTGCGCTCGCGAGCAGCAGGACCCCGGCGAGAATGAGAGCGCGTCTCAGCGGCTGCCGCCGGGGCCGCCCGGCGCGCCGTCGCTCGAGGACGGCTCCAAGAACGGGTAGCGGTAGTCGCGCGGCGGAACAAACGTCTCCTTGATCGCCCGCGGGCTGACCCAGCGGATCAGGTTCCACATCGACCCGGCCTTGTCGTTCGTCCCCGACGCGCGCGAGCCGCCGAACGGCTGCTGACCGACGACCGCGCCGGTCGGCTTGTCGTTCACGTAGAAGTTGCCGGCCGCGTAGCGGAGCGCCTCCTCGGCCTCGTCAATCGCACCTCGGTCCTGCGAGAAGATCGCTCCGGTGAGCCCGTAAGGCGCGGTCTCGTCCACCAGCTCGAGCGTCTGCTCCCACTCGTCCTCGGGGTAGACGTAGGTGGTCACGATCGGGCCGAAGAACTCCTCGCTCATCAGGCGGTCGCGCGGGTCCTTCGTCTCGATCACCGTGGGCTCGACGAAGTAGCCGGCGCTGTCGTCCGTCCCGCCGCCGACGAGAACCTCCGCGTCGTTCGAGCGCGCGTACTCGATCGCCTCCCGCTGGCGCGCGAACGACTTGTCGTCGATCACGGCGCCCATGAAGTTCGAGAAGTCCGTGACGTCGCCCATCTTGATCGTCCCGACCTCCTCGACGAGGCGCTCCCGCAACTGCGGCCAGAGGTTGGACGGCGCGTAGACGCGTGAGGCGGCAGAGCACTTCTGGCCCTGGTACTCGAAGGAGCCGCGCAAGATCGCGGCCGCGACCGCGTCGACGTCGGCGCTGGGGTGCGCGACGATGAAGTCCTTGCCGCCGGTCTCGCCGACGATCCGCGGGTAGTTGCGGTAGCGGTCGATGTTCTGCCCGACCGCCTTCCAGATCGAGTGGAAGACCTCAGTCGAGCCGGTGAAGTGGACGCCGGCGAGGTGCTCGCTCGCCAGAACCGGATCGCCGACCGCGGCGCCGCTGCCGAAGACGAGGTTGATCACGCCCGGCGGCAGCCCGGCCTCCTCGAGCAGGCGCATCGTCCAGTAGGCCGAGTACGCGGCGGTCGAGGCCGGCTTCCAGAGGACGACGTCGCCCATCACGGCCGGGCTCGTCGAGAGGTTGGCGCCGATCGCGGTGAAGTTGAACGGAGAGATCGCGAAGACGAAGCCCTCGAGCGGCCGGTACTCCATCCGGTTCCAGACGCCGGGGGAGGAGACCGGCTGCTCCTCGTAGATCCGGACCATGAACTGGACGTTGAAGCGCCAGAAGTCGATCACCTCGCACGCGGCGTCGATCTCGGCCTGGTGCGCGGTCTTCGACTGGTTCAGCATCGTCGCGGCGACGAGCGTGGAGCGCCACGGGCCGGCCAGCAGCTCGGCGGCTCGGAGGAAGACGGCGGCTCGCTCTTCCCAGGGCAGGCGGTGCCAGTCCTCCCATGCCTCGGCCGAGGCGGAAATCGCCCGCTCGACCTCGCCCGCGCCGGCCTTGTGCACTTCGGCCAGGACGTGCTCCTTGTCGTGGGGCATGACGGCTTTGAACGTGTCGCCGGTGCGGACCTCCTCGCCGCCGATCAGGCACGGGATCTCGAGCCGCTCGCTCTTCATCTCCTCGAGCCGCGCTTCGAGCTCGGCTCGCTCCGGCGACCCCCCGGCGTAGTCGCGGACGGGCTCGTTCGACGCGGGCGGCGGACGGAAGATCGCGGGGCGACTCACGGCGCTGATTCTACGATTCGGGCGATGGTCGAGCGAGTGTCGTACGAGGTCGACGGCTGGGGCGTGGGGGAGCTCGGCTTGGGCGACCGCGAGGTGCTCTGGCACGACTCTCCAGAACCTCCGCTGGAGGTGGATGTAGATGTAGGTGCAGGTGTACGCTCACATCACCCTCTGGTGGACCGCTTCCGTGCGTACTTTGCCGGCGCTCCTGACTCGTTCTCCGACGTTGTGATCGACCTGTCCTGGTGCACGCCGTTCCAGCGGCGCGTCATCGGGACGCTCCGCTCGGTCCCGTACGGCGAGACGGCGACCTACGGCGAGATCGCCGCGCTGGCGGGGCATCCGAACGCCCAGCGCGCCGTCGGGACGGTCTGCGCGGCGAACCGGTTCGCGCTCGTCGTGCCGTGCCATCGCGTCATCTCGGCCGACGGTCTTGGCTCGTACGGCTCGCTCGGCCTCCGTTACAAGCGCCGGCTGCTGGAGCTCGAAGGTGTCGCTCTCTGAGGACGTCCGCCACGAGCTCGCCGCGATCGCGCCGGAGCGGGAGTGCGACCGGATCGCCGAGCTCTCGGCGCTGTTCCACTTCGCGGGGCGGCTTCATCTGCGTGGACGGGGTGAGGTCTCCGTGCACCTCGACCTCGCGAGCGGGCCGGTCGCACGGCGGGCGTTCGCGCTGCTTCGGTCGTTCGGAGTCGACTCGGAGATTCGCACCTACCGGCGGCGCTCGTTCGGGCAGGAGACGAGGTACCAGCTCCACGTCGAGGAGAACACCGATCTGCTCGTTCGGACCGGTGTCGTCGACTCGCGTTTCGCCCCGCGCGCGCGGCCACCGCGGCGTCTGCTCGGGCGGGCGTGCTGCCGCGCTGCCTATCTGCGCGGGGCGCTCCTCGCCGCCGGCTCCGTGAGTGGGCCGCCGTCGCCGCATCTCGAGGTCCGCTGCGAGACGCGTGCCGGAGCGGAGGCGGTCGCGCGGGCGGCCGCTGAGGAGGGCGTGGAGCTGCGCGTCTCGGGGCACGACGAGCAGTCGGTCGCGTATGCCAAGGGCATCGACCGGATCGCCGGCGTGCTGGCGGCAGCCGGCGCGAGCGATGCGGCGCTCGCACTCCAGGAGCGAGCCGTGGTCGGATCGGCCAGGGCTCGCGCGAATCGGCTCGCGAACGCCGACCACGCGAACCTCGTACGGGCCGGACGAGCGGCGCACGCCCAGATCGAAGCCGTCCGCCGCCTCCAACGCGCGCACCGGCTGGACGAGCTCACGCATCCGCTCCGGGAGATCGCAGAGCTGCGTCTGGCGCATCCGTCGCTCTCGTTGCGGGAGCTCGGCGCGAAATGCAATCCACCCGTCAGCAAGGCCACTGCGCACCGCCGGTTACGCCGCGTGCTGCGCATTGCGCAGCGTTGATGCGGATGCTAAGCGCGCCCGTGGAGTAATACTCCGCCGGAGGCGGGTTCGCGCTCGTCCGGCGATGGATTCAGACCCCGTCCGTCGCCAAGGTCCGGAGCGCGATAACGCGGAGGGGGAGGTCGTCCTCGGAGCTTCCCCTCCGGCCCGCCTCTTTTTGGAGGCGGGCCGGAGGGACGACGCGCGCACGGGCGAAGCCCGCACGCGCTCTAGACGGCGTCGCAAGCGACGCCTTAGCGGCCCTCATTGCTGCCATGACCGGGGCAGGTTGCTCGATAAACTCGACGCAAAGGGCTAAGGAGGACTTCGTGGCTACTCGGGTTGGGATCAACGGGTTTGGGCGGATCGGGCGGAACTTCTACCGGGCGTACCTGAAGCGGCAGCCCGGCTACGAGATCGTCGCTGTCAACGACTTGGCCGATGCCGAGGTGCTCGCGCACATGCTCAAGTACGACTCGACGCACGGTGTCCTGGACGCTGAGATCCAGGCGGGTGAGGGCGAGCTCCGCGTCGGCGACGAGACGCTCAAGGTTCTCTCGGAGCGCGACCCCGCAGCGCTCGGCTGGGGCGACCTCGGTGTCGACGTCGTCGTCGAGTCGACGGGCTTCTTCACCGATCGCGAGGGAGCGTCGAAGCACCTCGAGGCAGGCGCGAAGAAGGTCGTCATCTCAGCGCCGGCCACGGATCCCGATCTGACCGTCGTCCTCGGCGTGAACGACGGCGAGTACGACCCCGAGGGGCACAACATCGTCTCGAATGCCTCGTGCACCACCAACTGCGTCGCGCCGATGGCGAAGATCCTCCTCGACTCGTTCGGGATCGAGTCCGGCTTCATGACCACGGTGCACGCCTACACGACCGAGCAGCAGCTGCAGGACCAGATCGCCCTCACGCGCAAGGGGAAGCCGGATCTCCGGCGGATGCGCGCAGCGGCGATCAACATCGTTCCCGCGAGCACGGGAGCCGCAAAGGCGACGTCGCTCGTGATCCCCGAGCTGAAGGGGAAGCTCGACGGCATGGCTCTCCGCGTCCCGGTGCCCGACGGGAGCGTGACCGATCTCGTCTGCGTGCTCGAGCGCGAGGCGTCGGTCGAGGAGGTCAACGATGCGTTCCGCGGCCTGGCGGGGCAGGACGCCTGGCAGGGGATCCTGCAGTACTCCGAGGACGCCCTCGTCTCGTCGGACATCGTCGGCAATTCCCACTCGTGCATCCTCGACGGCCTCTCGACGATGGCGACCGGCCGGATGGTGAAGATCATCGGCTGGTACGACAACGAGTGGGGCTACAGCTGCCGGCTGTCCGACGTCGTCGAGCTGGTCGCACAATCGGTCCCGGCCGCAGTCTCCGCCTAGTTGCGAAAGCCGCGCTCCGTCCGCCAGGCCGACGTGGCCGGCAGGTGTGTGCTCGTGCGCGCCGACCTGAACGTGCCGCTCGAGGACGGGCGCGTCGCCGACGACACGCGCATCCACGCGTCGCTGCCGACGCTCCGTTACCTGCTCGAGCGCGACGCTGCGGAGGTCGCCGTTTGCTCGCACCTCGGCCGGCCAAAGCGGCCGGACCCGGCGTTCTCGATGGAGCCGGTGCGGGAGCGTCTTCGCGAGCTCCTGCCCGACCGGCGGATCGAAGTGCTCGAGAACACCCGCTTCGACCCGGGCGAGACGAAAGACGACCCTGAGTTCGCGCGCCGGCTCGCCGCCGGACGAGACCTCTTCGTCCAGGACGCCTTCGGCTCGGTGCACCGCGCCCATGCCTCTATCGTCGGAGTCGCGGAGCTGCTCCCTGCGTACGCGGGGCTCCTGGTAGAGCGCGAGCTCGAGGAGCTCGGCAAGCTGCTCGGCGAGGTCGAGCGGCCGTTCGTGCTCGTCTCTGGCGGTGCAAAGGTCGAGGACAAGCTCGGCGTCCTGCGAAGGCTCGGCGGCCAGGCCGACACCGTCCTCGTCGGCGGCAAGATGGCCGAACAGCTCCGAGGAGAGAACCCGCTCGGCTTTCCCGTCGAGCTGCCTACGGACGTCGTGGCCGCGGCCGCGTTCGAGGCCGACGCCGAGACGAAGATCGTTCCCTACGACGGCCTGCCGGAGGGCTGGCTCGGGCTGGACATCGGCCCGGAGACCCGGGAGACATTCGCGGCCGAGACCGCGCAGGCGAAGACGATCTTCTGGAACGGCCCGATGGGCGTCTTCGAGTGGCCCCGCTTCGCCGAGGGTACGAAGGCCGTCGCGGAGGCGGTTGCCCGAGCCGACGCGTTCTCGGTCGTCGGCGGGGCCGACTCGATCCGCGCGCTCAACGAGCTGGGCCTGACAGAGCGCGTCTCGTGGGCATCGACCGGCGGCGGCGCGGCGCTCGAGCTCCTCGAGGGCAAGGAGCTACCGGGCGTCGCTGTGATCCCGGAGGCCTAGGACAGCCGCCGGCCGAGCGGGACGATCTGCCGCCGGTAGACGGCCCGTGCGCGAGGCTTGGAGGCGAGGTCGAAAGCGCGAGCCGGCGCCGGCGCTGAAGTACGAGACGAACTCCAGGCGCGCATGCGTCCTGATGAAGCGAGCCATCCGCGCGACGTAGACCGGGTCGTCGAACCCCCACATGCCCCACTCCGGAATGGCGAAAGGCTTGCCGCGATGAGCCCGGTAGAGCGCCGCCGCGGCGGCCCACTCCGCGCCGTGATCAGGCTTGTTGTAGAGGTCGTCGCCAACGACGTCGACGTAGGCGTTGCCCGGGTAGTAGGCGGCCGCCGAGTTGCCGGCGACCCGCGGCGCTCCGTAGCCCTCCGGGTTCCAGACGAGGCGGAGCTTGGGGGTCGTCGGCGCGAGGTCGCGGCTAACGCCGGGCAGGCGCTGCCGCGCGAGCTTCGCGTTCATCTCGTCTGCAGTGCCGCCGCGTGTCAGGATCGCGATCCGCGCGAAGGCCTTTCGCGTCCACGCCGTCGAGTGAGCCGCGTCACGGCGGGTTCCGTTCGCGTTGTAGGCGCAGACGTTCTCCCAGTAGGCGTTCATCTCCGGGAACGGCCGTAGATAGAAGACCGGCCCCGGCCACTCGGCGATGGCCGCGTTCAGCACGAAGAGGAAGCCGTCGACGCGGCCCGTCGCAACCCCACGCGGCGTCGCCGTCTCCGGCCGGCCGTAGGCGCCGGAGGTGAGCGCGAGGAGATGCGCCGGCCCGAGGCCCCTGATCGCGCCCCGGATGTAGCGATGGTTGAAGCCCATGAACGTCAGCCGGATCTGCGAGCGCTGCCCCGTCAGAGCGTGGAATCGTCCGGCCGCGCCGTAGACGCCGAGTAGGACCCGGTGTTCGAAGCCGCAGTCGGAGCCGAGCCGGCAGCCGGAACCGAGGCGGCCGCGGGAAGCAGGGCGAGCGTCAGCAAGAGGGCGAGACGCCTCACCGTTCGAGTGTACGCCGCCTAGATCCCTTGTAACAGTCTGTTACTTGGTCTCCGTCCGCCCCTCGTAAGATGCTCGCCCGGTGCCGCTCTTAGCCGCGAACTGGAAGATGTACAAGGGCCCGCGCGAGGCGCGGGCGTTTTGCGAGGCGTTCCAGGCCCCGGAGGGGGTCGAGGCCGTTCTCTGCCCGCCGTTCGTCTCGCTCGCGGCTGCCGTCGAGAGCGGGCACACCGTGTTCGCGCAGAACGTCCATTGGGCGGAAGACGGGGCGTTCACGGGCGAGGTCTCGGCCCCGATGCTGCTCGAGTTGGGCGTCACGGGCGCGATCGTCGGCCACTCGGAGCGGCGCCAGTACTTCGGCGAGAACGACGAGAGTGTCGCGCGGCGGACGGTCGCGGCCCTCGGGCACGGCCTGCGGGTGATCGCGTGCGTCGGCGAGTCGCTGGAGGAGCGGGAGGCAGGGCAGATGGAGCTCGTGCTCCGGATCCAGGCGGAGGCGCTCGCGGACGCCGTGGGCGCACACGAACGGCTGGTCATCGCGTACGAGCCCGTCTGGGCGATCGGCACCGGCAGGACGGCGACGCCGGACCAGGCACGCGAGGCGCACGCGTTCGTGAAGAGCCTGCTCGACGTGCCGGTGCTCTACGGCGGCTCCGTGAAGCCCGACAACGCCGCCGAGCTGCTGTCCGAGGCCGGCGTGGACGGCGCTCTCGTCGGCGGCGCCTCGCTGGACGTGGAATCGTTCACGGCGATTTGCCGGGCCGCTTCGACTTAGTCGCACTCGTCATCCTCGACGGCTGGGGGTGTGCGCCGCTCGGCCCGGGCAACGCCGTGGAGCTGGCCGACACGCCCGTCTTCGACCGCCTCTGGGCCGAGTACCCGCATACGACGCTGAAGGCCTCCGGCGAGGCGGTGGGGCTGCCGGCCGGCCAGATGGGCAACTCCGAGGTCGGCCACCTGACGATCGGGTCGGGGCGTGTGCTCGACCAGGACCTGCAGCGGATCAACCGCTCGATCGCGGACGGCTCCTTCTTCGAGAATCCGGCGTTGAAGGCCGCGTTCGCGAAGGGCGGCGACGTCCACCTCCTCGGCCTGGTCTCCCACGGCGGCGTCCACTCCCACATCGACCACCTGAAGGCGCTGCTCCGGTTCGCGCCCGAGCGCACGTGGATCCACGCGTTCACCGACGGCCGGGACGTCTCGCCGCACGCGGCCGCACGCGACCTGGCCGAGCTGCCGACCGACCGGATCGCGACCGTCGTCGGCCGCTACTACGCGATGGACCGCGACGGGCGCTGGGAGAGGACCGAGCGTGCCTACCGCGCGATCTGCCTGGGAGAGGGCGAGCAGGCGGACGATCCCGTCGGGGCGGTGAAGGCGAGCTACGAGCGCGACGTCACGGACGAGTTCATCGAGCCCGTGGCGATCGAAGGACGCCCCAGGCTCACGAAGGACGAAACGGCGATCTGCTTCAACTTCCGCCCCGACCGGGCGCGGCAGCTCACGCAGAAGCTGCTCGAGGGCGGCTTTGACCTGACGACGATGACCCGCTACCGCGACGACTTCGACTGCCCCATAGCCATCGAGGAGCAGGAGGTGCAGGAGACGCTGGCCGACGTGCTCGCCGAACACGACCTCAAGCAGCTGCACGCCGCCGAGACCGAGAAGTACGCCCATGTGACGTACTTCTTCAACGGCGGCGTCGAGCCGGAGCACCCGGGGGAGACCCGCATCCTTGTCCCCAGCCCCCGCGACGTCGGCACGTACGACCAGAAGCCGGAGATGTCGGGACCCGAGGTCGCGGAACGGTTTTGCGACGCGCTCGAGAGCGACGGCTACCGCTTCGCGGTCGTCAACTTCGCGAACCCCGACATGGTGGGACACAGCGGGGTCATCCCGGCGGTCGTGAAGGCCGTCGAGGCGGCCGACGCCTGCCTCGGACGGGTCGTGGAGACCGTCCAGCGGCTCGGCGGGGTGCTGCTGATCACGGCCGACCACGGCAACGCCGAACAGATGCTCGAGGCAGACGGCACAAGCCCGCACACCGCCCACACCTCGAATCCGGTGCCGCTGATCGTCACGGATCCCGAAACACGCATCCGCGAGGGAGGCGGGCTGCAAGATCTCGTGCCTACGGCACTTTCGTACCTCGGCCTAAAGAAACCCTTACAGATGACCGGGGAAAACCTCTGCAGTTCGAGCATTTCCGGTCTATACTCCGCTTCGCCTTGAGCCTGGCCCAGCCCGATCCCGGTGTCCTCCGGAAGGCGCAGCGCGGCGATGAGCGCGCCTTCTCCCTGATTCTCCGCGCCTACGAGACGCCGGTCTTCAATTATGTGCTCCGGCTCGTAAGCGGCGACCGGTCGCTCGCCGAGGATCTGACGCAGGAGGTCTTCCTGCGGGTCTACCAGGGCCTCCCGAAGTTCTCGCTCCGGTGCAAGTTCACGACGTGGCTCTTCCAGGTGACGAAGAACCGCGTTCTCGACGAGCTGCGCGCCTCCGAGCGCCGGCCGCGGGCCCTCGTCGCGCTCGAGGACATCCCGCCGCTCGAGGTGCTGGACGCGCCGGTCGAGCGGCTCGAGGAAATCGACACGCTCTGGCGCGCGGTCGAGAACCTGAACGTCGACCTGAAGATGGCGCTGCTGCTCCGCGACGTCGTCGGGCTCTCGTACACCGAGATCGCCGACTCGCTCGAGATCACGCTGGCCACGGTCAAGTGGCGGATCTTCAAGGCCCGCGAAGAGGTGCAGCTCGCGCTCGTGCGCGAGGGCGTCTCGTTCGCCACGCCGGACGTCGCCGAGAGCTCTCTCTAGCGCGACCGCTCTCTGATCCAGGCTGCGATGTTTCGCGCCTGGTCCTGCGGCGTCGCACCGAGCGGAATTGGTCTTGGCCCGCTCTGTGACTGCCGTCTCTCGGCACCTGAACCGCCGCCCTTTTGCCCGACCAAGGTGACAGCGAGCAGGATTCCCGCGAGGACGAGTAGGGCTGCGAGCGCAAGCAACAGTGTCCGCCTGGCCGGCATGCGCCGAGCGGGCGGAGGCTGCAGAGGCGTCGTCGGCGCCTGCGCCGGGGCATGCGAGAGCTCGGCGAAGAGCTCCTCGGCGGCCGGCCGGTAGGCGGGGTCCCTCGCCAGGCAGCGCATGACGACGTTCTCCAGGTCCGGCGCCACCGCCGGTGCGAGGTCGCCCGGGGGCGCGATCTCCATCCGCCGCTGCTTTTCCGCCAGCTCGGCAAGGGTCTCGATCTCGAACGGCGGCTGCCCCGTCACCAGCTCGTAGAGGACCGCGCCGAGCGAGTAGACGTCGGCTGCGGCGGTCACCTCCTCACCCAGCGCCTGCTCGGGAGCGACGTAGGCCGCGGTCCCGAGGATGGTTCCGGCTTGCGTCAGCGCCGTCGCTTCGGCTGCTCGAGCGATTCCGAAGTCCGCGAGCTTGAGCATCCCGTCTCCACGGAGGATCAGGTTCTGCGGCTTGATGTCGCGATGGACGAGCCCGGCCTCGTGGACGTGCGCGAGCGCCCTCGCCGCTTGCAGCGCGAGCCCGCGCGCCTCGTCCGGCGCCAAGCGTCCGCGACGGGAGAGCAGCTCGGCCAAGTTCTCGCCCTCGACGTACTCCAGCACGATGAAGGGCCGGCCTTCGTCCTCGCCGACGTCGTAGACGCCGACGAGGTTCGGGTGCGAGAGCCGGGCCGCAAGCCTCGCCTCGCGCTCGAACCGTTGGCGGAAGGCGTCGTCGGCCGCGAGCGCCTCCGAGAGCACCTTGAGGGCGACGAGTCGGTCAAGCTCGGTGTCCCTCCCGAGGTAGACCGAGGCCATGCCTCCGCGGCCGAGCTCTCGTTCGAGGCGATACCGCCCGATCCGCTCAGTCGTCGCCATCGCGCCCCTTGTGCTTGCCGCGCCCGTGCCCGTGGCCGTGCTCTTTCTTCGGCGGCGGACAGGCCGGGATCCGGGCGAGAAGCCTGTTGGCGGAGCTCGTGAGCGGTTCTTGGTATCGAGCCGGGATCCGCCTCGTCTCGGCGATGACGTCGTCGAGGAGCTTGGCCGCAGCGTCGTGAGCGGCGCATCCCTCGAGGGCTGCCACGGCGTCCGCGTCCGCGGCCAGCCTCTGAGCCACGGCGCCCGGAATTCGCGGCGGCGGCTTCGGGCGCGGTGGGGAGGACCCGCCGCCGCAGCCCGCGAGCGCGAGCGCCACGCTAGATGCCACGAGCCAGGCGCTCAGCCAGCGCATCCGGCAACCCCCTTTCGCGGATCTCCTCCTGGGTTCGCTCGACAGGGTAGGCGACGCGGCGAAACGAGGCCTGTCCGGCGGCGAAGTCCAGCAGCAGCCAGGCGGCGCGCGGGTCTCCGTCGCGGGGCTGCCCGACCGAGCCCGGGTTGAGCAGGAGCCGCGCGCCCGCGTCGAGCTCGGCCTGCGTACCGTCAGGCGCCAGCCCGCCTGCGAACGAGCCTTCGGCGAGCGCGATCGCGAGCGGCGCATGACTGTGCCCGACCAGGACGAGCGGCGCCTCGGTCAGGTCGAACGCGGCTTCGACCGCGTCGATCGAGAGGACGTAGTCCCAGACGGGATCGCGCGGGCTGCCATGGAAGAGCTCGACGCCGTCGCGGCGCGCCGAGGGGCTCAGCGACTCGAGGTAGGCGCGAGCCTCGGGCGCCAGGATCTCGCGGGTCCAGCGCGCGCTCGCGATCGCGTCAGGGGCGAACTCCTCTAGGTCGAGCCTGCCGAGCACGCCGAAGTCGTGGTTTCCGGCGAGGCAGAGCGCCGCGCGCTCCTGCACGGAGCTGCAGCAGGGGTTCGGGCGCGGCCCGTAGCCGACGAGGTCGCCGAGGCACCACAGCTCGTCAGGCTGCTCGGCCTCGACGGCAGCGAGCACGGCCTCCAGCGCGTGCCAGTTAGCGTGAATATCCGAGATGACCGCGACTCGGCTGGCCAAGGGCGCAACCTTAGTCCTGCTCGGTTCAGGCTGGGTTGTCGCCGGCTGGTTCCTGTGGCAGACCACCGTTCCGGGAAACCTGGATCTGGCGCACGTCGACGTGCACCGTTACTGGAGCGAGCACGCGCTCCACCGGGCGGCCCGCTTCGACGGCCTCCTGCGCTGGGACTGGGTCGCGGGGACGCTCGTCGGCTTGGCGTTGCTGGTCGTGCTCGCGCGCCTGGGGCCACGGCTCGCGGCCGCCTGGGAGCTCGGGCGGGTCGGCACGGGGGTCATGGTCGGCGCGGTGGCGACGCTCGCGCTGTGGGCGGCCGGCCTTCCGTTTGGCTTCCTGGCGCTCTGGTGGGGCCGGCGCTACGGGATCGAGAAGCAGGGCTACCTCGAATGGCTGCTGAGCCAGTGGCCGAGCCTGCTCGGACAGGTCGTCGGGCTCACGATCGTCCTGACGATCCTGCTGCTCCTTGCCGGCCGCTTCGAGCGCTCGTGGTGGGTGCTGGCCGGGCCGCTGTTCACGGCGGTCGCGGCGGTGCTCGTTTTCGTGCTGCCGTACGCGATGACGATCGGGACGCGGGCACCGCACAAGACGAAGCTGGCCGCCCAGCTCCGCGAGCTCGAGCGAAAGGAAGGAGTCGGCGGCACGCCGATCCGGATCGAGAACGCCAGCGAGCGCACGACTGCCGCGAACGCCCTGACGATCGGGATCGGGCCCTCGACGCGGGTCGTCCTCTGGGACACGCTCCTCGACGGCCGCTTCTCGCCGGGCGAGATCCGGGTCGTGGCGGCGCACGAGTTCGGGCACGTCGCCCGGCGCCACATCTGGAAGGGCCTGGGCTGGTACGCGCTGATCGAGATTCCGGGGTTCTTCGTGCTCGCTGCCGCGACTCGCCTGCGCGGCGGGATGGCCCGCCCTGAGGTCGTGCCGTTCGCGCTGCTCGTGATCGCCGCCTTCAACCTCGCGGTGACGCCCTTTTCGAATGTCGTCTCGCGCCGCTACGAAGCGGAGGCCGACTGGCGCTCGCTCGTGGCAACGCGCGATCCGTCGTCCGCGGCGAAGCTGTTTCGCCGCTTCGGGACAGTCGACCTGCAGCAGCCGAATCCGCCGGTGTGGTCGTACGTGTGGCTCGACAACCACCCGACGCTCACGCAGCGCATCGCGATGGCGAACGCCTGGGCAGCTAGACGCGCTCGATGACGTAGAGGCCGTTTGCGAGCTCGACCCGGCCGCTCGGCGGTCCGGACAGGACAGCCTCCACTGGATGCGGCTCCGCGGGCCGCCCCGTCGGCATCCAACCGCGGCCCTCGGGCGCGAGGATCAGTGTCCGGCCGCGCTCGCCAAGGAAGGCCAGGCGCCCCTCCTTGTCCAGGGTGCCGTCCCAGAGCTCGAGGCCAAGGTCGCGCAGCGGCGCCGCCAGGGCTCTTGGCTCGCCCACGAGGCCGAGCTCCGACAGCCCCTCGTCCTCGATTCCCTGGTGGGCGATGACCTCGACGATGTTCCCCGCCGGATCGTGGAAGTAGAAGGCAAGCGCGTCCCACGCCTCGAACTCGAACCCGACCTCGCCGGTCTCGCGATCCGGCAACGGCTCGGGCGTCGCCTGGAGCAGGTCGGAGAAGCGGCCGGGAGGGACGAGGAGGGCGAAGTGGTAGAACGGCTCGCCCTCGCCGGGCGCGAACTCGAGCTCAGTCTCGCCGGTGCCGAGGCGCCTGTAGAACTCCCGCAGCTCCGGGACCAGCTGCTCCGGAGCCTGCAGGCGAACGTGGACGAACTTCACTAAGGCGTCGCTTGCGACGCCGACCTCAGGACGCGCGGGCTTCGCCCGTGCGTCCGTCTGAACTGACCGGTCGAGCCGATTGGGGTTCTCACAGGACCGCCTTAAGGCGAGTCGCCCTCGGTCGTCTCGGGAAGGTTGCGGATCCCCTCGCGGGACGACCACTTCGACCACGAGTCGTTCATCGCGTCGAGCAGCTCGCGCATGAAACGCGTCGACATGTTCACGCGCGAGACGACGACGCCGGGGACGTCGCCCTCCTCGACCTCGTGGTCGATACGGGCGAACGTGATCGTGAACTCGTAGTCCGAGAAGCTGATGTTGGCGAAGTTCGTGTAGACGCCGGCGAGGTGCTCCGGATCCAGGTGGATGTTGAGCTGGCGCTCCTCGCCTTCGCCTTCCACGGCTCGAGGATACTACGGTCCGAGGCGTCGCCTGCGATGCCGCTTCAGGACACGCGGGCTCAGCCCGCGTGTCCGTCTGAAATGACCTGTCGATGCCTCGTCCGCCAGAATGGGACGCCGTGATTGACTCGTTCACGCCGCGCCGGGTGGGATATGCGGTCGCGGCGCTGGTCGTCGTGTTCGCCGGCGGGACGATCGGCTTTCACGAGTCGCTCGGCGAGAACTGGCTGCAAGCGTTCTACCGCACCGTCGTGACCACGTCGCTGGCCGGCCTCGACACCGTGCCGCGAACCGACTCGGCGCGTGTGATCTCGATCGTCCTCGTCTTGGCGGGACTGACTATCTTTGCCTACGTCGCCACGATCCTCGTCGAGGGGATCGCGGGCGGGATCCTGACGGGCGCGCTGGCGGAACGGAGGAGGCGGCGGACGATCGAACGGCTGAGCGACCACTACATCATCTGCGGCTATGGCCGCGTGGGCCGGCGCGTCGCCGCGGAACTCCGCGAGTCCGGCAGCAAATACGTCGTCCTGGACTTCAGCCCGGACGCGATCGCGGCCGCTCAGGAGAGCGGCGACCTCTTCGTCGAGGGCACCGGCACGGAGGACGAGGATTTGGAGGCGGCGGGGCTCCGCACTGCGCGCGGGCTGGTCGCCTCATCCGACTCGGACGCGGACAACCTTTACATCACTCTCTCGGCGCGGAACGCGCGGCCGGACCTGCTGATCGTCGCTCGGGCCTCCGACGAGGACGCGGCCCAGAAGCTGCGCCTTGCCGGTGCCGACCGGGTCGTCCAGCCGTACTCGACCGCAGGCAAGGAGATGGCGAAGCTGGTCCTGCGCCCGCAGGTGGCGGCGTTCCTCGACATCGTCTCCACGAGCGGCGGGCCGGAGCTCCGCTTCGAGGAGATCGAGGTCGACGAGACCTGCGAGCACGCGGGGCAGTCGATCCGCGACCTGCGTATCCGGGAGGTGACGGGCGCGATGATCGTGGCCCTGCGCAAGCGCGACGGCACCTTCGACACGACGCCGGATCCGGACGCCACGCTTGACGTCGGCGACGTCATCATCGCGGCCGGCACGCCGGACGAGCTGCGCCGGCTCGAAGAGCTGTTCGCTCCTCGCGAAGCCGTTGCCTGAGAGCACGGCACAGTTGGCGGCGCGTCTCTCCGAGGTCGTGGGTGCGCCCGTCGAGCTCGAGCGGCCGAGCGACCCCGTCCACGGGGATTATGCGACCAACGTGGCGATGCAGCTCGCTCCCGTGCGCAAGCGATCGCCGCGGGAGCTGGGCGAAGAGCTCGCGGCTGCGGCAGCCGGGCTCGACGAGGTGGAGCGCGCCGAGGTGGCGGGGCCGGGCTTCGTAAATCTTTGGCTCACGCCCTCCTGGTACGGCGCGGCGCTGGCGGAGATGCTGGAGGCGGACTACGGAGCCGGCTGGGCCGAACCGCGCGAGCGCGTGCAGGTGGAGATGGTCTCGGCCAACCCCACGGGCCCCGTCACGGTCGCCTCGGCGCGCAACGGCGCGATCGGCGACTCGGTCGCGCGGCTGCTCGCGTTCGCGGGCCACGAGGTCGAACGGGAGTACTACTACAACGACTCCGGCGTACAGGTGGAGCGCTTCCGAGCCTCGGTCGAGGCGATCCGGCGTGGGGAGGACCCGCCCGAAGACGGCTACCGCGGCGAGTACGTGGTGGAGCTGGCGCAGAAGGGCGGCGATCCTGTCCCCGAGATGCTCGAGCGGATCGAGGCCACGCTCGAGCGCTTCCGAATCCACTTCGACTCGTGGGCCCTGCAGAGCGAGCTCGAGCAGCGGATCTTCGAGTTTCTGCCCCGTCTAGACACATACGAGAAAGACGGCGCCGTCTGGGCGCGCTCCTCGGCGTACGGCGACGACGACGACCGCGTCCTGATCCGCTCCAAGGAGAAGGGCGGGACGCCGACCTACCGCGCGGCCGACGTGGTCTACCTCGCCGACAAGCTCGACCGCGGCTTCGACCGCGCGATGTACGTCCTCGGAACCGACCATCACGGCACGCGCAACTGGTACGCCGCGATCGCGCGAATGCTCGACTACGACGAGAACCGGGTCGAGGTGCTGCTCTACCAGCTCGTTCACCTGACCCGCGGCGGCGAGCAGGCAAGGATCTCGAAGCGCCGCGGAGACGTCGTCTTCCTGGACGACTTCATCGACGAGGTCGGCGTCGACGCCGCGCGCTGGTACCTGGTCAACCGCGGGCCCGACCAGACGATCGAGATCGACGTCGATCTCGCGGCCGAGCGCACCGAGAAGAACCCGGTCTACTACGTCCAGTACGCGCACGCCCGGATCGCCGGGATCCGGCGGAACGCGGGAGACGCTGAAAGTAACACGGTGTTACAAGGTCGCTCTCCGGAACCCGAGGAGCGGGACCTGATCAAGCGACTCGCCGAGTTCCCGGCGATCGCGGCCGAGGCGACCGAGCGCCGAGGCCCGCACGCCATCCCGACCTACGCGATCCGCGTTGCCGACGACTTCCACCGCTTCTACCACCGCCATCGTGTGCTCGAGAGCGAGGCGCAGGCATTCCGGCTCGGTCTCTGCACGGCGACGCAGGCCGTGATCGCGCGCTGCCTGGACCTCGTAGGGGTGGAAGCGCCGGAGCGAATGTAGGATCGAGGCGATGGCGAGGCCGGAAGCGTCGGTCGTAGAGCCCTCGGCGAGGGCGCCGGACAGGAACCTTGCGCTCGAGCTGGTGCGGGTGACGGAAGCCGCTGCCATGGCCGCGGGCCGCTGGATCGGCCGCGGCGACAAGGAGTCCGCCGACCAGGCCGCGGTCGACGGGATGCGCGCGATGCTCGACATCATCCACATGGCCGGCGTCGTCGTGATCGGCGAGGGCGAGAAGGATGAGGCGCCGATGCTCTACAACGGCGAGGAGGTCGGCGACGGCCACGGGCCCGAGGTCGACGTCGCGGTCGACCCGCTCGAGGGCACGCGCCTGACCGCGAAGGGCCAGCCGAACGCGATCGCGGTGATCGCCGTCGCCGAGCGCGGGACGATGTTCTTCCCCGGCGCTGCCGTCTACATGGACAAGATCGCCTGCGGGCCCGAGGCGATCGACTTGGTCGACATCGAGGCGCCGGCGCGAGAGAACGTCGAGCGCGTCGCGCGGGCCAAGGGGAAGAAGCCGAGCGAGGTCACAGTCGTCGTGCTCGAGCGCGACCGCCACGATGGGCTGATCGCGGAGCTCAGGGACGTCGGCGCGAAAGTGCTGTTGATCCCGGACGGCGACGTCGCTCCCGCGATCGCCGCTGCGCAGCCCACGACTGGTGTCGACCTGCTGATGGGCGTCGGCGGCACACCGGAGGGCGTGATCGCGGCGGCGGCGCTGAAGTGCGTCGGCGGCGGCGTGCAGGGGAAGCTCTGGCCGCGCAACGACGACGAGCGGCAGGCGCTCGTGGATGGGGGTCTCGATCCCGATCGCGTGCTGACGACGGACGATCTGGTCACCGGCGAGGACGTCTTCGTCGCCGCCACCGGCGTCACCACCGGGGCGCTTCTGCGCGGCGTGCGCTACACGCCGGAGGGTGCGATCACGGATTCGATCGTGATGCGCTCGCGGAGCGGCACGGTGAGGCGGATCGAGGCGAGCCACGCCTTCGACAAGCTCGAGCGCTTCTCCGGACGCGAATACCGGCCGTAACGGCAGCGGCGCTCGCGAGACAGAGCGGCATGAAGCTCCTCCTCGCTCTGCTCGTGACCGCCGTGTTGGCGTCTTCTGCGGCGGCGGGCTCCGGCCCGACTCTGACGGCGCGATCGTCCAGGTACGGCAAGGCCCTCTTCGACGGGCGCGGCTTCGTCCTGTACGCGTTCACGCGGGACCGCGGCCGCAGCGCGTGCTACGGCGACTGCGCGAAGGCGTGGCCGCCCTACTTCGCGCCGAAGGGGACGCTGAAGGTCGGCGCCGGCCTGAAGCGGTCGCTCCTCGGCACGGTCAAGCGCAGGAACGGCCGCCGGCAAGTGACATACGCAGGCCGGCCGCTCTACTACTACGTCGGCGACCGCAGCCCCGGCCAGATCCTCTGCCAGAACGTGGTCGAGTACGGCGGCCGCTGGCTGCTCGTCCGCCCGAGCGGCAAGCTCCTCCGCTAGGTCAGGCCGCGGCGGTCTCCATCTCCGGGGCGTAGGAGCCCGTCCGCGCCGCGCCGTTGAACTTGGCTCGGCGGTAGAACGCCTTCTGCGCCTCCTCCGCGTTGGCAGGGTCTCCGCCCCAGGCCTTGAGCGTCGGCGCCTGCAGCGCACGCCCGTACGAGAACGACAGCTCCCATGGGTGCGGCCCGCGCGCGTTCATGGCGTTGAGGTGCACGGTTGCGTCCTCGTCGGTCTGGCCGCCGGACAGGAAGACGATTCCCGGAACCGCCGCGGGCACGTGCCGGTGGAGGACGTCGAGCGTCGCGTCGGCGACCTCGTCCACGCCGGCCCGATCGGAGGCGTCGTAGCCGCTCAGGACCATGTTCGGCTTGAGCAGCGTCCCGTAGAGATCGAGCCGCTGGTCGTGCAGCTCCGTGTAGACCGCCTGGAGTACGCGACCGCTCGCTTTCCGGCTGTCCTCGATCGAGTGCTCGCCGTCCATCAGCACCTCCGGCTCGACGATCGGAACGAGGCCGGCCTCGTGTGACAGCGCCGCGTAGCGGGCAAGTGCGTGCGCATTCGTCCAGACGGCGTATTCGCTGGGGCGGCCGCTGCCGATCGAGTACGTCGCGCGCCACTTGGTGAAGCGGGCGCCGAGCTCGCGGTACTCCTCGAGCCGGTCGCGCAAGCCGTCGAGCCCTTCGGTGATCGTCTCGTCCTGGGCGAGCGCAAGCGGCTTCGTCCCCGTGTCGACCTTGATCCCGGGAATGATCCCGCGGCTGGAGAGCAGCTTCGGAAAGGGCGTCCCGTCGCCGGCGCTCTGGCGAATCGTCTCGTCGAACAGGATCACGCCGCTGATGTACTCCTCGACGCCGTCGGCCGTGAACAGGAGCTCGCGGTACGCGCGCCTGTTCTCCTCCGTCGACTCGACGTCGATCGAGTCGAAGCGCTTCTTGATCGTGCGGTCGCTCTCGTCGGCGGCGAGGATTCCCTTGCCCTCGGCGACGAGCGCCTTCGCGGTCTCGTGGAGTTCTGCTCCCATCATTCCCCCTTGGTTCGCTCCGCGTGATTATGGCTCAGCGATCGTCTCCGCCGCCCTGCAGGAGAAGCTGCGCCCTCCGCAGCTCTTCGGCGCTCGCCGGCTGGATCGTGCCCGCGCTTACCCACCAGGCCGGATGGATCTCGTTCCAGCCGTGCTGGGTGTCCTCCACCCACGGGCCCACGACCTCGATCCGCGCGCCCTCCTGCGGGACGACCACGTGCGCGCGGTCCTGCGGCACGATCTCGACGACGAGGTTGCCGCCGACGCGCGCGTTCCCGTCGGAGAGCAGCTTCTCGTAGCCCGGGTCGGGCCGCAGGTCGACGTGGACGTCCCCGTCGTACTCCTCGAACTTGACGGCGCGGACGGTGCCGATCGCGACGCGGCAGC
>WNGF01006389.1_pt1 | contig 33445 bp, 22 predicted proteins | sample 5400641 | NCBI WGS metagenome assembly WNGF01 (sample SAMN13153371, study PRJNA577476) | soil metagenome | isolation source: 80 cm soil or saprolite under grassland replicate 2 | place: USA:California | collected 2016-06-15 | reverse complement strand
CACACGCGCGCGAGCGGCAGCCGCCGCTCGCAGAGGGCGAGCGCGAGCTTCCTCCGCTGCTGGGGCGAGAGCCGCCAGCGGCGGTCGAGCCGCCGAAGGGCGAGCGAGAGCAGCCCCAGCTCCTCGGGCTCGAGGTAGCCCTCGGCGGCGGTCTCGTAGACCAGCTCGCTGCCGTAGCGCTCGGCGTGGCGGACGAACTCGGCCAGCGTCGGCTCCTCGCTGCTCATTGCCGCGCGCCTCCGCGCGGCGGTAGTCCGACATCGCTGGAGTTCCGAGGCGCTGTCGAGGAGTTCGCCGCGGCTTGTTGCTGGCGGCGGTGGGGTGGGTTTCCGCGGTTGCCGTGGAGCGCGAGCCGTAGGCGAGCGCGGAGCGGCTGCCGCGGGCGCGGCTTCGTGGGGCTGCCGTCGACTCTCGTTGTTAGGGTGACGCAGCTTCGGTTTTTCTGATGGCGTTTCATCTCTGCTGTCCTTTCGGGTGTTCGCATGAAGGGGAGGGTTCTGGTTGGCGCTGGCGGTTGTGCGCGACTTGCGGGAGGTGCGGCCGCCGGCCGCGCCGGAGGAGCTGGAGCAGTTCGAGGTCGACGTGCTTGCCGGCTACGTGCTGGCGCGCGCCTCGGCCGGGGTGACGGACGCGACGATTCGCGGCGAGATCGGCCAGCTCGAGCAGGTGCGCGCCTGGTTCGGTCGGGCGCTGTGGGAGATGGAGCCGCCGGATGCGGACGTCTATTTCGGGCGCGTGCTGCGGGGCGCGCGGAGCGGGACGCGGCTGGCGCGCTCGCAGGCGTTGCGCAGCTACTTCGCCTTCCTGGAGTTGCGGCACAAGGTCGAGCTGCACGCGCTCACCGGCCGCGTCGTCGAGTGTCCGATCGATGAGCTCAACCGGCCGCGCGGTGCGAAGGACGCGAAGCTGCGGATCCCGCCGCGCGCAGACGAGCTGTCTGCGTTCTTTGGCGGCTGGCGAGAGGAGCTGGTGTCGTGCCGCAAGTTCGGGCCGAGCGCGCGCAACTACACGGCGGCGAAGCTGATGGCCGACGTCGGGCTGCGCGTCAACGAGCTGCGCAACCTCGACCTCGCCGACGTCAAGTGGGAGCTCGGCCGGTTCGGCAAGCTGCACGTGCGCGTCGGCAAGGGTGCCCACGGCTCCGGACCGCGCGAGCGGATGGTGCCGCTGCTCAACAACGCCGACCGGACGCTGCGCTGGTTCATCGAGGACGTCTGGGGCCAGTTCGACGACGACCATCTCCGCTACGACGCGCCGCTGTTCCCGTCGGAGCGAAAGCGGATCGACGGCTCCTGTGGGCGGGTCGGCTACGACGCGCTGCGGTCCGCGCTCGCGGCGGCGAGCGCCGCGCACCTGCCCGCTTGGTCGGGCAGACTGACGCCGCACGTGCTGCGCCACTACTGCGCCTCGCAGCTCTATCTGGACGGCGTCGATCTGATCTCGATCCAGGAGGTGCTCGGCCACTCCTGGGTCGCCACCACGATGCGCTACATCCACGTGCACCGCACCCGGATCGAGGACGCCTGGATCGCCGGGCAGCAGCGTGCCGCCACCCGCCTGGGAGGATTGAGCCGATGAAGTGGAATCTGCGATTGGCCGCTGCGCAGCGCGACGTCTGGAAGGCCTCCGAGCTGCAGCGGCTGCTGGCCGAGCGCGGCCTGGTGATCTCGGCCGGCAAGATGTCCAGCCTCTGGTCGGGCCAGCCGGCCTCGCTCAAGCTCGACGACCTGGACGTGATCTGCGCCGTGCTGGGCTGCGAGATCGGCGACCTGCTGATCCCAGAGCCCGAGAAGGTGGCCCGTCCCGGTCAGCGCGAGGAGCAGCGCGCAACCGGGACCGCGGCAGGTCCGTCGGTCGTGCCGCGCCGTCGCGACGGCCGCTCGCTGCCGCCCGCCTGAGCGGTGACGGCCCCGCGCGACGGCAGCGGTGCCCGCATCGCCAGAGCGGTCGTGAGCTGCGAGGCGTGTCTGGCGTGGGGGATGACCTACAGCCGGGGCGTGTGCCTTGCCTGTTACAACTTCGCCGGCCGCACGAGCGAGCTTGGCGAGTGTGGTGCGTGTCGGCGCCGGCAGCTGCTCAAGCGCGGCTACTGCCGCCTCTGCTGGCAGCAGGCCGCGCTCGAGCGCCCGACCGGGCCCGGTCTGCCGCTCGCTCCCCACGTGCGGCGCGTCCGCCACCAGCAGCTCTTTCTCTCCGACCTGAATCGCCGCCGCGCCCCGCCGCGCGCGTTCCCGCGCCGCTACGGGGTGAAGGGCCGGCCGCACAAGCCGGCGCCACTGCCGGTCGGTCCGGTCGAGTGGTCGCAGCTGACGCTGTTCGAGGCGCCATGCGCGTACCGCTACGGGCGGAGCGACCTGCGTAAGGGTCCGGCTCCCGACAACCCCTGGCTGGCGTGGGCGCTGCACCTTGCGCATGCGCGAGCCGAGGCGCGCGGCTTCGATCCGATCGTGTGGCGCACGTTGAATCGCAACCTGGTCATGCTGCTGGCGGACTACCGCGGCGGCGAACCGATCCGCAGCTCTGCCTTCCACGAGGTGCTGCGCGGCCGCGGCGCCAGCCTCGCCCACACAAGCGATGTGCTCGAGATGATGGGCATCCTGCTCGACGACCGGCCTGGCGCCTTCGAGACCTGGCTCGTCGACAAGCTCGACGGGCTCGCGCCGGCGATCCGCTCCGAGACCGAGCGCTGGGCGCGGACGCTGCGCGACGGCGGTCCCCGCAGCCTGCCCCGCAACGAGGAAACGGTCCGCACCTATCTCCGAGCTATCCGGCCGATCCTGCTCGAATGGTCGGCCCAGCACCAGCATCTCCGCGAGATCACCCGCGACCACGTCCTCGCCGCGATCAGCGAGCTGCGCGGACACCAGCGGCAGACGACGCTCGGCGCGCTCCGCGCGCTCTTCACCTGGGCGACGAGAGACCGCATCGTGTTCCGCAACCCGACCAGCCGGATCAAGCTGCCACGGCTCGACGACTCCATCTGGCAGCCCCTCTCCTCCGAGGAGATCGCACGCACAGTGGAGGCCGTGACCACGCCGCAGGCGCGACTGTTCGTCGTACGCGCCGCGGTCCACGCCGCCCGGTCCGGCGCGATCCGCGCGCTCACACTCGACGACGTCGACCTCGGCAACCGTCGACTCACGATCGCCCGTCGCGGCCGGCCGCTCGACGAGCTCACCTACCGCGTCCTCGGCGACTGGCTCGACCACCGCCGGCGCCGCTGGCCCAACACCGCCAACCCACACCTGCTCGTCAGCGCCCGCACCGCCGTCGGCCTCGGACCCGTCAGCGCGGCCTGGGTCAACCCGATCTTGCGCGGCCTCCCCGCGACAATCGAGCGACTGCGCATCGACCGGCAACTCGAAGAAGCACTCGCAAGCGGCGCCGACCCGCTCCACCTCGCCGCCGTCTTCGAGATCAGCGAAACGACCGCGATCCGCTACGCCGCCAACGCACGGCAGCTCGGGCAGGAGACTCACGCCGCCCGCCCCCTGGCTTCACCGCGAACGCGAGCATCCACCGACACCGACGACCCGTCCGAACACTTGGGTTCCCGCTGACCACCCTTCAGTTTCCGTGAACTCAAGCGGGTTGGCGGCTTGCGAAAGACGAGCACGTCCTCGTGCGCGATCAGGAGCATGCGCGGGATCGCGCCGGAGCGTTGCTTCTGCAGCTGGAAGAAGCTCGCCCGCGGCACGAGCTCGCCGCCGCGCAGACCGCAGAGGAGCGCGACCAGCCGGTCGTGCAGCTCGAGCCCGGCGTCGAGCGCGAGCTGTTCGAGTTGGCCGGGCAGGTCGACCAGCTCGCCGCCGCGGCGGTAGGGCCGCGCGGTCAGCACGAGGAAGCCGGCCGGGGCGAGCAGGCGTCGGCAGCCGGCGATGATCTCGCCGAGCGCGGTGGTGAAGGGCGGGCGGCCGCGCCGGCGCTGCCGCCGCGGCAGCTGGGCGAGGTTGTCGGGGTTGTGCGAGTAGCGGTCGTCGTACTTCTCGACCCGGTCGGGGCGCTTGCGGACGTGGCCGTGCAGCGAGTCGCCGTAGGGCGGCGAACTCAGGATCAGCTGCACGCTGCCCTGCAGCTCGTCGAGCAGCCCGAGTCCGAGCCGGCGCGCGTCGCCGCGGGTGACGAGGCCGCGTCCGATTGCGCCCTGGTCGCGGGCGAGGGAGAGGTTGGCGGCGCTGATCGCGGCCCAGCGCGGCTCCAGCTCGACGCCGATTGCGCGCCGGCCGAAGTGGACGGCCTCGACGAGGCTGGTGCCGATCCCGCACATCGGATCGAGCACGAGCTCGCCGACGTTGCTGTAGGCGCGGATCGCTTGGCGCGCGAGCTCGGGCAGCATCTTGCCCGGGTGCGCGGTCGAGGCGGGTAGGTAGCGGCCGCGTCGCTGGGAGTGCGCTGTCTGCTGCGTGACCGGCCAGACCGACTGTGCGGGCGGCGCGCTCACGCCGCCGTTGCCGCGGCCGCGGCGGTAGTCGTGTGCTCGATCGCCTCAGCCGGGCGCCGGAAGACGAGCAGGTCGTGGTGGCAGCGTACCGCCCGGCGGTCATCCGGTGAGCGTTTCCGTGCGCTCGCCGCCTGCGCGCGGGCGCCGGTCGCCGCGCCGGCCGTTACCTCCGGCGTCAGCGCGATCACGTGCTGCCAGTACTGGAGCCCCTGTCCCTGGCAGGTGCGCACGATCTCGCCGAGTCGGCCGCCGTCGGTGGCGGCTGTTCCGCGCGCGAGCGCGAGGAAGCCGCCCGGCTTGAGCAGCGGCAGCAGGGCCGCGGCGACGCGCTGGAGACGACGCGCGCTCGGGCGGGCGCCGAGCGGTGCGAGCACGAGTGCGGCGCCGCCGCGATTGCGGTGGAGCGGAGTCACGTTCTCCGCTTTCGCCGCGCTCGGTGCGAGTGGCAGCGCGCGGCGGCCGAGCGCCGCCGCCATTAGGAGCAGTTCGCTGCCGCCCAGCTTCGGCACGAGCACGAGATCACCCGGGTCGCTGTAGTGCGCGATCGCGGCGCGGGCGAGCTCGCGCGGGAGCGGATGTGTGCGGCGCGTGCGTTCGAGGCGCCAGACCGCGAGCGGTTGCGTTTGCGGCAGCTCCGTCGCGCGCGCGAGTTCGTTTTGCATTGAGCCTCCTTTTTCGATCGGGTTCACCAGTCGGGTTCGAGCTCGCCGCGGTGGCGTGCGCGCTCGTGCGCGTCGCGCACGAGCGCGAGCGGCGCGCCGTTGCTTTCCGGTGTCCAGGTGCGGGCTACGATCGGCGCCGCGCTGGCGGCGAGGTGCTCGGCGGCGCGGGCGGTTCGCTCGGGTGAGGGCAGGAGCAGCAGGACGAGCGGGTCGCGCAGCTCGCTGCGCGGCAGCGCTTTCGCGTAGCGGCGTGCCTTCTCCTTCAGTCGTCCGTGGTCTTCGCTGCCGCGGTCGAGTTCGAGCAGGAACTCGAGCGCGGATTCGTCCGGCTGGCGCAGGCGGCCGTAGCCGTCGGGGTTTGCGATGCCGTCGAGCAGCCGGGCGCTGCGCCGTTCGCCCCACCAGCGCTCGAGCGCGCCGCCTGCGGCGAGCGCGTCTTCGGCGAGCCGAGTGAAGAACTCGTTGACAGCGAGCTGGTGGGCGAGCTTGCTCGAGCTGGCAATGGCGAGCGCGGTTTGCGCTCGCCAGCGCAGCTCGCGGCGCTCGAGTCCGAGTTCGGCGGCGACGACGAGCGCCTCCCTGCTGCCCGAGCGCGAGCGACGCGTCATCGAGCTGCGCTTCGGCCTAGACGGCGGTCAGCCGCGGACGCTAGAAGAGGTCGGCCGAGCCTTCGGCATCACCCGCGAACGGATCCGGCAGATCGAGAAGACCACGCTCAAGACGCTCGCCTCGCTACCGGAAGCACAGCGCCTGAACGACTGCCTTTAGTTAGGACACCCTCGCTCGTCGGGAGCATGGGAGCAAGTTCCTGCGCGTCGTCTTTCGGCTCTTTCGCGACAACAAAAGCCGGCGACGCCTGATTCGCGCTCGATCCCGGATTCGCTAGGGTCGGAGGCGATGGGTCGCGGATCGAGGCCAGTGAAGCGCTGGCGGCACGATCGTAAGAAGCAGAAGAAAGAGCGCGAGAAGCGCAAGCTTGCTGCCGTCGCTCGTCCCAGTCGGCCTCGGTCGGCAGCGAATCTACCGTGCTCTTTTTCATCTCGCTCGCGACCCGCCGGCTCGAGTTCATTGCCTGCACGCCCAACCCCGACGGCGCCTGGGTGACCCAGCAAGCTCGCAACCTCGTCCTGCAGATGGGCGAGCAGGAGCCGATGTTCCGACTGCTGATCCATGATCGCGACAGGAAGTTCAGCCGCGCCTTCGACGAGATCTTTCGCTGCGAGGGGATCGACGTCATCCGGACGCCTGTGCAAGCGCCGAACGCGAACGCCAACGCCGAGCGCTGGGTGCGAACCGTCCGCAGCGACTGCCTGGATCGCATTCTCATCCTCGGACGCCGACATCTCGAACGTGTCCTGCGTGTGTACACGAAGCACTACAACGAGCACCGGCCGCACCGCGCGCTCCAGCTCACGCCTCCGGGCGGCGGCAACTCGGCCGACAACGACAGCATTCCCGCCGCCGCTGCAGTCCGCCGTCACGACCTTCTCGGCGGACTGATCCACGAGTACCAACGAGCAGTGTGATCGGGTTTGCGCACCCTACGAGCGCCGCGACGACCGTCAGGCGCGTGTTCTCAGCAGATGCTCGTAGGCCACGAGGCCAAGCCAGCTACGTTGTCGGGTGGAGGTGAGCGCTGTCGCTCTTTGGCGGCATTCGCCGCGCGCTCCACGCGTACAACCCGTCGCCGTTGTACGTCGACGCAGTCCTGCGCTAGGTGCGTCGGATGCGTGTCGACGTCCGCGCCTTCTACGAATTTTCAGCTGGCAGGTATTCGTCCGCACGGCTTCCGGCGAGCGGCGCGTCACCGGTCCGGGCGTGCCTAGGCGTTACGCGTAGGTTTGCTCGACGAAGCAGATTCCGGTTTTCGTCCCCCTCGCGGTCGCTGCGCCTTCCCAAAACGTCGGCAGCAGCGTTCCGCGAAAGAGCTGATCGTCGACGATCGACGTGATCTTGACGTCCAGTCGCTCCGATGGGACCCGCAGCTCCCAGTCGAGCGGCCAGTGATGGCCTGCCGCGTCGAGGGTGCGCTCACCTGGGATCACGTCGAACGCGTTCTCGACCCTGCTCTTGCCCGTCCGGAGGACGTACGTTCCGCTGCGATCCGTTGATAACGGCTGGCCCGAGCGGTCGCGAAAGCGGTAGAGCATGAGCTCCGTGCGATCGTCAAAGCGGCAGGAGAACCAGTCCCAGTTGAATGCCCGCGGATCGTTCACGAAGTTCCCCCACTGGTGGTCGAACCACGCCGCACCGGCGACGGGCACAGCCACCCCGCTCTTCGTGATCGTCCCGCGTGCCGTCATGCGCGTCGCCGAGTAGTAGGCGCTTGGCCCAGCGACAGACTGGCTGATGATGCCCGTCCCGCGCCGTGCAGGCGTAGCGTTTCTGTGGAGTCGCGCGAAGAGAGAGCGCGTAGGTGTCCGCGGAGTCCGCCGCAGAGAACTGCCATGTGTTCATGCGCCGCCGGTAGCGCAATCCCCCGCCCGGAACGGTGACGTCGAGTTTCTTCGTGCCGAGTACCGCCGGCGCGAGCGTCTCGGAGTGCCCGACGAGCGCGCCGGTGTCCAGGTCGACGACCTGGCTGATAGGCAGCACGAATCCCATCCTCCTGAAGAGCGTGTAGAAGACCGAGTACCGATGGCCGTCCTCGCCGCGGACGATCCCCGTCGCGTACCGCCATTCGATGCCCGTTTGGGGATGAGCGTAGTGGTCGCGCGGGAGGTACACGCAGCCGAGGGCCGCGGAGCCCGCGGTCGTGAACGCGAGCGTCGCTGCCACAACGAGAGCGATCAAAGCTCTCCCGAGCGCCGACATCGATCCTGACCTTAGCCCGCGCTGCTCCACTTGCGTAGCTCGCCGACGCGCCGCCGTCGCCCGGCTCAAGCTCAGCGGAACGCACCGGCGCGCGACCTTCGCCGGTCTTGCTCGTTTGCAGCAGCCGTTCACCATCGCCGTCTCCGGCCTGGGACGCGATGGCTCCGTGCTCTGGCAGGGTGGGGCTTGCTGATCTGTATCTGCGGGCGGATCGCCCTGCTGGACGAGAGGGAGGCTCCGACCGAATGCGAACGCGCAGGCACCAGGTAGGGCCAGCCACGGAAGTATTGAGCCGGTGTCACCGAAGCGGCCGAAGAAGGATCCGGCGCCAGGCAAGACGGGCAAGACGAGGAAGCCGAAGCCGAAGAAAAAGACCGCGCGCGGGAAGTACCCTGATTCACCGCCCTTTCATCGCATGTGGCACGGGTTTGGAGCTCCTAAGCGGCTGCCGGCGCTAAGTTGTCTTAGTGGGCAACAAAGTCGATCTTCCGCGACATCGGTTTTGATCGGTTCCGCAGCTCGTCGAGCTGCGGAACGCCCGCCGCCGAGCTCGCCTCGCCCGACGGGCGGCGATGCGCACGTCTTGCGTGAGTAGAGCCGGGGAGTGTCCGGGAAACCTTCGCGCAGGTCGGCGACCGTCGGCCTCCCGTCGCCGTGACACGGCGCGTTCCCGCTTTTAGCGGGAACTCTCCTCACCGAGTGGTCACCAGAAACCTCGAATATTTCCCGCCGCCGCATCACATCGACAAAATCGCTTGTCCTTGACAGTCGGCGGCCGACGCGGGAGCCCTGTGGGGTGCGCGAACCCGGATCCCGTTGCTACGGCTGGCGGATGGTCCTGAGTGTCGAGTGATTGTTGGTCGCTCGTCCGTGCTCGTGTCACTCTGCTACCTCGTGCTTCGTCAAACCCTGCAGCTCGCCGCGCTGCGTTTCCGCTCGAGTGAGTTCAAGGAGGTGGAGATCGTCTTCCTTCGCCACCAGCTCGGCGTCTTGCGCCGCCAGATCGCTCGGCCGGAACTGGAGCCCGCCGATCGAGTCTTCCTCGCTGCCGCCAGCCGGCTGCTGCCGCGAACCCACTGGCGATCGTTCGCTGTGACGCCGAAGACGCTTCTTCGCTGGCACCGGCGGCTGGTGGCGCGGCGATGGACCTACCCGGGCAGACCGGGACGACCTCCGATCGGACGCGAGATCCGCGAGCTCGTGCTGCGGCTCGCCCGTGAGAATCCGCGCTGGGGCTACAAGCGGATCGCGGGTGAGCTCAACGGGTTAGGCCTCGCGGTTTCGGCGACTACCGTGCGCAAGCTGCTCCGACACGCGGGTCTCGGTCCTGCCGGCAAGCGGGGTTCCCTTTCCTGGCGCGAGTTCCTGCGGACACAAGCGCAGAGCATGATCGCGGTCGACTTCTTCACGGTCGAGACCGTCCGGCTGCAGCGGCTGTACATACCTTCATCGAGCTCGGAACTCGCCGCGTCCACCTTGCCGGCTGCACCCCGAAGCCGAGTGGCAGTTGGGTAACCTAGCAGGCCCGCCAGTTCGCCTGGACCCTCACCGAACGATCAGAACCATTCCGTTTCCTGATCCGCGACCGCGATAGCAAGTTCACGCGCGAGTTCGACGCGGTCTTCCGAAGCGAGGGTCTCGAGATCATCCGCACCCCGGTTCGCGCGCCGAAGGCCAACGCGGTCGCCGAGCGCTTCGTCCGGACGGCTCGCGCCGAATGCCTCGACTGGCTCCTGATCCTCAGCCGACGGCATCTCGACCGGGTGCTCAGAGTCTTCGTCAACCACTACAACGGCCACAGGCCGCACCGGGCCCTCAACCTCAGACCGCCGACCCTGAGACAGCCGAGTCTCCGACTGGTAACCGCGCCCCGACCAGACCGCGTCCGGCGTTGGTGGACTCCTCCGCGAGTACACGCTCGCAGCATGAGAACCCGATTCGCGCACCCCACAGGAGATGGCTGAGGGTAAACGCTCAGTCTCTACCTGAGGTTGATCTAACTTCTGGTGATGCAGCCGCTGTCGCCTTTCGGGTTTCCCAGTCGCGTCGCGACCTTGCGCCCGGGCGGTCAGGTGCGATACTCGAAACTCCGAAAGGGAGCGCAGCCATTGTGAGGAGAGTGCTGATGGAGGGGAGCTCGGTCGGCGTTCCGAGCATCCAGCCACCTCGTTGTGAACGACGCGGAGCGCCGGGGTTTCTCGGCTGCACGGCAGCCGTACTGGCCGCCGTCCTTTGCGCGTCGGTGTTCGTCGCCACAGCTCGAGCCGAGGATCCTCCGACACCGGCCTCGGACGGCGCGGTCTCGTCCTCGGACTCGATCCCCGCCGAGAGGGCTTCTGCCGCCTCGACTGACAACACCGCCACCGTGACAAACACTACCGACAGCTCCGGCACCACGACAGACACCTCCGCCACTGCAACAGACACCACCGACAGCTCCGCCACCACGACAGACACCTCCGCCACCACGACAGACACCACCGACAGCTCCGCCACCACGACAGACACCTCCGCCAACACGACAGACACCTCCGCCACTGCAACAGACACCACCGACAGCTCCGCCACCACGGCAGATACCTCCGCCACTGCAACAGACACCACCGACAGCTCCGCCACTGCGACAGACGCCTCGTGCGCTGCAACAGACACCACCGACAGCTCCGGCACCACGACAGACACCTCCGCCATTGCGACAGACGCCTCGTGCGCTGGAACAGACACCACAGACAGCTCCGCCACTGCGACAGACGCCTCGTGCGCTGCAACAGACACCACCGACAGCTCCGGCACCACGACAGACACCTCGGCCATTGCGACAGACGCCTCGTGCGCTGCAACAGAGAGCACAGACGGCTCCGGCACCACGACAGACACCTGCGGCACCACGACAGACACCTCCGCCACTGCAACAGACACCACAGACAGCTCCGCCACTGCGACAGACGCCTCGTGCGCCGCACCCTCAGATACGTCCGGCGGCTCCGACGCGCAGGCATCCAACAGCGCAGACGGAGCGGCAAGCACCTCAACGCCTGCAGCCCCTTCCGTGGACACGCGGGTTTTAGAGAACTCTGGAGCGAGCTCCTCCGGCGATGGTTCCCCCGCCGACTCGCCAGCATCGAGCTCGCCGACGCCGGAGGGTCCGAGCGGTTCGACTACGAGCGACTCTCAATCCGACGTGACGGTCGTGCCGACGTCCGGCCGCGCGGCGGAGACCGGCGCCATCGTCGTGATCCGGTGCGGGGTCGATCGTCGGGTGATCGTCGTCTGCGGCTTGGCCCCTCTTACGAGAGCGCCTTCGGATTCCGAGCGGGTTCTTCTCGGTCCGTGCAATACCCAACTCGAGGCGACACAGGCGGGGCAGCCAGACGCGAGGACGGGAGAAGGGAGCGGCCGGCCGCATGCCGCGCCGCGACTGACATCGCCTCGCCTACCCGCTCCAGACAATGAGCCTCAGGTGCCGACCACTCTCGGTTCCTCGCTTGGGTCCGGCAGCGCTGGAGGCTTTCACGGCGGGGCTGTCCTGGGTGTGCTCGCGGCCGGGCTCAGCCTGATTCCTTTGGGCGGGGAGCGGCTAGTCAAGCTCGTTGAGCTACGCAGGCGCGCGCTGCCGGTCGCCTTTCTGCTCGACCGTCCTGGCTAAGTCCTGAGGGACCGTCCACCCGCGCAGGCGGGGCCGCCTCCGGCTGTCCCCTGCGTCGGTACGAGCTCGAGTGCGAAAGGAGGCATTGAATGGGCATGGACCCTGTAGATCGACAGTTCAGTCGGACTAACGGCAGCACAGCAAGCGACGATTACTCGGGCTCCGAACTCGAGGACTCGCTCACCCTTTACTCCCGCGGAGTCGGACGGGTGGCGATGCTGTCTCGGGCCGAGGAGCGTGAGCTCTTCCGTCGCAAGGAAGCGGGGGACGAGCGCGCGAAACGGGTTCTGATCGAGGCTAATTTGCGTCTCGTCATCTGGGTCGCCCGGCAGTACGCGCATCACAACGTTCCGCTGCTCGACCTCATCCAGGAAGGGAACCTTGCGCTCACGAGAGCGGTCGAGAGGTTCGACCACCGGCTGGGTTTCAGGCTCTCGACGTACGCCACCCTGACGATCGGGCGGGCGGTCGAGCGAGCGGCGGAGCGCCATGCGCGCGTGGTTCCGATCCCAATCCACGTTCGGAGGCAAATTCGAGCAGTTCGGAGATCGCAGCAGATTCTCCTGCAGCGCTTAAATCGTGAGCCCCTGCTCAGCGAGATCGCCAGTGAGGCGGGCCTCGATGCACACCGTGTCGCCGAGCTACGCGACTACGAGCAGCACCCCATCAGTCTCGAGTCCCTTCCGGAAGAGCGGCAGAGGGCCTGCAGCGAGGTGCTCGAGGACACGACGTCAGCTCATCCGGAAACGAAGATCACCGAGCGCCAGCAAAGAGAGGAGGTTGAGACCATCCTCAACTCACTCGACGATCGCCTCCGCCTTGTGCTCGAACTGAGGTTCGGTCTCGCAGGGCAGGCCCCGCAGTCGCTCGTCGAGGTGGGAAAGGGGCTGGGGGTGACGGGCGAGCGGGCTCGCCAGCTCGAGGAGAGGGCGCTCGACGAGCTGCGGACGCTCGCGCCAGATCTCCGTGATTATCTCGAGGTTGCGTGAGGCGGTAGAGGCGACGAGGTAGAGGCGACGCGAAGGTGAAAATGGACCCTTAGCCAGGCAGACTAGGCTGCGCCCAGAAGTCCTTCCTCTCCCCGCTTCTGGGCGCAGCCCTTCCCGTCTATTCAGTCCAAGAACCGCGAGGACGCAACCCCCATCTTCCGACGCGAGCCTCATAGACGAGCGAGAAGCTCACCGGCGCCTGAAGGGTGTCAAAACTCCGAGTGGGGTATCGGCCTGAAACCCCCTCGTAGCCGCAGACACTAGCTTGGATAGCGCGCCTGAGGGGTCTCAAAACTACGGTTCTCCTGGAAAACGAGGCGTTCGCTGGCGTGAATCAGAGTTTTGAAACTTGACAAGAAGTTCAGCCGCGCCTTCGACGGCATCTTCCAGAGCGAAGGCATCACGATCATCCGTACGCCGTGCCGGCGCCGAACGCGAACGCCTGCGCGGAGCGCTGGGTCGGCAGCGTGCGCAGGGAGTGCCTCGACCGGCTCCGCATCTTCAGCCGCCGACAGCTCGAGCGCGTCCTGCAGGTCTACGTCCGTCACTACGGATGAAAGTCAAGTCGCTGGACGGTCGGCGGCTCCTTTGTAAAAGTTGACCTGGACGCGGGTGACTGCGAGCTAAAGCGCAGGGTGTGGGGCTGTGCCCTGCCGCGCTGCCGAAGATGCGCGCCCCGGTGCGGCACCCGCGCCCTTTCTCTTCTGAGCGTTCCAGTCGGCCATCAGCCGTCGGTATGCGAGCTCGGCCTGTGCGGCGAGCTCCTTCTCGAGCCGGTGCTGCTCGCTGGTTGCGAAGACGCGCACGGGGTTTCGCCGCCCTTGCCGTCGCTTGGCGCCGACCATGAGCTCGAGCCGACGGATCTTCTCGCGCACGAGCGAGGGCCGGACGAAGGCGTAGTCCTCACCGTGGGTGAGCATGTGCCAGGCGATCACTGCCAGCTTGCGCGCGACAGCGACGGTGGCGACGTTTCGCACCGCGCCGAGCAGCGAGCCGTTCGGCGAAGGCACGCAGCGGCCCGGTCGTGCGGGCCGCGTGCCAAGCGGCCTCGACGAGCACGTGGCGGGCCTCGCCGGGGCCCTGCCTGGAGATCCGCCCGTGCCGCGCCACTTCGGCACCCGACTGGCGCACCTTGGGGTCGAGGCCGAGGTAGCTGACCAGATGCCGGGCGGTCGGGAAGCGCTCGGCGTCGCCGATTGCGCGTGCGGTGCGTAAATTCGTTCATGGCGGATTTGCAGGGAGATCCTGCTTCGCGGCGGACGAGCTCGGCCCACCGGTTCCGGCGCGTGAGACGAACCTTCGGCAGCCAAAGGCCGCTTCATCAAGTGCCGTTGACGTTCCAAGCAGCCACCAAACGGCGATCCGAAACCGAGTGCCCCGCGACGTCCACGCTCGGGCCAACTGACGCGAGCAAAGGACTTCACCCTCAGCCAGAGCTCCTGCGAGGTCGCGCTTCTCGGGTCGCGCTCCTTCATCCCGCCCGAACGGCCGCAATGCGCGGGCTGACTTGGCCAGGCGTGCAGGATTTCCCTGCAAATCCGTCATGACCGAATTTACGCACCCTACGCGATAGGCAGCGATGACCATCCCCTCGGGCTCCTTCGACTTCGCGACCGCAGTTGGTTCATCCTTGGCGGCGGTCGGCCGATGCTGCTAGCTTGCGCGCGTGCCGCGGGGGGTATCCGCTGTTCGCGCGGCCGTTGTGGCGACGGCCTTGATCGTGCTCCCCTCCGCCGGCGGCGGAGCCGCGCGCTGGCAGGATCAGCCACGATTCCCGATCCGGTCAGCGTTCTACTATCCCTGGTACCCGGAAACCTGGATTGTCGGAGGCCGGACGATTCACTACCGGCCGACACTCGGCCTCTACCGCTCAGCGGATGCCGCTGTCGAGCGAAAGCACATTCGCGCGCTCGGTTACGCGGGCTTCGATGCTGCCATCTCCTCCTGGAGAGCGGCCGGCCATTACACTGACATCCGTCTACGTGCGCTGCTCTCGACTACGGTCGCGCTCAGGTCGCCGCTGAAATGGGCCGTCTACTACGAGGGGGAGGCACGGGCCGATCCGAGTCCGGCCCAGCTTGGGCAGGATCTCCGCTACATCCGGGACAAGCTGGCGAGTAGCCCCGCTTATCTCCGCGTCGACGGACGGTTCGTTGTCTTTGTCTACAACGCGAACGACAAGTCGTGCTCGGTGGTCGATCGCTGGCATCAGGCGAATCAGACACTCGGAAATTCGGCGTTCGTCGTTCTGAAGGTCTTCGGCGGTTACCCCGACTGCGGCTCACAGCCCGATGGTTGGCATCAGTATGCGCCGGCGACTGCGACAGACGAGCAGCGCGGGTATTCCTTCACGGTCTCACCCGGGTATTGGATCGCGAGCGAGTCGGCGCCGCGGCTGACGCGCGATCGCACACGCTGGAGGGGCGACGTGCAGGCGATGGCAGCCTCCGGTGAGCCTTGGCAGCTCGTCACCACCTTCAACGAGTGGGGCGAGGGCACGGCGGTCGAGGCGGCGACCGAGTGGGCTTCCCGTTCCGGCTATGGGATCTACCTGGACACGCTGCACAGCGTGTTCGGGCGCGAGAGCACTGCCAAGACCAGACCTGCCGGTCCGCGCTCGAAGGCAGGCAGCCTCAGGTGCACGATCCGCGGCACCGCTGCCGCCGACCGACTGCGCGGGACGCCGCATGCGGATGTCATCTGCGGGCTTGGCGGCGACGACACGATTGACGGCGGCGCGGGCAATGACCGGATCGAAGGGGGTGCTGGAAACGACCGCCTCTCTGGCGGCTCGGGATCCGATCGGCTGCGCGGCGAAGCCGGGAACGATGTGCTCGTCGGCGGCGCCGGCCGCGATACGCTCGTCGGCGGCCCTGGCAACGATGCCTTCGGCGCACGCGACGGTGAAACCGATACGGTTGCCGGCGGCGCCGGCCGCGACCGCGCGCGGGTGGATAGCCGCGACCGCCTCTCGGGCGTCGAGGTGACGATTTTCGCGAAGCAGACCGGCACCCGACACGAGCGCGTCATCGTTGCCGCGGGCGACATCGCCTGTGACCCCGCCGACAAGAACTTCAGGGGCGGCGGCGGCACCCGAAACTCCTGCCGACAGAAGCACACCGCGGATCTGATCAGGAGACTAAGACCGGACGCTGTGCTGCCGCTCGGCGACGTGCAGTACGAATGCGGGAACGCCGACGCGTATCCCGCAAGCTACGCGCCCAGTTGGGGACGGCTGCTCACGATCACCAGGTGGGCAACCGGAAACCACGAGTACGGACGTGGCTGCGGACGGAACGACGACTCAGCTTCCGTCCGCTATTTCCACCCTCCCAACCCACTCGGGTGGTACAGCTACGACCTCGGGTCATGGCACCTGATCGCGCTCAACAGTGAGTGCAGCTACGGAGAGGGCGCGACCAGTGTCGGCGGCTGTGCGACGGGCAGCGTTCAGTACCGGTGGCTCCAGCGCGACCTCGCGGAGCACCGAAGATTCTGCACGCTCGCCTACTGGCACGAGCCCCGCTTCTCGTCCGGCCAGCACGGCGATGCGCAGGCGATGGCCGACATCTGGAACCTCTTGGTCAAAGCGCACGCCGATGTCGTCCTCGCCGGCCATAACCACGACTATGAGCGCTTCGATCCGATCGGGATCACACCGCAGGACACCTCGGCAGCGGGAAACAGCACGACGACGGGGAAGCCGAATTTTCAAGATCCGAATCTCGATCCCGGGGCCATCCGCGAGTTCGTTGTCGGCACGGGTGGAAAGAACCACTATGGATTCGGGAATCAACCGGCGCTGGCAGGCGAGGTCGTGCGCAACGCCGACACCTACGGAGTGCTGAAGGTCACGCTTCACGCGCGCGGCTACACATGGCAGTTCGTCAACGATCCGGGGTCGGGCAGCTTCACCGACAGCGGGAACGGCAGCTGCCATTAGTCCTCAGAGCGGTCTCGCTCAAGCAACCAGCGCCAGCGGCCGATGACAACCTAGCCGGCTCCCCCAAAGTCGCCGGCCGCTGTCCGATGTTTCTCGTTTACGAAAACGACTCAGACTGTTCACAGTTCCCCAACCGACGCCGCTCGGGCAAGTTGCTACGCTCGCCTAACCAGCCTGCTGCGGCACTATGATGATCAAGCTTCGGCCAACGTTTACTCTCGCTCGACGCTACCTGGTCAATAGGAAGGGCGAGCGGGTGTCAGTGCCCGACGACTATCAGCTGCCGACGGCGATCCGCAATCTCGGCTTCCGGCTCCATCAGGCCGAGGACTACGGCACCCTCCTCGGCGACGTGATGCGGTTGAGGGAGCAGCTCGAGGAGGTCGCTCGCCATGATCCCGTCATCGGTGTCGACCCCGTACTGGCTGCCATCGACGAGATCCTCGCGCAGGACGCCCGCCGACAACAAGTCGCGCCTGAACTGGACGCCTAACTCTGTGGGCTGCGCGAATTCCATTTCGCTGCAGTTCAGGGGCTTGATCACCCAAATCGACTGGGTCCCGAGGTGGGATCGGGTGCGTTTGGCGTCGCCGCAGCAGATCTGCTAGTCGCGGGCGCGGGTGAAGCTCAGCCGGTGGTCACGAGCAACTGCGGCCGATGCGTCGCGTCCTCGCGGCTCGCCAAGTTGAGCGCCGTTGTCGACCGGCCGAGCAGCGCGAATGAGAGCAGGCCGTTCCCAGGGACGACGGAAGTCGCCATGGCAACGTTCGTCCAACTGCCTGCGAAGGCCGGCGTGGAAGTGCCTACGACGCCGCCGAAACTCGGACCCGGGTAGGTGAGCGTCGCCTCGTCCCAGGTGTTGTCGCTCACAGGTGCGACGTCGTAGCCGGTGCTCAGGCTGGAGTTGGCGAACAAACTAAGCGTGACTGCGGTCACTTTGCCCGAGAGGCCGCTGACGTCGAATCGGAGGTAGCTACGGATCGTCGGCGACGTGTCGACGCGGAGGGAGGTGCTGCTGCCGAACGTCGAGCTCGGCAAGTCGGAGCGTACGTAGGTGTCGGCAACTGGCGTAAAGGCCAACGTCATGCCGCCTCCACTTGCGGCCGGAGTCACGACAGAGACACAGGCGGTGCCGGGCGGCGTTTCGGAATGATTCCCGGCCGCGTCGAACGCAACGATGCAGTACGTGTAACTCGTCGACGCACTAACGGTCCCGTCGCCATAGGAGGTCGCGGTGCCGTCACTTAGCGTCTTCAGTAGCGTCGAATCGCGATAGATGTCGTAGCCCGTGACCCCGACGTCGTCGGTCGCTGCCGTCCAGCTCAGGTTGACGTGCGCCGAGTCGGGCGCCGAGGCCTGCACGTTGCCCGGCTTGCTGGGCGGCTGCGTGTCGGGCGGGGTCGAGGCCGAAACGGCAGGGGAGGACTGAGCCGAGGTGTTCCCGCTCGGGTCGAAGGCGTCGACCGTGTACGCGTGGCTCGAGTTCGGGGCCAGGCCTGTCTGCTGGAAGCTCGTCTCGCTCGTCACGGTGCCAACGAGCGTGCCGAAGTCGTAGATGTGGTAGCCACTGACCGTGCCGCTGTTGTCGGTCGAGGCCGACCAGCTGACGTTGATCTGGGTCGAGCTGACGGGGCTGGCCGAGACGCCGGTCGGGACGCTCGGCGCCTGGGTGTCGCTGCCACTGCCGCTGGTCATGACGACGAGCTGGGGCCGAGCCGACGTCGTCGCCGCCTCGCGGCTGGAGAAGGCCATCGCCGCTGTCGAGGTGGTGTCGACGACGAGCGTGACGACACCGAGGCTGGGGCCGAAGACGAGCGGTGTCACGTCGACGCTCGTCACGGCGCCCGACACGAACGAGCCCGCCGCCGGGTCGCCCGCCAGGCTCATGAACGCGGGCGCGTTGCCGTAGGTGATTGCTGTCTCGCCCCAGGCGTTATCGATAACACCGCCGTGCACCGCATAGCCGCTGCCGCTCGAGGTGGCGGTTAGCTTCAGCAGCGCCTGCGTGATCGTCCCCGAGACGGTGACGTTGAAACGCAGGTAGGAGCGGATGATCGGCGAGCCGTCGATGCGCAGGCTGGTCGAGGTGCCGAAGTTGGTCGTCGTTTGGTCGGAGCGGACATAGGCGTCGGCGACGGGGGTGAAAGTGAGGGTCGTGCCGCCGCCCCCGGCGGGGGTCGTCACCGGCGGCGCGCAGGCGGTGCCCGGCGGCGGCTCCGAGCTGTTGCCGGCTGGGTCGAAGGCGACGATGCAGTACGTGTACGTCGTCGAGGCGGCGGCCGTCAGGTCGCTGAAGCTCGTCGGCGCCGCCGCGACCGTCTGCAGGAAAGTCGGTGTGGCGGCGCCCACTCCGCGGTAGATGTTGTAGTGGTCGATCGTGCCGCTGTTGTCGGTCGAGGCGGTCCAGCTCAGGTCAACTCGAGTCGAGCTGATCGCGGTCGCCGTGATGTCCGTGGGCTTCGTCGGCGGCGCCGTGTCTGCGCTCGCCGGGCCCAGGTTGACGACGACCGGCGTGTCTCCGATCACTTGTTTCGCCTTCACGTGCAGCACTCCGGCCGTGCTGTCGTAGAACCAGCTTGAGTCGGTCGCGGAGTCGAAAGCCGACTGCGAGGCTGCGGTGGCCACCAGCGCCCCGTTCACTTTCACCTGGGTTGGGTTCTGTCCAGCCGTCGCGACCTCGAACTCGGTGAGCGAGTTGACGGGGTTGGTGAGCGTCAGCGAGAGAATGTTCGACGCGTAGTTCGTCGACGTGATTCCCTTCGTGAAGAGCTTCGTATATTTCTCCCCATTCGGCGTGTCGATACCGTCGATGTGGAAGCTCATCGCGGATGGCATCCCCGTTACGTCCATGAAGAAGATCGGCTCGGTCATGGCGATGTAGTTGAGCGGCGGCGACCCATTGTGCAACTCGGCCCGCACGTACGTCCGCGAACCTGCGAGTGAGATCGACTTGACCGTGTTGTACGAGGAACTCGCCCCCTCGTTCGCTATCTCGCTGCCGTTTACAAGCCAGCGCACAGTCGAGCCGCCGGCGATGCCGTTGGTGATGTTCAGGTGAACGTTCGCAGTCGTCGCCGCGTCCGAGACGTAGACCGGGTAGCGGGCCGGGTAGGGGTCTTGCGAGGGGGAGCTGAGATTGAAGATGACGCGTCCGCTGAAGGTGTTACGGCCGAGGTAGGCGCGACCCTCGAAGAGTGAGCGCATGAGCGCCTTGAAATCGAGTGAGGGCGCGAAGAGGTATGTGGCAACCCCTCGCACCGGATCGTCGAGTGTGTAGACGGAGTGCATATCGCTCGACCAGGTCCCAACCAGCACGAGGCCGCCCTGGAGCATCGTGTCCCAGATGTCGACCATCGTCGTCGGCGGCACGCCGCCGCTATCGGGGCGCACCTCCATCTGGTCCGCCCCGAAGGCCTGGTAGCTGTCGGCCTGGATCTCAGAGAGCTTCACGCCGCCGGGCAGGTTGGGGTGGTTGAGCTGGGCCGGGTAGCCGGTCTGCTGCGTCGGCACGATGCCCTCGATGCCCTGGTCGATCGTGCACTTCGTCATCAGGGTGTCGCTGCACTGGAAGAAGTCTCTGTATTCCTGACCGCTCGTGATCGCGAAGTTGAAGCGCTGGGCGTGGCGGTTGTAGCCCATCTCGATCGACGGGAAATCCTTGTAGGTGCCCGTGTCGAAGGCGGCGATCGCGCTGTTGCGGAAGGCGAACTCATCGCCCGAGGGCACCGGGTTCGAGGCGTCGAGGTTGAGCGCATCGAAGTAGCCCTCGGCCGTGCCGCCGTTCGAGGCGGCGGCCGACATCTTGATCCAGGTCGTAGAGTTGTAATCGAGCGGCATGTCGCCGGAAGGGATGTCCTTGACGCCGACGACGTTCGACGAGGCGCCGCCGTTGCGGGTGACCGTACCCTGCGTGATGTTGATCACGTAGTTGTTCCAGGTGTTGAGCGTGCAGGAGGGCAGCGTGGAAACGAGGACGCGGGCGCTCGGGTCGGTCGAAGGCGAACGAGCGGAGCCGCACTGCCAGACGAGGATCGTGCTCTTGCCCGGCGAAATGACGCCGCCCTGTGTGGTATAGCCCTGCGGCGCCTGGACACTCGCGTCGCCGCCGAGGGCGACGGAGACGTACAGACCCGAACCCGCACTCATCGTGGTCGGGTAGATCGAGACCTTGAAGATGAGGTCACCGGAGCGGAGGTTCGGGCCGCGCTTGATGGCGACCAACGTCTCGCCGAAGGTGCTCGAGCTGGCCTTCAGGTGGAGCGAGCTGGTCCCGCTCTTGACCGGGCTCGTAACGAGCGCGCTCGTCGTGGCGCTCAGCGAGCCATACGTGTCTTGCTTCCACTTCGTGCCGAAACTGTCGTCGAACTGAACGTGATTCGCGACGACCGTGCTAATCGGAAAGTTGCTTCCCGCCTGGTGGTCTGTAATGAACATCGCGTTGTAGCCCTTGGCCCTTGCTGCCTGGCTAATAATCCCGATGTCCGGCAGACCGTCGCCGCTCACGACGGAGTGAACGTGGACATCGGTCTTGAACCACTGCCAGCCGGAGGTGTTGAGCGCACGGCTCGGCGTCGTCGGCACGAAAATAAGCACTGCGAACAGGGCACAGGCGACCAAGCCCGGCATCAGTCTTGCCGGTCCGCGCGGAAATCGCTCACGGAAGCGCGGCTGTGATCGCCACGGATTCTCCACTCCACCGGACATGATCGCCGTGCTGAGACTGCTACGACCGCGCGCGCGGCGGAATGAGCGCGTCTGGCCAGGAGACGTTCCGGCCGATTGCCGGACTCGCGACTTGCTGCTCAGCGGGTGAAGCAATCCTGTTCTCCGGTCCGCACCGCGGCGGCGGCGACCATGCGAGACCTCCCTCCGAAGCGACGATAGCACCATCTTCCTGTTCCTCATCCCCCGCCGCCGGCGGGGGGCCGGCGGTGCCTCGGAGGGGTTCGGATCGAGACGAGGTTGCTGGACACGCTGCGGTGTCCAGCCTGGTCGATCGCGACGATGCGGTAGCGATACCGCGTGGCGGGCTTGAGTTGCTCATCGGCGAACGTCGTGAGCGGCCCGACGCGCCCGATCAGGTGGTCGTTGCGATACAGCGCATAGCCGACGACGCCGACGTCGTCGGTGCTCTCGCGCCAGCCCAAGATCGCTTTGCGGTAGCCGGCATGGCCTTCGAGCCGCGGTTGCGTCGGGGCGGAGCGGTCGCCTTCCCCACCCGAGCACGGGATCGCTCCATAGTCGAGGAGCTTGCGCTTAATGCTGATGTACTCGAAGCCGGCGCCGTTCGGGTTAAGCGTCAGCCTCAGGGTTCCGAACGCTTTCGCCGTATCGGCGCCGCGAGCGAGGCGTGCGTCCTGCCGGACGAAGGCTCGGATCCCATGGCCGCCCGAACCGAGAACGAACTCCGTCGACCCGACGGTCGAAGGGTTGCCGCTCGCGTCGAGAGGCTGGAAGCGCTGGTAGTTGTGGTCGTGGCCGTTAAGCACCAGATCGACCCCGCGTGCCGCCTGCAGCTGCCAGACGGAGGTGATCCGATCGGAGGAGGTGCCTTCCGGGCCGACGGTGAACGCCGGGTGGTGGTAGAAGACGAGTGTGCACGGCGCCGGATGGGCGTCGAGGTCGTGCTTCAGCCACTCGTACTGTGTCGTTCCCGGCTGGAACTGATTGTATTGGCTGGTCGAGTCGAGTGAGATGATGTGCCAGCCTGCCGCCTCGACGCTGTAGAAATGCGGCGCGTCGTGCCAGTACCAGAAATAGCCGGGTGCGACGCGCTTCGTATACTCGTGGTTGCCCAGCGTCGGGAGCGTGATGGGCCGGAAACGGCCGAAGTACCGCTCCGGCGCGTACCAGTTGACGTACTCGGTTGCCGTTCCCTGCTTGTAGACGTCGCCGAGGTAGAGGAAGAGGTTCGGTTGCCAGCCGCTGATCAGCTTGGTGACATCGGCCGCTTTCTGCTCGCCACCGGCGCCGTCACCGGCTGCGGCGACGACGAAGGGTCGTCCGGCGGCGGGGGCGGTCCCGCCGGACGCGGCGAAAGGCGTCGGTGCCGGCTGCTGGCCGCTGTTGCCGAACGCGACGGTGAGCGAGCCGGGCTGCGTGCGGGATCCGTCGCGCAGGAGCGCGATCGCGCTCAGCGCGTGACTCCCGTCTGCGAACAGATAACTGGGAAGCTGGAATTCGAACGGATCCTCGTACTCGGACAACAGGTGCTCCCCGTCGAGCTTCACGTCGACCTCGCGGACGAGCGTGTGGGCGTCGGAGGACGTGAGCGTGACGCTAATCGGCGCGTCACCGGAAAGAGGCCCGTCAGCCGCGTGCAGGCAAATCTTGGTGGTGTAGCTGCCGTGGTCGGTCGTCGCGCAGGCTTCTGCCGCCACGGCTCCAGGCGAACTCGCGGTCGAGCCGAGCACTGCCGCCGCCGCGGCCGTCCCGACGAGCACAAGCGGGCGCCTCACCGTGGGTTCCCGGCGGACTCGCGTAGCGCCTTCACGCAGCCGCGGTAGGTGCCGGCTCGCATCGCCGGCTCGAACTGCCCGGCGTATGCGCGCGCAGCCGCCTCGGGCCTTCGCGGCAGCGCGTACTGGCGCGCGAGCCGCGCCAGCCCGAGTGCGGCGCAGGTTTCGTAGCCGCTGTCGAACAACTGTTCGTTCGACTCCCGTACCTGACGTGCGCGGACGCCGTCGGCCGCTCGCAGCGGGGTCGGCGATCGCTGCGTGCCCGGCGGCCGTAGCAACTCCGTCACCGTGGCGCTCCCGATCAGGACGAGGGCCACGGCTGCCACGACGGCGAGGAGCCGCCCGCTCACGTCCTCGAACCAACATTGTCGCCGCCACCAGCACGAAGCCGACGATCAGGGGCAGCCCGTATTCGGTGCCGGTCGCGGGACGGCCCTCTGACGAGAAGGCGCCGACGGCGGGTGCGCGTCCCCCGAGCACGCCGGCGAGCAGCGACAGGTAGCGGTCGCGGTACCGAACACTGGGTTCGATCTGCGAATTCTCGGAGAACTCGTTCCAGGAGATCACTCCGACCGCATCGGGCGACGACGCCAACGCGCCGGCAAACTCGCGCCGAAAGGTGTTCCCGTCGGCGCGCCCGACGACCGTCTTGCCGCCGATCAGGCGCGCGTCGAATCCGGGTGCCGCCGGGGCAATCCAGAGGCCGCCGCGCGCGTGGACCGCCGCGCCGATCGCGACGAGCTTCTTCGGGTAGTCGGGATAGGTGCTCGGGTTGACCGACGACCAGTAGTACGCGTCGCCGTCGAAGAGATCAGCGACGCGCCGGTAGGCGGCGGCGTTCCGCTCGCTGGCGAGCAGGTAGATGCTGTCGCCGATCTCGCGGCGGAGGCGCGCGATCTGGGCGCGCGTGAACTTCCAACTGCCCGACCAGATCACTAGCGGCCTGCGACCGAAGACGTGGAAGACGGGGTTCGTCCTGTAGCGGTATGCGAATTTCGTGAGGTCGTGGGCGATCCGGAAGACCGGCAGCGGCCGCCGCTCGAAGTCGAGGCCCTCGTAGATGACGGCAAGTCTGAAGCGCGATGCGGTCGCGATCGTCACCAGCCGCGCGAGCCGGCGGTCGAGCGTTGGGGTCGACTTCCACGAGACGATGAAGCCGCTGATACCCGCCTGTTTCGCCCAGCTGATGTGCTGTCGCATGACGACCCGCTCGTCACTGGAGTAGCGGCCAAGCAGCGGGAAGTCCGTCTTCGCCCGGCTCCACGAACTCACGTCGAACCAGATGTAGTAGTAGGCGAAGACGCGGATCGGCGTCGTCGGTGCGGCCGCAGCCGAGACCGGGCTGCTGGACATGAGGAGAGCAACAGCCGCCGCCAGGCAGCAAAGCGCAGCCGCGAGCGCACGGGGCGTCACGGCGCCACCAGCCGGCGCAATCGGTCGAGCCGTGCCGGACCGATCCCGCGGATCGCGGCGAGTTCGTCGATGGAGCGGAAGGCACCGTGCGCTTGCCGATAGGCGAGGATGTCGTGCGCCGTCGCCGGCCCGATCCCGGGCAGCGCGTCGAGCTGCGCAACCGTCGCCGTATTCAGGTTCACGAGGCCGTTCGCCGCCGCCAGCCCTACCGTTGCGCCGCTGGCACCCCGCTGCTGCGCGGGCGCGACGAGCTGATTGCCGTCACGAAGCGGGGCGGGAGTGAGCGCCTTCCGTTCTACGCGGCCGGTTGCGCCGTCGGCGCTTGCGGCCGCGTCCCCCATCTTCGCGCCGCGGAGGCGGTCGAGCTCAACCCGACGCAGGGCCGCGACGATATCGGCGGCGGCCGCTGGCAGACGCGCGAACGCTGCGAGCGGCGCCGCGGCAACCGCCCGCCCCGGAAGCGCGCTGTCGAGGCCGCCGATCCGGCCGCGCAGTTGTCGGAGGCGGTGCGGCCGTCTCACGAGCGGCAGCCCGATCGCGAAGAGTGCAAGCGCCGCTGCCACGACCGCGAGGTCGAGATAACTGACGACGCCGACCTTGACATCCTGGTCCCTCGACAAGGCGACGGGACCGCCGAGCGAGAGCCCGCCGCCTTCGACCTCGACGTGATAGTTGCCGCGCGGGAGCGAGGGGAGCACGACCGTACCGTCGGCGCCGAGCCGATAGCGCCGCGTCGTTCCTTGCGGAAAGGTCAGGCGGATCCGGTCTCCGACCGCAAAGCCGAAGAAGGCGTCGCGGCTGCGGAACCTTGCCCGGTAGAAGAGGAGCTGGACCGTCACGCCGCGTTCGCGCGCCGGGAAGAACTTCTGCTGGCTCTCGTTCACGACGTTGGAGCCGCCGACGACCACCCGCTCGATCGTGTAGTAGATCGGCTTGCTCTCGAGGCCACCGTTGAGCGGGACGACGCGCGTTCCGCGGAGCCAGAGGATCCTTGTCGTGGGATGGAATCGCTCCCCGATCGAGCTCCGTATCTGGATCGAGCTGACCGTATTCGGGTCGATAGGCCGCCCCTGGAGGTCGACGTAGCGCAGCCGCACCCGGTAGTAGACGTCGAGCGCCGCCCGAAGGCGGACGCTCCGGCCATACCAGCGCTGGAAGACTGCACGTTGGTTGGCACTGACCGCCGTCGGCAGCACCCGCGGTCGGCTGATCAGCCGCGGTGGGAGCAGCGCAACGCCGTGACTGTCTGTCCTGTAGGTGGTCCCCTGGTAGACGACCCGCAGATTCGGCGTCGCAGGAATCGTTTCGACGATGGTGGGCGCTCCCGGTTGAGCGGCGTTGGCCTCTCCGACGAACAACGGTTCGAGAAGCGCGGCGAGAGCGATCACGATGAGTCGGCGGGTCATGAGGCGACCTCTGCCTCGGCCTCGCGGCGCATGCGCGGCGCGAACGCGGCGCCGGCGATCACCAAGCCGGCGGCGAGCGCGGCAAAGGCATACGCAAGGTAGACGATGCTCCGTCGAGGCTCGGGCTTCGCGGGAACCCGGCGGGCCGGAGGGACAAACTCGGCTGCCCGCGGCGGCGCGGCGAAATCGAATGCGGATGCAATGCTGTTCGCCCTCCGGTCGCGGTTGGCCAGCGCTCGGAGGCCCCAGTTCTCCTCGACGAACTTGAGCAGCGAGGTGAAGTCGAGCGTCGTTGAATCGACGTAGCCGCGTCGCGCGTATGCGCTCACGAGCAACGCGGGCGCTCGGAACCCGTAACCCATCGCGTCGACGCGCGGCGGCCTGACGTGATCGTACCAGCCACCCCAGTCATCGTAGGTCCAGACGAACACCGTCGAGTTCCAGGCGTGGCTGAGCATCAGCGCGGTGATCAGCGTTCGTACGAACCGCTCGCCCGCCTGGATCGATCCTGGCGGATGCTCGCTCGCCCCCGAGGGCGCGATATAGGAGACGGCCGGGAGCCTGTTGCGTGCGAGATCGGCGTAGAACTCGTCGAGGTCGACGATCTTGCTGAATAGCCGCGGATTGTCGACAAAGCGGTCGTAATCGAGCAGCGGAACCCAGACGACCTGCGATCCGCGGTCGCCCGAGCCGCGCCGACGGAAGGTCACAGTGGGGTCGTAGTTCTGGACGTAGAACTTCCACGGGATCCGCTTCGCCTCAAGGCGGTCGAAGATTGTCGGCAGACGCCCGAAGCCACCTGGCGGGATTACGTCATCTCGCCAGTTCCCCGGCGTCGCCGTGACCCAGTACAGGTGGTTCCACACCGAGCCGCCGGCAGCGGATGTGAAGAAGCGATCGAAGAGGACATAGCGATCGGCGATGTTCCAGTAGAACGGGATGTCACGGTCGTCGTAATGGCCCATGCTGATCGAGTCACGGCCGCCAAAGGCGCTGACGAAGCCGTCCATGCGACCGCCGCGGAACTCGCGCCGGAACGTCTTCTCGCTGTGCGAAAGGTCGCGCACGGCACGGTTGCCAATGTGGAACGGCCTCACGCAACCGAGCTGCGGCTGCCCCGGCCGGCGCGGCATGCAGATCCCGCGCGGGATCCCGCTCGCGGCAGGATAGGTGCCGAAGTAGTTGTCGAAGGAGTGGTTCTCCTGCATCAGGTAGATCACGTGCTTGATCGGCGTCGTCGTCGCAATGTGCTCGACGTCTTCTCCGTGACCCGCGGCGCGCGCACTGGAGACCGCCAGCGTGAGCGCCCCGAGCACGAACAGTGACACCAGGCGGGTCACGGCCGCACCTCGTAGATGACGATTACCGCCGTCGTCCGCCCACCCGAGCCACCCTGTGCCGGCACCGACTCGACATGCACGACACGGCCGTTGTAGCGATCGGCATAGCGCAGGAGCTTGCGCGAGAAGAACGGTGTCCGATCGGCTGAAAACGCATCCCAGACGAGGTACTGGAGGTTGTTGTGCCGGATCTCCAGGTCCGGGTTCTCGACCGGCTCGTACGACGGGTTTCTGTGTAGCGGGTTGGGACTGACCGAAAGGCCATACGCCTTCCTGTGCCCGTAGAACTGGACAATGTTGGCCATCGAGGGGCCGATCGTCATCAGCACGGCGCCAACGGGCACGCGCTGGTCGATCCAGCGACCCGCCTCGCGACCGCCCGGGACACCACCGGTGCCCGCGAGGAACGTCGATCCCGTCGCCGGTGAGATCGCAGTCCAGGTCGGCACCGCGAGCGAGACCACGACCACACCGACAACCACAGCCCCGAGCAAGCGCGCCCGCTGTTCTTCGAGCCGGCCGCTCGCCAGCCACGCGGGGAGCAGGGTCAGGGCGCGGCCGGCGAGGATCGCGAGCGGAGGCGCGATCGGGAGCAGGTACTGGAAGCCCTTGACCGGCCACAGCTCGAAGAACGAGGTCGGAACGAGAATCCATGAAAGCAGCAGTCGCTCCCGCCATGACCAGCGGCCGCGCGCAAGCCAGAGGCCGAACGCCGCCGCCAGCACGACGGTCACGCCGACGGCCTGCGTCACGGTCAGGGGGTAAAAGGCGAGAGTGTGATTCGGCCGCCGAAACAGCTGCCAGACGAGGTAGCTCCGCCCGGTACGCGCTCCGCCGGTGAGCGAAAGCGAGAGCGGGTACGGCGCGATCACGAGGACCATCGCCGCCAGCGAGAGCGCAAGGTCGCGTGCCCGGACGCGCAGCTCCGGCGAGAGCGCGAAGAACGCGTACAGCGCGCCGAGGAGCAAGATGCCAGGCTCCTTCGCGAGGAACGTAAGCCCCATGGCCGCACCGGCGGCGTAAAGCCAACCGGGCCGCCGACTCAGTCCGAACCGAACCACGAGGTAGAGCACCAGCGTTGCGAACAGCGTCATCGGCCCATCCAGTAGCACCTGGCGCGTGACCAGAACGTGGTAGGGCATCAGCGCTAGAACGAGGGCGCTGTAGATGCCCGCGCGCCTTCCGAAAAGGAGCGCGCCTGTGCGGTACACCAGCAGCACCGTCAACGCGCCGACCCCCGCCGCCGCCAACCGCCCGAACAACTCGCCGACCCCGAGGTGGTAGCCGATCGACAAGAACGTCTGGAACAGGAGCGGGTGCGCGCGAAAGATCGGGAAGAACGGCTTCAGCGCCGGATCGGCGGCGATCGCCGCTCCCTGACCGGCATACACGGCCTCATCCGAGTTGTAACCGACGGCGTCGATCCGCCAGACCCGCACGAGCACGGCGAGGCCGAGCACGAGCGTGAGTGCGACCGCCGTTTCCCGCCCGCGGATGAAAGCCCAGGCCGTTTCGCCGATCCGCGCGCTCGATCTCCTGCTGAGGCTGCGGCGCCGCGGCGTCACGACCTCCGCAGTCCTGTCGAGCTGGTTCACCGACTGCAGCTCAGGCAGAGGACGCAGGCTTCGGCATCAACTCCCCGCCGTCGGCGGCGGGCGCGGTGGACGCGGCGTCCTCGAGTGCCTCCGCCACCATCGTCGGGAGGGCATGCATCAGCGTCACGAGCCGTTCCCACCAATTCATGCTCGTGCTCTCGACTAGCTGGGCGGGGAGGCCCTCCAACGCGGAACGGATGATCTCCTTCTCCGCGCGCACCAGATTCACGCTGCTGCGTCCGAAGAGGAAGCCCTCGATCGACGAGTACGGCGGGAATCCATAGGCGTCGGCGCAGTTCGAGAGGAGCACGTCGAGTGCTTCATCCATCTGCAGCGAGAGCACGCGGTCGTCGCTGCGCGAGATCACGAGTAGTCCCGCAAGCTTCGCGGTGTGCACGATGCGGACGCCCTGCACGAGCCTCGTGATCGCGTATTTCGGCGGTGGCACGAGCCACTGCACGACCGCGTTAATCGTCGCGACCGGCAGCCCATAGCGGGTGAGCAGGAACGCAAACCGCCGGCCCGAGCGCGAGTGGATCCGGCTCTGGTAGACGAGCCGCAGCCGCTCGGCTCGGCTCAGGTCGGTTTTCACGAGCGCGCCGACCGTGTGGCTCGAGATCGTGAGCGGCTTCGGGTACGCGAGGACATGGCCGTCGGGGGCAACGAGCGTTAGATCGTCGGCGAGGAAGCCGTGCGAGTCGTGGCTCAGCGTCCGCAAGATCGTCGTCGTCTTCCCCGTGTCCGTTCGGGCGGTGACGAGATACGCCAGACCCGATTCGTTCGCGATGCATGCACCATGGACGAGCGCGTAGCCGCGCTCGACGAACGTCCACCGCAGCAACGGCTCGATCACGTTCGTGTAGAGCACGTGCGGCGAACGCGCCAGGAGCGGCGCGGCCGTCACGCGCGTGCGCTCGCCTGCCTCGATCTCGATTGCGAAACCGAACGGCTCGCGGTATCTGAGCCGGTTCGGATCCGTGCTCTCGCGCCCGCGAACAGCGCCGATACGGACGCTGATCGTCGGCTTCGAGGCTCGCTCGACACGGAAGAAGGCGAGCTCCGGTAGGGCGACTTCGGACTCAACCGTCGCGAGACCGTGGATGTCGTAACGGTAGAGAGCGTGACGAGACAGCGGACGTGCCCAGATCCACCCGTCCGCGACGACGAAGCGAGTCAGCGTGAGGGCAAGCAACGAGACGAGGTTCGAGACCAGATAGTTGATGCCCGCGACGGATACAAGCAGGAAGAGCATCGGACCACGGAGCAGGAGAGCTGCGTTGTTCATCACAAAGAACAGCGCCGCGCGTCGAAAGACGCCGCTTCGCCCGGTTCTGTCCGAAAAGACCCAGCCCTCCGTGAGCAGGAAGTTCCAGGTCGTCGACGCCTGGGTGGCGATGATCGCCGCCGCCAGGTAATGGATACCGGCCATGCCCGCCAGCGCTGCGAGCACCAGCATGTTCACGACCAGCCCGCTGGTGCCCACGACGCCGAAGCGGGCGAACCGCGACACTTTGTCGTCGCCGAGTCGGAGATCTGCGAGCTGCCGCAGGTAGCAAAGACCCTGACGCAACGATGCCTTGCTCTCGCCTGCGTAGCGCGTGCCGAACCGGAACGGCACCTGGCCGACGCGCAGGCCCGGATTCCGGAGCAGCAGCTCGAGCAGGATCTTGAAGCCGTGAGGCCGCAGGCGCTCGAGCTTGACCGCATCCCGCCGGAGCAGAAAGAACCCGCTCATCGGATCGTTGACGTTCCGCAGGCGCCGGGGGAAGAGCGTTCGCGCAGCGAACGTCGAAATTCCGGATAGCAGGCTCCGGAGCGGTCCGAAGTCATCCATGCCGCCGCCGTCGCACCGGCGACTCGCGACGACAAGGTCAAGATCCTCCTCGACGCAGCGCCGCAGCAGTTGCGGGAGCAGCTCGGGCGGGTGCTGGAGGTCCGCGTCCATCACACACACGTGCCGAGCACGCGCGACACGCAGCCCTTCGACCACCGCCCCCGAAAGCCCGTCGTGCTGCTGCTCGGGCGCACGGTGGATCAGCCGGATCGGGATCGCCGCCGAGCGACGCGCTCCGAGAATGACCTCGGGAGTCTCGTCCTGCGAGTCGTCGACGAAGACGATCTCAGCATCCCCGGGGAGCGCACGCTCGAGTCGGCGGACGAACTCGAGGACGTTGCCAGCTTCCTCCCGGGTCGGGACAACAACGGTCAGGCTCGGCGGGGCGCCGTCCGCATCGACGATTGGCCGCTGGTCTGCTAGCTCCACGTACTTCTCCCCTCAATTGGATATGTGCAGCCGCAGCGGTAGAAATGTCGGCGGTCGTGATACGAGAACGGCCATCCCAGCTGTCCGCCGGGTCAAGCACACTCCCGGCCCCGCAGCCGCTCCGCGGGCCCCTCCCCGTGACCCGCTCGGTACTACTAGCCGTCCCGCTTACAGGACGCGATCAGGTTGGCGTAATAGGCAGCGTTGGGCGCGGCTTCAGCGAACTGACATCGCCGCAGCCGATTTCCGGCGAGCACGCCGACCGCGGCCGAGCGGCTCTCGTGTCCCTCCCGTGGCGATTCCGAGGACGCGTCTCGCGCGGAACTGCCGCTGAACCACCCCCTTCCGTCCGTGACCAACAGAGATTCCCTAACCCTCGGTAAGAAGTAAGACCACGAACCTCGGAATCCCAAGGGTTCGGGCATGATTACTATCCCGAAGCTGACCATAAGTCTGGGGAGCAACCTAGCCATCCGTCTAGGTTTCTCTCCTGGCCACCGATTGCGGCGGATCCTCGACACGCTCGCCGTTACTTGCTCCGGCCAGCCGCACTGACCGCTGCTCGCGGTGCCGTAGGGCCGGCGGCGGGCGAGCCATCGGGCCGCGCGCCCCACAGGTTCGCACCGTCGGATCGGGAGCCGCGAAGGTGTGACAAGCCATCCCCACCGCATCGACTTCTAGCGGCTCCTGTTCGCGGCGGGGGCTTGCGAGCGCGTTCGAGAGCGTGACGCTCCGCCCAGCGAGTCGCCTCGACCCGGTTAGCGACGTTCAGCTTCCGGTAGATGTTCGACAGATGGAATTTCACCGTGGGCAGCGTGATCCAGAGCGTCCCCGCGATCTGCGTATTCGTGTGCCCTTCAGCAACGAGCCGTAGGATTTCGACTTCGCGCCGCGTCAGATACGGCGACTCCGCGTGAGCCTCCGTCTGAAAAGTCGCCGGACCAGCGACCAGGGGACGCAAGTGGATCGAGCGCTCGAACGACTGTCGGATCGCGGCGGCAAGATCGTCCGCCGACGCAGTCCGGTCGCAGTACGCGTGCGCACCGGCGGCGAACGCCCTCTGCGCGCTCGGCGGGTCGTCATCACAGATCACGACGACCCTCACCTGCGGGTGTGTACGCTGCACCACCCGCAACAGCTGTTCCACCTCGACGTCGACCGCGTCGACGCCGAGAACGAGAAGGTCGGGATCGTGGTCTTCGACCAGGTCAGCGACTCGCTCGATCTTCGTCGCGCGAGCGCTTATTTCGATACCTAACTCCCGGACGACACGCCCGAGCGAATCGAGTGACAGCGGATGCGCATCCGCAACGATCGCCGTCTGAGCCGCAGCCAACGCCATTGTCGCCGCACCTTTGATTGTCGCCGCACCTTTGAAATTGTTAGTCCACCCCGTTAGCCTAAACGGGTCCGAGGGCGGCGAGGCCGACTTGACGGAGACCGACGACGGCGCGAAGGCCGACTCCTGTCGCCACTGTCGTCGGCCCTCAGGCCAGGGCTACCCATGCCAGAGTTCCCGCAGCCAGGACTGAACCGAGCTAAGCCACCGACAGCCAGGTCAAGTTCTTCGTCTTCGCCCTGGTGTGGCGTGCGTAAACCCGGTTTCGCCTAGCACGTTCACGTGCTCCCCGGAGCCGACGTCGTCGAAGCGGTCGACTTCGGTCCCTCACCGCCACCTCTTCGCGCTCGACGAGGACCCTGTGGGGTAAAGAAACTCGGTTCGGGCGTGCTCGGGCCGGTGGTCGATCGGTTTCGTCGACGTCGCGGTGCTGAAGATCCTCGCAGCCTCTCGAGGGGATTCGATGCGCGGTTGGTGGCGAACGTGGGCCGGGACGGAATGGCTTTTGACGTCGCGCCTGAGCACTTGGCTGTGGGACGAGCGGGCCTGCTTTGGGGTCCGTCGCGAGCATGCGATCGATGCGACGGCGGCAGCCGCAACAGCCCTCGGGTCGCGGGGAGACCCCGCGGCCGCGGCGACGCCGAATGGCTCCACACGGGATGAGAAGCTGAACGTGGCTCGACGGCATCCGCCGCGGAGAAGTGGTCGGCAGCTTCCACCTGGCGGTCGGGCCCAAGCTGGGGCGACCCGCTCGGCTCGGAAGCATCGTCCCCGAGGTCGTCGTCCGCCACGGAGCTCGGGCTGCCGCCGAGCATGCTGTGCGCTTGGGCGCGCAGGAACTCCGACCAGGTGGGGCCGATCCGTCGCGGCGCCGGCCCGAGCCCCGAGCTACGCACCACGGTCGCGATCGTCGTGGCCGAGACGCCGATCCCGAGCTTCAGCAGCTCACCCTCGATGCGCATATAGCCCCAGCGAGGGTTCTCTCGCGCCAGCCGCCTGATCAGGTCGCGCGTCTCGGCCGCAAGCGGCGGACGGCCGGGCCTGCGCCGGTGGCGTCGCCGACCTCCCTCAAGTAGTGCCCGGTGCCAGCGGCGGAGCGTCTGCGGACTGACCGCAAAACAGGACGATCGCTCGGG